>Ga0302317_10001322_pt1 | contig 18471 bp, 17 predicted proteins | sample III_Palsa_N3_3_FD_200450 | JGI IMG/M metagenome (GOLD analysis project Ga0302317, IMG submission 200450) | Peat permafrost microbial communities from Stordalen Mire near Abisko, Sweden - III_Palsa_N3_3 | ecosystem: Environmental > Terrestrial > Soil > Palsa > Peat permafrost | place: Sweden...
GGTCGGCCGGGACTGGTAGTAGAAGTCGGCGCCGACGGGGATCACCACATTGGCCGCGTCATAGGCGCCGCGCAGGAAGACCACCAGCAGCCGGGTCTTGACCTGGGGCGTGGCCCAGACGCGACCGGCGACGACGGCCGGAAACGCGGCGGCGGCGCTGGCGATGAACTGACGACGAAGCATGGTGATCACCTAACGACGCATAAACTCGGGAGAAGACAGCAGGAGCGTGTTCCAGTCCTGCGCCGAGACCGCCTGGTCGAGCGCGGTGCGCGTCGGCGGGCTCAGCGTCTGGGCGATGGACTGGTAGTAGAGGGCGTTCTGCAGCTGCGGAAAGCCGGGGTGGTCGCTGGCGCCCGGCTGGTCAGGCTTGAACAGGCCATAGGAGCCGGAGCCGATCTGGCGCGCGATTTCGAACCGGGTGGCCATCTGGCCCGGGCTGTCCCAGGCCGGCGAGACCATCGGATATCCGTCCGGCGTTTCGTGATTGTAGTAGCCCTCCGCGAGGCGGTTCACCCAGTTCTGCACCGGCCCGGTGTTGAGGATCACCCGATCGCCGTAGGCCAGGCGCACGGAGGAGATCACATAGTGGACAGGGTCCTTGAACCGGGTCCCGAGCGAGGTCCTGAACTCCGGCGAGCGGAACATGGTCTGCAGCACGGTGGCGATATCGCCATCGCTGCGCTGGAAGCTGGCCGCCATCCGCTGCACCAGGGCCGGCGGCGGATCGTCCGAGACCATGTAGGTCGCGATCTGGGTGCAGACATGCCGCGCCGTGGCCGGATCGCGGCTGAGGAAATCCAGCGCCTGCTCCACCTCGCCGAAGCCCGAGCCCTTGATGACGTGGCCGAGGAAGACCTTGTCGCCATAGTCGTGCCGCGCCGGGTTGAACTCGAACAGGCCCTCGCGGACAAGCTGGCCCTGCAGTTCGGGTTTGAGGTGGGGATTGTCCGGCCGGGTGTCGATGCCGACGCCGGTGAGTATCCGCGCCAGTTCCTGCACGTCCTTTTGCGAATAGCCGGCGCCCACGCCCAGGGTGTGCAGCTCCATGATCTCGCGGGCGTAGTTCTCGTTGATATGGCCGGCGGCGTTATCGGCATTGTCGAGGTAGCGCAGCATCGCCGGGTGTTTCAGCGTCGCCTCAAGCAGGTCGCGGAACCGGCCAAGCGCATGGGGCCGGATCGCCCGGTCCAGATAGTCGCCGATCATCGGCCGGATGTTGGCCTTGTACTCATGGACGTTGAAATGGTTGAACCAGAACCAGGTCATCTGCTCCTTGAGCTGGTCCGGCGAATAGAGCTCGCGCAGGATCTCCCGGGTCGCGGCCTGCTTCGCCGTGGCTGTCAGCGCCTGCTGGTAGGCCTGCTGCGCCGCCTTCTTCTGATCGGGGTCGGTCAAGGCGTTGGCGGCCTTGTTCTGGGCGTCCAGGTCCACAACCAGCTCGGCCATCGACTGGGTCGAGATCGGCATGGCGTCAATCTGCGCCTGCGCTGCGGGCGGCAGAGGATCGTCGCCCGGATGCAGCTGCCGCGCCAGCCAGCGGTCGGGGCCCATGGCCTGAAGCTCGGCCTCGGCCGCCGGCGTCGCCCCCCAGGTCACGCGGTTGAGCAGGGCCAGCGCCTGGCTCCGCGCGGGCTCGGCCTGCGAGGCGCCCGCCGCCAGAGCGATCACGCCGACGACCAGGCCCGCACGCGCAAGAGGTTGGAATTTGCGACGCATTGATCGTCCCTCGCTGGACGCCTCAACCGCTGAGCCCGATAATCGCTCCATCGGCGGATCATATTCGGTCGCGGTTGACCGATCCTCCACGACTGGGCCGAAATGTCGGTGTTTGTTGGGCGCGGGAGAGAACCTGCCCGGGGCCGGCTGAACCTGGGCGGAGCGACCGGTTCAGTCGGGGTTCAGCAAGAGGCCCGTGCGCGGCGCCCAAGGGTCGGGTAGACAGGCGACCCATGCGCCGCCAAGGCCCTCAGCGAGATCAGGAAGGACTCTTACTCATGGACTACCGGCGACTTGGAACCAGCGGTCTGAAGGTCAGCGTGGTCGGATTGGGCTGCAACAATTTCGGCATGCGGTTGGATCAGGAGCGCACCACCGCCGTGGTGCACGCCTGTCTGGACTCAGGCGTCACATTCTTCGACACCGCCGACGTCTATGGCGGCTCCAAGTCGGAGACCATGCTGGGCGAGGCGCTGAAAGGTCGGCGGCATGAGGTGGTGTTGGCCACCAAGTTCGCCAGTCCCATGGGCGCGGGACCGGACCAGCGCGGCGGCTCGCGCCGCTATGTCATGAGCGCGGTGGAGGCCAGCCTGAAGCGGTTGAACACCGACTATATCGACCTCTACCAGATGCACCGCCCGGACGAGGACACGCCGATCGAGGAAACCCTGGGCGCGCTGGACGACCTGGTGACCCAGGGCAAGGTTCGCTACCTGGGCAATTCCAACTTCACCGGCTGGCAGATCGCCGACGCCGACTGGATCGCCCGCACCGAACACCTAAGCCGGTTCGTCTCGGCGCAGAACAACTACAGCCTGCTCGAGCGCAAGGTCGAGTTCGAGGTGATCCCCGCCTGCGAGCGCTTCGGCCTGGGCATGCTGCCCTTCTTCCCGCTGGCGTCGGGCATGCTGACGGGCAAGTACCGCCGGGGCGAGTCGCCGCCGGAGGGCACGCGGCTGGCGAGCGCGGGCGCGCGCGGGGCCGCGGCGTTGAATGACAAGGCCTTCGACAAGGTCGAGGCCCTGACCGCCTACGCCCTGGAGCGCGGACACACGGTGCTGGAGCTGGCCTTCGCCTGGCTGCTGGGCAATAGGGCGGTCAGCTCGGTGATCGCCGGCGCCACCAGCCCCGATCAGGTCAAGACCAACGCTGCCGCCGGGGGCTGGACGCTGAACCCTGAGGAGGTCACCGAGGTTTCGGCGCTGACGAAGTAGGCGGCGGTTGTCGGCGCGCGCCTATTGCGCCATAACCCCGCCCGGACCTTGGGAGCCGACGCCTCGCATGACGAGCCGCTTGGACATCGCTGAAAACGCCGCCCGCGGGATCACCTGCAGGGCCGTCGACGTCTGCTCCAAAACCATGTCCATTATGATGATGATTACCCCCTGCTTTGCAGGAACGGGGCGACAGCGCGCGACTTAGACCCGCCGCCGGTTCGCAAAGGCCAAAAGCCACCCCGCTCCTGATAAAGGCGCGGGGTTTTTTGTTGCGCCGGCGGTCCTTCAACCCAAACCAAAGGGACCATCCAATGACCATGACCAAGCCGATCTCGAACCTGACCCGCCTACAGCCGGGAGCGCGCGCCCATGTATGACGCCGTCCTCCTGCCCGTGACCGAGCGGGTCCATCTGCTGGTGATCTCCACCACCGCGCCGTCGCCCTGCCTGGATGCGGTCTCCGACGCCCTCACCTGCGCGGGCGCCCAGCTTCGCCAGTTCAGCCTGCGCGCCCTGGGCGACCGGTTCGAAGCCAGCCTGCGCCTGACCGGCGTGGACGAAGACGGCGCCCAGCGCTGCGCCTCCATCATCCGCGCGGCCCGGGGCGTCAGCGGGGTCAGCCTCGAACATCAGCTGCTCAAACCGTGACCGAGCCCCTGGCGGAGGCTGGCCAGCACCTCTTCATCCTCGAGGCGCGCAACGACAGCGACGCCCTGCTCAGGGTGCTGGGGTGTTTCGCGGTGCAGCAGGCGGAGCTGGTGGAGACCCGCGCGGTCGCCGACGGCGCGGTGCTGTCGATGCGGATCATCGCCCGGGGGCTGAGCCCGACCCGCGCCGAGCTGCTGCGCCGGCGTCTCTGCGAACTGCCCCTGGCCGCACAGGTGTCCGTGGGCTGGCGCGGCGCGGCTGGCGGGATTTCCCTGGACGGGCGCCGGACCGGCTGAACAAATAGCCGGCGCATGTACGACTACCTCTTCTTCGATGTCGCCCCCGGACCGCCGCCGTACCGGCGCGCCGGCGCGGTCGTCCCGCCTCTCCTAAGCGCGGCCCTGGCCGGCACACCAGCCGAGGTTAGCGGCATCTTCGCCTCCCAGCTTGGCTGGGCCAACACCCAGGCCGCCGCCCTGATCGCCTGGCCCGATGGCGACGACGGTCGCGAGGCGGCGCTGCAAAAGCTGGCTGGCGAGCGTGCGCTCGCCGCGCTTACGATTGAGCCCCTGACACCCACCGCGCGGCCGCAACCGGGCGACAGCCTCAAGCCGGGCGGCATTCATGTGCACCGCTGGTTCCACATCCGCGCCGACGCCCTTGATGCGTTCGTCGCCCTGTCGACCCAGGGCTGGCGGGACTTCGAAGTGCGGTTCGACGCCAACATCTTCGGCCTGTTCGCGGCCGAGCAGACACCGCAAGACATCAACGATGGCGTGCTTCGCCTGCTGCTGATCACCCGCTATGGCGATCACGGCGTCTGGGAGACCTCGCGGGACCCCACCACGGACGCCATGCAGGCCTTCACCCGCCGCCAGGCCCTGACCCGGTTCTCGGTCGCGGCCAGCAGCTTGCTGATCAAGCCCTAGGCCGCGACCATCGCCCCGCGCCGCCTCAGAATGAAGTAGATCGCCAGGCCGATCAGGTTCCAGCCTAGGAAGAACAGCCGCGTCTTGGTCGGCAGGCTCCAGAACAGATAGAGGCAGCCCAGGATCGCCGCCGGGCCGATGATCCAGGCCAACGGCGTGCGGTAGACCCGCTCCCAGTTCGGCTCGCGCCGGCGCAGGATCAGCATGCAGACCGAGACCGCGATGAAGGCCAACAGGGTGCCCGCGTTGGCCAGCGAGGCGATCTGGTCCAGCGGCGCCAGTCCGGCCAGCAGCGCCACGGCGGTCGCCGTGATCAGCGTCATCTGTACCGGCGTGCCGGTCACCTTGTTCACCTTGGCCAGGCTTTGCGGCAGCATCCCGTCGCGGGCCATGACGAAGAAGATCCGGCTCTGGCCGTACAGGAAGGCCAGGATCACCGTCGGCATGGCGATCACCGCCGCCGCGCCGATCATTTTGGCGGCGTCCCCATGGCCGAGCTGACGCAGGATCAGGGCCAGCGGCTCGGGGCTGCCGACGAAATTGGCGTAGTAGGTCGAGCCCAAAGCGCTGGCCGCCACGGCGATATAGAGGGCGGTGCACACCACCATCGAGCCGATGATGCCGATCGGCAGGTTGCGGCCCGGATCCTTGGTCTCCTCCGAAGCGGTCGACAGGGCGTCAAATCCATAGAAGGCGAAGAAGATGATCGCCGCGGCCGCCATCACCCCATGCTTGGCGCCGTCAACCACGTGGGCCCCAAAGCCGTAGGGCATGAAGGGCTGGAAGTTGGCTGCATTGAAGCGCGGAAAGGCGAAGAAGACGAATACGCACAGGGCGGCGATCTTGATCACCACCAGGATCGCGTTCAGCGTCGCGCTCTCCCGCGTGCCGGCGATCAAGAGGCCGGCGACCAGATAGACGATGAAGACGGCCGGCAGGTTGATCAACCCGCCTGCCAGCAGTCCAGTGGTCAAGGCGTGCGGCAGGTGAACCCCGTAGGCGTTGAGGAAGCCGGTCGCATAGCCGGACCAGCCCACCGCCACCGCGCTGGTGCCGACGGAGTACTCCAGGATCAGGCTCCAGCCGACCACCCAGGCAATGATCTCGCCGAGCACCACATAGCTGTAGGTATAGGCGCTGCCGGACGCCGGGATCATCGTCGCGACCTCGGCATAGGCCAGCGCCGCGCAGGCGCAGACCGCGCCGGCGATCAGGAAGGACAGGATCACCGCGGGGCCGGCCAGGTTGGCGCTCACGCCGATCAGGGCGTAGATGCCGGTGCCGACGATGGCGCCCACGCCCATGCCGACCAGATGCCACCAGCTCAAGGTCGGTTTCAGCCGCTGGTGCGGTTGCAGGTCATCCAGCGACACCGCCTTGCGGTGCATCAAGCCATTCATGAAATTCACGGACCCCTGCCCAGCGCGAGTTACGAGTTTACACACTCGTCCCGCGCGTCATAGCGCCCGCCGTGAAATCGCTTCAAATCGGCGCGACGGCCGGGACGTCGGTCATCACCAGGATGGCGCCCACGGAGGCGTCGAAGTGGCCGTCCATCGCGGCCACGGCGGCGCTGGGGTCCTTCTCCTGGATCGCCAAGGCGATGGCGCGATGCTGGTCGATCATGGTCGCGCGCTGTTCCGGGGTGGTGCGGGTGCGCCAGGCGGTGGGGACAGCGACCTCCATCAGGGGTGCGAACGAGCCGACGATCTGCACGAACAGGGCGTTGTGGCTGGCCAGCGCGATGGCGTTATGCAGGGCGATGTCGTGGCGGGTCATCTCCGACAGGTCGCCGGCCGCTTGCGCCATCGCCTCGGCCAGGCCGACAATTCGCGCGGCTTCTTCCGCGGTGCGCGAGGTCGCCGCCAAGGCCGCCGTGCGCAGCTCGATGGTGCGGCGGACGTCCCACACCTCTGGCACGGTGATCTGGGCGGTGCCGACCGCGTGGTTCAGGGACGTGGCGATCACCGAGCCGTCCATGGCCGCCACGCGCGGCTTGCGGCCATTGCCGACGTCGATCAGGCGCAACGCGGCCAGGGCGCCGAACGCCTCGCGCATCACCGCCCGGCTGACGCCCAGCTCACCGGCGAAGTGGGCCTCGCCCGGCAAGGTCTCGCCGACGCGCAGCGACCGGACGCGGATGTGGTCGGTGACCGCGCGCATGGCGCGGTGCACCAGCGATCCGTCGCCCGTTCCGCCTTCGGGCCGCTCCGTCACCATCGAATCTGCTCCGTTCGGGGCCGAGTGTGACACGACCGGCCTACGCCGCCACGCCGATCGCGCGATAGTCGGAGGGCGAACGGCCGAAATGCCGCCCGAAGGCGCGGGAAAAGCTGGCGTTGTTGAGATAGCCGCTTTCATAGCCAATCGAGGAGACCGGCAGATCGGTGGTCAGCAACAGACGCCGCGCCTCAAGCAGGCGCCGCTCGGCCAGGGCTTCGGCGATGCTGCAGTTGAACATTTCGCGGAAGCCTCGCGTCAGCTTGGCCCGGTTGAGGCCACAGGCGCGGGCGATCTGGTCGAGGGTCAGTTTTTCGCTCCAGCGCTCGTCGATCATCCGGCGCGCGGCGATCAGTCGGCGACTGTCGGCTTCGGCGCGCACGCCCTCGCAGCCGGTCGCAACCAGATCGCCATCCTCGAACAGGCGGACCGTCTCGCAGACCAGCTCGATACTCTTGGCGATGCGATAGACGGTGCGCGCTCCGCCATAGGCCGGCGGATCGCGGAGCATCAGCACGATGGCCCGTAGTTCGCTGGGCAGGTGGAAACAGGACTGGTTGGAACAGACCAACGCCTGGCCGCCCAGACGCGCCAACGCGGCGCGATCGACCAGAAGCAGGACATCAAACCCACCGCCATCCGTCGCCGGGTTAAGCTGCAGCGTCGGCTGACCAAACCCCGCGCCCAGACTGAAACCCAGGCCGAAGACGCCCTGGGCCGTTGGCGCGCCGGCGCCATCGTGGCCGATCAGGGTGGTGAGCTCACGCGAGACCTGGATCCGTTCGGGGCCGGCGGCTCTGGATGATGACGGCATTCCTCCCCCTCCCCTGATTCAAGGCGTTGGCAGACTCATGTCACCTATCTGACAGGTTTGCAATCAGCTATCTGATAGGTCAGGCCGGGCGCAGAGCGCGGCGAAGCGCCTCAACGGTATCGCGCTGGGCGGCTTGGCTGATTGCAACGCCCGGCGCCATGTCGAAGCCGTGGTAGCCGCCCGGAAAGACGTGCAGCTCGCAAGGCGTCCCGGCCCGGATCAGCCGGCGCGCGTACTCGATGTTCTCGTCGATGAACAGGTCCAGGCTGGCCGTGCAGATATAGGTGGGAGGAAGGCCGGCCAGATTTTCGGCCCGCGCGGGTGCGGCGTAGGGCGAGACGCCGTCGGACCCTGGCTCGACACCGAGATAGGCGCGCCAACCGTAGGCGTTGTGGGGCGCCGTCCAGAGAAACTCGCCCGCATAGGGATGAGGATCGGCGACACAGGTGCGATCGTCGAGCATGGGATAGGTCAAGCTTTGAAACATCAGGGCATATTCGCCGCGATCGCGCGCCAGCAGCGCCAGACCCGCCGCCAGCCCGCCGCCCGCGCTCTCGCCCTTCACCGCTATCCTTGAGGCGTCCACGCCCAGATCGCCGGCGTTTTTGAACACCCATGCCAGCGCCGCGTAACAATCCTCAAGCGGTCCGGGAAACGCGGTTTCCGGCGCGAGCCGATAGTTCACCGAGGTGACGATACAGTCCAATTCGGCGGCCAACGGCCGCAACAGACCCTCGAACTGTTCCGCTGTCCCGGCGACGAAACCGCCGCCATGCACGTGGAAAATGCAGGGCCGCGGTCCCGAGCCGGTTCTGGGCGTGATGATCATGATCTGCAGGTCCGGCGCGCCGTCCGGGCCCGAAATCGTCCGCCACGCCAGATCGGTCGCCTCCATCGCCGCGGGATCTGTGGGAGCCGAAAGCCCGGCGCCCCTCATCTGCGCGAGAGACTCGTCCGACAAGACGAGTTTCGGGAACAGATCGACGAAGCCGACGATTCCCGGATCGACCAGATGGCGGCTGCGCGATGTCGTCATAGGCTGAAGATCTTTCCCGGGTTGAACAGGTCCTTGGGGTCCAGCGCCCGCTTTATGGTTCGCATGAGATCGACGGCTTCGCCAAGCTCCGCGACCAACCAATCCTGTTTGCCCAGGCCGATGCCGTGTTCGCCGGTGCAGGTGCCGTCCATGGCCAGCGCCCGCTCCACCAGGCGGCGATTGAGGTGCTCGGCCTCGGCCGCCTCTTCCTTGCTGTCGGGATCCAGCACGAACACGACATGGAAATTGCCGTCGCCGACATGGCCGAGGATGGTCGCAGGAATGCTGGCGCCCTCAAGGTCGCGCTTGGTCTCGCCGATGCATTCGGCCAGCCGGCTGATCGGCACACAGACGTCGGTCGGCCAGCCCACGGCGCCCGTGCGCAGGCCCACCGCCGCATAATAGGCCTGGTGGCGCGCCTCCCAGAGCTTGGAGCGCTCCTCGGGCAGGTTCGACCATTTGAACTCGCCGCCGCCGTTGGCCGAGGCCAGCTCCCTCACCGTTTCGGCCTGTTCGGCCACCGAGGCCTCGGTGCCGTGGAATTCGAAGAACAGGGTGGTCAGCTCCGGATAGTCCAGCTTGGACCAGCGGTTGATCGCCCGCATCTGCATGTCGTCGAGGATCTCCACCCGGGCGATCGGCACGCCGCACTGGATGGTCTGCACCACCGTATCCACCGCGCCGGCCAGGGTCTCGAAGCTGCAGACCGCCGCGGAGATGGCCTCTGGAATTCCGTGCAGGCGCAGAGTGATCTCGGTGATCACGCCGAGCGTGCCTTCCGACCCGATCATCAGCCGCGTCAGGTCATAGCCGGCCGCGGACTTGCGCGCGCGCCGACTGGTGCGGATGTCGCGCCCGTCCGGCGTCACCACCCGCAGCGACAGCACCGCCTCGCGCATGGTGCCATAGCGCACCGCATTGGTGCCCGAGGCGCGGGTCGAGGCCATGCCGCCGAGGGTGGCGTTGGCGCCGGGGTCGATGGGAAAGAACAGGCCCGAATGGCGCAGGGCCTCGTTGAGCTGCTCGCGCCGTACGCCGGCCTGGACGGTGCAGTCCAGGTCGTCGGCGTTGACCTCGACGATGGCGTCCATCTCGGAAAGATCAAGACAGACCCCGCCCCGCACCGGCGTCGTATTGCCCTCGATCGAGGTGCCGGCGCCATAGGGGATCAGCGGCACCAGGTGTTCGTTGCAGAGCTTGACGAGGGCGACGACCTCCTCGGTGGAATGGGCGAACACCACTGCGTCCGGCGCCACGGTGGCGAAGTGGCTCTCGCTGCCCCCGTGCTGCCGGCGCATGGCCTGGCCCAGGTGGAGGCGACCTGCGAAGATCGCCTCCAGACCGGCCAGAAAAGGCTGCGGCAAGGCCGCCGTCTCAGTCATGAAACGTCCGATCAGAACTTGTAGCTGGCGCGAACGCCGACCCGACGAAGGTCGCCCATGATTCCCAGGTCATGTGAGAGGGCGAGCGGGAAACCTGCCGTCGAAAGCAGCGATGAGTCGAGATAGGACTCGAAATACCTGGTGTTCGTCAGGTTGGTGGCGAACAGCGCAAGCTGGGTGTGGCCGTGAGTGTAGGTGATCGAGGTGTTGACCAGCAGATAGGCGGGCAGCACCGGAACCGACGTCGGCGTCAAGGTCGATCCTACCCGATCACCCTTGCCGATCAGGGTGCCGTCGAAGCGGAGGGAGTCGTCGCCGATCGGCTGGGTGTAGCTGCCGTTCAGGTCGAAGTTCCAGTCCGGCGTGAACAGGATCCGGTTGTCGGGCAGCGGCAGGGTCGTCGTCTGTTCATATTCCGAGCCGTTGGTGATCCGGGCGTGCAGCAGGGTCAGGCCGGCGTTGAAGTCCCAGCGCGTGGTTGGGCGCCAGTCGGCTTCCACTTCGGCGCCATAGCTCTGCACCTGACCGGTATTCAGGTTGATCGCGCAGAAGACGCCGCCGCAGGGCGCGAGGCTGTTTTGGCCGATGAAGTCACTGTAATCATTATAGAACACATCCGCATCCAGCGACAGTTTGTGGTCGTTGGTCTCGAACTTGGTTCCGACTTCGTAGGTCCAGACAGAGTCGCCTCGATAGATCGGGTTCGGCGAGCCGGCGCCGTTGGTTCCGCCGCCGCGGAAGCCGCGCGAGATGGACGCATAGGTCATCAGATCGGTGGTCCAATGCTTGGTCAGCGTCACGCGCGGCTCAAGCTGGGTGGTTTCGTACTTTTCCGGGTCCGCCGCGTCCTTGACCACCTGGTGGTCGACACGGAGGCCGGTGGCCAGTTCGAGCGAGTCGAGCTTCCAGAAGAAGGTGCCGTACACGGCCTGGGCTTCGATATGGGCGTGGTCGGTGGAGTCGGCCGGAATGTTGAACACGCCGGGCAACAGCAGGTCGTTGACGTCGGTGTTGGTGGTCGACTGGTCGGCGAAGAAGCCGATCAGCGAGGACATGTTGGCGTTGTAGTGGGTGTCGAAGCGCAGCTCGGCGGTCTCGGTGTTCAGCGTGTTGCCGCCGTGAACCACCTCGATGTAGTTGACCGGTCCGAAGTCGCCATCGCCCGACGCCGTGCCGAAGCGCGTATCGTAAGCCGCGACCGCGGTGACGATCGTGTTGGCCTGGGGCAGGTCGAACACGCCCTTCAGGTTGCCGCCGGCGTAGGTGTACTGGGCGAGACTGTTGTAGTTCAGCGTCTCGTTCTCGGAGTAGTCCCCCGTCCCGGTCACATCGACATAGGGCGTCTCGCCGCCCTTCACCTGGTTGTAGTAGCCGTTCAGGCTGAACACCGCATTCGGTGACGCCTGCCAGCGCAGGCCGGCGTCGGCGGAGCGTTGGTAGAGCGGGTTGCCGTATCCGCCAGCCAGGGTGTTCTTCTCAAACCCGTCCTGATTGTGGAAGGAGACTCCGATCTTGGCCTGCAGCACGCCCGGCACGATCGGGCCGCTGGCGGTGATGGCGCCGGAGTCGAAGTTGTCCGGTCCGGCGTAGGCGCCGGAGATGCTCATGTGCGGGGTGTCGGAGGGCTGACGGGTGGTGACGCTGATGGCGCCGCCCAGGGTGTTGTTGCCGAACAGCGTGCCCTGCGGACCGCGCAGCACCTCGATCTGCTGAACATCCAGCAGCGGACTGTTCAGGTAGGAGGTGTCGGGCTCGTAGATGCCATCGACGAAGATGCCGACGCCGGGTTGGACCGTGTCGATCAGCGTCGCGCCGATGCCGCGGATGGAGATGAACGAACGACCGACGGCGTCGGAGTTGATGTTCAGACCCGGCGCATAGGCCGCGATATCCTTCACCTGATAGATCTGTTCGCGCTGCAGCATCTCGGCGCTCACCGCCGTGACGGCGATCGGCACGTCCTTCAGCCGCTCCTCGCGTTTGCGGGCGGTGACGACGACTTCGTTGACCGTGGTTTGCGTCGCGGTCGAAGCGGTCTGGGCGTGCACGGCGACCGGCGCGACAAGCGCCGTGGTCACCGCCAAAGCGGTCATGAATCGCATCCCCTGGGATCCTCTCTCTTGGGCTCGGGGCTGTCGATTCAGCACCCTCGCCGATGGTCAAGACCCTATGCCGAGGGCGACCTATCTGAAAGGTCGGGGAGGACGTGATTGGTGTGCCGACCGGCACGATCGCTTCGCCGGGCGGACTCGGAGACCGTCGAATGCCCTCGATCTGCCCGCCCGGGCCGCCGCTGTACGTTTCACCAGCAGGTGTAGCCGCCGTCGACGACGACGATGGAGCCGGTCATCAGGCTGGCCGCGTCGGACGCCAGGAACAGCACCACCGAAGCCACTTCCTCCGGCTCGCCCAGCCGGCCCATGGGCGTGCCGTCGATCCAGCGGCGGTACATCTCGCTTTCACGGTCGGCGAAGGCGTTGATCGGCGTGGCGATATAGGTCGGCGCCACCGCATTGACCCGCACCCCGCGAGGCCCCCACTCGGCGGCGAGCGACCTGGTGAGATGATGCACGGCGGCCTTGGAGGCGTTGTAATGGCTCTGGCCCTGCGGCCGGTTGACGATGAAGCCCGACATGGAGCCGACGTTGACGATGGCCCCCGAGCCGGCCGCAAGCATGTGCCGGCCAAAGGCGCGGGCGCACCAGAAGCTGCCGTTCAGGTTCACGTCCAGCACGTTCAGCCAGCGCTCATCCTCCATCGCCTCGGCGGGGATTTCGCTGCGGGCGATGCCGGCGTTGTTGACCAGGATGTCGACGCAGCCATGCCGGCGGACCAGGTCGTCGGCGACCTCGGTGACGCGGGCGGAATCGGTGACGTCCATCACCGCGCCAGAGACCGCATAACCCTGCTCGGCCAGCTTCAGGATCGCCGCGTCGATGTCACGCTGGTTCAGATCGGCGATGGTGACGTTCGCGCCCGCCTCGGCCAGGGCCTCGACGATGCAATAGCCGATGCCGCTCGCGCCGCCGGTGACCAGCGCCACCCGGCCGGAAAGCTTGAACTTGTCGAGATACATGGCGAGGCCTTGGGCGGGTTGGCTAGACGAACTTCGCCGCCGGCATCGGCGGATCGGCGCCGGCGGTTCCGTCCGCCAGCGCGTACACCACCCGGCTCTTGGCGTCATATTCGGGCCAAGGCAAGCGACCGGACGCAGCGAAATCCACCCAGACCTTGTGCACGGAATCGGCCAGCGCCTGTGGCGGGGCGTCGCCGAGAACGCCTTGCGGGCCGGTCGCGCAAGCCAGGGTGTTGAACACGAACGGCACCTCCACCCCGTGGCAGGCGCCCAGCTGTCCGCCCCAGGCCGGTGAGCGCCAGGCGAAATCGTAGACGTGGGTAGCGCCCTGGTGGGCGGCGGCGAACTGGCGGGTCGGGTAGCGGAAGACGAGGTCCGACATGGCGCGGGTCATGACATCCCCGGCCTTCTGGCCCTTCTTGCCCAGACCATACGCCTTCAGGATGCGCCAGGCGTTCTTGACCGAGCGGCTGACCATGAACCAGGCGAGCAGCCCGTTGATCTTGTCCCGCACCCCGGTGGGAACGAAATAGAGGTTCATCTCCTCGGCATTGGCGCCGATCAGCACATGAATGTCCTTGCCGACCCCCTTGGCCATGGCGTCGTGCGGCCGCTCGGGCAGCACATCGTCGCCGAACACCGGCAGGAACCGGGACAGGCCGTAGGAGGGGTTGCGGCCCGTCTCGTCCCTCAGGTCGACGCGGAACGAAGGCGCCTGCGCGGCCGCCATCGCCTTGACCGAGTCCTCCAGGCTGAGCGAGGCGAAGCCGGCGCGATCGGGCTTGATACGGGCCTTCCTGGCGATCTTGGCGGTGAGCCGCTGGTTGACCCTGATCGGGCGGACCATGGCGCCGTGGCCGCTTTCGATAATCGCCTTTTGAAACAGGCCCTGCGCCAAGGGCGAGGCGACCAGGTCACCGATCGACATGGCGCCGGCGGACTCGCCGAAGACGGTGATGTTGGCCGGATCGCCGCCGAACGCCGCGGCGTTCTCCTTGACCCAGGCCAGGGCGGCGATCTGGTCGCGCAGGCCGAGGTTGGTCGGCGCGCCGTCGATCGGCAAGAAACCCTCGATCCCCAGCCGATAGGTGATCGACATCAGGACGACGCCGGACTTGGCAAACGCGGTTCCGTCGTGCGCGGCGACGAAAGCCGCGCCGCCGACGAAGCCCCCGCCATGGATCCAGACCATCACCGGCAGGCCCTTGGCCGCGCAGTCCGGGGTCCAGATGTTGACGTTCAGATAGTCGTCGCCCTTGACCCAGCCCGCGCCGACAAGGGGGGCAATGTCGAGACCGGGGAACGCGCCGCCGACTTGGGGAGCATTCGGGCCGGGCTGGGTGGCGTCGCGCACGCCGGCCCAGGGCTCGACGGCTTGAGGCGCGGCGAAGCGGTTCTCACCCACCGGCGCGGCGGCGTAGGGGATGCCCAGGAACCGGCTCACGCCGCCGTCCCGGACTCCGCGCACGGCGCCCGCGCTGGTCGTTACGATCTCGTCGGTCACTTGGCGCCTTTCGGGTCGGGGGGATGCGAGCCTAGCCCAGCCGGCCGTCATTGACGCCGCCCCGCGTTTTGCCCACCGGGACTCTTGCGTTGCCGGACGGCTTTTGCCGGCCCTACCCGACCCGGATGTCGATCTGGCTGCCGGGCGTGCAGGCGGCGAGCACGGTCAGCAGATCCTCGATCCGCATCGCCACGCAGCCGGCGGTCGGGCCGAAGTGGTCGCCCAGGTCGTGGGCCACGTGAAAGAAGACGGCGCTGCCTTTGCCGGGGATCGGCGGGGCGTCGTTGTAGCCGATCACCGCCAGCACATCGTAGGCGTGGGCGTCCATCCACATGGACTCGGCGTCGGTCTGGTAGGGCATGGGGACGAGACGGTTGTAGTTGGGATCAGCCGGGTCGTCGCACCAACCATCGTTCGGCTTGGCCGGATAGACCGGCAGCCCGGATACCGGCGCCTTGCCGATCCGGTCGGGCCGATAGCGGATTTCGCGCAAGGGGAAGACGCCAGCGGGCGTGCCGCCATCGCCCTCGAATTTTGGATGCAGGATGCCGCTGCGTCCCACCGCGCAGGGATAGCGGCGGCCCTTGCAGGTCAGCACGCCCAAGGTCGCGCCAGCCTTGGCGCGGACCTTGATCAGCGTCCGCGGGGCGGCCAACGCCGGTCCGGCGGCCCCGGCCATCACGGCCCCCGTCGCCGCGACGACGCCCCGTCGTGTCATCGTCATCGTCTGCCCCGCCCTGCCGCGTTTCGCCGGTCAGCATAGGCCGAGACCCGCGAAGGCCAAACCCTCGCGGCGCGCCACTTTGCGAACAGGCTGAAAGCAGCGATTTTAGTCCGTATTCGAATCACATCCCGCCGTGATCGGTGTATTTGATCCGCTCCCGACGCAAGTCCCACGAGGCGTGCATGTTGAAATGGTTCCACGCCCTGATGCCGCGCGAGGAGAAGTTCTTTCCCCTGTTCAACCAGCACGCCGCCATCGTGCTGCAGGGGGCCGAGGCGTTGAACCAGGTCCTGACCGGCGCCGTGGAGGTCACAGGCGGCTGCCGACGAGTCTCCGAGCTTGAGAACGAGGCCGACGCTGTCGCCCGCGAGGTGCAGCTGGGCGTCCACCGCACCTTCATCACGCCCTTCGATCGGGGGGACATCAAGGACCTGATCGGCCTGCTGGACGATTCCATCGACCAGATGCAGAAGACCGCCAAGGCCATCATGCTGTTCGAGGTGCGGACCTTCTCGCCGACCATGGGTGAGCTCGGCGCCGTCATCGTCTCGGCCTCCAAGCTGACGCTCGAAGCGGTGGGCCTGCTGTCCGATCTCAGCGGCAACGCCACCCGCCTCAATGCCCTGGCCGAAGAGATCACCCGCATCGAGGACCGCTCCGACGAGCTCTACGACCAGGGCGTCCGCGAGCTTTATCTGGCGCACAAGGACGGCGGCGCCATGGGCTACATCGTCGGGGCCGAAATCTATGACCACCTGGAGAAGATCGTCGATCGGCTGGAGGACGTCGCCAACCGCATCAACGGCGTCCTGATCGAGCACCTGTGAGCATGCTGGTCGGCGGAATGCCCCTGGTGCTGATCGGCCTGATCGGGGTCGCGCTGCTGTTCGATCTATTGAACGGCCTGCATGACGCCGCCAACTCGATCGCCACCATCGTCTCCACACGGGTGCTGGCGCCGCGCTACGCGGTGATGTGGGCGGCCTTCTTCAACTTCATCGCCTTTCTGTTCTTCGGGCTGCACGTGGCCAACACCATCGGCGCGGGCATCATCAAGGTGAAGGTGGTCGACGATGCGGTGATCTTCGGGGCGCTGATGGGCGCCATCACCTGGAACATCGTCACCTGGATCGCCGGCATCCCCTCGTCCAGCTCCCATGCTCTGGTGGGCGGCCTCGTCGGCGCGGGCCTGGCCAAGGCGGGCTTGAGCGCGGTGACCTGGGCGGGCGTCAACAAGACCATCATGGGCATAGTGCTGTCTCCGGCCCTGGGGTTCGGCCTGGCCTTGGTGCTGATGCTGGCGGTGTCCTGGATCTGCGTTCGCTCGTTGCCGACGGTCGTGGACCGCCGGTTCAGGGTGCTGCAGTTCTTCTCCGCGGCGGCCTATTCCCTCGGCCACGGCGGCAACGACGCCCAGAAGACCATGGGCGTGATTGCGGTGCTGCTGTTCTCCCACGGCCAGATCAAGGGTCACTTCCACGTGCCGCTGTGGGTGGTGCTATCCTGCCAGGCCGCCATGGCGCTGGGCACCCTGCTGGGCGGCTGGCGGATCGTGCACACCATGGGCTCGCGGATCACCAAGCTTTCTCCCATGCAGGGCTTCTGCGCGGAGACCGGCGGGGCGATCACCCTGTTCCTCGCCACCTATCTGGGCGTGCCGGTGTCGACGACCCACACCATCACCGGCGCCATCGTCGGCGTCGGCGCGGCCCGCCGGACCTCGGCGGTGCGCTGGGGCGTGGCCAAGGACATTGTCATCGCCTGGGTCATCACCATGCCGGCCGCCGGCTTGATCGCGGCGCTGTTTTACGAGCTTGCCCGGCTGGTCTGAGACGCCGAGAACGGCCTGAGAGGCGGTCTTGTTTTCGACGGGCCGAAGGGTCAATTATAGTCCGTCTTCGGATCATTTTCGATCCTTCCGCGCGCGATCGGAAGAAGGACCCCGGCCATGCTTCCAGACACCCAGCTGGTGCTGAGACTGCTGTTCGCCGCCCTGCTCGGCAGCGTAATCGGGATCGAGCGCGAGCGGCTGTCCTGGACGGCGGGTTTGCGCACCCACATGCTGGTCTGCGTCGGCTCCTGCCTGGCGATGATCGTCTCCGCCTATGGTTTCGGCGACGTGCTCGGACCCCATGTGATCCTCGACCCTTCCCGCATCGCCGCCCAGGTGGTGAGCGGCATAGGTTTCCTCGGCGCCGGCTCGATCATCCTGCGCAACGAGGTGGTCAAGGGCCTGACCACCGCCGCCAGCCTGTGGGCCGTGGCCGCCGTGGGCCTCGCGGCCGGTGGCGGGCTTTATGTGGCTGCCATAGCCGCGACGGCGATCATCATGATCATCCTGGCCGGCATCAAGCCGCTGGAGGAGCGCTACCACCGCAGCCGCCAGACCGTGGAGCTGAAGCTGAAAGCCGCCCACGGCGCGGTTTCCATCGCCGTCCTTGAGGTCGCCCTCGGCGCACGCTCGGCCCAGGTCACGCGCCTAGTGGTCTGCCCTGGCGATCCGCCCGACCAGGACGACGTCACAATAACCCTCGCCAAGGCCTCGGCCAGGGACGTGGCGAGCGTGGTCGAGGCGCTTGGGACGTTGGCCACAGTCAGCGGCGTTTCACAGACCTCGGCTACCGGTTGATTTATTGCAGCGTGCGGAAATCCCTCGAACCCTCCCTGCTCATCCGCCCGACAACGGCCGCGCGATGGTCTCCAGCGGCTGGCCCTCGGCGTCGACGCCCAGCCGCAGCTCCGTCAGGGCCGCGACCAGCAGCGCATGGAACCGTCTCCACGGCAGCCGGTCGGGCCGGGCCGGGATCTGGGTTCAGACGGGGGGCGAGCTTGGCCATGGTTCGGTTCATCTTCCGTGAACGCATGGTGGTCGCATACAGTCTCTCCCAGCGTGAAATGTCGGCGGTACGAGGCGTGTTGCATGACCAGCGTGCGTCCTTCGAGCCGCCCCAAGAGGGGCTCCTCAGGATGACGAGGTTGTTTGGGCTGCAAATTACTTAGTCATGGTGAGGAGCGACGCCTTCGTCGCGTCTCGAACCACGCACTGGTTTGCAACGATTGACAGGAGAGGCGCCACGAATGTCCAAACACCCTTTCGGCGCCCTGAGCGTCCCATGACTTCAGCCCCGCGCAAATCCCGGCCCAAGGCCGAACATCTCGACAAGCCGAAAGCCGACGAGGCGGAGTACGCGCACGGGTCTTG
>Ga0302317_10001332_pt1 | contig 18409 bp, 17 predicted proteins | sample III_Palsa_N3_3_FD_200450 | JGI IMG/M metagenome (GOLD analysis project Ga0302317, IMG submission 200450) | Peat permafrost microbial communities from Stordalen Mire near Abisko, Sweden - III_Palsa_N3_3 | ecosystem: Environmental > Terrestrial > Soil > Palsa > Peat permafrost | place: Sweden...
CCGACATTCTCGGCGCGGTTTGCAACCACTATCCGATCTCCCTGCACGCCACGGGCCTTTCGCTCGGCTCGGCCGAGGGCGTCGACGCCGTTCACCTGGCCGCCATCGCGGCCCTTTGCGAGCGCATCGAGCCAGGCCTGGTGTCCGACCATCTGTCATGGAGCGCCGCGGCGGGCGTCCACGCGCCGGACCTGCTGCCGCTGCCCTATACGGACGAGGCGCTGGAGGTGTTCGCCCGCAACGTCGAGCAGGTTCAAGACGCGCTCGGACGGACGATCCTGATCGAAAATCCCTCGGTCTATATCGGCTTCGCCGAGGCGACGATGAGCGAGGGCGCGTTTCTCGCGCGGCTGGTGGGTCTCACCGGTTGCGGCGTCCTGCTGGACGTCAACAACGTGGCGGTGTCGGCCGGCAATCTGGGTGAAGCGCCGGCGCGGCGACTCCACGGCCTGCTGGAGGCCCTGCCCGCCGACGCCATCGGCGAAATCCATCTGGCCGGCCATGCCGTCCGTGAACTCCCGGGCGGCGGCCATATCCGTATCGACGACCATGGCTCGCGTGTCAGCGACGGCGTCTGGCGACTGTTCGAGACCACCGTCGAGCACATTGGCGCACGGCCGACCCTGATCGAATGGGACACCGGCATCCCCGAACTGGCCGTCCTGCGCGAGGAGGCCGCCAAGGCCCAGTTGGTTCTCGACCGCGCGATCGATCCGGCGTGGAGGCAAGTCGTTGCCCGCGCTGGCTGACCTGCAGCGCGACGTCATGCGCGCAATTCTGAGCGGCGACGCCATGTCGACCGACTGGCTGAGCGCGCCTGGCGCGCTGCCCGCGAGCGCGGCGCTCCAGGCGCATCGCGACACAGCGCTCGGCGGCCTGACGAACAGCCTGCGGCTGACCTTTCCCAGCATCGAACGCCTGGTCGGCGAGGTGTTCTTCGATCAGATCGTGCTCGCCTACGTCGCCATCGCGCCGCCCAGGAGCGCCGATCTGTGCGCCTACGGCCGGGACTTCCCGAGTTTCCTATCGAACCATGCGCCGGCCGCCGCCCTGGCCTACCTCGCCGACGTCGCGCGGCTCGATTGGGCGATAGCCCGCGCGCTGGGCGGCCCCAGCGAAGCCAGGCGGCGCGACCTCAGCATCGATCTCGACACAGTGCTGTCTGTCCCGACGGCCCTGACGGTGTCCAGGTTCGACCATCCCGCCGCCGCCATCCGCGCCGCGCTGGACGCGGGCGACGACGCGGCTCTCGGCAATATCGATCTTGAGCCAAGGCCGCGCTTCGTCGCGGTCTGGCGCAGCGTCCGCCTCGCCGTCACCCGAGAGCTCGCGGCCCCGGCGGGCGTCTTCCTCACCGCCCTGTTGGACGGGCGCGGCGGCGACGACGCCCTCGCGGCCGCACTGGCCGTCGCGCCGCCGGGCGCCGCCTTGGCGGCCATCCGGTCGGACATCTTCGAAGCCTCATTCGCCCAGATCACGATCTCATCCAGGACCACGCCATGACTGCCGCCGCCACCGCCGACACCCGTCCCGCCGCCGCGCCGCTTCGGCTCATCGAGCGCGCGGTCGGCGCCCTGAACCGAATCCCGTTCAGCGCCATCGTCCTCGTCGCGCGCGTGGCGACCTTCAGCGTCTTCCTGCGCTCGGGGCTGGTCAAACTGGACGACTGGAACGCCACGCTGATGCTGTTTCGCGACGAGTACAAGGTGCCGATCCTGCCGCCCGAGATCGCCGCGACGATGGCGGCGTCCATGGAGCTCGGCGCGTCGAGCCTGGTGCTGATCGGCCTCTTCACCCGCCCCGCCGCGCTCGGCCTGCTGGGCATGGTCTCGGTGATCCAGATATTCGTCTATCCGCAGGCGTGGCCGGATCACATCCAGTGGCTGGGCTTCATGATCTTCATCGTCTGCCGCGGCCCCGGCGTCGTTTCCGTCGACGCCCTGATCAAACGCGTGCTGAAAGTCCGGCTCGCCCCGCCGAACGATCTATGAGCCGCCCGGCGAGGCTCGCCTTGCGCGGACGCGATATTTGAGTATGGTCCGCGCCCTTCGCGGGGGGCCTGATCGAGGCCGTGCGCGCGGGTGCATAGCTCAGTAGGTAGAGCAGCTGACTCTTAATCAGCGGGTCGCAGGTTCGAGCCCTGCTGCACCCACCATATCCGGCGAAACGCCGATTCTCTGGTGGTTATACGAGCGACCGTCGTCCGCGAGGGCGTGAGCCTCGATTCTGCTGAAGGTATCGGGAATGGCAGGCCCAGAGACCCCGAGCGGCGGCGCGACGCTGGTAGCCCTGGGGCGCCGAGTTCACGCCCCCAAATGGCTGCAATCCAAGCGCAATGTCGTATGGAGTTGATGCGCTCGCGGATGGCGACGAGGCGCTGGCGGGCCTCGGCGTGGCCCGGGGGCAGCCAAGTGAGCGAGGAGTGGATCGTGGCCCGGAAGACGAAGACCTTCGTGGGATTCGCGCTGCTCGCCGCGCCCTTGTTCTTCGCCTGCGGGACCCGCCCGGGCGTGGCCGCGATCGCCACCGGCGATCAACGCGGCAATATCACCGAGCCCGCCCCGCCGCGCGCCTGCACGCAGCTGGCGCCTCAGCCTTCGTCCAATCCGCGGAATGAAACCGCGGGAACCAGTCTCGACACCGCGCGCATTCAGAGCGCCCTGAACCGATGCGCGCTCGGGCGCGCGGTGGAGCTTTCGGCGGGCGCGGCGGCTTCGGGTCCGGCGGCCTTCATCAGCGGTCCTCTGACCCTGCCCAGCGGCGTCTCGCTCATCATCGACACCGGCGTCACCCTGTTCGCGTCGCGGCAAGCGGCCCTCTACGACGATCCGCGCAAGGCGCAGGCGACCCATTGCGGCCAGTACGATGGCTACGGAAAGTCCTGCCGGGCGTTCATCACCCTCGACGACAGGGCCAACGGCAGCGGCGTCTATGGAGCCGGCGCGATCGACGGCCAGGGCGGCCAGCCGATGATCTATCCGTCGGGCTGGGGCGCGCCGCCGTTCTGCCAGTCAGCCTCGATGCCGGCGAATTTTCCGAGCAGCGCGATGAGCTGGTGGGATCTGGCCAATTGCGCCGCCGTGATCAACCACAGCCCCGGCGCGGCGCCGGCGAAGCAGAACACGCCAATTCTGATCGAGGCGGTCGGCGCCAGCAATCTGACGTTCAGCGGCATAACCTTGCAGAATTCGCCCCACGCCCACCTGGTCCTGGAGCAGTCGAAGAATATCACCATCTGGGGGATCAAGATCAATTCGCCGTCCGATCTCGCCAGCTACGGCCTGCCGCGCGCCCACAACACCGACGGCATCGACCTCGGCAACGTGAACAACGTCACGGTGGCGCATTCCGACATCAATGCTGGCGACGACCATATCGCCATCGGCTCGAAGGCCGGCGCGCCGTACGCGCCAAGCTCGAACATCACCATCGCCGGCGACAACCTCTATGGCGGCCACGGCGTCTCGATCGGCAGCATGACCTCGGGCGGAATCCAGAATGTCCTGGTGGAGGACATTCTCGTCAACGGCGGCCCGCACATGGCGGCGACCACCGCCATCCACATCAAGTCCAATGCGGAAAACGGCGGCCCGGTCGGCGCCATCACCTATCGCCGCTTCTGTATCGGCAACGTCAAATATCCGATCTGGCTGGACACCGGCTACAAGCACCTGTCCGGCTCCAGCAAGCCCAGCTACTCGAATATCGACATCGAAGACGTCTCGATTTTCGCGGACGTCCCGGGCAGCGGCAAGATCGTCTTCGACGGCTCCGGCGCGCAAGGCCACCTGCAGGTGAGCCTGCAGGACGTCCTGATCGATCACCCGAGCGAGGCGAATTCCGACGCGTCGAACAGCACCGACCTGAACCTGCTCGGCAAGATCAATTTCCTGCCGCACGGAGACGGCGTCGCCCTCACGCCCGGCGCCTTCGCTCAGGAACAACAGGCCCAGCCCAGCGCCGCCTGTAAGAGCGCCCTCGCCGCGCCCCCGCCCTTCCATATCTGGGCCCAATAGAGCCGCCGCGCTCGAGAAGGACGGCGGCATCGGGCGCGCCGTCGTCATGAGCGGGCGTGGCGGCGTCGGCAGAAAAACTGTACGGCTGAAATGACCCGGACGGGTGACGCGAACGGAGCGCCTAACCATGTAGCCGGGCGACGATCCCGGTCGCCCACGCCCCCAGCCGGGGGTAGGCTAGGCCAGACCCCGATCCCGGCGCGGCTTGTTCGAGGTGCTCAATGTCGGGATCCCATGCTCCGCCGGCGCCGCTGCCGCCTCTGCAGGGTCCCAGGCTGGCGCTGATCGCGCTGGCGCTGGCGCTGGGCACCTTCATGCAGGTGCTGGATTCCACCATCGCCAACGTCTCGATCCCCACCATCTCCGGCTATCTCGGCGTCAGCACCGACCAGGGCACCTGGGTGATCACCCTGTTCGCCATGGCCAATGGCGTCTCGGTGCCGCTGACCGGCTGGCTGATGGGCCGCTATGGGGTGGTGAAGACCTTCGCCTTTTCGGTGGCCGCCTTCACCGTCGCCTCGTTCCTGTGCGGCGTCGCCTGGAACCTGCCGTCGCTGCTGCTGTTCCGGGTGCTGCAGGGCGCGGTGTCGGGACCGATGATCCCCGGATCGCAGGCGCTGCTGCTCTCGATCTTCGCGCCGGCGCGCCGCGGCCTGGCGCTGGCGATCTGGTCGATGACCACCCTGGTCGCGCCGATCTGCGGCCCGATCCTCGGCGGCTGGATCAGCGACAACACGACCTGGCGCTGGATCTTCTTCATCAATGTGCCGGTGGGGATCTTCTGCACCCTGGTCTGCTATCGCGGCCTGATCTCGCGCGAGACCGCCACTTTCAAGCGCCCGATCGACACCATCGGCTTCCTGCTGCTGCTCACCTGGGTCGCCGCCCTGCAGATTATGCTCGATCGCGGCGCCGACGAGGACTGGTTCAACTCCCCGGTGATCCTCACGCTCGCGGTGGTCTCGGCGATCGGCTTCGCCTCCTGGCTGATCTGGGAGCTGACGGAGAAGAACCCCGTCGTCGACCTGTCGCTGTTCCGATCGCGCAACTTCGCCGTCGGCACTCTGGTCTTCTGCCTCGTCTACGCGGTGTTCTTCGGCGGCAACGTGTTGCAGCCGCTGTGGCTGCAGACGCGGCTGGGCTACATCGCGACCTGGGCCGGGCTGGTGGCGGCGCCCAGCGGCGTGGTCGCGGTGTTGCTGACGCCGCTCTTCGCCCGTTTCGGCGCCACCGTCGATGCGCGCATCACCGGCACCATCGCCCTGATCGCCTTCGCCATCTCGTTCCTGATGCGCGGCGCGCTGGCGCCCAACGCCAGCTTCGGCGTGCTGGTGATCCCGATGCTGGTGCAGGGCGTGGCGATGAGCACCTTCTTCGTCTCGATGATCACCATCCTGCTACGCGACGTGCCGCCCCAGCAGACGCCCTCCGCCAGCGGCCTCTCCAACTTCGCCCGCATCACCGGCGGCGGCTTCGCGGCCTCGCTCGTCACCGCTTTCTGGAACCGGCGAGAGTCGCTCCAACAGACACACCTGGCCGACGCCCAGACCTCCCACCTCGCCGAGTTTCGCCAGGCGCTGGCGGCGCTGCAGGCAAGCGGCCTCGATGCGAAACAGGCCGTGGGCGCGCTCGTCCAGCAGGTGGAGAACCAGGCCTACACCCTGGCCGCGGTGGAGCTTTTCTGGCTGTTCGGGATGCTCTCGCTGGTCATGATCCCGCTGATCTGGCTCGCCCGCCGCTCCCTCGCCGGCGGCGCGGCGGTGGCGGCGGACTGAGGGGGGGGTGGGATCAGCGATCGTGTCGGTGCAACTGCCCGACGTCTACTTCAAGGCTTGCAGCCAGCCGATCACCGCCGCCTCGAGCGCGATGCGACGGTCGTCCCAGGTATGGTCCGTGGCGATGTGCAACGTGCTGACCTGGCGACCGCCCCGGGCGCGGATCGCGTTTACCAGCGCGTCCGTATCGCCCGCCAATCCGTCATCCGCCGTCAGCGCCAGATAAGGTTTGCCGACCAGGCCTTCGGCTCCGCTCGGCAAGGCGTATTGCGGGCCAAGCGTGGCCACGTCCGCCGCCATGCTTCGCGCGGTGACGCCGGCCAAGGATTCCATGTTGCCAGCCATCACCTTCTCGCGGATCGGCTCGGGGGCGCCGGCGAGACGGGTCATGTCAGCGGCCGAAATGCTCACCAGCCCGATCAGATCCTTGTCGCGGGCCGCCGTGTTGATGGCCACCCATCCCCCCATGCTGTGGCCGATGATCACGACGCGCCGGGCATCGAGACCCAGGGACTTGGCGTTGGCCGGGTCACGCACGAAGGCGAGCGCCGCATCGGCGTCTTCCAGATTCTGGGCGAAACGAAAGACGCCGGGCGTCCCCCAGGAGCCGCGATAGTTGAACGTCACCACGGTCCATCCGGCGCGGCGGATCGCCTGGGCGAGATCGAGGTTCTTCTCGTTGCCTGGCAGGCCGTGAAGCAACACGACGACCGGATGGCCGCCGGCGCCCGCGGCCACATAGGCGATGCCGTTCAACAGCAGCCCGTGGCTCGGGATGTGAAGAACCTCCATTCGCGCCGGATGGACGCTGTCGGGCGCGGGATCGGTGTAGATCGCCGGCGGCAGATCCGCGGGCGGCGCCGCCAGGACAGCGCTCGCGGCGAGAGAGAAAATCGCGGCGAATGTCGCGGACAGCGAGAGGCGCATGGCTAGCTCCAGTGGCCACCGATGAAGCCCCAACAGGAAGCCCTGTTCAAATAGGTTTCAGCGGGGCGGCGATTTTGGGTATCCGGCCGCGCTTGTATACGCCGTACACTTATCCTGGCAAGCCTGCCCCGATCTCCGCCGCCCTCGCCTGCCGTCGGAGGAACGACGTACAAGCAGCCGCCGGGTCGAAAGGACATCGAGATGGCGCAGCAAGGGACCGTGAGCGGCGCGCGTCGGCCTAGGGTGGTGATCGTGGGCGCCGGGTTCGGCGGACTGGAAGCGGCGCGGTCGCTGGCTCACGCCGCGGCCGAGGTGGTGGTGATCGATGCGAAGAACCATCACACCTTTCAGCCCCTGCTCTATCAGGTGGCGACGGCGGCCCTGTCGCCCGCCGCGATCGCGTGGCCGATCCGGCATCTGCTGAAGGGCCAGGCCAACGCACAGGTGCTGATGACGCGGGTGCTGGGCGTCGACGCCGCGGCAAATGAGGTCACCACCGAAGGCGGGCCGATCGCCTACGACCAGCTGGTGATCGCCGCTGGCGCCGCCCACTCCTATTTCGGCCATGACGCCTGGGAGCCCTTCGCCCCCGGCCTGAAGACGCTCGAGGACGCGCTCGACATTCGACGCAGGATCCTCTCCGCCTTCGAGCGCGCCGAGCTCGCCGGCGAGAGCGAGACGGCGCCGGGGTGGACGACCTTCGTCGTGGTGGGCGGCGGCCCAACCGGGGTCGAGCTCGCCGGCGCGATCGCCGAGATCGCGCGCGACGCCCTGAAGTCCGAATTCCACCACATCGATCCGGCCGCGTCCCGCATCCTGCTGGTGGAGGCAGGCCCGCGGATTCTGCCAACCTTCCCCGATCGCCTGGCGGCCGACGCCGCGCGTCGCTTGGCGCGCTACGGCGTCGAGGTGATGACCGGCGCCAAGGTGGTGGATATCGATGCGGCGGGGGTCACGCTCGAAGGGGGGCGGATCGCCGCGGCCACCGTCCTCTGGGCCGCGGGCGTGAGGGCCGGGGCGCTGACGGCCGGCCTTCCGAGCGAACACGACCGGGTCGGCCGCGCGCGGGTCGCGGCGGATCTGTCCCTGCCCGATCATCCGGAGATATTCGTGATCGGCGATGGCGCGGCGGTGACCTCGCCAGGCGGCGCGCCCATCCCCGGCATCGCCCCCGCGGCCAAGCAGATGGGGGCCTACGTCGGTCAGCTCATCGCGCGGCGCCTGTCCGGCCGCCTCCCGCCGCCGCCGTTTCGCTACCGGCACGCCGGCGATCTCGCCACCGTCGGCCGCGGGGCGGCGGTGGTGAAGCTCGGCGCCCTCGAGCTGACCGGGTTTCCCGGCTGGCTGTTCTGGGGCCTTATCCACGTCTATTTCCTCATCGGCCTGCGCGCCCGCTTCCTCGTCGCGCTGGACTGGCTGTGGAGCTACGTGACCTATCAGCGGGGCGCGCGGCTGATCACTGGGACTTGAGGTTGCTCGCGCGGCCGTCGTCATTGGAGGTTCTCGACCCATGCGCAAATCCAAGCACCCGCCCGGCGTCGTCCATCGCCTGACCGTCGCCAGCGAGGTTTTGCGCGGCAACCTGCTGGGCGACAGCTCCGACCGGCTTGTGGACGTCTATGTGCCGGCCGGGCACGACGGCGCCGGCCTGCCGCTGCTGGTCGATCTGGTGGGGTTCACCGCCGGGGGGCCGGCGCACACCAACTGGGTGGCGTTTCGGGAGAATGTGCCGGAGCGGCTCGATCGGCTGATCGGCGCGGGCCTGATGGCGCCGGTGGCGGTGGCGTTTCCAGACTGTTTCACGCGGCTGGGGGGCAACCAGTACGTCAATTCCGCCGCCATGGGCCGCTGGGCGGATTTCCTCATCGCCGAGATGTTGCCGGCGGTGGAGGGCAAGTTCGGCTGCGGCGGCGACGGGCGGCGCGGCGTGTTCGGCAAGAGCTCGGGCGGCTACGGGTCGATCGTCCACGCGCTCGACCACTCGGACGTCTGGGCCGCGGCGGCGTGCCACTCGGGCGATATGGCCTTCGAGCTCTGCTACCTGCCAGACATGCCGGACACGCTGCGGGCGCTGGCGCGCACCGAGGGCAGCATTGAGGCTTGGTGGAAGGGCTTCGAGGCCGCGCTGAAGCCATCCGACCACGCGCTGAAGGTGGTCAACATTCTCGCCATGGCGGCCAGCTACGACCCCGACCCGAGCCGGTTCCTGGGCCTGCGGCTGCCGGTGACGCTCGACACCTGCGAGCTCATCCCCGAGCGCTGGGCCAACTGGCTGGCGCACGATCCGGTGCTGAAGCTGGAGAAGCAGTCGGACAGTTTGCGGCGGCTGAAGGCGCTCTACATCGACTGCGGGACGATCGACCAGTTCAACCTGGTCTATGGCGCGCGCCGCTTCGTCCGGCGGTTGGAGGCGCTCGGGATCGCGCACCGCTACGAGGAGTTCGACGATAACCACTCGACCGTCGACTACCGGATGGACGTCAGCCTGCCATATCTGGCGAAGGCGCTCACCGCTTAGGCCACCAGGCTTCCAGCCGGCGGATCGCCTCGCTCACCTCGGGGGTGGAGACGGCGAAGCTGAAGCGGATGAAGCGGTGGCCGTTCACCGGGTCGAAGTCGACGCCGGGCGCGGTGGCGACGCCGGTCTCGCGCAGCAGGGTCTTGCAGAACGCCAGGCTGTCGTCGGTCAGGTGGCCGATGTCGGCATAGGCGTAGAAGGCGCCGTCGGGCGGCGCGATGCGGCTGAGGCCGAGCCGGGGCAGAGCTTCCAGCATCAGCTCGCGATTGCGTGCGTAGACGGCGACGTGGCCGTCCAGCTCCTCGCGGCAATCCAGGGCGACCAGCGCCGCGTGCTGGCTCAGCGACGGTGCGGTGAGGAAGAGGTTGCCGACATAGGCGCGGGCGGTGCGCAGCCGCGCCTCGGGCGCCAGCAGCCAGCCGAGGCGCCAGCCCACCATGCTGAAGTATTTGGAGAAGCTGTTGATCACCAGCGCGTCCGGCTCGAACTCCAGCATCGAGTGCGCCGGCTCTCCGTAGCTGAGCCCGTGGTAGATCTCGTCGGAGACGATGGTGATCCCACGCGCGCGGCAGACCTCCGCGATCACGGCCAGTTCTTCGGGGGGGATGATGGTGCCGGTGGGATTGGCGGGGCTGGCGATGATCACGCCGGCTGGCGCTGGCTCCAGCGCCGCCAGCGCGGCGGCGGTGAGCTGGAAGCGGGTCTCGGCGCCGCAGGCGATCTCCACCGGCGTCATCCGCAGCGCCTTCAGCGTGTTGCGATAGGCGACATAGCCCGGCCGCGCCAGCGCCACCCGGTCGCCGGGGGAGAAGGTCGAACTCAGCGCCAGCACCAGCGCCGGCGAGGCGCCGCAGGTGAGGATGAACTGGTCGGGCTGGACGGCGACGCCGTAGCTCTCGGCATAGTGGCAGGCGAGGCGCGCCTTCAGCGGCGGGCTCTCCCAATAGCCGAGGCCGTCGGTGTCGAGCACTGCATGCGCCCTGGCGATCGCCGCCCGCGGCGCGCCGGTGGAGGGTTGGCCGAACTCCATGTGGATCACCGAGCGCCCCTCGCCCTTCAGTACATGGGCGAGCCGGCTGATCGCGATGGCCTGGAAGGGCTCGATCTCGGAATGGGAGGTCTGGTCCACGCGCCGCTCTATAGAGGAAGAGATCGGCCAGGGCTCGCGCGATTGAGCGCCGCCGAGAGCCGGTTCGGCATCGCCGCCGTGCGTGCTAGGCTGACTCAGCGGGGACTGCGGGGGTTTGCATGGGGCTTCGGACCAAGTTCAATCTGATGCTGCTGGTGGCGGCGCTGGTCGGGCTGGGCGTGTTCGCGGCGGCGGCGACGCCTGTGATGAACGGCCTGGCGCAACAGGAAGTGCTGCAGGATTCGCGGATCATGATGGAGGCCGCCGCTGGCGCGCGGACCTATACCGCTGGCGAGATCGCGCCGCTGCTGGAGCCCAGCCTGAGGACGACGTTCCATCCCCAAGCCGTGTCGGCCTATGCGGCGAAGAAGACGCTGCAGGTCTTGCAGGCGCAGATGTCGGATTACAGCTATCGGGAAGCGGCGCTCAACCCGACCAATCTCGACGACAAGGCCTCCGACTGGGAGGCGGACATCATCAACGATTTCCGCGACCATCCCCAGAAACCGGAAGTGTCGTTCGTGCGCCATACGGCGGAGGGCGACAGCCTCGTGCTGGCGCGGCCGCTGACAGCCAAGCCCGCGTGCCTGGTCTGCCACTCGACCGCGGCGGCGGCGCCACCGACGATGATCGCCATCTATGGCCCGCAGAACGGCTTCGGCTGGAAGGCCAACGAGGTGATCGCCGCCCAGATCGTCAGCGTGCCGATGTCGGTGCCGCTGGCGAGCGCGGCGCATGGGCGTTTGCTGCTGCTGATCACCTTCGCCGGCGTGTTCCTGCTGCTGTTCGTGCTGCTCAACCTGATGCTGGGCTTCACCGTGATCGAGCCGATCAACCGCATGGCCCACACCGCCGAGGCGGTCAGCCTGGGCAAGATGGACACGCCGGAATACAGCCGCGCCGGCTCGGACCAGATCTCCAAGCTTTCCAGCGCGATCAACCGGTTGCGCCGCAGCCTTCAAGAGGCCTTGCACATGTTGTCGGACGAGTGAAAGCTCGGCGCGCTGGACGAAGGGGGACTTAGAGAGCCTTGGCGGCCTATTTCCTCAGCTATGCGAGGGCGGACCAGGTCGTTTCGCTGCGGTTCGCCGACGACCTGATCGCCGCCGGCGCGTCGGTCTGGGTCGACCAATACGACATCCACCCCAGCCAGCATTGGGACCGGGCCGTGGAGACGGCGGTTCGCGGCTGCGCGGGCCTGATCGTGATGCTGTCGCCGAGGTCCGCCGCCTCGCCCAACGTCGCCGACGAAATCGCCGTGGCGCTGGATGACGGCAAGACGGTGATCCCGATCCTGATCGAGGCCTGCAAGCCGCCGCTGCGAATGGCGCGCATGCAGTTCATCGACGCCACGCTGGACTACCAGAAGGCGCTGGCGAAGTGCCTGGCGGCGATCGGCCAAGCAGCGCCCACCGTCTATGCCGACCCCTCGCCGGCCGCCGAGGCCGTCTCCCTGCCGCCGGAAATCCTGCGCCAGGCGGAATTGCGACTGACCAGCGTCATCGGGCCGGTGGCGGGGGTGCTCGTGCGCCAGGCGGCCGGCGCGGCGAGCGAGGCGGACCTCTATGAGCGGCTGGCCAAGTCGATCCGCGACGAAGCCGCGCGCAAGAGTTTCCTCGCCTGGCTCTCGCAGCCCTCCGGCCAGGGCCGCATCGTCCGGCCGCGCCTGGCGCCCGGAGCCGTCACGGACGGGTCGGCGCCGGTCGCGCCCGAGAACGTCGCGGCGCTCTCCGAGGCGTTCACCCGCTACATGGGGCCGATCGCGGCGCACATGGTCGCGCGCGAAGCCCGGCTCGGCGGTACGCGCGAGGCGCTCTGCCAGCGCCTCGCCCAGCGCATCGTCAACGAGAAGGATCGGGCGGCTTTCTTGCGCGAGGCGGCCAAGGCTTAGGGCGCGACGACTGGACAAATCGCGGCCGCGGCCCAATCTCTGTTGACGAGGGAATTGGCCGTGGAGGTCGTCTTGTCAGTTCGTCACAACATCCTTGGCGCCGGTCTCGCGCTGGCTGCGGTTTTCGGGGTCGCGGTCGCCGCGGCGTCGGCAGCCGATTCGACCCCCGCGCACCGGGGCGACAGCTGCTTCCTCGCCTCGCAATGGAGCGGCTGGAAGTCGCCCAGCCCAAGCGTGATCTATCTGAAGATCGATATTAACCGGGTCTATCGGCTCGATCTCTCGTCAGGGTCCAGCGAACTGCAGGACCCGGACGTGCATCTGGTTTCGGTGATACGCGGGTCGGACTGGATCTGCTCGCCGCTGGATCTGCAGCTCGAGGTGTCCGACCTGAACGGCTTCCGCGAGCCGTTGATCGTCAAGGCGATCACGCCGCTGACGCCGGACGAAGTGAAGGCGATCCCGGCGAAGTACCGGCCGTAGGCCCAAGCTTCCGGTTCAGAACCGCCGCGAGACGCCGAGATAGGCCTGCGCGGCCGGCGTGGCGCGATTGAGGCCGAGATTGACCCCGCCGTCGAGCTGGAAGTTCGGCCACTTGGCCGGGATCCAGGCCGCGCCAAGGTCGAACGACATCTGCGAGACCGTGCCGGACGGATCGAAATTCACGTCGCCCCACACCTCGGCCGACGCGGTGACGGTCTTGGTGACCGGATAGCTGAAGCTGAGCAGCCCGGAGGTGTTCACGTGCCGCCCCGGGCTGGCGGCGTTCAGCAGGTCGTCGACTTCCGGATCGACGACGAGTTGCCAGTTCATCGGCAGATTGAACTGCAGGGGCGCGAGGACGCCGCCCTCGTAGGCGCCGTTGCCGAGGCCGGCGCTGGCCGTCGGAACCTTGACGTAGGGCACGAGCGCGAAGGCGAAATTGCCGCCGTCGTCGCCGACCAGATTCCACTTCGCCTTGAGGAACAGGTCGCCGACGCCGGTGGCCGTCGTCGTCGTTCGCGTGGCGGCGTCGTGGGTCGTCATCTCTTCGTAGGGGACGATATTGACCTCGAAATCGAGGGTGTTGGTGAGGCCCAGCTTCAGCGTCGGATTGGTGAACAGCTGGCTGATGGTGGTGACGCCGCCAGCGGTGTCGGTGGTGAAGTTGTAGACGTCGGACTCGAGCTGCCAGTGGCCGGCGTCGACGGTGCAGGGCGCGGTCGACTTGGTCGGACGGTCCGTGCAGAGGCTGCGCAGGTCCGCGTCGGGGGTCGGGTTGAACAGGGTGAAGCCGCTCTTGTCGGGCGGCGCCGGCGTGGCGGGTGCGGCGGCGGCCGGGGGCCCGGTGGTCGCGGGCGCCTGATCGTCCGCCCAGGCGGCGCCGGCTTGGAACATCGTCAACGCCGCCACGGCGATCAGCGTCCGGTTCATCACGTCCCCGCTTTCGACTCCGGCGCGCCAGACGCCCATTTCATCGTCGCATGCAGGGATATCGTAAAGCTTACCGACGGCGCGGCGGCCGGCGCGTGGGACCGGGCGGCCCTCAGGTCGTATTGTTGGCGATCAGCCGCGGCTCGGTCAGGCTGTTCGACAAATTGGAGAACAGGCTGACCAGGTTCTCGATGGTGTTGGAGTTCGGGCAGTCCGCGCCGTTGTTGTTGTTGGAGTAGAACTTCGACGGATCGGGCAGCGCGTGCTGGCTGTTGGCGATGTACTGCATGGTGGTGCAGGACGAGAGCCCGCTCATGGCCGAGATGACCGACGTGGTGTCGCTGGTGCAGGTGCTCGAGGCGCCGGTGGCGGTGGAGGAGCCGTAGGCGATCGAATAGACCCAGGTGCCGGCCTTGGCGGCGGCTTGCGCGGCGGCGATCGCCTGCTGGCACTGGTCGGTGTTCTCGTTGAAGGTGTCGCCGTTCATTGTCACCTGATTGGCGCTGGCGAGCGAGGCGGCGCTGGCGCTGGTGCCCACGCTCGTCGACTGGCTGACCTGGTACGTCCCCACGCCGCCGGGGGTTCCAGTCAGCTGGCTGACGATGGTGATGCCGGCGGGCATGCCGGAGCCGGTCAGCACCTGGCCCGCCGTCAGCGGCGCTTCCTCGGAGCTCGTGGTCGAGGTCTGGCAGCCGTTCGGGCAGGAGGTGACCGTGAGCGTAGTCGAGGCGACGCAGGTGGTGTTGCCTCTGCTCGTGGTGCACGTGCCGATGTAGCCGTCGAAGCTGGTCTGCGCCTTGGTGGAGTTGGCGCCGCCGTCGCTGAGGAACACGATCACGTTCTGCGATGGCGGCGACTGGGTGGAGGAGAGCGCGACGAGCGCGGCCTGCGCCGCGTTGATCGCCTCGGCGTAGTAGGTGCCCTGGCCGCCCGGCGCGGTCACCCCGGAGCTGCAGCCGGCGTCGCCGACGGCCGCCACGATGTTCGAGCTGGTATTGAGGGTCTTGGCCGAGCTGGACGTCTTGAAGTTGTTGCCCAGGCCGACGATCTGGTAGATGGGCGAGTTACCGTAAGTCTGGGTCCCGCTTGACGGGATCGATTCACCGCAGGTGAAATCCTTGCTGGCCTCGCTGGTGCTCTGCAGGCCCGGGAAGGCCATCAGCCCCACATAGTCGAGCGCCGGATTGAGCCCGCTCAGCAAGGTCTGCACGCCGGCCAGCGCACACTGCTCCCGCGTGGCGTTCGCGCCCAGGCCGCAGTTGTTGTCGGTGCTGGTCTCCATCGAATTGGTGGTGTCGAGGACGATCATCACGTTCAACGCCTGGCCGAGGCCGCCCCTGGCGCCGGCGGTGGATGTGGCCGTCAGCGTGTAGGTCGATGCGAAGCCCAGCACCGGCGCGAACCACATCGGCACCGCGGCCTGTTCTTGCACCTCGACCGCGTTGGCGCCGCCCGCCAGCTCCGTGCCGGCGCAGGCGACGTTGGTCGTGGTCAGGCATTTCAGCAAGGGATAGCCGGCGACCATGGTCGCCGTGACGCCCCCGGCCAGGGCGTTGTTGTCGCCGCTGCCAGCGCTGTAGGACTGCGTCGTCGCGATCGCCGTGCTGTTGGGGATGTTGTAGGCGCCCGCCAGAGCCGCCGCGTCGGCCGAGGCCTGCAGCTTCTTCTGCACCAGGGCGAGGTGGCCGATGTCGACGGTGAAGCCGGCCAGGCCGACGAGCACCGGGATCATCAATCCGACCACCACCGCGCTGGCGCCGCGTCGGTCAGACCAGAGATTGCACAGAGAGCGCGAGAACGGAGTCATCGGTCACCTCACTCGACGAGGTCGGAAGTTTGCGAGGAAAGCGTGCAACTGGGCAGGTAGTTGAATCCCATCACCGTGAGGTTGCAGGGGTAGGTGGCGCTCACCGTCGAAGGCTCGCCGGCGGCCGTCGACAGCGCGCTCGCGCAGCCTGTGTCGGTGGAGCAGGCCGCGCCATTGACGCTGGTGGTGACGGTGATGCTGGCCGCGGTGAGGTTGCCGGCCGAAGTCTGGATGGCCGTGACCGTGGACGAATAGGGCGTCACGCTGGCCGTGCTCCGGCTGATCGAGAAGTTCCGCCCGCCGGTGCGCACGGCCTCGGTGAGCTCGATGTAGTTGTTGAAGGTGATGGAGAACTGGACGATCCCCATCAGCAGCAGGAACAACACCGGCGCGAGCAGGCCGAACTCGACCGCCGTGGCCCCGCGTCGATCGTCCAGCAGCGCTCGCAGCCGATTGCGCCGGACGGTTTCCCCCGCGCGTCCTTCCCAAGGTCGATGCGACCAGCGCTGCATTTGACGGGCGCCCACCCACGATTGTTCGTTCTCGGCGCCCGGGCATGAGACGCCCGAGACCGATCCATGAGGCGGTACCAGTTCGGGGTTATGGTGCGTTTAAAATATAGAGTTACGGCGCATTCACCATCTTGAGGCGAGCAAGGCGCCGGCGGGATTCGCGGCAAGAAAAAAGCGCCCCGGCCGTGGCCGGGGCGCTGTGAGAGATGCGCTGCGTCCGACCGTAGGGTCGGGCCTGCAGCCTAGCTGCCGCGCGCCGGCGCCGCCCGAGCGGCGTTCCCCAGCAGCTTGGCGGTGGCGACGGCGATGGCGTTCTCGGCGATGCTCTTCGCCGCGGTCACCGTCGCCAGATCGGCTGCGGTGAGGATCGACTTCGCGGCGAGGTCGAGACCGGACGACGCGATCAGGTCGGCGACGGCGCCGCCGGCATCGCCGATCGCATTGTCGACGATGTCGGCCAGCCCGCCGCTCGCCTGCGCGTCGAGCGCGCTCGCCGCGGCGTCGGCCGCCTGGAAGAGTTCGGCCAACGCCGTCTCGGCGCCTGGAACGGATTTGTCGATCCAGGCCAGGGCGAGCCGGGCCTCGTCGCCGAACCATCTGAGCCCGGCGACGATGGCGTCGACCGCCGCCTGGGCGTCCGAAGCGACGACGGCGACGGGGGTGTTGTCAGGCATCGAGCAGTATCCTTTCACGACATTGAGACCTAGTCCGCGCCGGCCGACTTGCGGCCGCGCGCCGGACGCGGTTCGACCGGCTCGCGCATCCAGCGGATCTGCTGGTAGGCCGGCAGCGGCGGGATCGGGGTGCGGCCGGTCTCGTCGACCAGCACCTTGATGGTGTCGCCGGGCACGACGTCGAGGCCGATCAGCCGGCCGGCGCGGTCGCGGCGCTTCTCGAACGACGGGGCGTCGATGGCCAGCAGGTCCTCGATGGCGAGGCGCAGCCAGGTGGCGAACGGGTGGACGCCGTCCGGCCGGCGCCAGAACTGGGTGAGCGCTTGGGTGCGCACCGTCAGTGCGGGCGTCGCGGCGACGCCTTCGCGCGGGTTCAAGCGCCAGCAAAGGCTCTCAAGCTGGTCCTTGCGGGTCTCGATCGCGAGCCGGACCAGTTCGACGTTGGAGAAGGCGCGCAGGTGGGCGAAGCCGAACGGCTCGGCCGCGCGCGGCGTGATGGTGGTGTTGACCCCGACCGGAAAGTCCCAGACCCGCACCGGCTCCTGATCCGGCGGAGCCAGCGGCTGGCCGGGCGAGAAGATCGCGTCGGTGACGGCCGGGCCGAGCGGGCCTTGGGTGATTTGCCAGGACAGGGAGGTGCGAGTTCCGCCGGTGGGGGGCATGAGCGTCTCCGGCTGGTGATGTTCGGTTTGGTCGGATAGCTAGCGCGTGCCGTCTACGGCCCGTACGGCGCCCATCGACGGCGCCCCTAAGGGTTCGACCGCGAGCCTCATTTCCGCGGCGATGACCGACGACGCCCCAGGTAGATCGCGAATTGGATCAGGGTCACAACGCCAAAGAAGAGCGCCGGAAACAGGATCGCCGCCGCCACCGGCATCGGCCGCGCCGTCGAAGACAGCAGACGCGGCGCGAGCGTAAAGAAAAGCGCGGCCCCGACGCTGATGAGCAGCCATTGCAGGAGCAGTTTTCGCCCCACGTTCCATGGCGAGGACAGGATCACCGCCGCGCCGGCTTCCGGCCAGGACGCACCGGCGGCGACGGCCAGTTCCGAGGCCAGCCAGTCAGATACACTCAGCGTTCCCACAGTCGCTTCGCTCGTCGAGGCTGAGCCCATCACCAGTCGCGTCCAGAGCGCCAGCCTTTCCACCCGCAAGTCGCTCCAAGGGACGAAAAAGCTGCGGCAGAAGGGGCCGAATATTCGCCACACGCCGATCCGCAGACCCGAAGGGCAAACGGCGAGCGTCAAGCAGCCGCGGTAGGAGGCCAGTGGTCCGAGACGCCCCGACACCATCGACCAGCGGCGGATCGGCGTCTCTGGCTGATCGGGATAGCGCGATTGCAGCACAAACCAACCCGACATCGCGGCGATCATGCTGGTCACCACAAACCACATCAGGACGAAGAACAACGGAAAGAGATACGGATACCGGACGAAGACATCGGTCATCGAGAAAGCGCTCCCACGGCGCTCCCGCTTGTAGACAAGCCGCCCGACGCCGGCAAACGCGGCGCAGACGGGGTCAGGCGCCGCCGTGATCCTGTGGTCGAGGGGCCGACGTTAGCTACGCGCGTCGTCAATTCCGGCCAGCGCGGAGTCGGCGCGGTTCAGCCTTTGGGCGCCGGGGCCGCCGAATAGGGCAGATAGCCGCGTTCCACCATGCGCCGCAGGGCGTCGTAGACCTCGGTCAACTCTTCGTAGGCGCGCCGGAGGGCGGCAAGGTTCTCGATATCCTCGCCGGTGGGCGGC
>Ga0302317_10001343_pt1 | contig 18358 bp, 17 predicted proteins | sample III_Palsa_N3_3_FD_200450 | JGI IMG/M metagenome (GOLD analysis project Ga0302317, IMG submission 200450) | Peat permafrost microbial communities from Stordalen Mire near Abisko, Sweden - III_Palsa_N3_3 | ecosystem: Environmental > Terrestrial > Soil > Palsa > Peat permafrost | place: Sweden...
GCTCGGCCGGCATCGGCGCGCGGATCGTGCGCTGGCCGATCCAGGTGATCGGCCGAGCTGCGCCGGAGGCCGTCACAGCCAGATCGCCGATCGCCAGATCCTCGACTGCGATCTGGCCGCGCGTGGTCTCGATCAGCGTGCCGGTGACGAAGCAGACGGTGGTGATGCTGAACGTGCCGTTGCTGATCAGGTGGGACGGCTTGCCCGCGTTGCCGGTGTCCAGCGTCCAGCCGTTGTCGCCGTTACCGACGTGATAAAAGAGGTTGTAGTCGACTTTGCTGGCCCCAGTGCCGGTTGTGAACGAAATGCCCGAGTAGTCGAGCGGCTGTGCGCCGGCTACGTAGAGATTGTCGTTTCCGAGGTAACCGTTGGTGGCGATCAGACCGGTGATCGCTAGCCCATTGAAGGTTCCCGAGACGGCGGTGACCGGATGACCGGAGTTGTCGCTCCAGACGGTGTCGATCTTGTCGGTCTGAGACAGGTCGACCGTGATCGTCAGATCCAGTGTGTTGCCGCCGCCGGAAAGGGTGATGTCGTAGCTTTGATAGGTGTCGGGCATCTCGTCTCCACCTTGATGTGTTGGGCGCGCAGCGCCGCAAAGCGCGCATCGCGGCGCGCCTGGTAAGCTGTGGTTTGGAAAGCCTTACTCGCCGTGCAGAACAGCACCGGTCGCACGCGCTCTCGGCGCGGCCCGTGACGATCTCAAGCTGGCGTACTTAAGCTGACTGGCGGCGTCCCCCGTCGGCGGCGCCGTAATCGCACACAGGGAATTCCCCGGTAGGCGACTACACTGGATCGCTCTTGGCGAAACTAACCAAGGCGACAGGCTAACGTTGCCAGAGGCCGTTGGTTGCGGCAATGCGCGAATGCGGGGTTGCGACCGTTTGCCGCTCGCGACCGATGGCGGCCGGCTAAGACCAGCGCGTCAGATCCAGGCTCCGTTGTCCAGCGTCGCCATGGCCTGGTCGTGGGCCGCCGCCTCGGCCGTGATCCACGAGACGAAGGCCTTGACCTGAGGCAGGCGCGCTTTGGCCTTGGGATGGACCACGTAATAGGCGAAAGCGACGTCGGTGCTGATCGGCCACGGCGCCACCAGTCGGCCGGCGTCGAGATCGTCCTGCGCCAGCGTGCGCTTGGCGAGCGCCACGCCGCGGCCGGCCACGGCGGCCTCGATCACCAGGCTCGACTGGTTGAAGCGCGGCCCGCGAGTCCCGTCCACGCCTTTGACGCCGCGCGCCGCCAGCCACATGGTCCAGTCGGGACAGCTCTCGTCGGCGCTGGGCGAGCCGTCATGCAGCAGCTCATGGTGGGCCAGATCGTCGGGTTCGGTCACCGGATTGGCGGCGGCCAGTTCGGGGCTCATCACCGGGATCACCGTCTCCTGCATCAGCTTCAGGGTCTCGAGGCCCGGATAGAGGCCCGCCCCGTAGCGCACCGCCAGGTCGACGTCGCCGACGGCGAAATCCACCAAGTCCATGTCGGCCGAGAGCCAGACGTCGACCTGCGGATGCACCGCTTCGAAGCGGCCGAGCCGGGGCACCAGCCACTTGGCGGCGAAGGAGGGCGGGGCGGTGAGGGTCAGGCGGCGGCCATCGACGGCGGCGGTGAGCAGGGAGGCGGCTTCGGCCAGGCGGTCGAAGGCTTCGCGCAGCGCCGGCAGTGCCGTCTGGGCCGCGTCGGTGAGCAACAGGCCGCGCGGCGTGCGCTTGAAGAGCGCCGCGCCGATATAATCCTCGAGGTTCTGGATCTGCTGCGACACCGCGCCGGGCGTCACCGACAGCTCGTCGGCGGCGCGGCTGAAATTCAGATGCCGCGCGGCGGCCTCGAAGGCGCGCAGGGCGTTGAGCGGCGGAAGGCGGCGTCTGACGTCCACTAGATTTCCTGATGCCCCCGGCAGAACTCCTTGGGTTGCGAGATGGCCTTTGTCTCACCAGTTTGCAATGGCCAGTCGGCGTCCGGCCCTTCGCCGGCTGGCGACCTCCTCGGGAGGTGGGCCTGTTTAGGAAAGCTCCAAGGCAAGGACGTGCGCAGCCGCCCCACCAACATCGGTCTCGTCGCCCTCGACGGCCGCCGCCAGGCTGACGGTCACGTGACGCTGGTCGGCGCTGGCCCGGGCGATCCAGACCTGATGACCGTCAAGGCGGTCAAGGCCCTGGCGCGCGCCGAGGTCGTGGTTCATGACGCGCTGGTCTCCGACGCCGTGCTCGCCCTGGCGCCGGCGTCCGCGCGCCGCATCAGCGTCGCCAAGCGCAAGTCGCGCCATTCCTATGTTCAAGCCGACATCGACCGCCTGTTGGTTGCTCTCGCCCGCCAGGGGTTGGAGGTCGTGCGCCTGAAGGGCGGCGATCCCTTCGTCTTCGGCCGCGGCGGCGAGGAGCTGGAAGCCTGCCGCGCGGCGGGTGTCACCTGCGACGTGATCCCCGGCGTCACCGCCGCCCTGGCCGCGGCCGCCAGCGCCGGCGCCCCGCTCACCCATCGCGGCGCGGCCCAGGCCGTCACTTTCGTGACCGCCCACGCCGCCGGCGGCGAGACGCCCGAACTCGATTTCGCCGCCCTGGCCCACCCCGGTCAGACCGTGGTCGTCTATATGGGCCTCTCCAAGGCCGGCGAGATCGCCGCCCGTCTGATTGCCGCCGGCCGCGCTCCCTCGACGCCGGCGCTGGTGGTCGAGAACGCCAGCCTGCCGGACGAACGCCGCATCGTCACCGACCTTGCCGGTCTCGGCCCCGCCGTCCAGGGCCTCGGCGGCCCAGCCCTGCTGATCGTCGGCGAAGCCATGGCGCTGGCGCAGGCCCACCTCCCTCCCCTTGATGGGGAGGGTGGATCGCGCGAAGCACGAGACGGGTGGGGTGGCCGCTCCACCCCCTCCGTCTTGCTTCGCAAGACACCTCCCCCATCGAGGGGGAGGAGGAGGTCTGTCATGAAAGCCCTGACCGCCAACCGCCTTCAGGACGGCGAGGCCGTGTTCTGGAAGTCCGGGGCCTGGGTCGAGCGCTTCGCCGAGGCCGAGTTCTTCGGGGCCGAAGAGTCGGCCGAGACAGCGCAGGCGCACGCGGCAGCTGAGATCACCCTCGTCGTCGATCCCTACCTCATCGACGTGGTCGAGGCCGACGGCGGCCCGGCCCCGCTCTCCTATCGTGAGCGCCTGCGCGCGCTCGGCCCGACCAACAAGCCGGACCACGGCAAACAGGCCGCTGGCGGGGCTGACATCGCACGCCTGGCCCACGCCCACGGCTCGGCTCGCTCCACCGGCCGGGTGAATCTGATCAGACGCAAATAGCCATGTACCTCTACGACGACATCGACCGCGCCATGCTCGAAGATCGGGCCGCGGAATTCCGCGCCCAGAGTCAGCGACGCCTGGCCGGCGAGATCACCGAAGAGCAGTTCAAGCCCCTGCGGCTGATGAACGGTCTCTATCTGCAGCTGCACGCCTACATGCTGCGGATCGCCATCCCGTACGGCACGCTCAATCCGGCCCAGCTGCGCAAACTGGCGCACGTGGCCCGGACCTACGACCGCGGCTACGGCCACTTCACCACCCGCACCAATCTCCAGCTCCATTGGATCAAGTTGCGGGATGCGCCGACCATCCTCGACGAACTGGCCGAGGTCGGCCTGCACGCCATCCAGACCAGCGGCAATTGCATCCGCAACCTCACCGCCGACCCGCACGCGGGCGCGGCGGCCGACGAAGTCGACGATCCGCGTATCTGGGCCGAGGCGATCCGTCAGTGGTCGACGTTCCACCCGGAATTTTCCTTCTTGCCCCGGAAGTTCAAGATCGCCATCACCGGCGCGCCGACCGACCGGGCGGCCATCCGCATCTACGACGTCGGCCTGCGCCTTAAGCGCGACGCCGACGGCGTCCTGGCCTTCGAGGTCCGCGTCGGCGGCGGCCTTGGCCGCCTGCCGCATCTGGGCCCAGTGATCCACGCCGATCTGCCGGCCCGGCATCTGCTCAGCTACCTGCAGGCGATCCTGCGCGTCTACAATCTCCACGGCCGGCGCGACAACATCCACAAGGCGCGGATCAAGGTTCTCGTTGCCAGCCTGGGTGCGGAGGAATTCGCTCGCGAGGTCGAGGAAGAGTGGAACAAGACAGATAAGGCCGCGGTCGATCTTCCGGATACGGAACTGGCCCGCATCCGCGGCATGTTTGCGCCCACGGGCTTCGAGACCCTGCCGGCCCGCTCGGCGCCCTTCGATGCGGCCCGGGCGGCCGATCCGCGCCTGGCCCGGTTCGCCCGGCGCAACGTGACGCCGCACAAGGTCCCCGGCTACGCTCTGGTGGCGGTGTCGCTCAAAGAGCCTGGCGAGACGCCCGGCGACGCCACCTCCGAGCAGATGGAACTCGTCGCCGATCTGGCCGAGCGTTATTCGCTCAGCGAGGCGCGCGTCACCTATGAGCAGAACCTGCTGCTGCCGCACGTTAAGCTCGACGATGTGCCGGCCATCTTCGCCGCCCTCGATCGCGCCGGCCTCGCCACACCCAACATCGGCCTGGTCAGCGACATCATCGCCTGCCCGGGCCTCGACTACTGCGCGCTCGCCAACGCCCGCTCGATCAACATCGCCCAGGCCATCGCCCGCCGCTTCGAGGATCCGGAGACTGCCGAGCGGGTCGGCGAGCTGAAGATCAAGATCAGCGGTTGCATCAACGCCTGCGGCCACCATCACGTCGGCCACATCGGCATCCTCGGCGTCGATAAGAAGGGTGAGGAATTCTACCAGCTCACCCTCGGCGGCGCCGACGGGGACGACGCCGCCCTCGGCCAGATCCTCGGCCCGGCCTTGCCATCCGAGCGAGTGAGCGGGGCCGTCGACCAGATCGTCGAGGCCTATCTCGCCGAGCGCCACGACGGCGAGCGTTTCATCGACACCTTCCGCCGCACCGGTCTCGCGCCCTTCAAGGAGGCTGTCTATGCCGACGCTGATCAAGCACGCTGACGGCCGTTTCGTAGCCGCCGGGGATGTCTTCGCCCGGCTCGCCGACGACGAGGCCCCGCCCGCCGCCGGCGGCGTGATCGTGTCGCTGGCGCGGTTCCACGCCGAGGGCGAGCGGCTGCTGGCCGAAGGCCGGCCGGTGGGTGTCGCCATCGCCTCGGGCGAAGAGGTCGAGAGCCTCGCCTACGACCTGCCGCGCATCGCCCTCGTGGCCCTCGAGTTCGCCAAGTTCCGTGACGGCCGGCCCTACAGTTCGGCCCGCATCCTGCGCGAGCGCCTGGGTTACGCTGGCGAGGTGAGGGCGGTGGGCGACGTGCTGCTCGAGCAGGCTCCGTTCATGGTCCGCTGCGGCTTCGACGCCTTCGTCCCGGCCGACGGCGCGGGCGCTCAGGCGTGGGAGGCGGCCGCGCGCCGCTACCGCTACGTCTATCAGGGCGCGGCCGACGGCCGCCCGCCGGCCTATGCCGAACGGGAGGCGTTATGAGCCTCGCCCTCGAGACCCCGACCTACGCAGAGGCGCTGGATGCGACCCTGCGCGACGCCGATCCGCGCTCCGTCCTCGAGGCGGCGCGGGCCGAGTTCGGCGATCGCGTCGCCCTCGTCTCCTCGTTCGGGGCCGAGTCGGCGGTGCTGCTGCACATGGCCGCGCAAGTCGATCGCGCCTTTCCGGTCCTCTTCCTCGAGACCGGCATGCTGTTCGCCCAGAGCCTCGACTACCGCCGCGATCTCGCCGCCCGTCTCGGTCTCACCCAGGTGCGCGACCTAAGGCCAAGGTTCGAGGATCTGGCCCTCTCAGACCCTGACAGCGTGCTGTGGAAGCGCGACGTCGACGCCTGCTGCCATATCCGCAAGGTCCTGCCGCTCGATCGGGCGCTGGCCGGTTACGAGGCCTGGATCACCGGCCGCAAGCGCTTCCAGGGCGGGGCCCGTCTGCGCCTGCCGGTGGTCGAGGAGGCCGACGGCCGCCTGAAGTTCAATCCGCTGGCCGGCTGGTCCAAGGCCGAGCTCGAGGCCTACGCCGAGGCCCACGATCTCCCGGCCCATCCGCTGGTGGCGATGGGTTTCCCGTCGATCGGCTGCTGGCCGTGCACGGACAAGGCGCAGGAGGGCGCGGAATCGCGTTCTGGACGCTGGGCGGGTTCGCAAAAGAACGAATGCGGCATACATACCGCCCGCGCGCCGGGCGCCGCGCCGTTCCTCGGCGCGGATCTCTAGCGCCCCACAATCGAATCGGACGTTAAGACTTGGACATGCCGAACGCCGCTGCGCTCAGATCGGAACCCGCGCCCGCCAAAGCGCGGGGCGCCTTCTACGTCGAGCGCGTCACCTGGGTCAGTCACTGGACCGACTCCCTCTTCTCCTTGCGCACCACGCGCGATCCCGGCCTGCGCTTCGCCAGCGGCCAGTTCGTCATGCTGGGCCTGGAGGTCGAGGGCCGCCCGCTGCTGCGCGCCTATTCCATCGCCAGCGCCGCCTGGGCCGAGGAGCTGGAGTTCTATTCGATCAAGGTTCAGGACGGCCCGCTCACCTCGCGTCTGCAAAAGATCGCCGAGGGCGACGAGGTGCTGGTCGGTAAGAAGCCCACCGGCACCCTGGTGCTCGACGGCCTCAAGCCCGGCAACAACCTCTACCTGATGGGCACCGGCACCGGCCTCGCGCCCTGGCTGTCGCTGGTCCGCGACCCGGAGGTCTACGAACGCTTCGACAAGGTCATCGTCACCCACACCGTGCGCGAGGTGGCCGATCTAAGCTATCGCCAGTTCCTGTCGCACGACCTGCCTAATGATCCCGACCTCGGCGAACTCGTGGCCGGCAAGCTGATCTACTATCCGACCGTGACCCGCGAGCCATTCGTCACGCAGGGCCGCATCACCGACCTCATCGCTTCGGGCAAGCTCTTCGACGACATCGGCCTGCCGCCGCTCGACCCGGCCCGCGACCGGGTGATGCTATGCGGCGGCCCCTCGGTGCTTGCCGACCTCAAGACCCAGCTCCTCGACCGCGGCTACGAAGAAGGCTCCGTCGCCAGCCCCGGCGACTTCGTGCTGGAACGCGCGTTCGTGGAGACTTGATCGGACCGCGGTCCTTTCAGCCCCCTGGCCGGACCAAGATCTTGATCTGGCTTTTATCCGTCTGCAGGGCCGTGAAGGCGGCCGGGGTTTCGTCCAGGCTGACCACGCGGGTGATCGCGCCGGTGTAGCGGGTCTTGCCTTCGGCCAGGCGGTGCAGCGAGCCGGCGAACTCTTCCGGCGTATAACCGAGCACGAAGCGCAGCTCGATCTCCTTGGCGATGAAGGCGAAGGGCTCGATCTGGTCGGTCTGCATGCAGACGCCCGCCACTACGATGCGCGTGCCGCGCGGCGCGGCCTGGGCGAGAGACTGCAGCACCCCGGGCGCGCCGACGCATTCGAAAATCACCGGCCGCTTGACCTCGCGGCCCTGGGCGGCGGCGATCAGGCCCTCCATCGGCGAGGCCGGCACGCCGAATTCGGTCCAGGCGGCGTGCGGTGAGGCTGTCGCCGGGTCGACCGACCGGTGCGCGCCCATCCGCTCGGCCGCCGCGCGTCGCTCGGCCGAAAAATCGCAGGCGACGATCGGCCCAAGTCCGCGCGCCGCGAGGCCGTCGATGACCGCCAGCCCGACCGGACCGCAGCCGACGACCATGAACACCTGGTCCGCCGCCGGCTCGGCTTTGGCCACGGCGTGCTCGCCCACCGCCAGCGGCTCGGTCAGGGCGGCGTGCTCGGCGCTCAGGCCGTTGGGCGCCTCCATCATCAGCATGTCGGAGAGCACGATCTGCTCGGCGAAGCCGCCGGGCGTACGGCTGGAATAGCCAATCGTCTCGAAGCCGCTCAGCGAGGGCAGGCCCGGAATCGAGACCACCCGTGTCCCCGGTTTGAAACGGCCGCCGCCCGGGCCGTAGTCGATCACCTCGCAGCAGAACTCGTGGCCGAACACCGTGTCCGCCCCGCGCTTCATGTGGCCGCCCCCGCCCAGCCGCTCGGACATCTCGATCATGTGGTCATAGTGATCGAGAGCGTGCAGGTCCGAGCCGCACACACCGCACACCAGCGTGCGGCAGAGCGCCTGGCCGGCCTCCGGAACCGGGGCGGCCATATCGTCGACCACCATCCGGCCGGCTCTCCGGATCGCGGCGCGCATCACTCGGCCGCCTTCGGCGTTTCGAGGCCCATCATGGCCCGGATCTCCGGGGCGATGTTCTCCGCCCCTTTTTCCTGGGCGTGCTGGGCGATGCGTGCGCCCACGGCCATCATGGCCGCGCCGGTGAACTCGCCCTTGTGGCCGCCGACCCACTGCATCGACGCTTCGCGGTTGACGTTGAGGTCCTGGAACCGCGGCGCGACATAGCGGGCGAAGAGCTCGTACGATCGCTTGGTCTGGGCCCACGGGGCCCAGTTGTGAGCCATGAACAGGAAGGCGCCGAACCCGCCGGACTGGTCGATCAGGGCCTGGATCTTATCGGCCGCTTCGTCCGGCGTGCCGATGACCGCGAGGCCCGTCTCCAGCATCGCCTCCACCGGATCGCGTCCAGCCTCGACCGGGGCCACCGGCAGATTGGCGATCTCGCGGAAGTAATACAGCCACTTCTCCAGGCCGAAGCGCACGTCGGCGACGGCCTCGTCCTTGGTCGGGGCGATGTGCATCGGCCCGACCAGGCGCCAGGCGGCGCGGTCCATCTCCTTGCCGTTCTCGCGCGCCATGTCCTCGGCGATGGCCCAGTTGGAGGCCAGCGCGTTGAACCCGCCGGTCGAGGTGGCCCCCAGCGACAGCAGGCCGACCCCATGGCGTCCGGCCGCTCGCGCCCCGGTCGGCGAGACCTGACTGGCCACCGCCATCTCGATGTGCGGCCGGGTGAAGGGCGTCATCTGCAGGCGCGCATCGCGCAGCTTGAACCAGTCTGACTCGTGGCTGACCGTCTCGCCTCGTAGCAGGCGCAGGATGACCCCCAGCGCCTCGTCCATCATGTCGCGCTGCCGGGAAGCCTCGATGCCCATGGCGAAGGCGTCGGAGACGAGCGCGCCCGGCCCGACCCCGAAAATCGTCCGCCCGCGGGTCATGTGGTCGAGCTGGTTGATCCGGTCGGCCAGCATGAACGGGTGGTGGTAGGGCAGGGACGACACTCCGGTGCCCAGGCGAATGTGCTTAGTGCGCTCGGCGGCGGCGGCGATAAACACCTCCGGGCTGGCGATGATCTCGTAGCCGGCCGAATGGTGCTCGCCGATCCAGGCCTCTTCGTAGCCGAGCTGGTCGAGCCATTGGACCAGCTCGAGGTCGCGCTCGATGGCCAGGGTGGGGTTCTCGTCGACCGGGTGGAACGGCGCGATGAATGCCCCGAAACGGAGTTTGCGGTTCACGTCGTATATCCTCCCGGCTTAGGCTCTTGCTGGCGACGTTAGCCGCCGGGCCAGGGAATTCCAACGGATGTTTGAAAATCAGGCGGCTTCGTGAACTACCGTCACGTCTTCCACGCCGGCAATTTCGCCGACCTGCTCAAACACGCCGTGCTGACCACGCTCCTGGCCGATCTGACCCGCGCCGGCGCCCCGCTGACCATCATCGACACCCACGCCGGGGCCGGAATCTACGACCTTGCCGGTGAGGCTGCGCAGCGCACCGGCGAGGCGACGGCGATCGTGCGGCTGATGGCCGACGACGACGCGCCGCCGGTGTTCGATCGCCTCAGGGCCGCCGTGCGGCAGGCCAATGAGGGACCGCCCGTCCGCTATTATCCCGGCTCGCCGCAGATCATCGCCCAGGCCCTGCGGCCCCGCGACCGCCTGATCGCCTGCGAGACCCGGCGCGACGACTACCAGACTCTGCGCGAGACGCTGCGGGCGCCAGGCGCCGAGGCCAGCCGCGAGGACGGCTGGGAGGCGGCCCGTCGACGCACGCCGCGCGCTCCGGCCCGGACTCTCATTCACATCGACCCGCCCTACGAGATGGCGGACGACGGCGCGCGGGCGGCGCGGGCGGTCAAGGATGTGTTGGCGCGCAACCGAGAGGCGGTCATCGCCGTCTGGGCGCCGATCAAGGATCTCACCGCCTTTGACGCCCTGGTGAGCGGTGTCGAGGAGGCGGCCGCGCCGGTGCTGCTGGTCGAGACGCGGCTGCGGCGGCCGGACGATCCCCTTCGGCTCAACGGCTGCGCCATGCTCGTGGTCAATCCGCCCTTCGGCCTGGAGACGCCGGCCGGCGACGCCGCGGCCTGGATCGCCGCCACGCTGGGCGAGGCGGGCGGCCTCGGTCGGGCGCAAATCCTCTAGGATTTCCCGCAGCGATTTGTTGCAAGTGCGAGCGTGCCGGCGTATGAATGTTGCATCGCAGCATTCAGGAGGCTCACCATGGCCTTTACCGCCGACGTTCCCGAGTTCGAGGCGGCGCGCGATCGCGCCCGCAAGGCCATGACCCTCCCCATTGGCCTCGCCTCGCCGTTCTGGCTGGCCTTCGGCGCTGCCGCCAGCGCCGGCGTCGCCTTCTGGTGGGCGACCCGTTGGCGCCCGCCGGTCAACCTCGAGGCGACGCCGTTCGGTCACGCCCTGGCCGAGCTGCCCGAGCCGGAAACCGCGCCGGCCATCGAAGCCGCCCCTGTCGCCGAAGTCGCGGCCGAGGTTGTGGCCGAAGTCGCCGTTGAGCCGCTCACCGAGCCCAAAGTGGACGATCTTACTCAGCTTTCCGGCATCGGGCCCAAGCTCGCCGCGGCCCTGGCCGAGCGTGGCATCACCACCTTCGCCCAGCTCGCCGCCTGGACCGAGGAAAACGCCGCCGCCTTCGACGCCGAGCTCAGCCTCAAGGGCCGCGTGGCCCGCGACGCCTGGATCGCCCAGGCCAGGCGGTTGGCTGGCGAAGGCTAGAGCTAAAATTCCTCCTCCCCTTTGATGGGGGAGGTGGTCCGACTGCGAAGCAGAGGCGCGAAGCAGCCAACGACCGGAGGGGGTGGTGCGGCCACCCCACCCGTCCCGACCTTCGGTCGGTCCACCCCATCAAGGGGAGGGAGGAGGCCTATTCCGCCTCGATCCCGAACTCCGCGAACACCTCGGCCGTATCCGCGCCCAGCTCGGGCGGGTCGCGGCGGATGGCGGTCGGCGTTTTCTCGAACCGCAGCGGCGGCCGCATGGCCCGGTAGCGGCCCTCGCCCGGCAGGTCGCGCTCCTCGAACAGGGTCGCGGCGAGGTGCGGATCGTCCAGCACCTCGCGGGCGTGATTGGCGGCCATGGCCGGGATCGAGTGTTCGGCGGTCAGCGCCATCCACTCGGCCGTGGTCTTCGTGGCCGCGGCCTCGGCCATCATCTCATAGTAGACATTGACCTTGTCCTTCGGCGTCGCCGCCGAGACGAAGCGCTCGCTCTCGTAGGCCCCTGGCAGGCCGCCCAACTCCATGAACTTCGCCGCCTGGTGGCGACCGGCCGGCTGCACCATCAGCCAGCCGTCCAGGGTGCGCAGCGGCTTGCGGTGCGGGGTGATGGTGGTGGTGTGGCCGAACTTGCCGGTCGGCGGCACATAGGTCTCGCCGTAGAGGTGCTCGGTCATGATGAAGCTGGTGAAGCACTCCAGCATCGGCACGCAGACGTATTGCCCCTCGCCGGTGCGCTCCTTGTGGCGCAGGGCGGCCAGGGCGGCGATGGCCGCGTGCAGGCCGCTCGACTTGTCGGCGATGATCGAGGCCGGCGGCCGGAACGGCGCGGCCGGATCGACCATCTCCTCGAGGCCGAACGAACCGCTGGCGGCCTGGATCAGGTCGTCGAAGGCCTGGCGGCCGGCGTAAGGCCCCTCGGGGGCGTAGCCCATGGCCTCGACATAGATGATGTCCGGCTTGATCGCCTTCACCGCGTCATAGCCGAAGCCCAGCCGGGCGATGGAGTCGGGCCGCATGTTGTGGATGAAGATGTCGCCGCGCGCGACGAGCTTTCGTAGGGCGCGCTGGCCCGCCTCGCGCTTCAGGTCGAGCTCCACCGAGCGCTTGTTGCGCCCCAGCGCCACGTAGAGTGGCCCCATGGTCGGGGAGTTGGGGGCCTTGCCGTGGCGGCGCTGGCGGTCGCCGGCCGGCTCCTCGACCTTGATCACGTCGGCGCCGAGATCGCCCAGAATCTGCGTGGCGTAGGGTCCGAGCACGAACTGCGTGAGGTCGATCACGGTGACGCCGGCGAGCGGCCCCTGATTGGCGCTGGTCATGGCCTCGGCTCCTTCCCCGCCATTTCAATGCGACGCGCGCGCGCCGGTGGCAACAATGCCGCTAGGGAAGTGCGGCCAGATCCACCTCGCTTCGCCCGGGATGACGCAGGTGGAGGAGAGTACTCAGCGCCCTCGGCGTGGCCGGGAGGTCGATGTCCGAATTCGTCGGATCGATGTCCTGGGCGCCGGGAATCGGCCAAGCTATGTCGGCCCCATGCAGAGTTCGCAGCCGGTCCGCCTTCGCTTCACCACCAACAACGCCCCCGGGGATCCTCACAATGCGCCTGTTGCCTGGCCTGTTCGCCGCCTTCGCCGCCTCGGCCGCGACCGTCGTTCTCTGCGCGGCCGCCAACGCCCCGGCCCCGGCGAGTCCGGATGAGCCGAGGTACGACGCCAGCGGCCGCCTGATTGCGCCCGCTGATTACCGCGATTGGGCGTTCCTGAGCTCGGGCGTGGACATGAGCTACAGCGAACGTCCGGGCACGGCGGACGCCCACAGTTTCGACAACGTCTTCGCCCCCCGCGCCGCCTACGCTGTATTCAAACGGACGGGCGCCTGGCCCGACAAGACCATCCTGATCCTCGAGAACCGCGGGGCGAAGTCGAAGGGCTCGATCAACCGGCTGGGGTTCTTCCAGAGCGGCGAGGTCACGGGTCTGGAAGCCCACGTGAAAGACACGGCGCGCTTCAAGGGCGGCTGGGGCTTCTTCTCGCTCGATGGGATCGGGCCCGCCCAGCAGATCCCATACACGGCGGTCTGTTACGCCTGCCATCAGGCCCACGCCGCCGCCGATACGACCTTCGTGCAGTTTTATCCGACCCTGCTGCCGGTCGCGACGCGTCTTGGGACGTTGAACCCCGCCTACGTCGCAGAGACGAAGTAGACGCAGGTCGGCTCAGCGCGCCCGGGTGGACCAGACGCGATCGGTGAGCGGGGCCTCGCCGACCAACTCGTCCACCACGGTCTGGAAGGCGGCCATGGCCTCGCGCAGTTCGGCCGGCGTCGCTTCGTCCTGCCGTACGGCGATGTCGTGCGCGATCCAGTAATTGCGGACGATGGTCGGATGGTCGGCGGCCAATTCCTCCGAACGCCGATCGAACTCATCCATCGGATAGCCGCGGGCCGCCATCACCTCGGCGACCAGCAGGTCGGCATGGCCGCAGGCCCGGCCCGGCTCGTCCATGAGCTCGATCTGGATGGCCCGCCAGGCGTCCGCGTAGCGGCTGCGGTCGCTCTGTCCCAGCGGCCGGACAGCGAAGCGGCGCGACGACCGGACCGGCTCGGTCGGCTCCCGGGCGTCCTCGCGCAGTCGAGCGTAGTCGGAGGCGACAACGGTCCCGGCCGATCGGCGCATTCTGAACGCGACAAAGGCCGCGGCCGCGAACAGGATCACGAGGCCCAGGCCGAGCGTCAGCCATTCCGCCGTCTGGGACATGCCGGGAGCCTCCGCCGCCTGCCTGTCAACACGCCAGCTTCACCGGAGTTCCTGGGGGCCGCCGCTCAAACGAGCATTGCGGCCCCGCGCAGGAAGGTCGGCGTTCCTAGGCGAAGCGAGGTTGGGCCTGGGGTGCGCTGGGCGCGCCGGCGTCGCCCACCAGGTCATCGAAGATGGCCCGGTAGGAAATCATGGCGTTCCTCAGATCCTCGGTGTCGGCCTGACCGTTCTCGCGCTTGACCGCGATGGCGTGAGCGACGTGATAGTGCTGGACCATGTCCGGGTGATCCACCGAGACGTCGGCCGAGCGCTGTTCGTAATCGCCAACCGGATAGCCGCGGACGGTCATGACTTCGCCCAGCAGCGTGTCGGCCTGGGTCACGGCGGTCCCCGGGTCATCGACGAAGCGAGCCTGAATGCCCCGCCACGAGTCGACGAACCGCGCCCGATCGGTCGGAGCGACCGGCCGGATCTGAAGTTGTTTGGCGCGCTTCTCTCTCTCGCGAAGATCGGATTCGGCCTGGTTCTGGTTGTCATGGGTGTCGATGGCGCGGACGTATTCGGCCCCGAACCGGGATTTCAGCCGGTTGGTGTTCCAGCGCTGGTAGGCGACCAGCCCGATGGCGGCCACAGCCACCAGAGCGACGGCGACCAAGATCAGCAAAGTGGATTGAGACATATCGGCGAACTCCTGACCCCAAAAAGCGAACTCGCAAACTCCGGCCAAGTTCCCTCTCGGTCACGTCCCACACCTCAACGTGCGTCATCCCGGGTCTCAGCCCGGCTCGGGCCGGACCTCGCCCGGGATGACGCAACGGGGGAGCGCAAAATCAAACAAGCGTTCGTGCTTGCGGCCGCGCGCGCCCGGACTAAAGTGAAATCGAGAGCTAAGAAACTGGAGTGAACGCCTATGCCCGACTTCGGCGCGACGGACCTTGACGGGTTCAGAGCCGAGGCGCGCGCCTTCATCGCCGCCAGCTATCCGCCGGAGCTGAAGGGCAAGGCCCCGGCCACCGATCCCGAGGCGGTGTGGGGCGGCCGCGCCTTCGCCGGCAGCGACGATCCGCAAATCCGCTGGATGCGGGCCATGGCCTCGCGCGGCTGGACCGCGCCGACCTGGCCCAAGGCCTATGGCGGCGGCGGACTCTCGGCCCCCGAAGCCAAGGCGCTCGAGAAGGAGGTGGCGGCCGCCGGCGCCCGCCCGGCCCTGATGTCCTTCGGCCTGTGGATGCTCGGGCCGGTGCTGCTGGAATACGCCAACGAGACCCAGAAGCAGGAACACCTGCCCAAGATCGTCGGCGGCGAGATCCGCTGGTGCCAGGGTTACAGCGAGCCCGGGGCCGGCTCCGACCTCGCCTCCTTGCAGACCCGCTGCGAGGACAAGGGCGATCACTGGCTGATCAACGGCTCGAAGATCTGGACCTCCTACGCCAACAAGGCCGACTGGTGCTTCTGCCTGGTGCGGACGGACACGTCGAAGAAACACGAAGGCATCAGCTTCGTACTGATCGACATGGCCTCGCCTGGGGTCGAGACCAAGCCGATCCGGCTGATCAGCGGCGACTCGCCGTTCTGCGAGACCTTCTTCACCGACGTGAAGGTCCCCAAGGAAAACCTGGTCGGCAAGCTCAACGGCGGCTAGGAGATCGCCAAGCGTCTGCTGCAATATGAGCGCGCCAACATCTCCGGCGGCTTCGTCGGCGGCGGCGGGGCGGCGGGCGGCGCGGCCGGAGATCTCGCCGACATCGCCAAGGCCACCATCGGCCTTGACGCCAGCGGGGCTCTGGCCGACGCCGACCTCCGCTCGCGGATCGTCCGTAGCCGGATCGATTCTCAGGCCTTCTTCCTCACCCTGTCGCGCGTCTCGGCCGAGGCCCGTTCGAGCAATGGCCCCAGCGCCGCCACCTCGATCATCAAGTATGCTGCGGCGACGCTGGCGCAAGAGCGTTCGGAGCTGATCGTCGAGGCCCTCGGCGCCCAAGGGCTCGGCTGGGACGGCGAGGGCTACAGCCCGGCCGAGCGCCAGGCCACGCGCGGCTGGCTGCGCTCGAAGGGCAACTCGATCGAGGGCGGCACTTCGGAAGTCAACCTCAACGTCATCGCCAAACGGGTCCTGGGCCTGCCCGATCCGGTCGGCGTCAAGGGAGGCGGCTGATGGCGGACCTGGCCGAATTCCGCGCCGAGGCGCGCGCCTGGCTGGAGGCCAATTTTCCGCCCTCGCTGCGCGGCCAATCGGAAGCCAACGCCGAGATCATTCCGGGCGGCGAGAAGCCGAGCGGCGACGCGCTGATCTGGAAACAGCGCCTGGCAGCCAACGGCTGGGGAACCCCGACCTGGCCCAAGGCCTACGGCGGCGGCGGGCTCTCGTCAGCCGAGGCCCGGGTGCTGGCCGAGGAAATGGCGGCGATCGGGGCGAGCAACCCCATGGCCGGCATGGGCCTCAGCATGCTCGGGCCGACGTTGCTGGAATACGGGACTGAGGACCAGAAGCAGCGCCATATTCCGCCGATCGTGCACGGCGAGGTGCGTTGGTGCCAGGGCTACAGCGAACCTGGGGCCGGCTCGGACCTGGCCGCCCTGACCACCCGCTGCGAGGACGCCGGCGACCACTGGAAAATCAACGGCCAGAAGATCTGGACCTCCGGCGCTCAGTACGCCGACTGGTGCTTCTGCCTGGTGCGCACCGACACCGCGCGCAAGCACGAGGGCATCTCCTTCGTGCTCATCGACATGCATCAACCCGGCGTCGAGGCCCGGCCGATCCGCCTGATCGCCGGCTCCTCGCCGTTCTGCGAGACCTTCTTCACCGACGCCCGGGCCGAAAAGACCGACATGGTCGGGCCGCTGAACGGCGGCTGGGGCGTGGGCAAGCGCCTGTTGCAGCACGAGCGCTCCGGCCAGGGCGGCGGCCGCCTGATGGGCGGCGGCAAGCCGCTGCCCGAAATCGCCGCGGCCTATGTCGATGCTGACGAACCGGGCGCCGGCGACCTGCGCGACCGCATCGTCGCCCAGGCGGTGGACGCCCGGGCCCACACCCTGACCATGAAGCGCGCCGCCGAGGAATCGCGCGGCAACCAGAACCCCTCCGCCGCCACCTCGGTGATGAAGAATTCCGGCACCAAGATCGGCCAGGACAAGGCCGAACTGACGCTCGAGATCATGGGCGCGCGCGGCCTGGGCTGGGAGGGCGAGGTGTTCGCTGACGAAGAGTTGACGGCCGTGCGCGCCTGGCTGTTTGGCAAGGCGACGACGATCTTCGGCGGCTCGGCCGAGATCCAGAACAACATCATCTCCAAGCGGATCCTCGGCCTGCCCGACCCGCTTGGCGGCGCCAAGGGGAACGGTTGATGGCGGATTTCGGCGGCGAGGCGACGGAAGGGTTCCGCGCCGAGGTGAAACGCTGGCTGAAGGATCACTTCCCGCCGGCGCTCAAGGGCGGCAGCCTGCTGCAATATATGGAGGGCCCGTCTCCCCGGAACTCCGACGTCAAGGCCTGGATCGCCGCCATGGGCGAGACCGGCTGGGGCGTGCCCACTTGGCCCAAGGCCTTGGGCGGCGGCGGCCTTTCCAAGGAAGAAGCCCGGGTGCTGGCCCAGGAGATGAACGCCGTCGGGGCCTGGAACCCGATCGGCGGCATGGGCGTGATGATGTTCGGCCCGACCTTGCTCGAATACGGCAACGAGACTCAGAAGCAGACCCACATCCCGCCCATCGCCAGGAGCGAGATTCGCTGGTGCCAGGGCTTCTCCGAGCCGGGCGCCGGCTCCGACCTCGCTTCCCTGCAGACCAAGTGCGAGGACAAGGGCGACCACTGGCTGGTCAACGGCTCGAAGATCTGGACCAGCGGCGCGCAGTGGGCCGACTGGTGCTTCTGCCTGGTGCGCACCGACACCAGCAAGAAGCACGAGGGGATCAGCTTCCTGCTGATCGACATGAAGTCGCCGGGCGTCGAGGTGAAACCGATCCGCCTGATCAGCGGCAATTCGCCGTTCTGCGAGACCTTCTTCACCGACGTGAAGGTCCCCAAGGAAAACCTCGTCGGCCCGCTCGGCGGCGGTTGGACGATCGCCAAGCGGCTGCTGCAGCATGAGCGCGCCGGCCTGGCCGGCGGCGGCGGCTCGATGGGCCGCGGTGGCCTTTTCGCCGCCCCGATGCATCAATTGGCCAAGGAATATGTCGAGGCGGACGAAGGCGGCCGCATCGCCGACGACGACCTGCGCTCGCGCATCACGGGCCACGAGATCGAGGCCCGCGCCTTCCAGCTCACCGCCATCCGCTCGCTGGTCGAATCCAGGTCCAACCAGGGGCCGAGCTCGGCCACCTCGATCATGAAGAACGCCGGCAGCCGCATCGCCCAGGAGCGGGCCGAGCTGACTCTCGAGGTGCTGGGGGCCCAGGGCCTCGGCTGGGAAGGCGAAGGGTTCAACGCCGACGAGCTCGCCGCCGTGCGCGGCTGGCTGGGCGGCAAGGCCTATTCGATCTACGGCGGCTCGGCCGAGATCCAGAACAACATCATCTCCAAGCGGATTCTGGGCCTGCCCGATCCGCTCGGCAGCTCATCGCACTAGAGGAAACCAGAATGGCCGTACTGACCGAAGAACAAAGCCTGCTGCGCGACGCCGCGCGCACCTGGACGCAGGAAAAGTCCCCCGTTTCCGCGTTCCGCAAGGTCCGCAATTCCGGCGTGGCGCTGGGCTATGACCAGGCCGCTTTCGCCGAGATGGCCGAGATGGGCTGGACCGGCGTCATCATCCCTGAGGAATACGGCGGCTCCGACTTCGGTT
>Ga0302317_10001380_pt1 | contig 18056 bp, 11 predicted proteins | sample III_Palsa_N3_3_FD_200450 | JGI IMG/M metagenome (GOLD analysis project Ga0302317, IMG submission 200450) | Peat permafrost microbial communities from Stordalen Mire near Abisko, Sweden - III_Palsa_N3_3 | ecosystem: Environmental > Terrestrial > Soil > Palsa > Peat permafrost | place: Sweden...
GACACTTCCGCGTGGAGTCGCTGCGGCGCTGGTGGAACGCGATCGGCAGGGACACCTATCCGCAGGCCGGGCAGCTGTTGATCACCTGCAATGCTGGCGGGTCCAACGGCTACCGGCGCCGGTCCTTCAAGACCGAGCTGGCCGCGTTCGCCGAACAGAGCGGCCTGGCCGTGACCGTCTGCACACTGCCGCCGGGCACATCGAAGTGGAACCGCATAGAGCACCGGCTGTTCGCCCACATCAGCATGAACTGGCGCGGACGCCCCCTGACCAGCCATGAAGTCGTGCTGAACTGCATCGCAGCGACCACCACCAGCACTGGACTGACCGTCACCGCAGCGCTGGACACCAACAGCTACCCGACCGGGACCACGATCGGCGACACACAGATGGCCGCCCTCCCGCTGGACCGCCACCACTGGCACGGGGACTGGAACTACACCCTGCGCCCCGAGGAGCACTGCCGCGACGGCGTCCCACCGATCCCACCCCAGGACCTGCCCGGACCAGGCCGCTCATGGCTGGCCCACCCGGCCCTGACCGGCATGCCGGACGAACAGTGGAACCGGCTCGTCGCCTCACTGAGCACGGCACGCGAAGCCCAGCGGGAAGCAGACCTCCACCAACGACGCGGCGGCTCCCGGCACAAAGTGCCAGCGCCCGGCCTCTACACCGGCCGACGCCCCGGCCTCACCCTCGTCGACCGGCTCCTGGCCACCCTCCTCTACGAGCGACACCGGCTCCCGCGAGTCACGATCGCCCCGCTCTTCGCAGTGGTCCCCCAGAGCCTGAACCGGGCCATCAGCCAGACCCGCCACCTCCTCGACGAAGTCGGCCACACCATCGAACCCGCCGACACCCGCCTGGCAACCCTGGATGACCTCATCGGCCTCGCCACCCAGGGGCATTGCATGATCGCGAACTGGCCCGTTTTGTCGGGCTTGGTCGTGACGTGACGTCATTAGTGGCTGGCGGATGGGGCCCTGGAGAGCAGAACAGGCACGGCGCCGGTGATCATGTGGTTGTCGAGACCCATGAGAACCGAGCGAGACCGTGCCTGCCCGAACATCATCTCCTATCCCCGCGCCGCTGGAGCCACTGGCCCACGCTGCCGTCGTTCTCAGCCATGACGAGGTCGTTGACCTGCGCCGATTCCTGGAGCGCGTGCCCGATCCGCGCGGCCTGCGCTACCCCGCAGTCGCACTGCTGACCGCGGCAGCCGCGGCGGTGCTGGCCGGTGCACGGTCGCTGGCCGCCGTCGGCGAGTGGCTCGCCGACGCCCCACAGCAGGTGCGCGCGGCCCTCGGCCTACTGCCGGACCCGCTCACCGCATGGAACCAGGCGCCCCACGCCGGTACCGTGCGGCGCCTGCTCCACCGCGTCGACGCCGATGCCCTGGACGCCGCGATCGGCGCCTACCTGCAAGCGCGCCAGGCCGACCGGCACCCGCGAGTACCTGGCCGACGGCTGATCGCAGTGGACGGCAAGACCGTACGCGGCTCGCGCACCTCGACAGCCACCGCGGTCCAACTACTGGCCGCGATGGAGCACCACGGCGTGGTCCTGGCCCAGCGCCAGATCAGCTCCAAGAGCAACGAGATCCCCGCCTTCGCCCCGCTACTGGAGGACCTCGACCTCACCAACGCCTTGCTGACCACCGACGCACTACATACCCAGCACGGCCACGGCCGCTACCTGATGCGCCGCGGCGCGCACTACCTGGCCATCGTCAAGAAGAACCATCCCGGACTATACGCGCAGGTCAAAGACCTGCCATGGCGAGAGATACCGCTGGAGCACCGCACCCGCGACCGCGCCCACCACCGCGAGGAGATCCGCCGGCTGAAGGTCGCCGCCTACAGCGACATCGACTACCCCGGCGCCCGCCAGGCCATCCAGGTCGTGCGCTGGCGCCGCGACCTGGGCACCGGCAAACTCACCATCGAGCGCGTCTACCTGATCACGAGCCTGGACGTCTTCGACGCCACCCCGGCCGAACTCGCCACCTGGATCAGAGGGCACTGGGGCATCGAAAACCTCCTGCACCACGTGCGCGACCGGACCTTCCGCGAGGACGACTCCAAGATCCGAACCGGCGCGCTGCCCCGCACCATGGCCAGCCTGCGCAACCTCGCCATCAGCACATTCCGCCAGGACGGCGACACCAACATCGCCGCCGCCCTCCGACGCACCGGCCGCGACTACCACCGCCCCCTGGAAGCCTTCGGCCTCAGCTGACAGACCAGGACAGATCACCAACACGCAATGCCCCTGGGGATCTTCCCTCGCGGGTCGGGGTCTACTTCCTGCTCGCGATGTGCCTGTTCCCCGAGGTCGGCTACCGACTCGTCTGGGACAAGCTGACCGCCGGGCTGGCCGGGATACCGGTCGCCGCTCCGACCCCCAAAGCCCTGCGCGACCTGCGTCGCAGGCTGGGAGTCGCGCCTGCCAGAGCGTTGTTCGAGGTGCTCGCGGGACCGCTGGCCCGACCAGCGACACCCGGGGCGCGGTTCGGCCCGTACCGGACGGTGTCGTTCGACGGCTGCAGTTCACAGAGGGTCCCCGACACAGAACGCAACTGTTCCTGGCTCGGCCGAACCTCCCACCACGGCTATCCCACCCTGGAGTTGATGACGCTGGTCGAGACCGGAACCAGGGCCCTGATCGGCGCGGTCTTCGGCCCCACCGCCGAGGGCGAGACAAGCTATGCCTCCCGCCTGCTGCACCTGCTGCGGCCCGACATGCTGGCACTGTGGGACAAGGGCTTCGACGGCAACAGCTTCCTCGCCGCCGTGACCGCGACCCGCGCCCAGTTCCTGGGCAGGCTCCGCGGCAACCGGCGCACCCCGGTCCTTGCGCGGCTGGCCGACGGCTCGTACCTGTCGGTCATCGGCACCGTGAAGGTCCGGGTCATCGACGCGCAGATCACCGTGACCTGCGCCGACGGCACCGCCTTCACCGGGTCGTACCGCCTGGCCACGACCCTGACCGACCCCCGCCGCTACCCAGCCGCCACACTGGTGAGCCTCTACCACCGGCGGTGGGAACACGAATCGGCGTACTACGCGCTCCGCCACACACTCATGGCCGGGCGCATCCTGCGCTCCGGCGACCGGGCCGGCGTCGAGCAGGAGATGTGGTCGCTGCTGACGCTCTACCAGGCCCTGCGGACGGTCATGGTCGATGCTGCCGAGTCCCTTCCGGGCACCGCCCCGGACCGCTGCGGGTTCACCATCGCCCTGCAGACCGCCCGCGACCAGGTCATCGGGGCCGCCGACATCGTCACGGTGAACGTCAACAAGGCCGGCCTGATCCCTCTCTGACAGTCTCGACCGAGGCGCCCGGTATGTCGGGTTAGTCTAGATAGGCGAGACAGGAGTATCCCGGCATGGCCAGCACTACCGACCCCGGGCAGGACCCGGCACCGCGCCCGAAGCGGCGCACGTTCCCGGCGGAGTACAAGCTGCGGATCGTCGCGGAATACGACGCGGCCCCGAACGGGGAGAAGAGCGCGATCCTGCGCCGCGAGCGGCTGTACCACTCGCACATCATCGAGTGGCGGGCCGCGCGGGACGCCGGCGCGATGGCCACCCTGGTCGACAGGCGCACCGCGCCCGCACGCCCGAAAAAGGCCGCCGAGCAGGCCGAACTGGAACGGCTGCGCAAGAAGGTCGCCCGCCTGGAGGCCGAGGCCGCGCGCAAGGACGCCGCGCTGGAGCTCATGGGAAAAGCCAACGCGCTCTTGGAACTGCTCTCCAAGAGCGCGGACTGAAGCCCGCCGCCGACCAGGTCATCGACGAACTCTTCCCCGCACTGGAGCGGGAGTTGACCACCACGGCCGCCTGCCGGCTGACCGGGCGCTCACGGGCCACGCACTACCGCCGACTTCACCCGGCCGCACCGAAGGAACGGACCCCGCGCCCCGCCCCGGCCTCGGCACTGTCGCCCGCCGAGCGGACACAGGTCCTGGCGCTGATGAACCGGCCGCAGTACGTCGACCTGCCCCCGCGCAGATCTGGGCCCGCGAACTGGACGAGGGCCGCTACTGGTGCTCCGAGCGCACGATGTACCGCATCCTGGAGGCCGCCGGGCAGGGCGGCGAGCGCCGCCGCCAGGCAACCCACCCGCCCAAGACCGTCCCACAGCTGGTGGCCACCGCCCCGTGCCAGGTGCTGACCTGGGACATCACCAAGCTCAGGGGCCCGAACAAGGGCGAGTGGTACCAGCTCTACGTGATCATCGACATCTACAGCCGCTACATCTGCGGCTGGACCGTGGAGCGGAGCGAATCAGCCGAGCGGGCCGAAGAGCTGATCTGCGAGACGATCGAACGCAACGGCATCGTCCCCGAGACCGTCCACGCCGACCGCGGCACCGCCATGACCAGCAAGAAGGTCTCCCAACTGTTGTTGGACCTCGGGGTCACCCGGTCGCACTCGCGCCCGAAGGTGAGCAACGACAACCCCTTCAGCGAGGCGAACTTCAAAACCATCAAATACTGCGGCGAGCTGCCCGAGTCGTTCAACTCCCTTGCTGAGGCCAGGAACTGGTGCGAGGGCTTCATCACCTACTACAACCACGACCACAGGTACTCCGGGATCGGCCTGCACACCCCGGCATCCATCCACTTCGGCACCGCCGACCTGGTCCGCGAACAGCGTGCCGTCACGCTGGCCGAGGCCTACGACCGCCACCCCGAACGCTTCGCCCGCCGACCCACGCCACCCGCGATACCCGACCAGGTCTGGATCAACGAACCGAAGCCGGAAACAGAACCAGCAATACAGTCTTCATAGCATCAAACCGTCTCATTTGACTTGACAGCTTCCGGATCGAGCGGCGGCTCCTGGCGGGCCTGCTCCCGCGCCGACGACAACGGGTGAGCACCCGCAAGGTCAAGTCACCGATCTCCCGCTACAGCGAGCGACGGGACGACGGACGCCCCGACGCCAGCAGCACCGTCACCGACCTCGACATCACCATCGTCGAACCCCCGCAATCACAGCCCGAGCCGCCCACCCGATCCCGGGACGACCGGTACACCACCCCCACTCAGCGACGCCGACACAGGATCCTGGCCCTGCTCTAAGAAGAACCCGACCGCCTCTGGAGCCCCCGCGACATCGCCGCACACTTCGGAGACGTCACCCTGCACACCATGTACAGACAGCTCTCCCGATGGGCCGAGACCGGACTCATCCACAAGATCGGCCCCGGCCTCTACGCAGCCACCGCATGGACCTCAACCGCCCTTGCATGACCTGCGAATACGTTAACTACCCGGCCTTGGGGGAAGCCCCACTATCGTGACGAGTGAGAGAAGGGTGCGACCGCGCGCCGCGAGCGGCTGTACCACTCACACATCAGCGAGTGGCAGGCCCCGCGGGACGCCGGCGCGATGGCCACCCTGTCGTCGCGGTCGAAGCCCTCGTTCTTGCGGTGCTGGCGGGCGGGGTTGCCCGGCAGGGGCCCGGTGACGGCGACCTGGTGGTCGCGGATGGCTTGCTCCAGGTGGACCAGGGAGGTGTAGCCGGCGTCGACCAGGTGCTCGGCGGGCAGGAGCCCGCGACGGGCCAGGCGGATGTGGATGCCGGGCAGGGCCTTGGCGTCATTGGTGGCGGCCGAGGTGGTGGCCACGTCCGTGATCACGTTGGTGCTGCCGGTGGCACAGGTCTCGGTGAGGTGGGCGGCGAAGCCCTTCCAGCGGATGATGTGGCCGTGGCGCACGTAGCGTGCCGTGGTGTCGTAGGGGGAGACGATTGCCAGGGAGGAGGGCGGCAGTGCGCCGTCCTCGGCGGTGCGCAGCACAAGCCGCCTTGTCGTGACGAAGCCCCGCAGCCAGGACAGGCGGCTGACGCCGCCCGCCCCGGACCTTAACCTCGATTTTTCGTGACGGTCCGGTGGTGCGTTCGGCGGGCCGTTTCAGCTTGTCCGGGTAGTGGTGGGTAGGCCGAGGGCCCGGCTGTCGCGTCGGGTGTGCGTCGGGTTCCACGGTTCCGAAGGCGTTCGGCTGCTCGTCGGGATGGGTCGTTGTTGCTGGTCAGTCGGGGTTCGGTAGGGCCTGCAGCCTGCTGAACGCGGTGGTGATCACGTCGGTCCAGGGCCAGTGGCGGGCCAGGCGGAGGATGCGGCGGCGGCCGGTGGTGACCAGTCGGGCGGCGGCGGAGAACAGTCGTAGCCGCAGGCGTTTGGGTTCCCAGCGGCGGGCGGTGCCGGTCAGGGCGAGCATCGGCATCCAGGCCAGCAGGTCCAGGGCGATCTGGACGATCTCCAGCCAGACCTGGTTCTGGGCGGTGTGGTGCAGCGGGAGGTTGCGCAGGCCGGTGTCGCGGGCGGCGCGAATGCGGTCCTCCGCGCGGGCGCGTTGGCGGTGCCGCAGTTCCAGGGTCGCGATCGCGGTGCCGGTGGTGTTGGTGGCGAAGCAGGTCAGGCGCATGCCGTCGGCGTCGGTGAACCTCAACTGGGCTCCGGGGTGGGGGCGTTCCTTGCGCACGATCAGCCGCATCCCGTTCGGCCAGCCCTTGAGGACGTCGCCGGCCAGCTCGGCCACCCATGCGCCGTCGCGGACCTGCCCCTCGGGCTCGACCGACGGGGTCCAGGCCGAGGCCGGGACCTGCAGCACCGCCTGGTGGACCGCGTCGGTGATCGTCATCCCAACCGAGTAGGACAGCCACCGTCCACGCGTGGTGAGCCAGTTCAAGAAGTCGTGGGTGCCGCCTGCGGAGTCGGTGCGGATCAGCGTCCGCCTGCCGCGCCGGTACCGCTTGGGCAGCTGGGCCAGGGCCAAGCTGGTCGCGGTGATGTGGTCGGCGGCGGTGTTGCTGCCCGCGTTGCCCGGCCGCAGCAGTGCGGCCGCAGGCTCCCCGGAGCCGCCCTGGCCGTGGTCGACGAACGCGACCAGCGGGTGGTGCCCGAAGGTCCGCTTCCACGTCGCCGCGGCGTCCTGCTTCTCGGAGTGCGCCAGTACCAGCACGCCGTCGATGTCCACGATGACCTGGCCACCCGCATCGGGGGCGGCGGCTCCGGCCAGCTTCCATGCCCGCTCGCGGACTTCGGCTCTCGCCCGGCGGATCGCCGTCAGCGCCCGGGGACCGGCTCCGGCCAGCGTGTCCACCAGGCGCGAGACGGTGGGGTCGGAGGCCACCGGCCCGAACAGCGCGGGCTCGGCCCGTAGCACCGCCACGTCCGACAGGCAGTCCCCGCCCAGCGCCACCGCCAGGGCGAGGTCCAGCAGGACCTTGCCCGGGTCGTGCACCGCACGAGGCTTGCGCCAGGGCGTCAACGCCCCTGATATCGCCGTGTCCAGCCCGGTCTTGCGGACGGTCTCCACCAGCAGCATCCCACCGGCCTGCGTGACCACCGCACCTCCGTCGCCCTGGACGCGGACACGCGGGTACGACCCAATGGGCTTGTCGGGTAGCCCCGGTGCATTGCTGCACCAGGGCCCCCTCAGAACCGGACGTGCCCGCTTTCCGGGCATCTCGGCTCAAGCAAGCTCTGAAGGCTCTCGGGCATGCAGAGTCCTCGTACTGTCCACCGTGTTCCGGCGGATGCACGAGGTATGGGCGAGGCGGAGTTGCACCCCATCCGGCGTTTTCGCTCCCTGGTAGGCGATGTGACGTGCCTTCATCGCCATTCGGGTGGTGCGAAGCCATTGCTCCCACCCGGTCGGGGACTGCGGGGACCGGTCGGCGTGCAGTAGCAGTTGACCGCAGATCTGGCAGCGGCCCTTCTGCTCCTGCAGCAGTCGCAGGGTCGCCCGGTCCATGGGGAGCGGGGCAGCTCTGCGTTTCCGAGCGGTCCAGTAGTCGGCCAGGACGGGGTCGTCCGGGGACGCGGTGCCCTTGACCAGCTGGTGCCGAATGATTTTCGTCCAGACGAATTTGACGAGGTGGGCCCCGGTCTCCCGGTCGCCGAACACCCATCGGTCTCGCCTGGCCGTGTTGAAGCGGCCGAAGTACCGGTCAACGATCCAGTGCCTCGACTTCTTCGGGTGCCTGGGCACTGCCCACCGATAGGTGAGCTGCCACAGGTAGCTGTCCAGGGAGGCGAACGCCTCCTTGGACACCACCGTCCGGTAGTAGGCCGAACCGCGCACGATCGGGTTGATCGCCCGCAGCACCGCGAGAGGAGGAGCGCCGCGAAGCGCGCGGACCTCCTTCCGCAGCCGTTCCCGGACCCGCTTGACGGCCGCCTTGCTGGGCTTGATCAGCAGCTTTCCGCTTCGGTAGCGGCGCACGTTGAACCCGAGGAAGTCGAACCCGGTCTCCGCGTGGACGATGCGTGTCTTGTCCTCGTTGAAGACCAGTCCTCTGGGCGCGAGCCATGCGGCAAGCCGTGCCTTGACCTGTTCGGCCGCTTCGCGGCTGTGACACATGGCCACCAGGTCGTCGGCGTATCTGACCAGGACCGGGCTGTCGGGCATGCTCTCCCCGGCACGTCGGCCGGTGAGGTAGTAGCGCACGCCCGCGGCCGCCTCCATCCCGTGGAGGGCGACATTCAGGAGCACGGGGCTGATCACCCCGCCCTGGGGCGTCCCCTCCCTGGTCGGGGTGAACCGGCCGCGTTCGACCACGCCGGCCTTCAGCCACTGCCGCACCATGCCCCGGGCGGGGAAGGTGCCGAGCTCGGCGAGAAGATGGTCGTGGTCGATGCGGTCGAACGCCGCTGCCAGGTCGGCATCCAGGATCCACACGCGTTGCGGGTTCTTCCCGTTCAGCGTGTTGTAGATGACCCCGATCGCGTCGTGGCAGCCCCGGCCGGGGCGGAAGCCGTAGGACCTCGCCTCGAACCGGGCCTCCCACTCGGGCTCCAACGCGTTCGCCGCCCGGGCCTGATGGCACCGGTCGATGACCACGGGAATACCGAGCGGGCGGAGCTTTCGCCCCGAGCCGTTCTTCGGGATGAACACCCGCCGGACCGGACGGGCCTGCCAGATACTGCCGCGCTGCTGGATGAAGCGCGCCAACTCGGCTTTGCCCGGGGCGGTGAGCACGACCTGCCCGTCCACCCCGGCCGTCTTGCGTCCGGCATTGACCTCCGTCACCCGCCGCACGCTGACCAGCGTGTTGCTCAGGCTGCGGAGCATCAGCTTCTGCAGGTTCCTGACCTTGGCCAGGTCCCCTTCCCTCGACGCCGTGAAGATGCGCTGGCGCAGTCGGCGTACGTTCTCCTGCGCGCGGTCCCAGTCGATGCTGTCCCAGTCCGCGAAGGAGCCGCCCTCCGGTCCGTTCACCCCAACTATCGCTGGGGCGTCCAACTTGTCCTTCGGTGCTGCCGTTGTTGCCATCGTCCCTCCCCACAAGCTCACCCGGCTCACGTCTGCGTCCTTTCGGACCCGGGCACCGGCCCGGTATCCAGCGAGTTGGCCAGGACGGTGACGGAGAGGCCGTCCCTGTGCTGTCCTGGTTTCCTCTGGCCTTTCGGCCTGCTGGCCTTCGCTTCTTGAGCCGTCCTGTCCCGCCGCAGACATCAGCCTTCCTCACGGTCGGCCCACCGCTGCCCTGACGGGCAGCGGCCTGCGTCGGGGTTTCCACGTTCCGCGCGTGCGAGATGCGGCCGGGGTGGGCGCCCTCTATATCCCGGGGCGGTGGTGTCCACCCGGGTGGCGTGAATCGACCACCCGGCGCCTGCCGCCTTGCAGCGGCTCGCCCCTCCCCTCGCTTCTGCATCCCACCGGCGGGGGCTTTCCTCACGAGACGTCAACGAGGGTTCACTGGTGTTCGCCCGTCCGGCCTTCTCCTTGCCTGTCGCCCCTGGGTGGAACAGGGACTCTTGGGCTTCTCCCTGGAGCTTCGCACCCCGCCGTTACCAGCGACGCACGTCCAGGCGGAGACGGGTCATCGGACACGGACCCGGGACTACCCTGACATCGGCGACACCGCCGACCCCCTCTCGAAGAGCATCCACTCAACACACGCGACCTCGTGTCGCACGTTCACCTGGAGAGTGCTTCTTTCCTTGCAGCTGACAGGACCCTCGACAAGTCCCATCGTTGCAGGTCAGCAGCACTCTCCACTTATTTGATCAAGACTCGGACAGGCCCACCCGTGAAAGCCCGAGGCTAAGCCGCACCGTCCGTCCGGCACCCTGACGAAATCGACGTGGAGTCGGGCGAAGGGCGGAAACAGGACGGCGATCAGCTCAGCAACAGTCACTCGGCATGGTCAGACTCTTCAAGATCGACATCTCGGATTTCACGGAATTCGCGACAGGGCCTGGGATGCACTCTGCCATGCCGCCGACAGAAGGCAGCTTCGGCTTGTTCCGAAGTCGCGATTCGACGCCCTGCCGCCGTCGTCCGCCGCGGAATCATTCCTACCACCCGCTACTGAACTTGATCGGGTGATGTCGGGCTGTTCGCCGGACAGCGTGTGGGTGGCTTCGGTAGTCCTGGTGGGGTGAGATATCCGCAGGGCGGCGGCTTGACCGACGCCGAGAGGGCCGCGCGAGAACAGGTCCGGCTCCAGGCCGTGACTGGCTTCGAGGCCGACGAGAAGAACCGGGAGATCGCTGCCGCGTTGCGCGTCTCGGAGCGGTCGGTGGAACGCTGGCGGCGCCGGTGGCGCGAGGAGGGCCTGGCCGGGTTGGCATCGAAGGGTTCGCCGGGCCGGCCTCGACTGTCGGAGACGCAGATAGCCCGGCTGGAGCGGGAGTTGGAGCGTGGCCCGCTGGCGCATGGGTGGGCCGACCAGCGGTGGACTCTGGCCCGGGTGAAGACGATGATCGGCTGCCTGTTCCACGTCTCGTACACCGTGGAGGGGACGTGGCGGCTGCTGCGGCGGCACGGCTGGTCCTGGCAGCAGCCCGTGCGGCGCGCGATCGAGCGTGATGACGACGCGGTGGAGCTGTGGAAGCGGGAGGTCTGGCCGCGGGTAAGAGCACCGCGGCGGTGAACAACGCCTGGGTGGTCTTCGAGGACGAAGCCGGCCAGTCGATGACACCGCCGCGCGCCAGGACCTGGGGCCGCCAGGGCATCACCCCCGTCGTCCGCGTGCGCGGACGCGGCTCGGGCCGCGTCTCCATGGCGGGCATGACCTGCTACAAGCCCGGCGAGCGGTCCCGGTTGATCTACGCGATCCGCGAGTACCGGGGTCGCAAGGACGAACCGAAGGGCTTCGGCTGGAAGGACTACCGCGACCTGGTCATCCGCGCCCACGCCCAGCTCGGCGGCTCGATCGTCCTGGTGTGGGACAACCTGCGCATGCACCTGGTAGCGCCGCTGCGGGAGTTCTTCGAGGCCAACACCGCCTGGCTCAGCGTGTTCCAGCTACCGACCTATGCTCCGGACCTCAACCCGCAGGAGGGCATCTGGTCGCTGGTCAAACGCGACATCGGCAACCTCGCCGCAGCCGACCTCAGCCAGATCACCCGCGCGGTGAAACGCAAGCTCAAGATGCTTCAGTACCGACCCGAGGTCATCGACGGTTGCCTGGCGGGCACCGGCCTGACCCTGTCGGAGTGATCGTCAGAAGTATCCGAAGAAGCGATTCCACCAGGTGGGCCGCTGAACGTGCGGGTGCAGTCGGCTGGGACCGTCGTAGTCGCTCTCCAGCAGCTCCTCGGCAACCACGACATAGCCGAGCTCGACCAGCGCCCGGTTGACCCTGGCGAGGTCAGCGCCGTCCAGCTCGCCCTCAGCCTGCGCCTCCTGCGTCCCGAGGAAGGCACCGGGGTTCTCCGCGCACACCAGCGCCAGCGAACCGAACTTGCTCACACACATGACGATCCGGGTCCCGCAGACGGTCGCATCACCGGGCACGGTGACACGTCCGTACTCGCTGGAGTCCTGATTCTCCTGCTCAGTCGTAGCCGCACAGCGAGCGGCGAAGTCGACTTCGAGTCCGGCCACCAGAGCGCCGAAGCGGACGGCGCTCTCCCCACGGTCATAGTTCTGTGGCCACTCCAGCCACTCCGGATCATCAAGCTCACGCATCAACGCCAGCAGATCCGCTTCGCTCTCGGTCACGCGCTCATCCTGCCGCACCAGCCGATCACTGAGCGGCCTCGCGGACCATCCCGCTCACCGTCCGCCCGACATCACCCATTCAAGTTCAGTAGCTGGGCGCGGAGATCTACAGACAGGGGTGCTTCGTCCGATGAAAGAGGCAGGCGCAGTCAACATCGGAAGTGGCGGAATCATCGGGCCTCCACTCCCTCCAAGAGTGAGCATGGTCGCTCGTCGGGCCGGATCGTCTTTTGGACGCACGGCAGGGCCGATGGTGGGGTCCTTAAATGGGAATTCCTGACTGATGAAGAGCGTGGTTGCATCTTTTTGCAGGACATTCCAATGAATTTAAAGATCCACGAATGTCGATTTTGAGGAAGTCACGGCAGCTGTAGATCGTGATCTCGGTGGTGTTGCTGCTGGTCAGCGAGGTCGGGGCCGACTGCGGGTACGAGGACAGCCACCGCGATCATGACGAGATGTGACTCAACATCAGTACGCGGCGGCTGCCGCGCCGACGATATCGCATGCCCGGCACCGTGAACTCTTCGAGGACCTCATGGGCGCTGTGGCCAGCGGTTTTCCCCGCCGGGAGACGCGCTCGACGTTCCGCCAGCTCGCCGAGGGGCTGCTCATGGAGCTGGAGAACGTCAACTGCTGGACCCTGGCCGAGGCGATCGGCCACAGCGGCCCGCACCGCCTGCAGCACCTGCTCTCCCGCGCCAGCTGGGACGACGCAGCGGTGCTGGACTCGGCCGCCGCCTGGGCGGTCGCCGCGCTGGACGACGGCGACGCGGTGCTGATCGCGGACGAGACCGGCGACGCGAAGTCCTCCACCGACGCGGTCGGCGCAGCCCACCAGTACTCCGGCTCGCTCGGCGGGATCGGCCTGTGCCAGATCGCCGTCCATCTCACCTACGCCACCAGCCGCGGCCACACCATCGTCGACCGCGCCCACTACCTCGGCCGCGAGTGGGCCGCCGACGAGGAGCGCCGCGAACACGCGGGCGTGCCAGAGGAGTTGATGTTCGCCACGAAAACCGCCCAGACCCAGGCCATGCTGCACAAGGCGCACGCCGCCGGGATCCGCGCGAGCTTCTTCACCGGCGACGAGGTCTACGGCGCCAAGGCCCTGCGAACCACCTGCCGCCGGCTCGGCCTGGGCTACGCGGTCGCAGTCCGCACCAGCCACCACGTCACCCTGCCCTCGGGAGCCAAGCTGTCCGCCGCCAAGGCGAAAGCCCTGGTCCCCAAGGGGGCCTGGCAGCGGATGCGCACCGGCACCGGCAGCAAGGGCGCCCGCGACTACGACTGGGCCATGCTCGACGTCCGCCCCGACGACACCCCCTCCGACCAGCCGCAGGGCGGGGTCTCGGTGCTGCTGGCCCGCCGCCACCGCTACACCGACACCGTCTCCTACTACCGCTGCTGGAGCCCGATACCGGTGAGCCTGGCGCGGCTGGTGGGCATCGTGTGCCTGCGCTGGAAGATCGAGGAAGACTTCCAAGCCGCGAAGAACACCGTCGGCCTGGACAAGGGCCAGGTCACCACCTGGAGAAGCTGGCACCGCTGGTCCACCGCCGCCCTGGTCGCCTACGCATTCCTCGCCGTCGCCACCGCCCTCGAAGCAGGCGAGCCCGCGCCCGCAGGGCTCGAACTGGTCCCGCTCAGCAGCTTCGAACTCCTGCGCCTGCTCCGGCTGCTGATCCTCCCCACGCCCCGCTGGGACGCCGGCCACGTCCTGCGCTGGTCCGCCTGGCGACGCCACCACCAACACCGCGCCCGCGCCTGCCACCAGCGCTGGCACGCCTACGCCGACAGCACCCCATGAACCCAAAGATCACGATCTACAGCTGCCGTGGAAGTTGAGGAATATGTCGCTGCACACTTGAGTGGATCAGCGGCCTGATATAGATTAATTAGCACTTCGGATAGTGGGCATCCACTCTCCGAGCTGATAGCCAATGTCGGTTGTCGCCTCACCGACCCGACCGCCCTTGCGTGGCGACGAGAGCGGTTCTTCGTTTTCAATTCGCCCGGGGCGCGGGTGTAAAACGTCGCAGTTCAGTTCCTATATAGCAGGCTGCGACTGATTCACTGATCGCTCGCGGACTTTTCCCGCTCTGTCTGCTTTCTGTCGCCCCGGCACGCCGGGCACCTTTGAGACCGCGAGCTCCACCTGCCTAAGGCAGGACGAGCCCGTCCCAGCAAATGACTGACACAGCTTCGGTTTGACTGTGCCCAGCGGCACTTGGAAGTACTTCCACGCGCCGCCCTTCCTAGGCTGCAGTGGGCGGCTGAGACTGCCCCTGCCGCGACCATCCATCCACGTACCCGTCACTCCTGATCGGAGAGATCCATCATGTCCTCCCACGCCAAGCCCAACCACGGCACCCCGCAGATCGACGCCGCTCCCGACTACTTCTACATTCAGAGCGTCTTCGGCGGATCCGTCCTCACCGTTGAGTACGGATCGCCCGATCCGGGCACGCTGATCTCCCTCCGCCCCGCCTTCAAGGACCCGGCCTCCGCCGAGTTCCAACTGTGGGCACTGACTGCGGAAAGGCTGCTGGTCAACAAGGGCTCCGGCACCGCTATCACCATGCGGCAGCACGCCGTCACCGGCGACGCCCTCTACAGCTACCCGGCACGTACCCCGCTCGACAGGCACCAGCGCTGGAACCTGTCCGCGAGCACCGGCCAACTGGTGTGCGACGCGGATCCCAACCTCGCGCTGGGGACGCCGTTCGCACTGCTGCAACGCAGACTGACTCCCTCGATTCCGGCCCAGCAGTGGCGGATGGTCAAGGAGGTGCTGCCGCAGCAGTCCCTGTTCTTCATCGAGCACCAGCGCACCCGCGGACTGCTGTCACCGACCGGGGGCGTGCTCACGCGTAACACCCGCCTGGCGGTGGAGCCCCAGAACGCCGTCGACTACCAGGCCGCGCAACTGTGGAGCTGGGTCGGTAACGGCCTGCTTATCAACAACGCCGCCACGATGGTGGCGGACGTGTTCGGCAACGTGGCCACCGGCAACGTGGTCCTGCACCCGGCGAACGACAGCGACAATCCCAACGGGACGGCCAACCAGGAGTGGACCTACACCCTCGGCGGTCGCATCCGCTCCGGGATAGCCGGTGGTTGGGCACTGGCCATGGAGAACGACAAGACATCCACTGGGCCCGTCAAGCTCGTCCGCGAGAACAGCAACAAGGGGGACCAGAACCAGCAGTGGCGGGTACGCCGCGCCGTCTACCCCGAACCCGTCACCATCGCCCGCGCCGTCCACCTCAACGGCGCCAGCCAGGCCCTGTCCCTGGCTTCCCCGGGCCCGCAACTGAACGACTTCACCGCCGAGGCCTGGGTGCGCACCACTACTGGCGGCCCGGTCATCACCTCCACCGGCACCACCACCAGCAGCACCGCGCTGGCCCTGGTCGTCCGCAGCGACGGCTCCCTCCTGCTGCAGACCACCGGCGGCTCGGCCCCCGGCAGCGGCTACCTGACCACCTCCATCACCACCGGCCCCACCACCGCCACCGACGGCGAGTGGCACCACCTGGCCGCAGTACGCCAAGGCAGCACCCTGGGCCTCTACCTCGACGGTGTCACAGTCGCCCCGGTCAGCGCCGTCGACCCCGGCAGGACCCTGGGCACCCCGCCCGAGCAGCGCATCCAGTTCGGCACCATCCGCGTCGGCAACGGCATCACCACCACCAACTGGCTGAACGGCGACCTTGCCGAGGTGCGGCTGTGGAACAGGGCCCGCACCGAGGTAGAAATCCCCGCAGGCATGCACCACCGCGTCGACGACCACGCCAGCGATCTGCTGGGCCGCTGGGCCTTCACCGCCGACAACGGCCAGGACTCCAGCCTGGGCCACCGCGACGCTACCCTCATCGGCAGCCCTGCCTTCCTCGACTCCGACGTCGAGATCGTCCCCCAGGGCGACTTCTACCTCATCACGCAAGCCCGCCTCATCCAGGACTACAAGCACAACCCCAACGGCACTGACGCCCCCACCGAGATCGAGGGCTACCGCGTCACCTGCACGATCCGCGACTCCAACGACCAGGGCGCAGCCGGGTTCCTGACCCTGCAGCTCAACAACCCCACCGTCGACAAGGAAGCCGTCCTGCACTTCTCCGACGGCACCACCCTCACCCTGAACGAGGCCAGTCCCACGGCCACCCTCAGCACCGACCCCGCAGGCGTCACCAGCTTCACCCTCGATGCCCAGGGGGACCTGATCTGCCCCGTCCTGCGAGTCCAGGCTGACTTCCAGACCGACGGCTCCTGGATGGTCATCGCTCCCGACCGCCAGGCCCACGCCGCCCTCGCCGCTATTAGCGGCAACAACCTGCGCGGCCTGAACAACGACGGCACCCCGATCCCCGACAAGAGCGCCCCCCTGCCTGCCCACGTCGACGCGCCCACCGCCAACGCCACTGCGGCCGCCATCACCCAGATGATGAGCACCGCCGTCCAGCACAACGCCCAGGCGGACCAGCAGCAGATGCGCCCACTGACCGACCTCGCTCCCACCCCCACCGTCCGCCCCTACCTGCCGCGCTACCAGCTCGCCGGCATCATCGCCACCGGCCACGACCCCATCACCGACGCCATCGCCACCCACCACGTCGACCGTGACATCTCCGTCGCCCGCATCCTCACCCCCGGCAACGCCGACCACCCTCACTGGGGCTTCGACTTCAAGGCCTTCACTCCCCAAAACAGCGAGCAGGCCGCGCGCGAGATCGGCAGCCTCGTCTCCCTCACCCCCACCGGCGACCTCGCCAAGCGCCTCCTGCCCAAGCTCACCCCCGGCCACATCACCGGCACCACCCTCAACACGTTCACCACCGAGCAGTTCGTCCGCGCCACCCAGCAGGACATCCTCACCACGACCGGCACCGTGGACACGGCAGGCATCCGCTCCTGGATCAAGGACCACGTCAAGAGCGCCGAGCGCATGCTGGTCAACACCGTCAAGACCGTCATCAAGGACGCTGACGGCATCGAGCGAGAGGTCGAGCACCTCGTCATCACCGCCGTCGACAAGGCGGGCCACGCCCTGTATGCGCTCATCGAGGCCGTCGACCACGCGGTCGACGTCGTCGCCGGCATCCTGGAGAAGCTCGGCAGCGACATCAAGAAGATCGTCACCTTCCTCAAGGACCTCTTCAACTGGCAGGACGTCCTCAACACTCAGCGCATCATCCACGTCTACATCAACAATTTGCAGGGCTTCGTCATCGAAGTCGCCAACAGCGCTGCAGCTGCCGCAACAGGTGCCCTCACCTCCTTCAAGCAGACCGTCGACGCCAGAATCGATGGCTGGCGCGACACCCTGATCAGCGCCGGCACGCAGCACACCTCAACCGACACCAGCACAGCCCCGCCGTTGAACGTCAAGTCGAACTATGTGCAGCACATGACGATGGGAACACTGCACAAGCAGTCGACGACCCCCACCGTCAGCGCCTCCGGATCCGGACTTGACCCGTCTTTCCTGCGGGCCCCCGCCGTGCAGCTGGGCGAGCAGTGGCTGGCCGCGATGGGGCAGACCTGGGAGGAACTGCCCGACCAGATCCTGCACTCCCCCGTGGGTGCCGTCCACGACGTCAAGAGCTTCCTTCTGGACTGCGTGGAAGTACTCCTGAACACGCTCGAAGCCCTCGCCGACGCGGTAGCCAACAGCTTGATCGAACTTGTCGCGGCCCTCGCCACGGTGATCGACGAGATGATCACAGGCATCTACCGGATCGGCAACCAGGAACTTGAGATCCCAGTGCTGACCGCCTTCTATGAGAAGGTCGTCATGCGGAACAACGGCGAGAAGCTTACGCTCTTGAGCCTCGGCTCTCTCCTGGCCGCTATGCCCTACACCTTCGCCTACAAGCTGACCCACGACGACAGGCCCCCCTACAGTAAGGAAGAGGCCGAGGCCTTCGCGGCACTGCCGCCCAGCCAGTACACCTGGCTCGTCAACCCCTTCCAACTCCGGGCCGTACGTGACACCAATGCAGCATCGGAAAACGCCCCCCCTGTCGTTCTCGCGGCAGGCGTCATTGGCATGGTCGGCGATATCCTCAGCTTCTTCGGGGGG
>Ga0302317_10001393_pt1 | contig 17992 bp, 9 predicted proteins | sample III_Palsa_N3_3_FD_200450 | JGI IMG/M metagenome (GOLD analysis project Ga0302317, IMG submission 200450) | Peat permafrost microbial communities from Stordalen Mire near Abisko, Sweden - III_Palsa_N3_3 | ecosystem: Environmental > Terrestrial > Soil > Palsa > Peat permafrost | place: Sweden...
TGGTGTTGCCGACGAGCGTGGTCTTTTTGGAGGCCAGCGAGGACGCGATTGTGCGGCGGTTTTCCGAGACGCGCCGGCCGCATCCGATGGGGCGCGGCGAGCGGGTGGTGCAGTCGATTCGGGCGGAACGGAAACGGCTGGATCCGGTGCGGAATGTTGCCGATATTTTGCTCGATACGACGAAGTTCAATGTGCATGAGCTGCGGGCGCACATCAACTCGCAGTTTGCGCGGGGTGGCGGCAAGAGCGATCGCAACCTGACTATTTCGGTGACGAGCTTTGGCTTCAAGAACGGTGTGCCGAGCGATGCCGATTTGGTGTTCGATGTGCGGTTTTTGCCGAATCCGCACTTTGTGCCGGAGTTTCGCAAGCTGACAGGGAAGCATCCGAAGGTGGCGAAATATATACGGCAATTTCCGCAGACGAAGGAGTTTCTGGACAAGGCGGCGGACATGTTGACGTTCCTGCTGCCGCACTACATCAAGGAAGGCAAGAGCTATCTGACGGTGGGCGTTGGGTGTACGGGTGGGCAGCATAGGTCGGTGATGATTGCCGAGGAACTGAAGAAGCGGCTGGGAGCGGCGGGGTATCGAGCGAAGAGTGCGCATCGGGATATGCCACGGTGAGTGGCGGTCGCGGGTACACTAGCTGTTGATGATCTCTGCTAACAGTACGGCACGCTGGAGCCATAAATGAAGCGTTTGTGGCGACTGCTGCGGTATATGCGGCCTTACTGGCTGCTCTCGGCGATATCGATTCTACTGACGGCTGTGTATGCGGCGATGGCGGGTTTCCGCGTGATGCTGATCAAGCCGATCGTGGACAACGTGTTGAGCCCGAACTCTTCGCCGGACACGGTGCTGTTGTTTACTATTCCGCACACGGATCGGCATATCAATTTGCAGCGGTTGATGCCGTATCACTTCCATAGTGCTTGGGATGTGGTTGCGGTCGCGCTGATTGGGTCGGCGATTATTAAGTCCATCTGTGATTACATGGGCACGTTGCTGGCGAACAAGGCCGGCTTCGGCATGATTACGGATATGAGGAACGACCTGTACGACTCGATTCTGAGGCGGTCGACGGCGTTCTTTCAGAGGCATACGACGGGGACGTTGATCTCGACGCTCATCAATGATGTGGAGCGTGTGCAAGCTGCAATGGCAACGGTGCTGAGCGATTGTCTGCAGCAGATCTTTACGTTGATTGTGATGATCGGGGTAGTGATCCTGGTGGGCGGGCGGATGGCGTGGGTGCTGCTGCTGTTTGTGCCGGTGATTATCTCGTCGGCAAGGCGGATTGGACGCCGGGTGCGGACCACGACGCGGCGCGGGCAGGACAAGCTGGCTGAGATTCAGAACATTGTGCACGAGACGATTACGGGCAACGGGATCGTGAAGGCCTTTGGGATGGAGTTGTGGGAGATGGACCGCTTCCGCAAGGCCGCCGACCGGCTGCTGACCGCGAACATGAAGTCGGTCGCGGTGCAGGCCATCTCATCGCCGCTGATGGATGCGCTGGGAGCGGTTGCGATTGCGCTGCTGCTGCTGTTTGGACGCAACGAGATTGTGCATGGGCAGTGGACCACCGGCATCTTTATTACTTTTCTGGCTTCGGTGATTGTGCTCTACGATCCAGTGCGCAAGATGCCTGTTTACTACAACAGCTTTCAGCAGGCGCTTGGGGCGAGCGAGGAGATCTTTCGCTTTATCGAAGAGCAGGATGAGGTGGTGGAACGCAAGAAAGCTATCGCGCTCAAGGGCTTTGAAGAAGGCGTTGAGTTTCGCGATGTGTGCTTTGCGTATGACAGCGAGGGTGAGTCCAAGGAAGTGTTGCATGGGGTCAATCTGACTGTGCGGCGTGGTGAGGTGGTGGCACTCGTTGGGCCGAGCGGAGCAGGGAAGTCGACGCTGATGAACCTGCTGCCGCGGTTTTTTGATGTGACCGGTGGAGCGATCCTGGTCGATGGCCACGATGTGCGCGACCTCACGCTGGCTTCGCTGCGGAAGCAGATCGGCAAGGTGACGCAGGAGACGGTGTTATTCAACGACACGGTGCGGAACAACATCGCCTACGGACAGCCGGATGTTCCGATGGAGCGAATTGAAGCGGCAGCAAAAGCGGCCTTGGCGCATGATTTCATTCTGCGGATGCCCGAGGGATATAACACCCCGATCGGCGAGCGGGGCACGCGGCTTTCGGGCGGTGAGCGGCAGCGGCTGGCGATTGCGCGGGCGATTCTGAAGAACGCGCCGCTGCTGGTGCTCGATGAGGCGACGTCTTCGCTGGATACCGAGAGCGAAGCGGCGGTGCAGGCGGCGCTGGCGAACCTGATGCAGGGCAGGACGGTGCTGGTGATTGCGCATCGGCTCTCTACCGTGCGGCGGGCGGATAGGATCGCGGTGCTGGAGCGCGGTAGTCTGACGGAGCTGGGGTCGCATGATGAGTTGATGGCATTGGGCGGGACCTATTACCGGCTGTACAACATGCAGTTTGGCGAAGATGGGTTTGGGGCTCCGCTGGAGGATGTTGTGGCGACAGGCGTGGAGGGAACGGCGTAGACGGTACACTGTCCTACGAGCAACGACGAAATCATGGCAGGCATTCTCTTCATCATCTCGGCGCCCAGCGGATCGGGTAAATCGACCCTCGTCAACGAGGTGCGGCGGCTTGTGCCGGGGCTGGAGTTTTCGGTGTCGTATACGACGCGTGCGCCGCGTGGCTCGGAAGAAGATGGCCGGGAGTATCACTTTACGACGAAGGAAAACTTCGAGCGCATGATTGCCGCTAATGAGTTCCTGGAGTATGCGACGGTCTTTGGCGACAACTACTACGGCACGGCCGTCTCTGCGTTGGACCAGGCGCGTGAGCACGGGCATGATCTGCTGCTCGATATCGACGTACAGGGCGCGCTGCAGGTGATGAAGAAGATGCCGGAGGCTGTGTCGATCTTCATCCTGCCGCCGAGCCCTGAGGTGCTGGAGATGCGTCTTCGCAATCGCAGCCAGGCCGAAGGGGTGACGCAGGAAGATGTGATCGAGAAGCGGCTCTCGCAGGCTCGCAATGAGCTGCTGAAGATTGGCGACTACAAGTACGCGCTGGTGAACGATCAGCTTGAAGTAGCGGCGACGGAGATGCGATCGATCGTGCTGCACGAGCGTGGCGAAGAGGGCACGGCAGCGACCGCGGCTGCATGCCTGACGGCTGCACGGTCGGCACGGCTGCAGGCTGCGCTGTTGAGCTTCCGGCTGGGTGAGTAAGTGATGGACGAGTTATCAACAGGTGTGTGGGCGGCGCACATACGCAGGGGCGGGTTAAGAGCTAAAATTCAGCCATCCCCGGAGGTATGCGTGATGATACCAAGCGATGGTCTTCTGAACAGGTACAGCCTTGTAAAGGGGGCCGCACGCCGCGCCCGTCAACTACAGTCAGGAGCACCACCTCTGGGCGTTTCGAAGTCACTGAAGGCTTGCCGTGTGGCGCAGGATGAGGTTCTGGCGGGCAAGGTGACGTTCCGCCTGCCGAGCCTGAAACCCACGGGGCCAGCGGACGCATAGCTACGATGAGTCTTACAACCCAACAAAATTTACGCGCTTATGTCGATTATCTGCGCGACCTCGGCATCTACGATCTCTATCGCCGCGATGAGCCGCAGACGTTGTTGCCTGAGGCGCTGCGGAGTGCGATTGCCAGCACTGCTACAACTGCCAAAGGGGCGCCTCTGCCTGCGCCGCCGCAACGAATGGCAGCGCCTCCACAGCGGGTTGCGCCACCGCCTTCGCCGCGAACTCCTCTTCAAGCTGCGGCCAAGGTTCAATCGCCCGAGGCGGAGACGCCACGTAATCTGCCGCCGGAGTTTTCTGTTCCTATGCCCAAACCTGTTTCGTTCGACGACCTCGCTCCACTGCCTTTGCAGATTATTCCGCCAGCGGATCGGGCTGCGGCCCTTGAGGCTGTGCGCGCGGAGATTGGCGACTGTACGCGCTGTCCGCTGGCCTATGCGGGACGGCACAACATCGTGTTCGCGGATGGCGATCCGAACGCGCGGCTGATGTTTGTTGGCGAAGGCCCAGGTGCGGATGAAGATGCCAGCGGCTTGCCGTTTGTGGGCAAGGCGGGGCAGTTGCTGAACAACATGATTGGGGCGATGGGACTGAAGCGCGAAGAGGTTTATATCGCGAACATCGTGAAGTGCCGACCGCCCGGGAACCGCCAGCCGGAGCCGATTGAGGCGAACACCTGCTCGCAGTTTCTGTTGAAGCAGATCGATATTGTGAGGCCACAGGTGATTGTGGCGCTGGGTGCAACGGCGGCGACGTATCTTCTGGGAGTGCGGCAGTCGCTGGGCTCGTTGCGAGGGCATTGGCACAGCAGCCGTGGCGCGAAGGTTGCGGTCACGTACCATCCTGCGTTTCTGTTGCGCGATCCGCGACAGAAGGGCGAGGCCTGGAAGGACCTGCAGATGGTGATGGCGGAGCTTGGATTGAAGCCGGTCGCGAAGGCGTAGGCAAAGCTCAATACAAAGGGATCAGCTCGACACGGCGGTTGAGCCGGGTGGACTCTTCATCGCGGCCGGCGTGCAGGCGGTAGTAGTTGCCGAAGGCACGTGTGGTGATGCGGCTGGCGTCGATGCCGCTTTCGATGAGGTGCCGCTTTATCACCTCGGCGCGGCGCTGCGAGAGGCGGAAGGCCTTGGTGCGATCGAGCGCTTCGTCGGCGAAGCCGTCCACCGCGAGAGCGAGGGTGGGATGGCTTTTGAGTAACTCAACGATGCTTTGTGTCTCCGCCTGTCCGGCGCTATCGCCCGCGGGCTTCTCTTCCCCGGCGGGGAAGTGCAGGCGATGGACGAGCTTTGTGCCGTTGGCGAGCGCGCTGGATATCTCCGCTTCGACGGCCGGATAGTGTAGCCGCCATGCTTTCATGTAGGCAGGGCGCTCCAGCGCAGGCTGTCCTGCGACCAGTAGCTCGAGGTTATCGAGCATGGTCTGGAAGCTGGCGAGCGTGCTGGGAATCCAGCCACTGTCGCCTCGGGCGATGGTGAAGGTGACGATGCAGGCATCGCCTTCGGCCGGAGCGAGTTCGAAGCGCATTTTGCCGTCGAACTGAATGAGGTGGGGCGGAGAGAACTCGGTCAGCGTGCCATCGAGGCCGCCGTTTTCGGAGTGGATGGTGTAGCGGCCGCCGAGGCGTGCCTCAAAGGCGGTGACGGGCAGAAACCAGGCCGCGAGCTTTTTTGGCCGGCTGAACATGGGCCACGCCTGCTCGCAGGTAGAGGCGAGTTGGCGGCGGAACTGGACCTGGTCGCGGCTCAAGACCTGGAACTGGGCGGATTGAGCCATGCGTGCGGGCCTCCCTGTTGATGGTATGCGATTGGGGAGGATCGCGCGGAGGGTTGGAGGTCGCAGGGCTCTCCTGCTAAACTGTTTCACGTGGCAGATGACAGGCGCACCGCCCGGTGAGTTCTGGAATGTGCATGGTGTGGGGCTGTAGCTCAGCTGGGAGAGCGCCTCGTTCGCAACGAGGAGGTCAGCGGTTCGATCCCGCTCAGCTCCACCAAAAGATCATCCAAAAAAATTGAAAAAGTTCTAAAGCCAGCGTAAATGCTGGCTTTTTCATGTTTTACTGTCCGGTTATGGCTGCCCCTGTCCCTTGACGCCTGGGGTATGTGGCACATCTAACGCGGACCTCGGTGAGAGTAACTTGGCAGAGTCAGTCCCACCTGATGGAGCAGGGATAGAAAACGTGGATCGTCATGAAGATTGTCAAGCATAGGATTTACAGCCAGCAGGATAGCCGCGCCATCGTGGTCTGCGACGACGCGCTGGAGGGCCGCGATAGCTTTGTCGCGCTGGCCGGTAAACGCATACCACTCGGCGGGGTCAAAATCGTTTGGACGACGGGTCGTTTCGGGCGCGTGCCGTTCCATAGCTTCGAGACGTACCAAAGCATAGGCCACAATGCCTTCGCGATGGTAGGCTTCACGACCACGTTCTTCCAGAGCGATGCGGGCCTGGTCCTTGTCCATCTCGGCCATTTGACGCCACTCGGCTAATGCTTCGTCATAACGTTTGTCGCAGAAATACCCCCACCCAAGCTGGTTATGGCTTTCGGGAGAATCGGGAACGAGCGAGACATACTTCTGCGCGAACGCGATCGCCCGGGGACTATCGTGAGCCATGCCGGCAACATAGGTTGCCATGCTGTAGACCAGGGGCCAGAGCGGATCGTCCGCAACAGCGCGATCCATCTCCGACATGGCTTCATCGAATCGGCCTTGGTAGACCAGCAAAGAGGACAGCCACGCATGATAGGTCGCCTTGTGCGGATCGAGTTCAATGGCGCGGCGCAACTCACGCTCACCAAGAGCGAAATCCCACGCTGAGCGCAAGGCGACATCGCCAAGAACCGCATGGGCCTCCGCGAGCTGCGGATCGAGTTGTAAAGCCTGCTGAGCCAGTTGCCTGGCTGCATCCTGGTGCTCTGCGGGATTGGAGAAGTAGCGGAGTGCGAGGTGGGTGGCAGCCATGCCGGCATAGGCCTCGGCAAATTTTGGATCGCGCTGAATAGCGGTCTGATATTGAACGAGGGCCTGGTTCAAAGCCGTGGGGTCACGGAGCCGCGTCAGCTCGCGCCCCTGCAGATATTCCCCATAAGCCTGTGGGTCGTCCGTGCTGCCGCGGATGGATTGCATGGACTTCCCCTTACCCTGGAGATTCAGGAAGATGTCGCGTTGCAGCTTATCGCGAATGCCGGCAAGCTCGTCTTTGCTGCCTTCATATTGAAACGATGCCATGTGTAGTGAGTCGCGGCCGCGAACAAGTTCGAACTGGACCGTGCAGCGATTGCCCTGTACCCGTAGCTTGCCGAGCAGAAGCATGTCGAGATGGAGTTGCTCGGAGATGCTGCGAATGCCGTTGTCGTCGCGGCTGATGTTGTTGAGCGAGTTCATGGCGCGGATTTGAACGAAAGGAATCTGCGCGAGGGCGTCGGCCAGATCGAGGCGAAAGCTTTCCCCCATCTCTTCGGCTCCGGGGCCTTCGGATTGGAACGGGGCGATTCCGAGCGAGACGATATTCGCCTCTGCAACGGCCGGGGGATGCCGATGGCGATATAGTCCAACGGCGAGAGCGGCGACGACCAGCAGAGCAACGGCACCACCCAAAAGCCAGCGGTATCGCTTTAGAGGGCGCTTTGATGTTTGAAGCACCGGCAAAAGTGTGACGGTCCGCTGCCGGCCTTCCGAAACGGGGAGGGGAGGAAGTGGGGATGGCTCGACTGGCTGGGCCTCTACTTCCGGTGAGGCAACCGCAAGTTCTTGCGGCTGAGGATACGTCTTCGCAGGGGGAGCAGAATTCACCACCGGCGTTGCTCCCGGGATCACGGCGATTGGGGGTAGAAACCGGTATCCACGTTTGTGAACGGTTTCGATGTATTTGGGATTCTTGGGATTATCCCGAAACACGGCACGCAAATCTGTGACCACACGGTTGATGGCGTGCTCATGGTCCAAAAACTCGCCCTCTGGCCAGAGCAGTTCCTGGAGCTCGGCGCGAGTGACCACTGTGCCCTGGCGCTCCAGAAAGATTCCCAGCAGGCGTGAGGTCTGTTTCGGTATCCGGAGGCGTTTGTCGCCACGCAGAAGGTCGCCGGAAGAAAGATCAAATTTGAAGTCCAAAAAGGACACCAACTCCAGCTTGGCCATAAGAAAACTTTACATGAACGGTAGGCAAGACATCTAAGAGCGCCATACCCTGACCTGCGCGAGAGCGTGTAAACATTTCATTACAAAAAGGTTGCGTCCGTATAAATTGCGGAGTTATTCATGACCTTCCAAGTATTGCATCACCCTTTCTCCCCCGCTAAACTCCACGTGTTTCCATTGATATTTTCTTCGACCAGATTTAGGAATTCTTTTTTCCTGACGAGGTTGACCCCTACAACCTGTCTGCTCGACCGACAGTTGACACCACAATCTTTCGATTCTCTTTCGTTGGAGTTCTTCTCCAGCGGTCGCCGAAGAATACCTGCCGTTCACCCTGACTTTTGATCTCTATAGGAAACCTCATGCTGCTTAAGAAGCTCACATTCCGGTCCTTTTCCCTCCTGGTGACTGCCTTTTTTCTGGCGTCTCTCTCGCTAGCCAGGGCGCAAACTTCCGCGCCGGCTTCCGAGACGAAGCCGGTGGCGAATCGGCTGACGCAGCCTATTAGCGAGAAGAGCCTGGTGAGCCTGCACGGAACTGTTCATCCGCTGGCCCGCGCGGCCAATGATAGCGGGACGGCCCCGGATGGCATGCGGCTTGATCGCCTCCAGATCGTTCTGAAGCGCAGCGACGCGCAGGAGGCTGCTCTTAAGCAGTTGATCGACGACCTCCACAAGCCGGGGACCGCCAGCTACCATCGTTGGCTTACGCCGGACCAGTTTGGGCAGCAGTTTGGTCCCTCGGACTCCGACCTCGCCACGCTTGAGACGTGGTTGCAGTCGCATGGGTTCGGCGACATCAAGGTCAACCCCGGTCGTCAGACCCTGGAAGTTGCCGGTTCTGTCGCCCAGTTTCGCGAAGCCTTTCATTCGCAGATTCACAAGTACACGGTAAAGGGCGAGACGCACTATGCGAACGCGACTGATCCACAGATTCCCGCAGCGCTTGCACCAGTCTTCGGCGGGTTTGCTTCGCTGAACAACTTTCGCCTCACCAGCCACAGCAAGTTGATGGGCAAGGCTGCCTATGATGTCAACAGTGGACGCGCCAAACCCGAGTGGACGATGGATGCCAGCTATGGCGAATCGTTTGTGCTCACTCCGGGCGACTTCGCGGTGCAGTATGACCTGAACCCCTTGTACAGCGGTGGAACGGACGGTACAGGACAGACGATTGCCGTTGTGAACGACTCGAACGTTGACCTCTCCATTGTCAGCAGCTTCCGTAGCCTCTTCGGTTTATCCGTCAATCCACCGCAGGTCATCGTCGACGGCAACGATCCTGGAATCGATGGGATGAACAATCCCGACGGTCCCAATTACGACTCTGGGGAAGCGTACCTCGACGTGGAATGGGCGGGCGCCGTAGCTCCGAAGGCCAATATCGATTTAGTGATTGCAGCGGATACCACCTTGAATCCTGGCCTTATTCTTGCGGCAGGCCATGCTGTGTATGGCAATATTGCACCCATCATCAGTCTCAGCTTCGGTGGTTGTGAAGCACGGCTCGGCACCGAAAATCAGTACCTCAACACGTTGTGGGAGCAAGCCGCGGCGCAGGGAATTACCGTTGCGGTTTCGACGGGTGACAGCGGTTCGGCCAACTGCGATGACCCGGATACCCAGGCTTATGCGGAAGATGGTCAAGCTGTAAGCGGGTTCGCCTCCACGCCTTATGACGTTGCTGTCGGCGGCACAGACTTTTATTACAGCGCCTATAACCAAACCCAGGCAGCGATCAACGCTCAACTCGCGACCTATTGGAATACAACGGCCACTGACAGCACGCCCGGTGTTTCCATCAAGGGCTTCATCCCGGAGCAGGCGTGGAATAACAGCCAGTACGGCTCGAATATTCTGATCGAGAGTGGCGCAACGACCATTGCGGCAGGCAGCGGAGGACCCAGCACACTTGGGCTCGTCACTGGTCCCTATCCAAAGCCTTCCTGGCAGACAGGGAACGGCGTTCCCGCAGATGGTGCTCGCGATATTCCAGACGTTTCGCTCTTTGCCTCGTCGGGAATTAACGCCAGCTTCTATCCAATTTGCGCTGCGGATGGCGATTGCCAGCCGGTTTCGAGCGGAAGCACTGTACAAATCTCAGGCGTTGGTGGAACCTCCGCGTCTACGCCAGCTTTCGCGGCGATGATGGCTCTTGTCAATCAGAGGTACGGGCGCCAGGGACAGGCCGATTACATTCTGTATCCGCTCGCGACACAATTTCCCGCTGTCTTTCATGATGTGGTGCAGGGAACGAACAGCGTGCCGTGCGCGCTCGGTTCGACGGACTGCATTGCCGTCGCAAATCCCGTGACCAACATCGATGGCACGCGTGAGGGAGAAATTGGTACGGGCACTACGCCTGAGTACAACGCCACAGCGGGTTACGATCTGGCCACCGGACTCGGCTCGCTTGACGCGAACGCGTTGGTGACCAACTGGCAGAATGTTAAGTTCGCCAGCTCCACTACGACTCTCACGCCTTCTTCCACCAACATCACGCATGGCCAGGCCGTCACGTTCTCGGGGTCGGTGACAGCGAGCACGACGCCAACTGGTTCGGTGGCATTGATGTCTGACAGCACGGAGCCTTTGCAGGCCGGTCAAACGGTCTTCGAACTCAGCAATGGGACCTTCAGTGGCGCCTATAGCGCATTGCCGGGGGGTACTTACAACATCTGGGGCCAATACGGCGGAGATGCAGCGAATGCTGCGAGCAAGTCGACTTCGACTCAGATAACAGTTGCCCCTGAAGCGAGTCAAGTTCAGTTTGGAATCCTCGATGTAGTCAGCGAAGGAAAGAGTGCTGTAACTCCGGGGGCACAGGTTCCATACGGGACACAATTCGTCCTCACCGCTCTGCCATCGCCACTATCCGGTGCGACCAACTACGGCATTCCGACAGGAAGCGTCACGTTTGCGGATGGGACAAGCAACCTCACCACTGTGCCGGTCAATTTCAACGGCGAAGCTGCAACCAGTGCTCCTCTCGGTATCGGCGCACACTCCCTTGTGGCGAACTACTCCGGTGATAGCAGCTACTCCAAATCTTCTTCGTCGACGGTTGCTCTGACGGTTGTGAAAGATACTCCAACACTTGGATTTTCCAGCACGGCGCAGACCGGGGTAACCACCTTCCAGGGCAATGGGCCGATTGTCTTCACGGTCAAGGTCGAAAATGGAGCAAACACCCAGATTGAACAGATCTATGGAGCGTATATCTACACTCCTGTTGCTCCCCCGACGGGCACCGTAACCATAACCGGACTGCCCGCTGGTATTCCCATCGGTGCTGCTTTGCAGTCGACGCTCGATCTTGGAACCGGCTTCCCCGAAGGTGTGGGCACCATTACGGCGCCCTCGATTGCGGCGGGAACGTACAGCCTCGACATCATCTATCCGGGCGATGCGAACTACAACGCGATCACCGGCTATGAAACCATCACTGTTCTGGGCAGCAATCTCCTGGCATCAACAACAACAGCGAGCTCTTCGGCTGTTTCGACCTCACCTACAGCAGCGGTGAACATCGCTGCGACGGTTACAGGACAGACAGGCAAGAGTGCTCCAACGGGAACTGTAACCATCGGAACTTCTGGTTATGAGATCGAGCAAGTCAACCTGGCTGCCGCTGGTAGTGATATGTCATCCGCGGCTTTTGCATTCAATAGCGCGGCTCTCCTGCCGGGAGCGAACATGCTTACGGTGCAATACTCCGGCGACTCGGTCTATCAACCGTCGTCCACAACGGTCTCAATCACCAACGGCAACGGTCCGGGAACGCAAGGCTTTGCGCTGGCTGCTACGCCTGTCAACATCACGTCGCCGGGCTCCAGCGCTGCTTCGACCGTTACTGTTGCTCCAAGCAATGGATTCACCGGCAACGTGGTGTTCACCTGCACGGTCACTCCACCATCGGGCGTAACGGACGTCCCCACCTGTTCGGCAGCCTCAGCCACAGTTAGCGGAGATCTTTCGGTCAACGGAACGCTCACCATCAACACCGATGCCGCACTACCCGCCGGCACCTACACGCTCAACATTCTGGGAACTTCGGGAAGCCTCACCGCCAGCACAAGCATTCCGGTGGTCGTGACCGTTCCGGCGGCGCCGGGTTTCGCGTTGGGCAGCAGTCCCATCACGATCGCGACGCCGGGGCTGGCCGGCACTTCTACCATCACGATCACACCGAGTAACTCCTTCACAGGCACAGTGGCTCTTACATGCTCTGTCGCGGCGAGTACGCTGAATGATCCGCCAACCTGCTCCGTCTCGGCTCCTCCGGCGATCACGGGTGCAGCGGCTGTGTCAGCAACGCTTACGGTGGCAACCGCATCGGGTACGGCTGCGGGAACATATACGGTCAACGTTAGCGGAACGTCAGGAAGCATCACCCAGGGTACGAGTGTCTCCGTAACAGTAACTGGCTTGGCTCCTGTCCCGAGCTTCGCGCTCAGCGGTGTTGCCCTAACGAATGTCACACCGGGAACGCCGGCGACCTCGACGATTACTGTTACGCCAAGCGGAGGCTTTACAGGTGCGGTCGCGCTTGCCTGCGCTGTTACAAGCACTCCGTCGGGCGCAACGGAAGTTCCAACCTGCCTGGTGACGACACCTCCTGCGATCACGGGCGCAACGGCGGTAACGGCAACGCTCACGGTGAACAGCACCGCCGTGACCACTGCGTCTTTGGAAGATCATCTTCCTCGGGGCTTCGCGATTGGAAGCGGCGTTGCCATCGCGTCTCTCTTCTTCCTCATTCTTCCGAGCCGTCGCAGACGCTTGAAGATGCTGTTGAGCCTGCTAGCTCTCGCGATGTTCGCCGGAGCAGTAGTTGGTTGCGGAGGCGGATCGAACGCACCATCCCCTGGCCAGGGCAATTCCGGCACGACGCCAGGGGCTTACGTCATCACCATCACCGGCACTAGCGGCACGATCTCACAAACAACACAGGTCAACGTGAGCTTGAACTAAAGATTGCGCTTCAACGCCGATCAAGCCTTCAGAGAGGGAGTGGACGTACAGATGACAAAAATTGCCCTTGGTATTCCGTCGAGCGCACGCAGGTTTCTGGCGATCCATGAACCCTTGCGCTAGGTATCGACACTCCGATGTCTAAGCTGCATCGGCAACCGCAACCCCATCGTAAGCAAACTTCGTGCCATTTCACTTATAGGAGGCTAGACCGAGATGAGAAGCTGGAACAGATTAGGTGTCTTTATGTTATTCGCCATGGCGACGATCTGCGTGGTTGGTTGTTCGAGTAATTCAACTCCACAAACACCCCCGCCAACCCCTACCTACACGATCGGCGGTACGATTTCGGGGATTACCGCGGCGGGGTTGGTCTTGCAGGATAACGGTGGCGATAACTTTACGGTGAGCGCGAACGCCACCAGCTTTACTTTCGCCACGGCGATCACCAGTGGCGGCGCATACAGTGTTTCGGTGTTCGCAGAGCCCACAGGCTTTAACTGCGCGGTGACGAGCGGCAGCGGCACGGCCAGCGCCAACGTCACCAGTGTGAGCATTGCTTGTATTCAGGCCTACAGCATCGGCGGGTCGGTCTTCGGACTCAGCGGCGCAGGTTTGTCGTTGGAAGATAACGGTGGCAACAAAGTGACCGTCAGCGCGGGTTCCCCGAGCTATGCGTTCGTCTTCCCCGGTGCAATTCCAAGCGGCGGTGCGCCTTACAGCGTGACAGTCTCCTCCGATCCCGCGGGACAGGAATGCACGGTCGCCAACCCCGCCGGCACGGCGACGGCGAATGTCACGAATGCGAATGTCTCCTGCTCGGCTGTCCCATCGGGTTCCTTCACGATCAGCGGCACGATTAAAGGACTCAAGACTTCAGGGGTGATGCTGCAGGATCAAGCTGGCATCAACGATGATGACCTCCTGCCTGTAAGCGCAAACGGTACCTTCAGCTTCTTGGATCCGATCTCCGTAGGCGGCAGCTATAACGTATCGGTGTTGACACAACCCACGGGCCGGTTCTGCGCGGTCTCCAATGGCACCGGAACCCCCACCGCCGATGTGACGAATGTAAGTGTTGTCTGCCTCGGCGAGTGGACATGGATGGGCGGCAGCAAATCAGGCGGCGGCTATGGTGGCCAACCCGGAGTGTATGGCACCTTGGGAACGCCCGCTGCTGCCAACGTTCCCGGCGGCCGCGAGCGCGGTGTGACCTGGATCGATAAATCGGGTAAGGCATGGCTCTTCGGTGGCCAGGGTCAGGATTCGACAGGGTCTTCCTTCGGTGTGCTCAACGACCTGTGGCAGTTCGACCCGACACTCGGCACAACCGGCGAGTGGACGTGGATGGGTGGAAGCAACGTAGCGCCGCCCAGCACGAGCTCCGGTACATCCGGCGAACCCGGAACCTATGGGACGCTCGGAATAGCCGTGCCCTCAAACGATCCCGGGGCACGCACGGACGCCGCGAGCTGGGTCGATGCGTCCGGCGTTCTCTGGATGTTCGGAGGCGAGGGCATCGATGCGTATGGCCTCACTGGGTATCTCAACGACATGTGGAAGTTTGACCCGACCCAGGGCACAGCGGGCGAGTGGACGTGGATGGGTGGAAACAACACCGTCGGCGTCCCATTTGGCGGCCAGACCGGGGTCTACGGGACGCCGGGTACTCCAGCCTCGACCAACATTCCTGGCGGTCGATACGGCTCCATAACCTGGAAGGATGCGTCGGGTAACTTCTGGCTCTTCGGCGGATCGGGCGTCGACATAAGCGGAGCGCAGGGATATCTCAACGACATGTGGAAGTTCACTCCGAGCACGGGCCAGTGGACCTGGATGGGAGGCGATCCTCTTACTACAGGTTCTCAGGGTCAATCCGGAGTCTACGGCACCCAGGGGACGCCATTCCCCAGCAACATCCCCGGTGGACGAGAGGATGGGGTGGCCTGGACCGATGCGTCGGGTAATCTCTGGCTCTTCGGCGGAATAGGCGCGGATGCGAACGGAAACTTCGCCTACGAAAACGACCTGTGGAAGTACGACCCGACGCTGTACGCAACGGGCGGGTGGGCGTGGATGGGTGGCAGCAGCACCGCACCCACGACCTCTGAAGGCCAACCCGGAATCTACGGGGCACAGGGAACAGCAGCTCCCGCAAACACTCCCGGAGGACGCTTTGGCGCCCTGACCTGGACCGACGCGTCAGGCAATGTCTGGCTCTCCGGCGGAGATGGCTACGACTCGGCCGATACCTCCGGCTACCTTAACGACCTGTGGGAGTACACACCGGGCGCGACCGGGAGCGTGGGCCAATGGGCCTGGATGGGCGGCAGCAGCACGGTCGGAATCAGCCAGGGCCAACCGGGATCCTACGGCATCCTGGGCGTGACCGGGACCGGCACTCCGGGAGGTCGGTTCGGATCCGTGGGTTGGATCGATGCGTCGGGCAGTCTTTGGCTCTTCGGAGGCAATGGCTACGACTCTACCGGTGCGGAGGGGTATCTCAACGACCTATGGAAGTACCAGCCATAGGATAGGAGAGAACTTGCACGAGGCGAACGGTTTGCCTAGGCGCGGATACAACGCGCCTAGGCGGGCCGTTCGCCTCGACTTTTTTGCCCATCAAGACACTTACGTCGCTGCTCTTTGGAACACCCGGCAGAATTGAGGGAGCCACACGCGCCGTCCGACGCCATAAACGCCAATGCTCCGCGATGAAGCTAGGCCTTCTACCTTGCCGGGTTCGCCCGCGCTGTTGATTCGCGCACAACCAGCTCCGGCTCAATCCGCGATAGCTCCGGCACCTTAGCGCCGGCGATCTTCTTGAGCAGCAGCGACGCCGCCACATTGCCCATCTGCTGCAGCGGCTGGCGAATGGTAGTCAGTCGCGGCGTGTAGAACTCCGCCGCCGGAATATCGTCGAAGCCCATCACTGAAACATCAGCCGGCACTCGCAGCCCAGCGTCATGCAATCCACGCACCGTGCCGATGGCGGCCACGTCGTTGAAGCAAAGCACCGCGGTAAAGTCCTTACGACGCATCAACAAACCCTGAATGCCAACGTAACCCAGGTCCGACGAGTGGCTGTCTTTATCGAGGTGAATGACCAGTTCAGGCGATACCTGCAATCCCAGCGAACGCGCAACGTGCAGCGTAGAACGCCAGCGGCTGCGCGAGTCCGAGCTGAAGAGCTGGCCGCGCATGTAAGCGATCTTGCGATGGCCAAGACGATACAGATGCCCAAGCGCCAACTCCGCCGCGCGCTCATGGTCGAGCACCACATTCGCGACCCCGGGAACAACCGTATGTCCGGCGACGGAGACCGTCGGGCACGGCGGCGGCGTCTCCAGATGCGTATCGATCGCCAGCAGGCCCTCCACGCCGCGAGCATGCAACAGCCCCGGGTACTCCGCCACCAGATCAACCCTGTGCCGATGATGCGCCGTGAAGAAGAAGAACCCCTCCTTCATCAGCACGTCCGCGGCGCCGCTCAGTACCTGCGAGTGATACCCCGCGCCAAGCTCCGGCAGCATCACGCCGATCGTATGCGTACGCTTGCCCTGAAGCGAACGGGCAACATGGCTGGGTTGGTAGCCAAACTCCTTCGCCGCATCGCGAACCCGCTGCCGCGTCTTCTCCGGAATCGACCGGTTAGGCGCGTCGTTCAGCACAAAAGAGACCGTAGCCGCACTCAACTCCAGATGCTCGGCCAGCATCTTCAGGCTTACGGGGCGCGTGGGCTTAGGCGGAATGATTGATTTGCGGGGCATCGGTAGTCTCGCCAGTTTATTCCAGAAATAAGTTCAGGACTAAAGAATGAGACAGAGACCATGAGTTTTCGTTAGGAAGATAGTGATCTTTCTTTCCAGCATCGCTCATGGCCGCCCCCGAGCCAGCCATCAGGGGTTATGCTACCTTGATTCCATCTCAGGCTTCTTCTTCTGGAGTACCCGTCGTCTCATGAAGGCAAACACCTCAAGCACAACTCAATATGGCCGATGGCTGCTCTGCGTCTCAGGGCTTGGCGGACTTCTCTATGGCATCGATGTAGGCATCATTGCCGCGGCCCTGTTGTACCTGGGAAAGACGGTCAATCTAACCACGGAGCAGACCTCCATCATCGTAGCCGCAGTCCTTGCCGGCGGGATGTGCTCGTCGCTCGTAGCCGGGTTTCTCGCCGACTGGCTGGGCCGCAAGAAGATGATGATCCTCAGTGGTCTCATCTTCGTCGCCAGCGTCGGACTCATCGTCATCTCACAAAGCTTCGTCCTGCTCTTCGCCGGACGCCTGCTGCAGGGCATCAGCGGCGGCATCATCGCCGTAGTTGTGCCGCTCTATCTCGCAGAGTGCCTAAGCGCAGAGCATCGCGGCCGTGGCACGGCAATCTTCCAGTTCATGCTCACCTTCGGCATCGTCATCGCATCGCTGGCGGGCTTCTTCTATACCCGTCAGGCTGAAGCGGCAATCAAAGCCGCAGCCGGCAACGCCACGCTAATTCTGGCAGCCGAAAACCACGCATGGCGCGGCATGTTTCTGTCAGTGATCTATCCCGGCGTGCTGTTCTTCGCCGGCTCCTTCTTCCTAAGCGAGACCCCGCGCTGGCTCTTCCGCAAGGGAAGAAAAGAGGAAGCCCTCGCCTCGCTGCGCCGCACCTCACCAGAGGCCGAAGCCCAGCTCCAGATGAACGAGATGGAGGCGCTGGCCCGCGAAAATCAACGCAAAGAAGAGGCCCACGCGACAGGCTCACTGCTACGCCGCAAGTATGTGGTGCCTTTCGTAATCGCCTGCATCATCCTCGCCTGCAATCAGGCCACGGGCATCAACTCCGTCCTCGGCTTCCTGGTCATCATGCTGAAGCAGGCGGGAATGACCCCAAGCCACGCCACACAAGGCGACGTCGCCGTCAAAGTCCTGAACTGCGTCATGACGATCGTAGCCGTAGCCCTCGTCGACAAAAAAGGCCGCAAGTTCCTCCTCGAGATCGGCACCGGCGGCATCATCATCGCGCTTCTCGCCGGCGCCTTCATCTTTCACAGCTTCGAGTCCAAACGCGTCGACGTAAAGCAGCAGATGCAGTCGCTCACGACCGGCAACGCTCTTCATCTCTCCGGCGACCAATTCTTCGCCAAGCTCCCTAGCACGCAGCCCGTCGCCCTCACCGTGATGTACACCTACGGCGATGGCGATAAGTCCACCACAGTCCTAAGCAGCGACACGGACTCCAGCCTCAACCTCTCTCCCGACGCCGCAAAGCCTAACGCGCACCTGACCATCCAGCGAGCCTTCTACGGCCCAGTCCCCACCGAGGCTACCGGAT
>Ga0302317_10001398_pt1 | contig 17943 bp, 14 predicted proteins | sample III_Palsa_N3_3_FD_200450 | JGI IMG/M metagenome (GOLD analysis project Ga0302317, IMG submission 200450) | Peat permafrost microbial communities from Stordalen Mire near Abisko, Sweden - III_Palsa_N3_3 | ecosystem: Environmental > Terrestrial > Soil > Palsa > Peat permafrost | place: Sweden...
CTGCCAGGCATCGCCGTTGGCGAAGAGCATGTACGCCAGGCCGCTGTGGTTGGTCATCGAGCAGTATTTCACTTGCTCGTAGAACTTGAAGTTGCGCACGGTCGGCAGCGGAACCTCGATCCCGTCAACCAGGTGCGCTTGCAGCGAGGTGTAGACTTCCGAGAGCGTGATGACGGTCGGGGCGGCGCCCAGGGCGCTGAACGTCCCGACGTCGATCGGGCCGGCCGGGACGCGAATCTTCAGACCGGCGAGATCGGCCGGCCGGTCGATCGGCCGCACCCGGTTCTGGATTTCGAAGAAGCCGCCGTAGAACGAGTGGGTGAACTTGCGCAGCGAGATCGCCGCACCGGCCGCGCCGATGTGGTCACCCAGCGCGCCGTCGGCGGCGCCCAGAAATTGCTCGGCCGAGTGGAAGGCGAACGGGATGCTCAGCAGCGAGGAGGCCGGAATCACCGCGCCGAGGATGTTGTTGCCGATCTGCATCAGCTCGAGCGCCCCGCTGCGCAGCTGCGAGAGCATCGGCGTGTCGCCGCCCAGCATGCTGTTCGGGTACAGGGTGATCTCGATCTGCCCGTTCGACGCCGCCTGGATGCGCTTGATCGCATCGGCCGTCGGGGGGTTCATCGGATGCGTCGGCGTCTGGTCGTTGCCCAGCTTGTAGTTGAACTGCGCCGCCTCGCCGGGCCAGCGCAGGATGCCGATCGAGGCGAACGTGCCGGCCGCGGCACCACCGGCGAGGAACCGCGCGCGGGAGAGCGTCATTCGGAGCGGCTTGGCCCGGCGCACGAGGCGGTCCTTCCGGGAAGGCCGAAACGCTCGGCGGCATGCCCCAGCCTTGCCGTGTGCGGGACGCCGCGTGATCGTGGCGCGTGAGCGTCCTGCGGAGGCGCGCCGGCTCGACGCCGTCGTCGCCGCGACCACCGGCTTGACCCGCGCCCAGGCCCGCGGTCTGATCTTGGCCGGCCGCGTGCGCGTCGACGAGACGCCGGTGACGAAGCCCGGCGCCAGCGTCCGGGCGGGCGCGCAGGTGGCGGTCGAGGCGCTCCCGCCGTTCGTCAGCCGCGGCGGTGAGAAGCTGGCCGGCGCGCTGGCCGCGTTCGCCGTCGATCCGACCGGACTGGACGCGCTCGACGTCGGTGCCTCGACCGGGGGGTTCACCGACGCGCTGCTGCAGCACGGCGCGCGGCACGTCACCGCGGTCGACGTCGGCTACGGGCAGTTCGCCTGGTCGCTGCGCGGGGACCCGCGCGTGACGGTCGTCGAGCGGACGAATTTTCGCACGCTGCGCGACGACGCGTTCCCCGGCGGCTTCGATCTGATCGTGATCGACGCGTCGTTCATCTCGCTGCGCACGATCGCCGCGCGCGCAGTGGCCTACATGCGTCCGGGCGGCCGGATCGTCGCGCTGGTGAAGCCGCAGTTCGAGGCCGGTCGCGCGCGGCTGAGCCGCGGTGGCGTCGTGCGCGACCCGGCCGTGCACGCGGCGGTGCTGCGCGAGGTGCGCGACGCGCTGCGCACGATCGGTCTGCGGGTCGTCGCCGCGATGCTCTCGCCGCTGCGCGGCCCGTCCGGCAACGTCGAGTTCTTCTACGACCTGCGCCGCGAGGGCCCCGAGATCGACGACACCCGCCTCGACGCCCTCGTCTCGGAGGCGCACGCGTGAAATCCGTTGCGTTGTACGTCAATGCGGAGCGGCCGCAGGCGCGCGAGTTCGCGCGGCGGGTGGTCGAGATCGCGCGCGAGCATGGGATCGCGATCGCGCTCTGCGGGGGCGAGGGCGACGGGCTCGACTTCGTCGGCTCCGACTGCGATCTCGACCACGTCGACCTGCTGATCACGGTCGGCGGCGACGGGACGCTGCTGCGCGGGGCGCGGCTCGTCCACGAGCGTGGGATCCCGATCTTGGGCGTCAACACCGGCCGGCTGGGGTTCCTGACCGAGGTCGAGGCCAACGAGGAGGGCTTCGCCGCGCTGGCGCGCGTCCTCGACGGCGACGTCGCCTTCGACGAGCGGGTCGCGCTGCACGCCCAGGTCGCCGGTCAGCACGAGATGCACTTCGCGCTCAACGAGGTCGTCGTACGGCGCACGGCCCAAGCGCGGCTGGCGCCCTACGGGCTCGTCCTCGACGGCGAGCTGATCGCGCAGCTCCCCTCCGACGGCGTCATGGTCGCGACGCCGACCGGCTCGACCGCGTACTGGCTCAGCGTCGGCGGCCCGATCATCCATCCGGCGGTCGACGCGCTCGGCGTCGCGGCGCTGCTGCCGCACACGCTCTTCGCGCGGCCGTTGCTGGTGCCCAGCGCGGCGACGATCGAGATCACCTGCGACGGCGAGCTGAGCAGCGCGAACCTCGAGACCGACGGCCTGGTCGCGGGCGATCTGCACGCCGGCGACCGGGTCTTGATCCGGCGGGCGGCGATCCCGGTGCGCTTCGCGCGCGTGCGCTCCGACGCGTTCTTCGAGCGGCTGGAACGGAAGCTGCAATGGGGCGTCCCGATCAAGTCGCGCTGAGCGCGCCGTGAGCACGCTGCTGCGCCTGACGCTCGAGGACGTCGGGCTGATCGCGCGCGCCGAGCTGGAGCTCGACGGCGGGCTGACGGTCGTCACCGGCGAGACCGGTTCGGGGAAGACGATGCTCCTCGACGGCCTGCGCCTGGCGCTCGGCGAGCGTGCCGAGAGCGACGTCGTGCGCGCCGGCGCCGAGCGCGCGCGGGCGACGCTCGAGATCGCACCCGACCCGGCGCTGCGGGAACGGCTCGCCGCGGGCGGCTTCATGCTGGCCGACGACGACGATCTGATCGTGCAGCGCGAGGTGCTCGCGGCCGGCCGCTCGCAGGGCCGCATCAACGGCGTCCCCGCCTCCGCCAGCCAACTGCGCGAGCTGGCCGGTGCGCTGGTCGACGTCGTCTCGCAACACGAGGCCCAGCGGCTGCTGGCGCCGGCCTACGCGCTCGACCTGCTCGATCGCGGTGCCGGCGACGACGCGCTCGCACTGCGCGCGCAGATCGCGCGGCTGCATGCGGAGCTGCGCGCGGCGGAGGTACGGCTCGCCGCGCTGCGCGACGCGGACGGCCGCGCGCTGGCGCGCGCCGAGTTCGCGCGCTTCGCGCTGGCCGAGATCGACGCCGCCCGGTTCGAGGACGACGAGGACGAACGCTTGCGCGAGCAGCGCGATCTGTTGGCGAACGCCGAGCGGATCCTGGCGGCGCTGGGGATCGCGAGCGGCGCGCTCGAGGACGACGGGGGCGCGACCGATGCACTCGGCGCGACCGGCACCGCGCTGGCCGGGCTGGGACGGTTGAGCCCGCGTTTCGCCGAGCTCGCCGACGCGGCGGCGGCGTTGCAGGCGGAGGCCAACGAGTTGGCCGCACGGCTGGCGCGCGAGCGCGACGCCGTCGAGCTCGATCCAGCCGAGCTGGAGACGGTCGGCGCGCGGCTCGATGCGCTCGACCGGCTGAAGAAGAAGTACGGCGGGACGCTGGCCGCGGTGCGTGCGGAGCGCGAGGCCTTCGCGCTCGAGATCGCCGACGTCGACGAGCGCGACGCACGCGTCACCGCTGCCGAGCGCGACGTGGTGGCGCTCGCGCGCGAACTGGCCGACCGTGCGGCCGAGCTGAGCGTGCTGCGGCGCGCCGCGGCCGAGGCGATCGGAGGAGCCGTCGACGCGGAGCTGGCCGCGCTGGCGATGCCCGCCGCACGGCTGCGCATCGCGCTCGACCCGCTGCCGTCGATCGGGCCGGCCGGCGCCGAGCGTGCCGAACTGCGCTTCGCGGCGAATCCCGGCGAACCCGAGCGTCCGCTGGCCCGGGTCGCGTCGGGCGGCGAGCTCTCGCGCGTCCTGTTGGCGCTGATCGTCGTGCTGGCCGAGCGGCGCGAACGCACGGCGCTGGTCTTCGACGAGATCGACGCCGGGATCGGCGGCGCCACCGCCTCGGCGGTGGGCGAGCGGCTCGCGCGGCTGGCCCAGACCGGACAGGTCGTCTGCGTCACCCACTTGGCGCAGATTGCCTCGTTCGGTGCGCGGCACGCCGTGCTGCGCAAGCGGGTCGTCGGCACGACGACGACGATCGAGGCCGCCATGCTCGACGAGGCGGCGCGCCGTTCCGAGATCGCGCGCATGCTCTCGGGTGCCGAGCGCGGCGTCGCGCTCGAGCACGCCGCCGAGCTGCTCGCCGCGCGCCGGCGCTGACGAGGCCTCGCGCACGCGCCGGGCGTAGTCTCACGTCCATGGCCGACCGGCACTTCGCCAGCGACAACAACGCGGGCGCCCACCCCCAGATCCTCGCCGCGCTGGCGGCCGTCAACGACGGGCACGTCGTCGCGTACGGCGACGATCCGTACACCGCGGGCGCCGAGGCGGCTTTCCGCGCGCTGCTCGGCGATCAGGCCCGCGTCTTCTTCGCCTTCAACGGGAGCGGCGCGAATGTGGTGACGCTGGCCGCCGCGCTGCAGCCGTGGCAGGCGGTGATCTGCCCGGCCGGCGCGCACATCGCGGTCGACGAGTGCGGCGCCTACGAACGCTTCGTCGGCGGGAAACTGCTCGACGTCCCGGTCGAGAACGGCAAGCTCACCCCCGACGACGTGCTCCGGCAACTGCACGGCATCGGCGATCAGCACCACGTCCAGCCGGCGGCGATCTCGATCTCGCAGACGACCGAGGTCGGCACGGTGTACACGCTCGACGAACTACGGGCGCTGGGCGAAGTCTGCCGCGCGCGCGGCTTGTTCTTTCACGTCGACGGCGCGCGCATCGCCAACGCGGTCGCCGCGCTCGGCTGCGACTTGGCTGCGATGCTGGTCGAGACCGGGGTCGACGCGTGCACGTTCGGCGGGACGAAGAACGGCCTCGTCTTCGGCGAGGCGATCGTCTTTCCGCGGCCGCATCCGGCGCTGGCGAACCTGCCCTTCACCCGCAAGCAGGGGTTGCAGCTCTCGTCGAAGATGCGTTTCATCGGCGCGCAGTTCGGTGCGCTCTTGCACGACAGGCTGTGGCTGCGCAACGCCACGCACGCGAACGCGATGGCGCGGCTGCTCGCCGACCGGCTGCGCGACCTCGACGACGTGGTGACCTTCGCGTATCCGGTTGAGGCCAACGGCCTGTTCCCGTTCCTCCCCCAGGCTGCGATCGCGCCGTTACAGGCCGAGCGCCGCTTCTACGTCTGGGACGCCGAGCGCGGGATCGTGCGCTGGATGACCTCGTGGGACACGACCGCCGAGGACGTCCACGCCTTCGCCGACGCCGTCTGGCGGATCGTGCCGCGCCCCAAGGCGCTGGTCGGCGGCTGACCGCCCGCGCGGGCCGGTGCAGGCTTGCCCTGGTCTAACGGCAAAGCGAGCCAAACAGTCATTCTGGAGGGTGTGTATGTCGATCGATCGCCGGCGCTTCGTGCGCACGGGTCTCTCTGCCGTCGCCCTGCTGGGCGGCGGCTTCCCCGCCGTCGCCTCGACCCTGCCCGCGAGCGCAGCGGTCCCCGTGATGCCGCGGATGTCGCTTGAAGAGTTCGTCCGGGATCCCAACCGCGTCGCCGACCTGCGCAAAGGTGTCGACGCGATGAAGGCGCGCAAGCCGTCGCATCCGGATAGTTGGTTCTTCCAAGGGGCCATCCACGCGGTTCGCGCCGACTGGATCGCCGACGCGGCGAAGGTCGATCCGGACGTCAACAAAGTCGACCAGGCGAAGTTCTGGAACCAATGCCCGCACAACCCGCGCTACGGTTCGGCGGACTTCTTGCTCTGGCACCGCGCGTATCTGCACTACTTCGAGGGGATCCTGCGCAAGGCGTCCGGGAATCCCGTGCTGAGCCTTCCGTACTGGAACTACCCCGTCGCGGCGCGGCGGAACCTGCCCGAGATCTACCGGGTTCCGGCGAGCTCGGCGAATCCGCTCTTCATCACCCAACGCGTGGCCGCGATGAACGCTGGAACGGGGCAGTTGAGCCCCGGGGCCGTCTCGCTCGACGCCCTCACCAAGAAGGTGTTCTTCGGGACGACCAGCGGTGCGGACGTCTTCGGCGGCTTGATCGCGATCGGCAGCGAGCCGGGGAACAAGGGCGCGATCGAGCGCGTCCCTCACGACACGGTGCACGGTGGCGTTGGTGGGGCGACCGGCTGGATGGGTTCGGTGCCGACCGCCGCGTTCGATCCGATCTTCTGGCCCCATCACACCGAGATCGATCACCTCTTCACGTTGTGGGACTGCGTCGGCCAGGTGAATTGGGGGCCGTATCAAGTCAGTTGGTTCGACGCCAAACCCTGGTTCTTCCACGACGCCGACGGGCAGGTCCAGAACAATCCGCGCCGGTACTACGTCGACAACGCGAGCCTCAACGTACGCTATGACGACCAGAAGCCGACCTGCACGCCGCTGCCCGCACCGCGGGCCGTGGAGCATCCGGTGAACATCCTGCAACGCTTCGCCAGTCCGCAGGCCGTGCGCCTGGGCTCGAGCAGCGGCGTGCATCTCTCGGCGAGCGTCCCCGTCTCGCGCACGGTCACGCTGGCGACCCGCCAGCGGCTCGGCGCCGCGAACAACGCAGTGACGTTCGCCGCCAACTCGCCGCGCAAGCTCATCTTGGAGGTCGGCGAGATCACCTTCACCACGCCGCCGTCCGTCGCGTACGACGTCTACGTCGACCTGCCGCCCGGGACGCCACCCGACCGCGAGGGACCGTATCACGTCGGGACGCTGACGTTCTTCGGTCTGGGGTCGGAAGGGATGCCGATGCCCAACGGCCCGGGCGAGCTGTTCGACATCAGCCGCATCGCGCGGCGGCCGGGCTTCGATCCGGCGAAGCTGCAGGTGACCTTCGTGCCGTTCGATCTGGTGGTCACCGCGAGCGGCGGGCCGGGGACGCCGCGCGAGAGCACCGTCACCGTCGGCACGCTCGACGTGCGCGCCGTCGACACCGCCCCGTAGGGAGGCTCCGCTTCGCCGAGTCTCCCTCAGTTGGCCGGGAGGCGGTGGATCTTGAGGACGTTCGTTCCGCCCGCGCCGACCGGCATGCCGCTGGTGATCGCGATCGTCTCGCCGGGGGCCGCCCAGCCCTCGGCGACGACGCGCACTTCGGCGATCTCGATCAGCGTCTCGATGAAGCGATAGGTCTGGACGACGGCCGAGTCGACGCCCCAGACGACCGCCATCTTGCGCGCGACGTCCTCGAGCGGCGTCAGCGCGACGATCTTCGCTTGCGGGCGGAACGAAGAGATGTGGCGAGCGGTGTTGCCGGTCGTCGTCCCGGTGACGACCAGGCGCAGGCCAAGCGCGTCGGCGGAGCGGACCGCGGCCTCGGCGATCGACATCCCGATGTCGTCGTCGGTCTCGATTTTCCCACCGGCGGCGGCACGCCGCTCGCGCAGCTCGCGGAACGGATAGCGCAGCTCGACCTGGAGCGCGATCGTCGCCATCGTTCGAACCGCTTCGAGCGGGTACTCACCGCGCGCGCTCTCACCCGAGAGCATGACGGCGTCGGTGCCGTCGAGGATGGCGTTGGCGACGTCGGTAACTTCGGCCCGCGTCGGGCGCGCGGAGGAGATCATCGACTCGAGCATCTGCGTCGCGGTGACGACCGGTTTCGAGGCGCGATTGGAGCGCGCGATGAGGTCCTTCTGGATCATCGGAACCTCTTCGAGCGGGACCTCGATGCCCAAGTCTCCGCGCGCGACCATGATGCCGTCGGCGACGGTGAGGATGTCGTCGATATGCTCGAGCGCCTCGTGCTTCTCGATCTTGGCCATGACGGGGATCGTCAGGCCTGCCTCACCGATGTGGTTCTTGACGCGCCACACGTCTTGCGCCGTCCGCACGAACGAGACGGCGACCCAGTCGACGCCCTGCGCGATCCCGAAGTCGAGGTGCTTGAGATCGCGATCGGTGACCGCTTCGAGCTCGAGCGTGCCGTCGGGATAGTTGATCCCCTGCCTCTCGCGCAGCTCGCCGCCGGTCTCGACGATCGTGTGCACGTGCGGTCCGTCGATCGCCTGCACGCGCAGCGCGATCGAACCGTCGGCGAGGTAGATGCGCTTGCCGACCTCGACGTCGCGCGCGAGGCCCGCGTAACTGACTGAGATCTGCTCCGCGCCACCGGCGACCGGCTCGGTCGAGAGCAGAAACGGTGCGCCTTGCGCCAGCTTGACCATGCTCACGCCGTCGGTGAAGGTCCCGGTTCGAACCTTCGGCCCGGGCAGATCCTGGAGGATCGCGATGTGCAGGCCGAGTTCCTTGGCGACCCGCCGGACGTCGGCGATCGTCGTGGCGTGCTCGTCGTACGTGCCGTGCGAAAAATTGAGCCGGGCGACGTTGACGCCGGCTAGGAATAGCGAGCGCAGCATCGCCGGCTCGCGCGACGCCGGACCGAGCGTCGCGACGATCTTCGTGCGTTTCGGAGGCGGCTGCATCGGCGCGCGGTCTTCCGCGACCCCGGCGGCGGTCCTGCGCGCCGGCAGAAAACACCGCCGCTTGCGTGCGCGGCGGCACGGGTTTGCGCCGCCGGAATGGTGTCCGCGACGGGCTCGGGAACGTAGCAGCCGCCGTGTCGGAAGCTCGCTTAGGGGCCGACGCCCATATCGAACGTCCGTCGCGGCGTCGCGACGTGCTGGCGCTCGGCCTCTCGATCGTCATCCACGCCGTCGTGTTGTTCCTGGCCATCCTGATGGCGGTCTGGCAGTACGGGGGATCGACGGTCTCCGAGGGCAGCGTCCCGGCCGACGTGCTCGTCGAAGAGCAGGCGGCGGTACAGCTGCCGAGTCCGCCGACGGTCGTATCGGCCGCGCCGGCCGCCGTTGCGGCGACGGCGCTCCCGCGGGCGGTTCCGGTTCCGCTGCGGCCGCAACCGGTGCGCCCGGTCGCCGTCGTGCGACCGCGGCGTTTGCCGGTACGGCCCACTCCACCGCCGATCCGCCACCACGAGCTGGCGATGCAGCGTCCCTCGGCGCCGCCGCAGCCGACCAATCCGCCGACGGTCCCGCCTACCACTCCCACCCCGGAACCCCCGCGGGTGCCGACCAGCGCGCCGACGGCGGCCGCGGTCGCGCTCGAGACCCAGGCGCCGACCGCACCGCCGACGCGGATACCGACGGCCCCGCCGACGCTGCCGCCGACCGTCGCACCGACCCGGCCGCCCAGCGTCGCGCCGACCCGCGTGCCGACCCTCGCCCCCACAGCGGCGCCCGCCACCGCGCCGCCGACCGTCGCCGCGACGACCCGCCCGCAACCGATCCCACCGACCGCCGCGCCGGCGGCGACGGCCCGGCCGGCGCCGGCCAGTCCGGCTGCAACGACGCAGCCGAGCCCGGCCCCGGTGGCCGTCGCCCGGGTGCCGGTTGCAACCACCCCCGCGCCGGGGACGCCGAAGCCGCAGGCCAGCGGGCCGCCGCGTGCGCCGGCAGCCGTCGCGACGGGCAGCCCCCGTCCCGCCGGGCCACAGGCGGGGCCGAGTCCGGGTCCGGGCGCCGCTTCGCCGGGGCCGCGGGCGACCCGAGCGCCGGCGCTTGCCCCGGCGGCGAGCCGTCCGCCGGCGAGCACCGGCGGGGCTGCGACGCCCGCCACGCCGGCGCCGGCCGCCGACGACGCCCTGGCGCGCCTCAACGCCCGGCTGCGCGCCTCGCTCCCCAACGGCCCAGTCGATACCATGCGCGGCTACGGCGGCACGGGGGTCGGCCCGGGCGACGCCATCCCGCGCATCCCGATCCCGGCCGATATCCTACGCGCGACCTTCGCCCTGCTGCGCGACGTGCGTACGGCCTTCCGCGCCGCCTCGCTGACCTACGTCTACGGACACCCGCACCGCAACTTCCTCGGGCAGTTGGTCTGCGAGGGCTACCGGATCACCGACCAACCGCTCCCCACCCCGCCGCCGCGCCTCGACCCCAACCACCCGAACAGCTACCCCGATCGCGACGTGGAGCGGCCGCCGGAGATCGACCAGGTCGACGTCCGCTGCGACGATCCCAAACTCGTGCACGTCCCGCTGGGTTCCCTGACGACCCCGGTCCCGTTGCACCCGTAGCCTTGCGGGAATCGCGCCGCCAGCGTATGATGGCGGACGGAAGTTGAACGCTGGAAGCGTGGGCATGGGCCCGCGCTTCCCTGCTGTTACAGGGAAATTTTTGGATTCGAACATGGGAGCGGTGATGGACCGAGCGCCGGAGCCTGAGGCCTTGATGCAGACCTTCGAACGGGTCGTGCATGCGTTGCCGCACGAGGCTGCGTTCCGCCAGGTCGAAATCGTCGGCTCCGCCGCGCGCCGCCACGGGCGGGCGACGGCGCTGCACGTCACGGTCGACCGCGAGGGCGGGGTCGACGTCGCAACCTGCGAACGGATCGCGGCGCGGATCAACGCCGCGCTCGAGGAGTTCGCCGATCCCTACACGCTGGAAGTCGAGTCGGCCGGGCTCAACCGGCCGCTGACCAAGCCGGCGGACTACGAGCGCTTCGTCGGGCGCGACGTGAAGATCGTCACGACGCTGGCGATCGAGCGTGCCAAAACACACCGCGGACGCCTGGACGGCGTACGCGGGACGAATGTGATCCTGACGCGCGCCGACCGGGAGCTTCCGATCCCGCTCGTCGCGATCAAGTCGGCGCACCTGGAGTACGACGTCCGTGCGGATCTCCAGCGCGCGAAACAACGAGAGAAGAACCGATGAATGCAGAGATGATCGCGGCGCTCCGCGAGATCGAAAACGAGCGCAACATCAGCTTCGAGTCCTTGCTCGAGGCGCTCGAGGCTGCCCTGATCTCCGCCTACAAGCGGAACTTCGGCGGCGAGGCCAACGCGATCGTCGCGATCGACCGCCAAACGGGCGACTATCAGGTCTATCACCGCCGCGTCGTCGTCCCCGACGGCGAGGTGACGGACCCCAAGCTCGAGCTTGCCAAAGGCGAAGCCGGCGCGCGCTACGAGCCGGGCGACTTCTACGACGAGATCGTCACGCCGCGCGACTTCGGCCGCATCGCCGCCCAGACCGCCAAGCAGGTCATCGTGCAGCGGATTCGCGAGGCCGAGCGGGACACCGTTTACAACACCTACTCGGCGAAGCTGCACGACATCGTGCTGGGCACCGTCCAGCGCTACGAGCAGCGCAACATGTACGTGCTGCTCGACGATCGCAAGACCGAGGCGTTGCTGCCCTTCTCCGAGCAGGTTCCGCGCGAGAACTACCGCATCAACGACCGCATCCGGGCCTACGTGCTCGACGTGCGCAAGACCAACAAGGGGCCGTTGGTCGTCCTCTCGCGCGCGGCCGAAGGGCTCGTGCAGCGTTTGATCGAGTTCCAGGTCCCCGAGATCCAGGACGACATCGTCGAGATCATGGCGATCGCGCGCGAGCCCGGGGCCCGCACGAAGGTCGCGGTGACCTCGCGCCGGCCCGAGATCGATCCGGTCGTCGCGTGCTTGGGACCGAAGTCCTCGCGGGTGGCGAACGTCTCGGACGAGCTGCGCGGCGAGAAGATCGACGTCATCCGCTGGGCGCCCGATCTGCCGACGTTCATCGCCAACGCCCTGGCGCCGGCCAAGGTGCTCAGCGTCGAGCTCTACGAGGACGAGGGGATCGCGCTGGTCGTCGTCCCCGACCACCAACTCTCGCTCGCGATCGGCCGCGAGGGCCAAAACGTTCGGCTGGCCGCGCGGCTGAGCGGCTGGCGGCTCGACATCACCAGCGACTCCGAGGCGGCCGAAGCCCGCGAGCGCTACCAAGCCGAGCGCGAGGCGCGGGCGGCCGCGGCGGTGGCGGGTCCCGAGGCCGAGGAGGAGCTGGTGGTGGCGGAATCCGCCGAGGCCGGCGAGGCGGAGGACGAGGCCTCCATCGATCAGGACGAGCTGCTGCGCCGGCTCGAAGAGTTCAAACGGGAGATGTTCACGAACGAATGAGCGTCCCCCAACGGACCTGCGTCGGCTGCCGCACGGCGTTCCCGCAGCCGAGCCTGCGGCGGTTCGTCCGGGCCGACGACCGATGGGTCGCCGACCGCGACCGGCGGGCGGTGGGACGCGGAGCCTATCTCTGCTCCCGCGCGTGCGCGGAACAGGTCGCAAAGAACAAACGTTTTCCAGGGTTCAGTGTCGAAGCTCTGCTACAATGGTGACTCCGGAACACGGAGACTTCCAAATGCGGTGAAGGGCGGCGGCGCCTGCGTGGCGCCCTATCTAGAAGGATTGCATGGCAACCGGTAAGGTCAGAATTTTCGAGCTCGCCAAGGAGCTCGGCATGACGTCGAAAGACCTCCTCGCGCTCTTCGGGCGCCTGGGTCTGGAGGCGAAGAACCAGCTCAGCGTCGTCGAACCGAAGGTCGCCGACCTGTTGCGCGCACAGCTCAAGGGAGCGAGTGCCGCCCCGAAGGCAAAGCCGGCCGCCGCCGCACCGGCCGCTCCTCAAACGACCCCCGCGGTCGCCGCCGAGCCCCCCGCCGCCACCGTTTCCGCCGCTGCCGCCGACGCCCCGGCCAAGGCGCCGCGGGTCGCCGCGGCCCCCAAAAAAGCCCCCCCGCGCACCGCTGCGGCGAAGGCCGCCGCGGCGGCCGAACCGCCCGTCGCCGCCGTCTCCGAGGCCGCGCCCGAGGTTGCCCCGCCGGCCGCGCCCGTCCCGCAACTCCGCCCCGTCCCCAGCGTCGCCGCACCGCGCCGCGCCAGCCCGACGGCGACCCCGCCGCCGGCGGCGGAGCCCCCGGTCGCCTCGCCGCTCCCGGCCGCGCAAGCGCCGGAGCCGCCGGAAGCCGCCGCCGCTCCGCCCCGCCCGAGCACGCCCCCGCCCGGCCCGGCTGGACCGCTCCCACCCCGCCGCCCGCTGGCGCCGAACGAGTCGGTCCCGCAGCTCCGCCCCGTGCCGTCGGGGCAATCCTCGATTCGGCCGCCGCGACCGCCGCAGCGCCCGCTCAACCCGCCCGCCGCCGGCAACGGCCAGATCCCCGGCCGGCCCGGCGTCGCGCCGCGCCCGGGCCAGGGTATCCCGGGTCAGTACCAACAGCCGCGCCCCGCCCCGCCGGGTGCGCCCGGCGTCTCGGGTGTCTCGGGCGTCTCCGGTGCCGCCGGCCCGGCCGGCCCCGCCCGGCGCCCGGTCGGTAACGGCCCGTTCCGCCCGATCCCCGGGGCGCAAGCGCCCGGCGGCCCGCGCCCGTTCGGTGGCGGCCCGCCGCGGCCCGGCACGCCGATGACTCCCCAGGGCCCCAGCCCATCCTCCGGTGCCCCCGGTGGCCGCCCCGGCGCGCGCCGCGGCAGCCGCGAGGACATCGAGGCGAAGAAGCAGCGCGAACAGGAGATGCTGCTCGAGAAGCGCCAGCGCAAGGGCGGTCGCGGTGCCGAGCGTGACGGCTCGTCGACGGCGAAGCTCGAGTCGATCGAGATCCCCGACGTGCTCACCGTGCAAGAGCTGGCGACCTCGATGATCGTCCCCGCCGCGGACGTCATCCGCGAGCTGATCCGCATGGGCACGATGGCGACGATCAACCAGAACATCAGCTCGGATCAGGCGATCGCCGTCGCGCGCAAGTTCGGGTTCAACGCGATCGTGAAGGAAGCCGGCGAAGAAGTCGTCGCCGAGCAGGAAGAGGACAAGCCGGAGATGCTGCAGCCGCGGCCGCCGGTCGTCACCGTCCTCGGCCACGTCGACCACGGCAAGACCTCGCTGCTCGACAAGATCCGCAGCGCGACCGTCGCCGCCGGCGAGGCCGGCGGGATCACCCAGAAGATCGGTGCCTACACGGTCGAGCAGAACGGCCGCCACATCACCTTCATCGACACGCCCGGTCACGAGGCATTCACCGCGATGCGCGCGCGCGGCGCGAAGGTCACCGACGTGGCGATCCTGGTCGTCGCGGCCGACGACGGCGTGATGCCGCAGACGCGCGAAGCGATCTCGCACATCAAGGCCGCCGGCGTCCCGATCGTCGTCGCCATCAACAAGATGGACAAAGAAGACGCGCAGCCCGACCGCGTGAAGCAGCAGCTCACCGACGAGGGGCTGCAGCCGGTCGAGTGGGGCGGCAAGATCGAGATGGTCCCGGTCTCGGCGCGCACCGGTGACAACATCGACAAGCTGCTCGAGACCGTGCTGCTCGAGGCCGATCTCAAGGAACTCAAAGCGAACCCGCACCGGCGCGCCGCCGGCGTCGTCATCGAGTCGGGGCTCGACCGCGGTCGCGGCGCCGTCGCGACGGTGCTGGTCCAGAACGGCACGCTGCGCGTCGGCGACGTCGTCGTGGTCGGACCGACCTACGGGAAGATCCGCGCGCTGATCGACGACAAGGGCAAGCAGACGAAGAAGGCCGGCCCGTCGATCCCGGTCGAGATCATGGGTCTGGGCGAGGTCCCCTCGGCCGGCGACACGATGATGGTCGTCTCCGATGAGAAGTCGGCTCGCGAAGCAGCCGCCAAACGCTCGACCAAACGCCGCGACGTTCGGATGGCGGCCACGACCGGCGGCGCGCGCGTCTCGCTCGAGACGTTCATGCAGATGCCGGCCGACGGTGGTCGCAAGATCCTCAACCTCGTGCTCAAGGCCGACGGCCAAGGCTCGGTCGAGGCGCTGCGCTCGCGGGTCGAATCGCTCTCCAACGTCGAAGTCGACGTGCGCGTCATCCTGGCCGGCGTCGGCGGGATCACCGAGAACGACGTCAACCTCGCCTCGGCTTCGAACGCCGTGCTGATCGGGTTCAACATCCGGCCCGACGAGGCGGTCAAACGGCTGGCCGAGTCGGAGCAGGTCGACCTGCGCTTCTACCAGGTCATCTACGACGTCGAGAACGACCTCAAAAAAGCGATGGTCGGCATGCTGGCGCCGAAGTTCCGCGAGATCGTGCTCGGCCGGGCCGAGGTTCGCGAGATCTTCAAGGTCTCGAAGGTCGGGACGATCGCCGGCTGCTACGTGCAATCCGGGAAGATCACCCGCAACGCCAAGGTTCGCGTTCTGCGCGATTCCACCGTGGTGTTCGACGGCGAGATCGAGTCGCTTCGGCGCTTCAAGGACGACGTTCGTGAAGTGGCCGAGAACTTCGAGTGCGGCATCCAGGTGGCAAAGTATGGCGACCTGAAGGCCGGCGATGTCATCGAGGCTTGGACCTCGGAGTTGGTTGCGCCGGAGTTGCAGCCGGCTTGATGACGATGGTGGCTGGCGTGCGCGGGGGCGACATGCCGCCGGCGGGGACGTTCGCGTTTTCCCATCCTTTGGAAAACGCTACTCCCGCGCGGCTCGCTCTCGCCCTCCGGGTTTCGCTCGCCGTCGCGAGGCCCCGCCGTCGGCACGTCGCCCCCGCGCACGCCTGGCACGATCGGGGTATCGCGATCTCGCTAGCAAATTTCATCGTGCCTTCGCTGCATGCGTCGAATCGCGTCTGGCGTGTGCTCATCGCCATGCCTGAGGCAATCGCGATATGAAGCAGCAGCGGCAGGCGAAGATCGATCATGAGATTCAGCGGGCGTTGGCGAAGATTATTGCGGAGGATCTCAAGGATCCGCGGCTGGGGTTTGTGACGGTCGTGCGGTGCGAAATCACGCAGGATATGAAGTTCTGCAAGGTGTTCGTTTCGATCATTGGGGATCGGCACGTGGTGCGGCAAACGATGGATGCATTGGAGCATTCGGCGCGCTTTCTGCGCGGCGAGTTGGGACACGCGATCGATCTGCGGTATACGCCGGAGCTGACGTTCGTGGAGGATCGGTCCACGGAGCGCGCTATCGCGCTGCACAAGACGCTGGAGCGCGCGAAGGTGATCGATGAGTAGCATAACCGTCGTCTCCGACAGCACCGAAGTGGTCGTCAAAGAGCTGCTGGCTCGTCCGGCGTTCATGTTCGTTTCGCATGTGAAGCCCGACGGCGATACGCTGGGTGCGGGACTTGCGCTTGGGCTAGCGCTCAAACAGCTTGGCAAGCGTGTCGGGTACTTTCAGCAAGATCCCGTGCCGCGGAACTTGCAGTTCTTGCCGGACGCGCAGTTCGTCGCGCGCGACGTGCCGGCGGATCTTCCCGCGAACACGCTGTGGGTGTTCTGCGATATGAGCGACTTCTCGCGCGCCGGCGAGTTTTTGCCGAAGATCGAGCGCGCGAACATGCTCGACGTCGACCATCATTTGGGCAACTCGCACTTCGGCGCGCTGAATTACGTCCTGCCCTCCGAAGCGTCGACGGGGACGTGCGTGCTGCGGCTGCTGCATGCGCTCGATGTCGAGATCACGCCCGACATCGCGACGTGTATTCTGACGACGATCATGACGGATACGGGTGCCTTCATGCACACGAACACGACGGCGGCGGTGCTGCGGATGTCGGCGGAGATGATCGAACTGGGTGCCGACAAGCCGCTGATCACCGAAGAGATCTTTGCGAACAAGCGGTATGCGGCGACGAAGCTGCTGGGGATGGCGCTCGCGCGGGCAGTGCTGCAGGACGAGGGGCGGTACTGCTGGACCTTCGTCGATCAGGCGATGCTCGATGAAGCGCAGGCCGACGGTGAGGACACCGAAGAGATCGTGCAGCATCTGCGGGCGATCGAAGGTGTCGAGGCGGCGGCGCTGTTCAAGGATTACGAAGGCGCGGTGCGCGTCAGTTTGCGTTCCAGCGGCCGGATCAACGTGCAGGCCGCAGCGGCATCGCTGGGAGGCGGTGGCCACTTCATGGCGTCGGGGTTGACGTATCCCGGCGATTTGAAAGCAGCGATCGAAGGCGTCCACGCGGCGCTGCGCGCGCAAGGGCTCTGAGGTGGATTCGCCTGCGGCGAACCGCCGTACGCAGGCGTAGGTCATGATCGGGTTCGTGAACCTCTTCAAACCGGCCGGCCCGACGTCGACGCAGTTCGGTGCACGGCTGCGCAAGATCTATCCCGAACGCGGAACGCTGGCGGTCGGGCATCTGGGGACGCTGGATCCGCAAGCGGCCGGCGTGCTGCCGATCGCACTCGGGAAGGCGACGCGTCTGATCCCGCTGATCGCGGACCGCCGCAAAGGCTACGTGTGCACGCTCGTCCTCGGGCGCGCTACCGATACGGGCGATGCACACGGTGAGACGCTGGTCGAACGCGCGGTGCCTTCGGATATCGATGCGCGGCTGGAGGCGGCGCTGCCGGCGTTCGTCGGGGCTGTTGCGCAGGTGCCTCCGATGTTCAGCGCGCGCAAGAGCGGTGGGCGGCGGTTGTATACGCTCGCGCGGGCTGGGCAGACGGTGGCGCGTGAGGCGCGCACGATTCGGATCTACGCGCTCACGGTGCTCGGGCGCGCCGGTGATACGGTGCGGCTGCGCATTGCCTGCAGTGAGGGGACGTACGTCCGCACGCTGTGCGAGGATCTTGCTGCCGCGTGCGGCACGGTCGGGCACATGGGGGCGCTGCTGCGCGATGCGTCGGGTCCGTTCGTGCTCTCGGAGAGCTGGACGCTTGATGAGGTCGAGCGCGCGCCGGCCGAAGCGCTGGTCCCGCCCGAACGCGTGATCCCTATTCCGACCGTCGTTCTCGATGGTCGTCGCGCGACGGATTTCCGCGCTGGGCGGCTGGTGCCACTCGCGGAAGCGCCGGCGGAAAAGCACGTCTTCGTGCGCGACTCGGCCCGCGCGCTCGTCGGCGTGGGTGAAACGGTCGGCGCGTTGCTCGCGCCGCGCAAGGTCTTTCTCTGAAGATCCACCACGCGCTGCCGGATGTCGCGCCCTCGCGCGCCTACGTCGTCGCGATCGGTTTCTTCGACGGCTTCCATCTCGGGCATCGCGCGATCGTGCGGACGGCGCTGCGGCTGCGCCGGGCCGGCGAGCGCACCGCCATCCTGACGTTTCGCGATCATCCGTCGGCGTTTTTGCGCCCGGGTCAGGAACCGCCGCTGATCGCGACGCTCGACGAGCGCGTGAACGCTTTCGCGCGCGCCGGCATCGACGATGCGTACGTGATCCCGTTCGATGCGAACGTTGCCGGTCTGAGCCCGGCGGCGTTTCTCGGCGATACGCTGATCGAGCGGCTCAACGCGGGCGCGATGG
>Ga0302317_10001399_pt1 | contig 17940 bp, 17 predicted proteins | sample III_Palsa_N3_3_FD_200450 | JGI IMG/M metagenome (GOLD analysis project Ga0302317, IMG submission 200450) | Peat permafrost microbial communities from Stordalen Mire near Abisko, Sweden - III_Palsa_N3_3 | ecosystem: Environmental > Terrestrial > Soil > Palsa > Peat permafrost | place: Sweden...
CTCAAGGGTAAAAATTTTACTTTCCATTCCCATTCCGGGAAACTTCTCGCGACCACCATCCGCCCTCCCCGCTATAATTCCCCTGCCACATCTTTCCCCGAAAAGAGAGACCGCTACATGCCCACACCCCGCCACTCCCGCTCGAAAATGAAACCGCTTGCATTTCTCCTTCTCGCCATCTTCTGCCTCAACGCCGCCCACGCCCAAACAGTCCAGCCACCACCCCCGCTCCTCATCGGCTCCGCCTGGTATCCCGAGCAGTGGCCCGAGTCCCGCTGGAACGCCGAACTCGACCTCATGCAGAAGGCCCACATGCACGTCGTCCGCGTAGCCGAGTTCGCCTGGACTGCCCTCGAACCCTCTGAAGGCAACTACCAGCTCGACTGGCTCGAGCGCGCCATCAATCTCGCCGGCCAGCATGGCATGTATGTCATCGTCGGCACACCCTCCGCCGGCCCTCCCGTCTGGATGGCGACCAAATACCCCGACATCCTTCTCACCAACGCCGAGGGAAAGCAGTTCACCGGCGCCACCCGCAATCACTACAACTGGAACAGTGACCGCTACAAAAAATTTGTCCGCGAGATGGACGAGCATCTCTCCAAGCGCTTCGGCCATAACCCTTACGTCATCGGCTGGCAGCTAGACAACGAGTACAACAGCCAGTCCTACGACGCCGCTACACAAGCTCAGTTCCACGCCTGGCTCGCCCATCGCTACGGCACCATCGACAAGCTCAACGCCGCCTGGACCACCGCCTATAACAACCAAACCTACTCCGCCTTCGACGAAGTCCCACTCGTCAGCGGCACCGGCGACAACAACCCCGGCCTCTGGCTCGACTCCAAGCGCTTTATCTCCGACTCCCTCCGCGCCTACCAGCGCGTACAGATCGACGCCATTCGCAAGAACGCCGACCCCCGCCAGAAGATCACCACCAACATGATGGGCTGGTTCGACCTCTACGATCACTACACCGTCGGCCAGGACCTCGACATCATCGGCTGGGACAACCCGCTGGTCCAGGGCAGCTTCAACCCCATCAAAAACGGCGCTCCTCACGATCTCATGCGTGGCCTCAAAACCGGCAGCCCCAACTACTGGGTCCTTGAAACCACCGCCGGCCCTCGCGGCGGCGGAGACGCCAGCATCCAGCTCGATAAAGGCGCCATGCGCGCAGCCATCTGGGCCGACATCGGCCACGGCGCTGACCTCATCAGCTACTGGCAGTGGCGTGACGCCCTCAACGGCGGCGAGGCCAACCACGGCGGCATCGTCGACGTAGACGGCACCCCCGACCCCATCTATACCGAGTACGCCCAGATCGGCGTCGAGTTCGAAAAGGCCGGCTCCGCCCTCCAGGGCACATCGCCTGTGGCCGGCGTCGCCCTCCTGCACTCCTACCCCAGCCGCTGGGACATCAACTGGCAGAAGATGAACCCTGCCTACGACGCCATCACCAACCTCATGAGCTACTACACCCCGCTCCATGAGCTCGGCTACACCATCGACATCGTCCCCCCCGACCGCGATCTCTCGAAGTACAAACTGGTCATCGCTCCCGCCCTCGAACTCCTCACCCAGGCTGAAGCCGACAACCTAACCCGCTACGTCAAAGCCGGCGGCCACCTCGTCCTCGGCCAGCGCTCTGCGATGAAAGACGAGAACAACTCCCGCTGGCCCCAACGCCAGCCCGGTCCACTCGCCTCTCTTCTCGGCGCCCGGGTAGAGCAGTTCACCGCCCTCGACAAACCCGTTGGCGTCACCGGCACATGGGGCGAAGCCAAAGGCGAGCTCTTCGCCGAGCAGATCACCCCGCAAGCCGACGACGTCAAAGTCCTCGAGCGCTACCACGCCCCTCTCTCCTGGCTCGACGGCGAACCCGCCGCCGTCACCCGCAAGATCGGCACCGGCTCCTTCACCTACATCGGCGCCTGGCTCGACGAAGCAGCTACCAAACGCTCCGTCCAATGGATGCTCACCGAAGCCAACCTAAAACCCGACGTCTTCCCCACCCCCGAAGGCGTAGACGTCTACCGCCGCGTCGGCGCCGACCACGACATCTTCATCGTCGGCAACACCTCCAAACAAACGCAGGTCATCACCCTGCCCACCGCGATGAAAGACATCCTCACCGGCGAAACCGTCCACTCGGTAAAGCTCTTACCCTACGGAGTCTCCGTCCTAAGCAAATCCAGATAGCCAGCCCAAAACTCTCGTCTCACTCGCCAACGATGCGGAAGTCGTCCCCAGTCTCAGGCTTGGGATCATCCCACCCACCCGGCGGCACAACGCCGTTGTCACTCGGTCCCCATGTGTGTTGTTCATACGCGATGACGGGAGCTTGATTCGAGAGGATAGGGTCCACAATCCGCCACGCCTCTTCCACGTAGTCCTGCCGTGCAAAGAGTGTAGGGTCGCCGGCCATGGCATCCGTCAGCACCCGCTCGTAAGCCTCCATCTCTGTCGGCTCAGGATGCCGCGAAGCCACCATCTCCACAACGCGCCGCTTGTCCCCGTCCGTGGGCGAGGTCACAGACACCGCCATCGCCACGGTCATCTCCGGGCTTATGCGCATTCGTATGTAGTTCTGCCCAATGGCGCCGGCATTGAAGCTCGTCTCTGGCGGACGACGAAACCGCGCCATCACTTCCGTGCAGGTGATTGGCAGGTTCTTTCCCGCGCGAATATAAAACGGAACGCCCGACCACCGCCACGAGTCGATCTGCAGCTTCAAAGCCGCAAACGTCTCCACCTCAGAACCCTTCGCCACACCCGGCTCTTCCTGATACCCCTTGAACTGCCCGCGCACAACATCTTCCGCCTTAAGCGCCGGTATGGACTTCAGCACCTTCACCTTCTCGTTACGAATCGACTCGCTGCTATGGTCCGCAGGCGACTCCATCGCGAGGTTGCACAGTATCTGAAAGATGTGATTCTGCACCACGTCGCGAATCGTACCCGTCTGATCGTAGAACGCCCCGCGCCCCTGCACGCCGAAGTCTTCGGCCATGGTGATCTGCACGCTCTCAATATGCTCGCGATTCCACAACGGCTCCATAAAACTATTCGCAAACCGGAACGACACCATGTTCTTCACCGGCCCTTTGGCCAGGTAGTGATCGATACGAAAGATGTTCGACTCAGGGAACTCCGAGAGCAGCAGCTTGTTCAGCGCCTCGGCGGACGCGAGATCATGACCAAAGGGCTTCTCTACAATCACCCGCGCGCCATTGGAGGAGCACTGGCTCGCGCCGAGCTGCCGAATCACTGTCTCAAACATCGACGGCGGAATCGCCAGATAGTGTGCCGGCGCCGCAGCTCCATTCAGCTCTTTACGAACAGCATCAAACGTCCCCGGATCGGCATAATCCCCATCCACATAGCGAAGCAGCCCGCGAAGTTTCTCCCACGCCGCATCGTCAATACCCCCATGTTTCTCAAGGCTGTCTTTCGCCCGCGCAAGGAATTGATCAAGATTCCATCCCGCCTTTGCGACGCCGATCACCGGAACATCCAGTGTTCCCCGTTTGATCATGGCCTGCAGTGCAGGAAATATCTTCTTGTATGCCAGATCTCCAGTAGCTCCAAAGAACACCAGCGCTTGCGACTTCTGAGTAGCCATTCCATCTCCCTATTTCTCGATACATGTTTTGGACGAAGCCGTGAGTAAGGCAGTTGCACCGCTCAGGTCATTATGGAGGGAAAGACCGCTTCTTGGGTAACAGCCAGTTGTGCGCAGTACATTCGTTTGTTAGCTTGGCGTGCATGGCGCAGAATGTTCCCGAAGAGCTGGGCAGAACTATCGAGACACTCTACCGCTCCGAATCGGGCAGGATTCTCGCCACGCTGGTGCGCCTGCTCGGAGATCTCGATGTCGCCGAAGAGGCCATGCACGAGGCCTTTGCCACAGCCCTGGACACGTGGCCGAAGACCGGCGTGCCGGACAACCCACGCCCCTGGCTCATCTCAACCGCGCGCTTCAAAGCCATCGACGGAATCCGCCGCCGCGCGCGCTTCGACAGCGCACAGAAAGACCTCGACCTTTACCTCGAGCCGAGCGTCAGTGAGGCGCCCGATAAGGACGAAATCGAAGACGACCGCCTCCGTCTCATCTTTATCTGCTGTCATCCTGCTCTGCCGCCGGAAGGACGGGTTGCTCTCACGCTACGTGAAGTTTGTGGTCTCACAACAGAGGAGATCTCCCGGGCATTTCTCGTTACACCGGCGACGCTCGCGCAGCGCATCGTCCGCGCAAAGGCTGTCATCCGCGATAAGGCCATTCCGTACCAGGTGCCCGCATCGCAGGAACTGCCGGCAAGGGTAGGAGCCGTCCTTCAGGTCGTGTATCTGGTCTTCAACGAAGGCTACTCCGCCGCGGCGGGAGCGGAGGTAACGCGCGCCGAGCTAACCGGCGAAGCAATTCGCCTGGGCCGGCTGCTGGCCGAACTCCTGCCGGAGCCGGAGGTCATCGGGCTGCTCTCCCTGATGCTGCTGCAGGAGTCCCGTCGCGCCGCGAGAACCTCGCCAACCGGAGAGCTGATTCTGCTGGAGAATCAAGACCGCTCGCTCTGGAACCGGGCGCACATCGCGGAGGGCGTGGCCTTGTTGGAGAAAGCCCTGAACTCCCACCGCTTCGGCTCGTACACCCTGCAAGCCGCGATTGCCGCCGTTCATGCGCAGGCGGAATCCGTCGCGCAGACTGACTGGCGGGAGATTGTTGCGCTCTACGACAGATTGTTAGAAATCCAGCCTTCGCCGGTTGTCCGTCTCAACCGCGCTGTGGCCATTGCCATGCGCGACGGCCCGGAGGCCGGCCTGACAGAGATTGACGCAGTGCTGGAACATGGAGAACTGGCAAATTATTACCTGGCGCATTCAGTCCGTGCAGACATGTACCGCAGGCTCGGCCGTACATCTGAGGCCCGGTCCTCGTATGAGAAAGCTCTGGCGCTGACCCAGCAGGAACCGGAACAGCAGTTCCTGCAGGAGCGCATTCGGCAGTTGAAATAAAAAAAGTAAAAAATCTTGGGTCGCGCTGTCGAATTCCGGTCTGGCCGTTCGACTATCTCGTGAAGGCAGCACAAAAACGGCCTGTCCGAAGAACGTTACAGGAAGATACTCAACCCCAAGGAGATTTCACAATGCGAGTCATGGTCATCATCAAAACAACCCCGGAGCTGGAGAAAAATGGCCCCCTCCAGTATCCAAAACTCTCCTCCGACATGGGCAAGTTCAACGAAGAGCTCATCAAGGCTGGCCTCGTGCTCGCCATGGACGGCCTCCATTCCAGCTCCAAAGGCGCACGCGTCAAGTTCTCCGGAGACTCTTGCACCGTCGTTGACGGCCCCTTCACCGAGGCCAAGGAACTCGTCGCCGGCTTCTGGATCTGGAAGGTCAAGTCCCTCGTAGAGGCCATCGAGTGGGTCAAGCGTTGCCCCCACCCCCTCACCGTCGACTCTGAGGTCGAAATCCGCCAGATCTTCGAGATGGAAGAGTTCGCACCCATCCTGTCTGAAGAAGAGATTCAGTACAAGATAGCGAAACGGGCCGAGCTGCCAAATCAGACCTTCAACAACTAGGCGCTCCTGCATCCACGAGCGACCTCCCATCCAGTCCGCTTAAAACCGAACACCAATAAGGAGAAGTCATGCCGCAATATCTTCTAGCGAACTACCTTCCCGACAACTTCGACCCCTCCACCATGACCGAAGCCACGATCCGCTCCATCAACGATCTCAACGAAGAGCTGGAAGCTGCCGGCGCCAGGCTCATGGCTTGCGGCCTCAGCCCAGCCAGCCAGGCGAAGTCGGTCCGCGGGCAGCCCGATGGCAAGCCGCTCATCACCGACGGCCCCTATCTCGAAGCCAAGGAGCACATCGGCGGCTTCTGGATACTCGAAGCCGCTGACATGGACGAGGCGCTCGAATGGGCCCGCAAGGCCGCCTTCGACCCCCAATCGCGCGGCGAGGTCCGCGAGATCCCATACAGCAGCCTGGCCGGCGGCACACCGCACCCATCGCGAGTGAAGCCCTAACCACCCCACGCAGACAGCCACTCTCAAGAGGAAACTCATGCGAAACAATAAGCTTCACCCAATCGCAATCAAAAGCGTCGCGCTGCTGCTCGCGCTCGGCACGGCGCACCAGGCGCTCGCACAGGCCGCAACCCCGTATCCCAAGATGGCCCCAATCGACCAGTACCTCATGGCCGACCGAGCCGCCGAGATCGCCCTGGCACGCACCGCCGCACCGGAGTCCATCTCACGCGACGCATCGGTGATGGTCCTCGGACCTCATGGCTTCGAAACAGCCGCCAAAGGCACGAACGGCTTCGTCTGCATCGTCGGCCGTGGCTGGACCGCCGCAGCCGATCCCGACTTCTGGAATCCGAAGGTGCGCGTTCCCATGTGCGTGAACGCCGCAGCCGCGCACTCCTACCTTGTGCGCGTCACCAAAGAGACCGAGTGGGGCCTCGCTGGCCGCACGCAAGCTCAGATCAACGAGGCCATCCCCGTCGCCCTCGCAAAAAAAGAGCTGCCACCAATGGAGCCCGGCGCCATGTGCTACATGATGGGCAAGCCCGGCTACGGCGGCGACACCGCACCTCACTGGCCCTCCCACCTCATGTTCTTCTACTCCGACACCGACTCCGCAATCTGGGGCGCGAACCTCCCCGGCTCCCCCATCATCGCCATCGTCGACCCCGTAGAGCACCTGACCCAGTTCGTCATTCCAGTTCAAAGATGGGCCGACGGAACCGAAGCTAACGCAAGCTCTGCCGCCGAGCATCACCACTAACAAAAGGAGAAATCATGCCGCAATATCTGGTCGCAATTCACCATCCCGACGGCTACGACGGGTCCCTGGAAGGCGAAGCGATGGTCCGCGATATCCACGCACTCAACGAAGAGATGAGCGCTGCCGGCGCCAGATTCTTCGCCGGCGGCCTCGCCGCGGCCGGCTCCGCGAAGTCGCTGCGCGCGCAGCCCAACGGCAAAGTCCTCGTCACAGACGGCCCCTACCTCGAGACCAAAGAGCACATCGGCGGCTTTTGGATCCTCGATGCACCAGACATGGACAAAGCACTAGAGTGGGGACGCAAGGCCGTCATCGCCTGCCGCGCGCCGGTCGAAGTGCGAGCCTTTCTCCAAAGGCCATCCAACTGAAGGAGACGAGCCATGAAATACCTCTGCATGCGCTACCTCGAACCAGGAAAATTCGAAGGCATGAACGAGCACGACCGCAACACCGTCTTCGACGCATGCTTTGAGCACAACGACCATCTCCGCGCCAACGGACATCTCATCGCCGAAGTCCCTCTTCAGTCTCCGGAGACCGCAGTAACTCTCTACTGGAAAGACAGCAAAGTCGCGACCACCGACGGCCCCTACGCAGAGACCAGGGAGCAACTCGGCGGCCTTCAAATCCTCGAAGCGCGAGACCTCAATCACGCCATCCAGCTCGTCTCCCAACTCCCAGGCCTGAAGTACGGCCTCGGACCGATCGAGATTCGGCCCATCGCGGACATGAACGAAATCATCAAGCAGAGCGAGCAGCGACGGCAAAAGCAAACCTCGCGATGACAGCAGCCAAGAAGGAAAGAAGGATAGCCATGGCGCTGGCGTTTTAACATCTGCGTGCTTCGGTCTAGCCGGGTGCCCCCGGATCCGGGGTCCCCGGCGGGTGTTCTTTACCCGCTGGGGTGGGGTATCGAGCTCCGCTCGACCGCTCTCCTCCGAACCCCCACAAATTTGTCATCCTGAGCGAAGTAGCTCGCGCACTTTGCGAGCTACGCAGTCGAAGGACCTGCCACACCGCCAGCACCCGCACACCGCCCGCCCCTTTCAACCACCGAACCCGCTCTCTTCCCCCCACAAATCTCGTCATCTCGACCGCAGGGGCGCTTTTGCCCCGCAGTGGAGAGATCCCCGTATCGGCACTTGCCTTTGCCTTTGTCTTTGCTTTTCTGTTTTCCATTCCCGCAGGGAATCTGCTGTTGCTCTTGTCCGTTTTTCGCCTCCATCCTGACCCTGAGCGAAGCCAAAGGGGAAAGGACCACTGTATTTGCACTTGCTTTTGCAACAGCTCGATATATCTACACGCAAGGGCAGTTCGATACGAATACTTCGAACTGTCGATAGTGGGTCAGTTTGAATCCGCAGTTTCCAAGTGGCCGGGAATTCTGCTCAAGTAAACAGAACGGCGTTTCCCGATACCGATGCTCGCGGATGTGAAGCAGAAACCATTTGCTTGGGTGCGCCTCCTGATCACCGTGTCAGCACTCTGATGACAGCGAGCCAGATCAAGAAGAACAGGAGAGCCATAACACCGTGTGTCGTCAGCACCCTGCCAGTTTTCGCCCCTGCCAGGACTCCGTCCTCTCCCATTGCTTCATGCTCTAGCTTTTGGCAAACGGCTAAGCAACGGTTCACTTCTTTGGCATTCTGATAGAGAGCAACGCCCCAGAGTACGCTTGCAGTCTCGCCTGCGATGGCAACGATTCGAGTGGCATGGGAGGCCAGCCAACCGGTGCCTATAAATGGAGTCTTGGCGAGCGCCCCTGCAAGCGTCAACAGCCCAATGTTCAAAGCGAGAAAGAACTGGGTCTTGGTCCAGGTCATCTGACGGACCACGGCCAGATGAACCAAGACGATGTTGTATCGCTGCAGGGCGAGGTCGAGATCACGGTCGCTTGGCGGTGGAATCGGCATGAATAGCCTGATAATAGCTTCCTGTGTGGAAGCCTTCAATTTTTTCCTATATATGACTGTAGCCGCTAAAATAGTCGTCGGGAAGACCACGCACTGTCAAAGTGCCCTGAGCTGGGCTTGACAAACGCATGCGATCCGATCTCAACAAGTGAGCCCTGAACGATGGGTATTCTGCTTGGATTCGCCCCTTTTGTAGTATTCGCAGTACTATCGCGGTTTGTTGCAGCCAGCATTAGCCTGTGGGCTGCGGCCGCCATCTCTGCCGTGCTCATCCTGCGCCAGAAGATGCGCGGGGCCTCAATGAAAATCCTCGAGATCGGAACCTTCCTTTTGTTTGCAGTGCTCGGTATCTATGCGGCAGTCAAGGGTGGTGGATGGGATATTCCAATGGTCCGGACGGTGGTGGATGGAGGCTTGCTTCTCATCATCCTGCTATCGATGCTAGTTCGAAGCCCGTTCACGTTGCAGTACGCCAGGGAACAGGTTCCCGCGTCAGTGCAGAGTTCTCCGACCTTTGTCAAAACGAACTATATCCTTACGGCAGTATGGGCCCTGGCAATGGCCATTCTTGTCGTTGCCGACCTCGCCATGCATTTTCTCCCGAACCTACCTCTTCGGTTGGAGATCGTGGTCATGTTTGCCGCACTCTGCGGCGCGTTTTGGTTTACCAAGTGGTATCCGGCCCAGTTGAGAAAACAAGGGAGAGGAGCATCATGACCCACCACGCTCTTTCATTCGTCCGCGCCGCTTCGATAGCTGCGTTATTTGCGTCTACTCTTTCATCTTCCGCTCAAAATGCCGTCGAAAAGGTATTGGTCGGCAACACTAAGGTGACGATGGTTCATAGCTATAGCGGAAAAGATAAGCTGCCGAAGCCAGCCCTCGTAACTGTCTTCGACTTCGATCTTCCCAGCGATGTCGTAACGATTGATCGATCGGTCGAGGCACACATTCTGAATCACGACCCGATCGCTCATATCAAGGGAGATGCCGGCCAGGCGTCCGACCCGGCAGCCGTTGCAGCAAAGGTGCAGGCCGCATTCTCCAAACGGCTGATCAAAGAGTTGAAAAATACGAAAATCCCAGTCACATCAGCGGACTCCGGTACGATCCAAAATTCTTCGGCATACGTGCTAACCGTTCGAGGCGCCTTCACCGCCGTCAAGCAGGGCAATATGGGCGCACGGATGATGATTGGCTTCGGTCGCGGAGCAAGCGACGTAAGAGCCCATGTGATCGTCACGCTTACCGCTCCGAGCAGCCCGGTATTGCTGGCTGAATTTGATCTTGAATCGGAAAGCGGCAAGAAGCCAGGTGCAGCAGCGACCATGGGCGTCGGTTCGGCAGCGGCGAGCGTCGGAACCAGCACCGCCACGGACAGCAAAGCGAGCGTTGAAGGAGATACCACTCGCATGGCGAAGACCGTAGCTACGGAGATTGAAGACCTCATGGTTGCTCAGCAGTGGATTCCTCCTATGAAGACGTCGAAACAAACCGAGACTGCACAGGCGAGCCAGTAACATTTTGACGCACGTAGGCCTAAATGAAACTTGAAAGGTTCTCCCTATGTCGCCGAGTGCTGACACATCAGACGCACAAAAAAATTCACCAGACTTGCGGGAAATTGCAGGGCGAGCTTACGTCTTCGCTTACCCACTCGTGCTGATCGAAACTACGCGCGCCGGACAGCCCACCAACATCTTCACGCACGTACCGCAGTTTCCGCGTCCCGATACTCGCAAAGTAGTAAGACCCAACGCCGACACGCTCTACACCATGGCCTGGATCGACCTGTCGAAGGAGCCTGTCCTCATCCACGTGCCCGACTCCAAGGGACGTTTCTACCTTCTTCAATTCATGGATGCGTGGAGCGAGACCTTTGCTAATCCCGGCAAACGGACCACCGGCACTGGTGAAAGATGGTTCGCTTTTACAGGTCCGGGTTGGACCGGCGAGCTTCCTGACAATGTCACACGCTACGATGCACCGACGAACATTGTCTGGCTGCTCGGGCGCACCCAGACCAACGGCGTCGCCGACTATGACAATGTTCATGCGTTTCAGCGCGGAATGCGAATCATGCCGCTCAGCAGCTATCCCAACGGAGAGCAGAAGCTCGCCTCTGCACTTGCGTTCGGTAAATCGGGCGATATCACTCCCCCCGAGAGGGTAAAGGCGATGACGCCGGTCGAATTTTTGACGGCATTCACTCAGGCTTTAAAGGCGAACGCACCGCACTCAGCTGACGCTCCCATGGTCGACGACCTTGCTCTTATCGGCGTCGTTCCCGGCGAAGACTTCAACGCTTCAAAGCTTGCACTGGAGCAGCTGCGGGCGGTGAATGAGGGCGTAATTGCAGCGTCCGCACGTGTTGAGAGCTTTGCTGACAAGTCTCATCAGGTCAAACCCGGCTGGAATACCTTCATCCGCCACGTCGGGCGTTATGGCACCGACTACATCAGTCGCGCCATCACCGCGCGCCTTGCTCTCGGCGCAAATCCCCCAGAAGACGCCATCTACATAAGTACGTTCACTGATGGAGACGGCCACCCGCTGGATGGTTCGGCACGGTATCGGATGCACTTCGACGTCGGCCAGACTCCCCCGGTAGATGCCTTCTGGTCTGTCACCGCCTACGATAAGGACGGTTACTTCGTCGCTAATCCGCTCGACCGGTATGCAATAGGCGATCGCGACCGACTGACGCCTAATTCGGATGGCTCAATTGATCTCTATATTCAGAGCGAAAACCCCGGATCCGAGCAGGAATCTAACTGGCTACCGTCTGGGAGTGGCCCATTCAATCTGACCATTCGTCTCTACTCGCCGAAAGAAGCCATTCTCAATGGAGCTTGGCAACCGCCTCCAGTGGAACGCACTTCTTAGGCTGAGATTCATGTCCCACTGTTTAGATTGGTAACGGTAAGTCGGCTTCTCGGAAGTAGTCCTTGTCATTTTTGGATGACAGTCTATCCAGAAGCTATGGACACAAATCGACCTATTACCAAGCCGCCCGACTTCGCCGCCACCCGCAAAACGTCTCTATGCAGCCGCACTCGACCTTCATTCACTATTCACTACTCACTATTCACTGCACCTTCTGCACCCACTGGCTCCGCCAGCTCGGAGCCTCAAACGGGTCCGCAAAATACTGCGTCTCGTGCACAACCTTGCCGTCGCGAAACTCCATAATGCTCACAGTGAACGCCGGACGCCCTTGGTAGGTGATGATGTACTCCGTAACCCAGAGATCCTCTCTCCCCATCATTCGCCTGACCTTGAAACCCGAAGGCTTCCCCGGATGATGACTCCGCAAGGCCTGCAAATTCTTCCGCCCCAAAATCCGCTCGCCCGACTGCGGATAATCACACACAGCATCGTCCTCATAGATATCGTGCTCCGCATCAGCATCGCCATCTGCCGAAGCCCGCCAATGCGCATCCAGCGCCTCTCGTATCTGTTCCTCTCGCAAATCCTGCACAGAATCCTCCACGCAAATCGACATAGCCAACGACACCTACAAAATCGTTCCCCTTAAACCCTCATCTGTAAAGCCATTTCAAGAATAACGAGCACCACCCACCCGCCCCTATTCCCTGCTTCCTACTCCCTATTCCCTATTCCCTTGCCTCTCCCCCTTGCCTCCCCCTTGCCTCCCCCTTGCCTTTATTCCCCATTCCCTATTCACTATTCACTAGCCATGTCCTGCCTCTTCTGCAAAATCGTCTCCGGCGAAATCCCCGCCACCCGCATCTACGAAGACGAACAAACCCTCGCCTTCCCTGACATCAACCCCCAGGCACCCACCCATATCCTCATCATCCCCAAAAACCACCTGGCTTCCCACGCCCACGCCACGCAGGACGACACAGCCATCCTCGGTCACCTCCTCCACGCAGCGGGCGAGATCGCCCGCCAGCAAAATCTCACCAACGGCTACCGCCTCGTCATCAACACCGGCCCCGACGGCGGCCAGACAGTCGACCACCTCCACGTCCACCTCCTCGGCGGCCGTCCCATGAACTGGCCTCCAGGTTAACCAATCAGTAACTCTTAAAGTGTTGCTTGAGCCGGGTGTTAACCACCTTGGTTCACCCCGAAGTGGGTGCCACCCGATGTAAAGTTTGCTGGACATCTTTGGCCACCGTAAATTGCAAGTCCGCCACCGTAAATTTCATGTGCTCCACCGTGTTGCCCACCGTCATTTTCACCGTCAGAATCCCAAATCCACCCGGAGCGTCTAACCCCCATGGCTGCCATCCGCAAAGAACCCATCCCCGCCCCCACTGTAGACATCAACGCTCCTGAATCCGGTTTTGAAGCCAACCAGCGCGAGATCGCTGTCTTCGCCGGCGGCTGTTTCTGGGGCGTCCAATCCGTCTTCCAGCGCGTCAAAGGTGTTGATTCTACAGTAGTTGGCTACTCCGGCGGAGCAGCCGAAACCGCCAACTACAGGGCCGTCTGCGGCGAAAACACCGGCCACGCCGAAGCCCTCGAGATCACCTTCGACCCCTCCAAAGTCACCTACGGAACCCTCCTCCGCATCTTCTTCTCCGTAGTCCACGACCCCACCCAGCTAAACCGCCAGGGAAACGACATAGGAACCAGCTACAGATCCGCCATTTTCTACACTGACGACCAGCAACGCGAAGTCGCGCAAGCCTATATCCATCAACTAGATGCAGCCCATATCTACCCCTCGCCCATCGTCACGCAACTAGTCCCTCTGGTCGCCTTTTACCGCGGCGAAGACTACCACCAGGACTACGCCATGAAGAACCCCCAAAACCCCTACATCCAGGTCTGCGACATCCCCAAGATCGCCGCCCTCGAACAACAATTCCCCACCCTTTTCACCGACTACACTCGCTAGATACCTGTAGAAATCAACACTTTGCGCCCATTCCATCCATCGCACCATCGCATTCAGGCGTCTAACGATCCATCGCTATAGCAGCTAACACGGCCTTATTTGCCGTTAAGAACGGAACGAAGACCTTGATCAGGACAACGGAAACCCTCTGGGCGCGCACCTCCGCGCTTCTCGTCATCACCTCGCTTTTGGGTGCGACTTCCCTCGCCCAAACCGCCTCCCAGCCGCCCACCACCCCCCAGCAGGCTGCCGCCCAGCAGGCCGGAATCGGCCAAAAAGACGCCAAAAGCGACAAAACTCCCTCCGGCCATGACGAGAATTCCGCCTCCAAACCGGCCTCAGCCGGCGAGCAGGCCGCCAGCGCAACCCAGCTCAAACTAGGCCCGCTCGACCCCTCCACACCTCCCACAGACCTACCTAAAGACCGTCCCGTCATCGGTTTAGCCATGGGCGGCGGCGGCGCACTCGCCATGTCGGAGATCGGCGTCCTGCAATGGTTTGAAGAGCATCACATCCCCGTCGACGTCATCGCCGGCACCAGCATGGGCTCCATCCTCGCCGCGCTCTACTCCACCGGCAAGACGCCCGACCAAATGAGCCACATCATGACCGAGGACTCCGTCGCCTCCGTCTTCCGGATTGAAAGCCGTTACTCCTCGCTCAGCTTTCGCCGCCGTGAAGACTCTCGAGATGTTCCCAACGCCATCACCGTCGGCCTCAAGCATGGCGCCGCGTTGCGCAACTCCCTCCTCACCGATACCGGCCTCAACGAGCTCCTCGACAAGGAGTTCCTCGCCTACAACGACCAGACCGACTTCAACAATCTCCCTATTCCATTCCGCTGCCGTGCGACCGATCTCAACGCCGCCAAGAGCGTCACTTTTGCCCGTGGATCGTTGCCGGACGCCGTTCGCGCCTCCGCCTCCATCCCCGGCGTCTTCCGCCCCTTTGAGCTGGACGGCCACGAGTTTGTCGATGGAGCTATCCTCGAAAATCTTCCCACTTCTGACGTCAAAGCCATGCACGCCGACGTCGTCCTCGCCATCAGCCTCCCGCTCAATCCAGTAGGCAAGGGCGATCTCGATTCAATCGTAGGCGTTCTCGGTCGCGCATTCTCCGTCGGCATAGAAGTCAACGAAGCCCGTGACCGCAAGCTCGCCAATGTCGTCATCATGCCCGACATCTCCGGCTTCACCGGCAACGACTACCTCAAGACCAAGGAGCTCGCCGCCAAAGGCTACGCCGCTGCCGAGTCCCAGAAAGCCGAGCTCCTCCAGTACGCTCTCTCCGACGCCCAATGGGAGCAATATCTCACGCACCGGCGCTCCAAACAGCTTGGAGCCGCAGGCACCATTTTGGAAGTCAAGATCAAGGCGCCCAACGCCTCGGTTGAAGAAGCCGTCCGCCGCAGGTTCTCGCCCATCATCAATCAACCGGTCGACACCAACCAGATCGAACAGCTCCTCGCCGACATCCGCTCCGATGGCCGCTACGATGCGGACTACACCGTCGGCTACGACTCCAAAGACAACGACACCCGCCGCCCCATCATCCTCATCAGCGTCAACGACAAGAAGACAGGCCCACCCTTCCTCAGTCTCGGCCTTAACGTCGAAGCGCAGACCGGCGGAGTTACCGAAGCCACTGTCAGCAGCATCTTTCTCTACCAGGATCTCGGCGGCTACGGCTCAGAGTTCCGCGCTAAGGTGGACTTCGGCTTCCTCACCAATATTGAAGGCGAGTACTACCGAAAGCTCGGCTGGACCGGCTTCTTTGCCGCGCCACGCGCGAACATCACCCGCCGTCCCTATTACATCTACGACGGCAGCACGCGTCTCTCCGAGCGCCAGTCTCAGTTCGCCGGCTTCGGCGGCGATCTCGGCTATACCGACGGCCGCAAGTTCGAAATCCGAGGCGGCTACTCGTTTCAGAACGTGCAGTGGACCACTACTACTGGCTCCGACGGCATGCCGAACTACGGCAGCAACGCCCAGACAGCGCGCGTGCGTATTGTGTATGACTCCCAGGACCGGGCTCTTGTGCCGCAGTACGGCATACGCTCCGTCACCAGCCTTGGCTATCTCTATGGCGCCTCCGGCAGCGCAAATGCGCCACAGCTTAAGAGCGAGGTTGATTTCTCTCACACGCTTCTCAAGAAGAACATTGTGCTGCTCAAGGCGGAAGGCGCCACGATGCTCAATCGCAATGTGGCCCAGCCCTTCTACTACACGCTTGGCGGCCCGCTACGCCTGAGCGCCAGTGCTATCGACCAGATCCGCGGCACGGACTACTTCCTCGTCACACCCGGCTATCTGCGTCGCATCGCCGCGCTTCCGGCACCCTTTGCCAGCAGCATTTATGTCGGCGCCAGCTATGAAGCGGGAGAGATGTTCTCACCCACGGGAAATCCCATCTTCCGCGACGACGTCTACTTCGGCATCGTTGCAGAAACGCCGTTCGGCGTCATCACCGTAGCCCCAGCCATCGGCAATGGAGACGAACACAAGTTCATCTTCACACTAGGCAAGCTGTTTTAGAAGTAGACAGTAGAGGGTAGACAATAGACAGTCAGGACGGGTATCGCTACCTGTCTACTGTCTACCCTCTACTGTCTGCTTTACCGCCCCATGCCCAATCGCGCCGCCAGCCGCTCCGGTAGCCGCGCGGCGCGTATCGCAGCCTGTGCCGCTTCGACATCATAAGGAATGCGAAAGAACGTGACCTCTTCGACGTCATCGTCATAGACCGCAAATCCGGCACGCCAGTCATTATCCCGCGGTTGCCCAACCGATCCTGGATTGATCAGATGCCGCGTCCCCACCGGCACACTGATGGTCGCCTGTTCTGCCACGCCCTGATTCTGATACTCCGGCCGGTCTTCTTCCCACTCGTGCTCCCGCTGCGAAAACCCACCCTGCACATGCGTGTGCCCAAAGAACGTAATCTCCGTCTGCATCCGCTGCAGCGGCGTCCAGGCATCGCGCATCGACACAATGTAATGGTCCTCATGCAGCGGCGAGCCATGAGCGCACATCGCCCGCTTCGTTGCCGCTACTGGCCCCTTTGGCATATGGCGCAACCACTCCAGGTTCTCTTCCGTCAGCTGATGACGCGTCCACTCAGCCGCCTCAGCGGCCACGGGATTGAACCCCTGTGAGCTCGTCAAACCGCAGCAAACACGGTCATGATTCCCGCGCACATTCACCAGCGCCAGCGGCCGTATAAGGTCTATGACCTCGTTCGGGTTCGCGCCATACCCCACCATATCGCCGAGGTTCCATAGCTGATCGACCGTCTCCACCGCAGCGAGCACAGCCTCGAGAGCCTGAAGATTTCCGTGAATGTCCGAAACAACAAGTGCGCGCATGGGCCGAGGGTCAGTCTATCCCATCAGCTACAGAACCTGCTTATACCGTCGCCAGCGGCTTTTCCCTGTCCGTCGTCATCGAAGGCGCCGACGCCAGCAGACTCCGCGTATATGGGTGCTGCGGATTGCGGAAGATCTCCGCCACGGTACCCTGTTCCACGATCTCCCCATGCCGCATCACAGCCACACGGTCGGCCACCTGCGCCACAACCGCGAGGTCATGTGAGATAAACAGCATCGACAGGTCATGCCCCACGCGCAGACCCTTCAATAGCGCCAGAATCTGCGCCTGCACGGTCACATCGAGCGCCGTCGTGGGCTCGTCGGCGATCAGCAACTGCGGCTTATTGACCAGCGCCATCGCAATCACCACCCGCTGCCGCTGCCCGCCTGAAAACTGGTGCGGATAGTCATCGCAACGCCGCTCCGGATCAGGCAGTCCAACCTCGCGCATCGCCTCCAGCACTCGCTGCCGTACCTCTTTGCGCCCCATCTTCGGAGCATGCGCCAGCAGCGCCTCGCCAATCTGCCGCCCAACCTTCATCACCGGATTCAACGCCGTCATCGGCTCCTGGAAGATCATCGCCACCTGCTGCCCTCGCCGGCGACGCATCTCGCTCTCCGGCAGTGTCAGGACCTCTTTCCCAGCCACTGCAATTGATCCGCTCACCGCCGCACTCGGCGGCAGCAGCCGCATCATCGCCAGGCTCGTAGCCGACTTCCCCGACCCCGACTCGCCCACCAGCCCCAGCGTCTCGCCGCGCCTCAGCTCAAACGAGATCCCACGCACCGCTTCCTTACCCGAAAACGCAATCCGCAGATCGCGCACCTCCAGCAGAAGCGAACCCTCACCCTGTCTTTCAACGCTCACTCTTCGAGCATAGCGGATACCGCTACTTCTCGATCACCATCGTCCGCCAGCCGCTGAGCTTCATCACTCCACCGGCCCCTACACTCCACACCCGCCAGCGATACTTCGTCGCCGCC
>Ga0302317_10001414_pt1 | contig 17781 bp, 14 predicted proteins | sample III_Palsa_N3_3_FD_200450 | JGI IMG/M metagenome (GOLD analysis project Ga0302317, IMG submission 200450) | Peat permafrost microbial communities from Stordalen Mire near Abisko, Sweden - III_Palsa_N3_3 | ecosystem: Environmental > Terrestrial > Soil > Palsa > Peat permafrost | place: Sweden...
AGCCACGGCCTTGGCGGCGCCGTTGAAGACGACGTTGAGCTTCATCGCGCCGGGGCCGCTGGGGGACGGCCCGGCCGGGCCTTTCGCCGGCGCGGGCGCCTTCTTCACGGTCGGCCAGAACGGGCCTGCCGCCGTCTGCTTCGGCGGCTGCGCAGCATTGGCGCTGAACTCGTGCAGGAGTCGTTCGCAGACGTCGAAGGTCGTGACGCTGAGTTCGCGCGCCAGCCCAAGCACCCGCAGGCTCATCGCCTCGAGATCGCCAGGGACCTCGCGGATGTTGTACGTGCCCTGCCGGAACCGTTCCGCGGCCTCCCGGCCCCGCTTGAGGTTCTCGGCGATGACCTCATAGCCAGTCTTCACCGCCTGCGACACCGCCTCGCTGATGGCCGTATCGTCTGTGTTCTTGGGCGTCGCGCCCCCGAACTCAGCCTGTGGGGGCACGGCTTCGGGTGCGTCGCTTGTCGCCGGCGCGGTCCGCGCCCGCAGGGGACCGGTACGCGCAGGTTGCGGGCGGCGGACGCGCCCTTGCGGCGGCGCCGCGCCCTGGTCGCCGGTCGATTCAGGGGTGGTCATAGGCGATGATATCCTCGAGCTCGGGCAAGCTTGAAAGCGCATGCGCGGCCAGCAGACCCGACATGACCGCCCCCTCCACGCACCCCGAGTGGAATCCACTATCAGTCCAGTCACCGGCAACGGTCAAATTATCGTAGCCGGTGTCGAGGGGCGAAATTCGGTGGCGCAGGCTCCCCGGCGTGGGAATCACGTACCGATCCGAGGGATTGATGTTGGCGCGCCAGTACTGTGTGGCGAACCGCTCGGGACCGTCGGACGCGCAGGGTGTTTCGTCCGGCGCTTTCAGCACCGACCAGCGGAAGCGGCCGTCGGCATCGAAGGCGTTCGGCCAGACGTCGCGGATCGGGCCCTCGAGGAATCGCTCCGCACTGCGCCGAACCTCTTCGGCGCACCGGGCGGGATAGCCGATATCGTCCGCGCCCTCCGGCTGGGGCGGTTCGGGCAGTACGGCGCAGAAATAGACCGACGTGCGCGGACGGTCGGCCCATGCCTCTTCCGGCACCACCTGCGCCATGTCGCACCAGGTGTCGAAGGGCTTCTCGAACGCGCCGGTGATGTAGGCGGGGCCTATCCAGCCGAGGGACTCCAGATCCTCGTTCAGCCAGATCTGGAAGGCCTGCGAGGCGACGGTCTTCACCTCCTTGGTCATCCGCCGCCACCGTTCGTCCCGCGCCAGGATCTCGGAGGCGACATGGGGAATGGCGCCCACGCCGACGCCGAGCACCACGAGGTCGAAGTCGCGGCCGACCTCGATCGTCTTCTCCGCCGCCCGCCGACGATCCCAGTGCGACTCGAAATTCCAACCCTCGGTCTCGTGCCGCTTGCCACCGACCAGCTGGGCATAATCCGGCCGTGACGGCCAGCACGGTCTGCCCGACACCGTCGTCAGGGGCTGATAGGGGCCGCCGCCACGGACCTTGGCCTGCACATCGAAGGTGAGCGAGCGGACGTGGTCGCCCGCCGGGGCCAACCCGACGTTGGTCAGGCGGTGGAAAAACTCGAAGCGCACGCCCCTGCGCGCCATCGCCGTGAACAGCGGGGCGAACACCACGTCGCCCATGCCCGCCCGCATGCGCCACATGAAGGCGCCGCGATAGCCGAAGAAGGTGCGGATCGAGCCGCGCAGCCCCTGTCCAGCGGCGATCACCGGCCGGTTCGGGTCGCCCGCCTCATAGCCCATCGCGAGGTCGTAGAGGCCGCGCACGAACGGCGATTGCACGGCGCGTTCGGAGGCGCCGTTGAGGCGAAGCCAATCACGGCAGTCGTAGTCGTCGAGGGCGTCGAGACCCCGCGGGTCGAAGAGCACCCCATGACGGATCAGACCGACGCAGCTGGCGAGGGCAAGGTCGGCGATTTCCCAGAGGAAACGGCGCTCGTCGTCGGCTAGCCAGCGGTCTTCGATCCAGCGGCGCAACTGCGCGCACGCCGCCTCCACGGCGTCCAGGACGCCGCCGGTCGGGAGCGACGAAACCGAGCGGAGCAGCGCCGACACCATGCCGAGGCCCTCGGCGAGCGCCACCGCGGTCGTGAAGCCGGCCAGGCTGGCCAGGCGGGCGAGCTGGTCCGGAAGGTCGGCGTGGGCGCCCGGCGCATCGAACAGGCCGCGGCCGTCGACGCTGGTGTCGAGCACCACGGTGCGGAAAAGGTCGAACGCCGTGGCCACATAGTGGGCCAGGGAATACACCTGGCCGGCCGGCAGCGGATCGCCCGGGTAGCCGGGGCGGGGCGGCATGTGGGCGGTCCAGTGCTGAAAGCCGCCATGCTCCGCGGCGGAGACAAGCGCGACGTCGTTCTCCGGCGTCCAGGCCTCGCGCCAGTCGCCATAGAGGCCTCCCAGCCCCTGGCTCTCCAGTTCGGCGTGGCACGCCCGCATCATCCGGAAGGCGTTGTCGTAGAAGCCTAGCCATACGTGCAGCCCATGCTCTTCGATCCGGCCGCTGGGTCCCCGCCCCGAGGCGCCCTTCCCGCCGAGCCGCCAGCCCTCCTGGAAGACCGTCACTTCGTAGCGGCCGCCGTGTTCAGGGCGCGACAGCTCCCAGGCCGCCGCCATGGACGCGCAGCCTCCCCCGATCACGGCCACCTTGATCGTCCCGCCGTCCACCCGCCGCCTCCCCGGAACCTTCCAGCTGTGGGCCGACCGTTCAGCCGCGTAAGACGGCCCGCTTCGAATCCGTCACTCTTACCTAACGCGCCTCGAACCGCACGGCGACACCGAGCTCACGACGCCGCGCACCGGCGATGCGTCCCAGCCCAAGCTCTACAGTAGTGAGCGGGGATGAACGCGCTTTTTATTCGGCGGATGCTGGCGACCCGATCCTTTCAGTGGCCGAGCGACGAATGAGGCCGCCATTCGAGGAACAGGCTCTGCCATCGAGCGCTTAGTGACCCGTACAAGGCGCTGGGCCTGGGCGGCCCGCAAGTCGGTCCGAACATGAACGGCAAGATCACGTGGTGAGTCCGCCGCCAACCGCCTCGCAGCCGGCGCCTCGAGCGCGGCATGCGCTTGAGGCGCTCAACTTCTTCATGGCCGACATGCAGGCCGGGATCGGCCCGTTCCTGGGTGTCTTCCTGCAGCAACGCGGCTGGGCGACGGGCGCCATCGGCCTGGTGATGACCCTTGGCGGCACGGCCGGCATGGTGGTCACCGCGCCGGCGGGCGCGCTGGTGGATGCTACGCGCCGCAAAAGGCTCTTCGTCATCCTATCGGGGCTGTTCACGGTCCTGGCGTCCTCGCTGATCTGGGTGTCGCAGGCCTTCTGGGTGATCGCCGGCTCGCAGATCGCCACCGCCATCGCGGGGGCCATAATCGGGCCCGCAGTCGTCGGCATCACCCTCGGTCTAGCCCGGCAGCGGGGTTTCAACCGTCAGAACGGACGCAATCAGGCGTTCAATCACGCCGGCAACATGATCGGTGCGGCTCTTTCCGGCTATCTCGGTTGGAGGTTCGGCTTCGTCGCCATCTTCTGGCTGGCGGCGACGTTCGGCGTGCTTTCCATCGCCTCGGTTCTGCTGATCCCACGTGAGGCGATCGACGACGACGCGGCGCGCGGTCTCGGCGAGGATAGGGGAGACGGAAATGCCAAGGGTTGGCGGGTCTTGCTGGCGTGCAAGCCACTGCTGGTGCTGGCCGCCTGTCTTGCCCTGTTCCACCTCGGTAACGCCGCCATGCTTCCCCTCTACGGCCTGGCGGTGGTGGCGGCGCACAAGGGCGACCCGGCCAGCGTCGTGGCCACCACCGTTGTCGTCGCCCAAGGGGTGATGGTGCTGGCCTCCATTGTGGCCATGCGGATGGCGGAGGCGCGCGGCTACTGGCTGGTGATCTTGATTACATTCATTGCGCTGCCGATCCGGGGGCTCGTCGCCGCCTCGGTTATCGAGGGCTGGGGCGTCTATCCGGTCCAGGTGCTGGACGGAGTCGGCGCGGGGCTGCAGAGCGTGGCCGTGCCGGGGTTGGTGGCGCGCATCCTGAACGGGACCGGGCGGGTCAATGTCGGACAGGGCGCGGTGATGACGGTTCAGGGTGTGGGGGCGGCGCTCAGCCCGGCGATCGGCGGGGCGATCGCCCAGGCGGTCGGCTATCGCATGGCCTTCCTGATCCTCGGTGGATTCGCCCTGGGCTCGCTCGCCCTCTGGCTGGCGTTTCACGGATCGATGCGCACGGCCTGCGCCACCGCGACCGACGCCGCGGCGGCCTGAGGGATCGGAGGCGGACACCGGATGACAACCGCCAACGCCGCGATCTGGGCGATCTGCGCCCTGGCCACCTTGGGCGTGATCGTGCGGCCGTTCAGGTGGCCGGAGGCCGTCTGGGCCGCCCTCGGCGCCATCGTCCTGGTGCTGTTCGGCTTGCTGCCCGCAGTCGACGCCGGTCGGGCCGTCGGCAAGGGTCTGGATGTCTATCTCTTCCTGATCGGAATGATGCTGCTCGCGGAGACCGCTCGGAGGGAGGGTCTGTTCGACTGGGTCGCCGCCATCGCCGTCAGCCGCTCGGACCGGTCGCCCCGCCGGCTGTTCCTGCTCGTCTACGGGGTCGGCGTCATGGTCACCACGTTCTTGTCCAACGACGCGACGGCCGTGGTGCTGACCCCGGCCGTGTTCGCAGCCACCCGAAAGGCCAAGGTCGAGCCGCTGCCCCATCTGTTCATCTGCGCGTTCATCGCCAACGCGGCCAGCTTCGTGTTGCCGATCTCCAACCCGGCCAACCTTGTGCTCTACGGCGATCACACCCCGCCGCTCGGGCGGTGGATGGCCAGCTTCGCCCTCCCGTCCCTGATCTCTATCGCCATCACCTATGTTGCGCTTCGCTGGACTCAGCGCGAAGCTCTGTTCGGGACCTGCGTAAGCGAGGTCGAGCAACCCAGATTGTCGGCCGGCGGCCAGGCCGTGCTGATCGGTATCACCCTTACCGGCGCGACCCTGCTGGTCGTCTCGGCGCTCGACATCCAACTCGGCGCCCCGACCTGCGCCATGGGCGTCTTGGCGGCTGTGGCCGTCCTGGCGATCAATCGAAGCTCGCCCTGGCCAGTCGTGAAGGGAGTCACGTGGTCGGTCGTACCCTTGGTCGCGGGCTTGTTCGTCATGGTCGAAGCGCTGGACCGCAGCGGACTGACCAGGCTCCTCGCCGCCCTGATACGCAACGCCGTCAGCACTTCGGTGGACGGTGCGGCCGCCGCATCGGGGGCGATCCTGGCCGTGGCGTCGAACCTGACGAACAATCTGCCGGCTGGCCTTGTCGCCAGCGCCGCGATCACCCAGGCCCATCCGCCGCAGAAGCTGGTCGACGCCCTCCTGATCGGGGTCGATCTCGGGCCGAACCTTTCGATAACGGGGTCTCTCGCCACGATCCTGTGGCTGACCGCGATCCGGCGGGAGGGCGAGGAGGTCGGCTTTCTGAGCTTCCTGAAGATCGGCGCAATCGTCATGCCCCCGGCGCTGGTCCTAGCTATTGCGGTGCGGCTCCTGATGGCTTGAAGCGTCGCCTCGCGCCTCCGCCTGTGTTTGGAAAGGCACAACCCGGACAATCGGGGGACGATGCGGGTCGCTTGGGCAACCTACTTCGCCCTGGGGTGTTCAAGCCAAGATTGTTGCCGTGGGGCGCGGACATGGATGAACAGCGAGTCCTGATCGTGGAAGATGAGGAGGCGCTACAGCAGATCGTTCGGGATGTGCTCGAAGAGGCCGGCTTCGCCGTCACGGCGAGCGCCAGCGCAGATGAAGCCATCGAGCTCCTGCAGCGCCAAGAGGCCGCCTTTGTCGCCCTCGTGACCGACATCCACCTCTCTCGAAGCGGCTTGACCGGCTGGGACGTCGCGAAACGAGCCCGCGAGCTGAACGGGATGCTGCCTGTGATCTATATGACCGGGGCTGCAGCCGGCGATTGGCCATCCAATGGCGTGCCGAACAGCGTCCTCGTCGCCAAGCCCTTTGCCCCGGCGCAGATCGTCACGGCCGTCACGCACCTCCTCAACAGCGCGAGCACAATGAGTTCCTGAGTGAGGTCCGCCATGGGTCGGAAGCCCTTGCGGCAGGCGGCCCCAGGGTCTGCCCCGCGGATCACGGCCCCGCGCCTCGAGGAACGCGACCTTCTGCGCCTCAGATGGGGCCGCTGCGCACTGGCCTCTACAAAACAGGCGGTTCTCCCGCCGCGACCAGCCTGGCGCTGAAGGCCTGCAGGTCGCCCGCCTGCAGCGCCCGCCATCTGGCGAGGACATCGTCGAGCTGGGCGTGCAGCGACCGATACATCGCCTGGTGCTGGGCGGTGGGGGCGGTGTCGGCGTCCTCGAGCGCCAGGGCGAATGAGGCGAACTGCTCGTTCAGCATGCCAGGGAAGGCGAGGTTGGCTTCCGAGCCCTTCATGTTGACCTGCATCAGGGTCTGTTCGATCGGGTCAAGCAGCTTGTTCAGCCTGTCCGCCTCGGCGGTAAGGGCCTGAGCGGAGGCCTTGCCGGCGAGGGATGTCTTGGTTCTTTCCAGGTTGGTCCTGGTCGCGCGCACGGCGTTGACCGCCTTGTGCAACCGATCGATGTCGGCCTCGGTGGCGACGGCCAGGTCGGTCTTGGCCCGGATCGCCGCATCCGCATCGCGCAGTCGCGGGTCCGCCACCACGACCAGGGGCTCGGTCAAGGTCTGGCCGCCGACGCTGAGTTTCACCTGATAACGGCCGGGTGGGACGAGCGGACCGCGGGGCGTCGGGCCCGAATAGAAGGCGCCCGGAATCTGCGCGGGATCGGACATCCGCAGGTCCCAGACCAGGCGGTTCATACCGGCTTTGGCCGAGATGCGGTCGTCGGGCACGATCTGGTCCGGCCACTCGGGCGGCTGGACCTCCTTGGTGCTCTTGGCGCTCGACAGGTGGCGCACGACCGCGCCGTCCGGTCCGACGATGTCGATGGTCAGCTCGCCGGCGGGCTCGGATTTCAAGACATAGTCGATCAGCGCGCCGGCCGGCGGGTCGTCGCCGACGGGGCGGCGGGTATTGACCTGATCGGGATAGTGCAGGCGGAGCGCGGTCTGCGGCGCATAGAGCACGGCCGCCTGCTGGTCAGTGTCCGGTCCGATCTGCCGCAGCGGCGTCACGTCATCGAGGATCCAGAACGAGCGGCCATGGGTGGCGGCCACCAGGTCGTCACCCTTGATCGCCAGGTCATGGACCGGCGTGGCTGGAAGGTTCAGCTGCAGGCTCTGCCAAAGGCCGCCGTCGTCGAACGAGACGAAGACACCCTTCTCGGTCGCGGCGTAGAGCAGGCCGCGGCGCACCGGGTCCTCGCGCACCGCGTGGACGACGGCGCCATCGGGCAGGCCGGCCGTGATCTGGGTCCAGGTCTTGCCGCCATCGGCCGTCCGGTAGGCATAGGGCTGGATATCGTCCAGCTTGTGCCGGTCCACGGCCAGATAGGCGACCTCAGCGTCATGCGGCGACGGCTCGATCATGTCGATCGAACTCCAGGCCGGCATGCCCTTGGGCGTGACGTCGGCCCAGTGCGCGCCGGCGTCCGAGGTCACATGCACCAAGCCGTCGTCCGAGCCCGCCCAGATCAGGCCTTGCTTCAACGGCGATTCCGCCAGGGCGAAGATGGTGTCGTAATATTCGACGCTGGTGATGTCCTTGGTAAGCGGGCCGCCCGAAGCGGTCTGCTTGGTCTTGTCGTTGCGCGTCAGGTCGCCGCTGATGATCGTCCAGCTATTGCCCTGATCGACCGACTTCCACACCACCTCGAAGGCCGCGTAGAGCACGTCAGGATTGTGCGGCGACAAGAACAGCGGCGAGGTCCAGTTGAACCTGTGCAGCAGCTCCGACGCCGGGTGGCCTGAATTGTCCAGCGGCCAAGGGCTGATGTCCTGGTCCTGCTCCTTGGTTTTGTCGTAGCGGGCGAACTGGTTCTCCGCGTCGCTGTAGATGATCTTGGGATTGCGCGGATCGGCGACGACGAAACCGCTCTCGCCGCCGCCGGCCGCGAACCAGTCGCTGGCGGTGATCACGCCCTCGTCGTCATAGCTGGCGATCGCCACATTGGAGTTGTCCTGCTGGGCGCCATAGATCCAGTAGGGAAAACCGGGGCTGACCGAGACATGGTAATAGGCGCCGGTGGGTTGATTGTCCTGGGTGGACCAGGTCTTGCCGCCGTCGAGCGAGATGCTGGCGCCGCCGTCATTGCAGTTGATCAGCCGGCGCGGGTCGGCCGGGTCGATCCACAGGCCGTGGTGGTCGCCGTGGGTGGCGGAGACCAGGTTGAAGGTCTTGCCGCCATCAATGGACTTCAACATGCCGGTGTTGAGGGCGTAGACCGTGTCGACGGATTTCGGGTCGGCGTAGATCTTTGAGAAATACCAGGCGCGCTGGCGGATACGGCCATCATCATTGACCCGGCGCCACGTGCCGCCGGCGTCGTCCGAGCGATACAGCCCTCCCTCGCGGGCCTCGATCATGGCGTAGACGCGCTGCGGGTCGGCCGCCGAGACCGACACGTCGATGCGGCCCAGGATACCGTCCGGCAGGCCGTGGCCCTTGAGTTCGGTCCAGGTCGCGCCGCCATCCGACGAGCGATACAGCCCGCTGCCGGGACCGCCACTGGAGAAATTCCACGGCTGGCGCTGCACCTGCCACATGGCGGCGTAGACGATCCGGGGATTGGACGGGTCAAAGGTGACGTCGATGGCGCCGGTATGCTCGTCCTTGTAGAGGGTCTTGGTCCAGGTCTTGCCGCCGTCGGTGGAGCGGAAGACGCCGCGCTCGGTATTGGGGCCAAAGGCGTGGCCAATGGCCGCGACGAGCACGATGTCGGGATTGGTCGGGTCGACGATGACGGCCCCGATCTGGCGGCTGTCGGCAAGGCCGATGTGGCTCCAGGTCTTGCCGCCGTCGGTGGTCTTGTAGACCCCGTCGCCATAGGTGATGTCGCCGCGCAGGGCGCCTTCGCCCGTGCCGACATAGATGACGTCAGGGTTGGACGGGGCGACCGCGATGGCGCCGATCGAGGACATCGGCTGGCTGTCGAAGATCGGCTTCCAGCTGTTGCCTGCGTCGGTGGTCTTCCAGACCCCGCCGGCGGCGGCGCCGAAGTAGAAGGTGTCCGGCGATCCGGCCACGCCGGTGACGGCCAAGGCCCGGCCGCCGCGATAGGGGCCGATGCCGCGCCACTGCAGCGCCTTGAACAACGCCTCGCTGACCGGCGCAGCAGTCGCCGACGTCGCGCTCGCGGCGAGGGCAGGCGCGCTCACGGCGAGCAGAAGGGCGGCCATGCCTCCGACGGCAAGGCGCGAATGCGAGCGCAAGACATGACCGGTCACTGAAGTTCCTCCATCGCCGCTTTGCGGCCTGAAACGACCTTAAGCGCATCCCGATCGCAGGACGACGGTTCGATTGTCCCTTCGCCCCGAAGGCGGCGGGAGCCGGTCGTTCGTCGATTTCAAGCTCAACGACGGGATACCTCGCTGACCGGGGCGACGTCCGCTCTGAGTCGAAGGCCGGCATGGGCGCGCTGCGTGGAAGCAGACATTCGCCGGGTCAGCTCGGGCTGGATATGCGGCAATTGGTCCGTCGGCTATGGAATGGGCGTCGAACTGATGGATTGATGGGCATGCTGGGATTGAGGAGCCTCGCCGGGATCGGATGGCTGGCCGCAATTTCAATGGGATGGGTTGCCGGGGCCGTCGGCCAGACAGATGCGCCGCAACCGCCAGATCAAACCAATCTGCGACCGATCACAGATCGCGCAGCGAGAGCCAGGGAAAGTCTCAACGCCATAACCGAGGACACGGACGTCGATCCCAAGCTGAAGATTTGTGCGTTTCGGCTGACGCTCGGCGTGGATCGCGTGTCACGCGACGGCAATGACGTGATCAATGTGAATAGAATGTATCTGCGAATGGTCGATCAAAGTGACCGAAGCATGATGTTGAAATATAGGAACGTGGTCATATCGAGAATTCTCAACACAGAGGCCGTCGCACGAGATCACCTTCTGAAACTGGATTCGGATTGTTCGTCCTTTCCCGGTTTTCATGAAAGGTCCGCCGAGGTCATCCGCCTGTTTGACGACACGCGAGAGCGCCTTTGTCCGCACTGGGTCGGGAGCGGTCCTAGGCCGGACGCTGCAGGAGCGCCTCCCGCTCCTTGGTCAGCTGCTCGAGCTGCGCTTCCTGCTCGGTGATCCGCGAGGTCATCAGTTCCTCGTCCGCCGCTCCGGAATAGGCGGCGGCCTGCTCGACAAGCTCGCGCAGGTTATCGCGGACGACCGACAGGCGCTGGTCCAGCTCGGCGAGACTTAGGGTTTCGGTGGGCAAGCGAGCCTCCTATGCGGGACGCCCAGACCTAACACCGCTGTCGCGCAGAAGCGATCACCGATAGCCGCGCCATGGGCGCTGGAACAACCGATAGCGGCGCCCTGGTTCGCTCCTACCAAGCTTTCAAGGAGATGACACCCGCCTGCAACCGCGCGTCCCTGCCCTCGGACATGCGCCGCACTTGGCGCAGGGCGGTGACAACCGCTTCGGGCTCGTAGGGTTTCGCCAAACAAGCCATTGCGCCGGCCCCTTTCAGGTCTTCGACGTCCTCACACTGGGCGGTGGCGAAAAGAACCGCGGTGTCGTAGTTGCGGTTGAGCGCCTTTGCGACCACGCGGCCATCGCCGGGATTCAGGTTGATGTCGACGACAGCAAGTTGTGGTCGGCATTTCTCAGCTATCCTGAAGGCCTGAGATTCAGAGACGGCGACGCTGACGTTGTAGCCAGCCTGGATCAACTCGTGCTCCACATCCATGGCGGTGACGATGTCGTCTTCGACAATGAGAACATTAATCTTGCTCATGAGCTCGGAAACTTGTGGCCGGTGGGTTCGTTCCAAGCTCAAGCGGGGGAGTCGACCGTTGCGATCATTCGCGTTTGGTCGTTCAGGGCTGTGGATGCGAGCGATCTCGGGCAAGCGGTCGATGTCGGCTTCGGGTCGCGAGCGCCCATCGCTTGCCGGCGGATCGCCGCTGTCCGACCCTAGGAATGGTCGCGGCGCCGCTTGTTCATCCAGTAGCGGAACGTTGGGACGTCATAGTTCGGGTCTGCAGCGTCCAGCAAAGCCGGATTGAACTTGGGACCAGGCTTTTGGCGGAGGTTTTGTTCAGCCCATTTGATGAATCTCGCGTTCTGGGCCGGCGATGTGCCTAGGTACCAAACGGCCACGGCCAGAGACATGGGGCACAGGATGATCATTCCAGCCACGTAGCCCCAGTAGCGATGGCCTAGGGCCGGTTCGACGGTCGCTCTTGCTGCGATACAGACGACTGCAAATAGAGCGACGCCGAGGCCCATGAGCGCCAACCTACCCGCATCACGAATTTTAAGGTCCTGATACCTCATCCCGCTCGCCCGCACGCCGACCCTCGGAGAGCATGGGGCAGCCGTCGTTCACCGACAAGCCAACCTCGCCAAGGTCCGCGGTCGGTCGATAGCGGTCGTCACGGCAATGCCGGAGAGGGACATTCCCACAGCCGGCAGAAGGTGGATTGTCGCCGGGACCCCGATCTATCTTGCGCTGCCTCCCTATAGCGAGTGTCCAGGATGCGGGTGTTCTTGACCGGCGCGACCGGCTTTATCGGCTCCTACCTCGTTCCGGAGCTGGTCGCTGCCGGCCATCGGGTGATCGGGCTCAGCCGTTCGGATGCGGGCGCCGAGGCCTTGGCCCGCGCCGGAGCGGAGGTCTTTCGCAGCGATGTGAACGATCTGGACCGCCTGCGCATAGCTGCCGAGACCGCCGACGGCGTCGTCCACGCGGCCTTCAACCACGACTTCTCCAACCTCACGCAGCACAGCGAGCAGGATCGAAGGGTCATCGAGACGCTGGGCGAGGCGCTAGCCGGGTCGGATCGGCCCCTCATCGTCACCTCCGGCACTGGCCTCGCCCGGTCGAAGACCGGCGGCCCGGCGGCGGAGACCGACGATCACCCGGCCTCAGCCGAGGTCCCCCGAGCCGCCACCGAGGAGGCGGCTGACGCCCTTATCGCCAAGGGCGGTCGCGTGATGGTGATGCGGCTGTCCCAGGTACATGACACACGCCGCCAAGGACGGATCACGCAGCACATCTTGTTGGCGAGGCGGAAGGGGCGCGTGGCCTACATCGGCGAACGAAGGAACCGTTTGGCGGCCGTTCACGTCTCCGACGCCGTCCGGCTTTATCGGTTGGCGCTCGAGAAAGGCCAAGCCGGCGCACGCTACCATGCCGTAGGCGAGGAAGGTGTCGCTATGCGCGACGTTGCCGAAGCGATCGGCGCGGGGTTGAAGACGCTGGTCGAGTCGATCACCCCGGAAGCGGCGCCTGGCTACTTTGGCCCGTTGGCGAACCTGGCAGCGCTTGATCTTGCCGCCTCCGGCGCGCTGACGCGCCGGGAACTTGACTGGAACCCCACTGGGCCGGATCTGCTGACCGATCTGCGAAGCATGGATTACAGTTTGATCTAGCCCTCCGGCCAATGTCGGCTTCGGTTCGCAAGCCACCACGCGCGTTGCGCCCGGAAGCAGACCTTCCCGTCGTGTCGGGTGTCCCCGGCGCCCGTTCGATCGGATATTGGTCGCGCAGCCCTACCGCGTCGGGGTCGGGACCTCGCCGCGGTAGTCGTAGAAGCCGCGCTGCGATTTGCGGCCGAGCCAGCCAGCCTCGACGTATTTCACCAGCAGCGGGCAGGGGCGGTATTTGGAGTCCGCCAGGCCCTCGTGGAGCACGTTCATGATCGCCAGGACCGTATCCAGGCCGATGAAGTCGCCCAGTTCCAGCGGCCCCATGGGATGGTTGGCCCCGAGCTTCATGGCGGTGTCGATGGCGCTGACCGTGCCGACGCCCTCGTAGAGGGTGTAGATCGCCTCGTTGATCATCGGCATTAGCACGCGGTTGACGATGAAGGCCGGGAAATCCTCGGCGTTGGCGGTGGTCTTGCCGAGGGATTTGGCGAAATCGACGGCGGTCTCGTAGGTGCCGGCGTCGGTGGCGATGCCGCGGATGATCTCCACCAGCTTCATCAGCGGCGCCGGGTTCATGAAGTGCAGGCCGATGAACCGCTCCGGCCGGTCGGTGACCGAGGCGAGGCGGGTGATCGAGATCGAGGAGGTGTTGGAGGCCAGCAGGGTGGCCGGCCCGAGATGGGGCATCAGTGAGGTGAAGATCTTCTTCTTGATCCCCTCGTCCTCCGTGGCCGCTTCGATGGCGAGATCGGTCTGACCGATGGCTTCGAGAGCGAGGGTCGGCTTGATGCGCTCCAGCGCCGCGACCATCGCCCCCGGCTCGATCAGGCCGCGCGCCACCTGGCGCGACAGGTTCTTGTCGATCATCTGCAGGCCGTGGTCGAGCCGTTCCTGCGACAGGTCGTTGAGCAGGACCTCGTAGCCCGCCAGCGCGCAGACATGAGCGATGCCGCCGCCCATCTGTCCCGCGCCGATGACCCCCACCGTCGCAATTTTTGTCATTCAGTCCGCCTCGAGCGCCGCCGCTTGGCCGCCCTATAGTTTCGTTTCTTGTGACCGTTCTCTAACACAAAGGCGACGGCCCACGCCAAGCTTTTGCTGCGATGCAGCGAAAGATGGTCACGTGGGAGAGAGCGAACCCGGCTTGATCGGGGATGCGCGTCCCGCCGAGGCCGCCGCCTCATCCGGCGCTGCGCGCCACCTTCTCCCCATGGACGGGGGCGAAGGAAAGAGGCGCCCAATTTCAGCCACCACTCGCCTTCGTACTCCCGCCAAGCTTGGCGGTCGGGGCGGCGGAGGCGCTGGGATTGGCGAACGTGGCTGGGTGATACGCTGCGTGGGCCGACATGGCGCAACGGCGTCCTTCGTGGTTGGAGTCGCCCTTGCTAGTGGCGCGGCGGCCCAGACGTCGCCGGCCCCTCAGCCGGCCGCGAACCAGCCGGCCCAGCCCGCGACGACCACGGTCAAACCCGTTGTCGTGGCCGGCAAGAACACAGAGCCCCAGCACCTCGCCGACCGGACGGTCTATCCGATCGCTGTTACCGGTCCGGGCGTACCGCTCTCCGACGTGCTCAGGGACATCCCCGCCGTGGATGTCGATCTGCAAGGCGGTCTCACCCTGCGCGGCAATTCGAACGTCACCATTCTCGTCGACGGCCAGCCCTCGGACGAGTTCAAGGGACCGAACCGGGCCCAGCTGCTGCAGCAGCTGCCAGGCGACCGCTACGAGCGGGTCGAGGTGATGACCGCGCCGTCGGCGGCCTATTCGCCCGAGGGCGCGGCCGGCGTCATCAACCTGATCACCCGCAAGGGTCGCGCCAAGCCGACCCTGACTCTATCCGCCCGGGTCGACAGCATCGGCCGGCTCAACGCCGGCGCCTCGGGCGAGACCTCGGTCGGCAAGGTCAAGCTGACCGGAGACCTCAGCGTCGGAACCTCTCCGTGGAAGACGTTCGGCGTCACCGATCAGCAGCTGAGCGACCCGGCGATGGGCGCGGAGGCGCAGGCGATGCAGACATCGGAGAGCGTGGACGGGTGGGAACACGTCAACGGCAATATGCGGGCGGTCTACGACCTCGCCGGGCGCGACACGCTCACCGCGGAGATCGGCGGCTGGGCCTGGCGCGGGCGGACGACGTCCGACGCCACCTATCAGAGCTCCGCCGTCTCGGGCCCGTTCGACACCGCTTTCGACAGCACGGGCCTCGATACCTACACTGGGCGTCTGGGTCAGGCGTCCCTGAACTACAGACGCGCCCTGGGCGGGGACGATCACGATCTCACGGTGCGGGCGGCAGTTTCGAGCTTCGATATTCACGACGACAACCTGCTCGCCGCCGATTTCACTCAGCCCGAATCCAGCCAGACGATTCAGGACGCCGTGTCGGACACGTCAGACCTGGCCGTCGACCTCCACGCCCAATTCGACACCCATGTCCTGGCGGGCGGCAAGCTGGCGCTGGGCTACGACCTCAACTACCGCCGCTACGCAAGCAGCAAGGACGAGACGTTCGCCGGCGAGGCAATCGCCCCAATCCACGACCTGTTCACCGCCGACCAGGTAACGTCGGCCCTGTTCGCCACGCTCGACGAGCAGATCGGGCGGTTGGATTTCCTGCCCGGGCTGCGCCTGGAGGCCTACCAGCGCACGGCGAGCGATCCGTCACTGCCGGGGCCCTACGGCGCGCGCTTCTTCGCGCCCTATCCGACCCTGGCGGTCAAGTATCAGATCGACGCCTAGGAAACGGTCACCGCCAAGTACAGCCGCCGCGTGGCCCGCCCGGCTCTGGCCCAGCTCGATCCGGTGGTCGTCCAGACCGATCCGCTCAGCTATTCGCAGGGCAATGCGGCGCTGAAGCCGAGCTATACGGACGCCTGGGAGGTCGACCTCGCACGCCAGGGCGACCGGGCCTCGGTCGAACTGGATGGCTTCTACCGCTCGACGACGGGCGAGATCGCGCCGCTGGTCGAGAACCTCGGCGGCGGCCGGACGCTCAACACCTCGGCCAATGTCGACGCCGAGCGCCATGCCGGCATCGAATTGACGGCGTCCGACAAGCTCTCGAAGGCGCTCAACGTCAGCCTCGACCTGACCGCGCAGCACGACCAGTTCAGCGGGGCCGGCGTCGTCGGCGACGCGCGGGGCGGCGCCTGGGTGCGCGGCAAGCTGAAGGCCAACTGGAGCCCGTCGAAGGCGGACTTCGTGCAGATCTCGTACAACGCCAACAGCCGGCAGGCGACGACCCAGGGCGCCCAGATGGGCGTGCAGTACGTCATTGTCGGCTACCGCCGTCGGCTCACCGACCGCGTCTCGCTCGAACTGCGGGCGACCGACCCGTTCGCGACCTTTCACCAGTCGTCGTTCGTCGAGCTGCCGGACCTGTCGTACCGTTCGGACAATTGGCCGCGGGCGCGGTCGGTGTCGATCGGCCTAGCCTGGGCGCTCGGCGGCGCCAAACCCCAGAGCCAGACCCGCGATTTCGACACCGGGGTAGGCTCGCGGTAGGGGGGCCGGATTGACGCGACCGCGGACGCGTGACGAAGGAAACCCGGAGCGCGGGCGTCCCGGCCGCCGGCGCTTGCGTCGAAGTGCGGCCGGGACGGCCGCGCTCCGAAAATGGACGGCTGCGCTCCGGGAAGCCGCTGGCGCGATCTCAATGGGCGAAGGAACAAAATCTAGGAGCCCCTAACCCCGTTCGTCGTCGCCCTGCGTATCCCCAGTCAGACACTCTGCGAGGCGTGGGCGATGGCGACCGGGACGACGGCGAAAACACTTCGAGCCTGCATGGTCGCAGCGGCGATCATGGCGGGGCTTGGCCAGGCAGCGTGCGCCAAGGCGGATCCGGTCGATCTGCAGGTGGTGGATCGCGAGAGCGGCCAGGTGCTGCCGGTCTGGGCCCGGCACGGGCGCCTGTACGTGGCCGGTGACCCCGGCGGCCGCTACAGCCTGCGGGTGACCAACAACACCGGCGGCCGGGTCAAGGTGGTGATGTCGGTCGATGGGGTCAACGTCGTCAGCGGACAGACGGCCAGCTGGAGGCAGACCGGCTATGTGATCTATCCGGGCCAGACCTACGACGTCACCGGCTGGCGGAAATCCAACGACGAGGTCGCCGCCTTCACCTTCGCGCCGCTGTCGGAGAGCTATGCCGCCCGCACCGGGCGGCCGGTCGAGGTCGGGGTGATCGGCATCGCGGTGTTCCAGGAGCGGGCCGCGGTCGCACCAACGCCGCCCGCGATCTCGACGGACCGACTGCGAACTCCGCCGATCATGTACAAGCCGGAAAGCGTGAGACCGCCGATTTCAGCGCCATTCATGGCCGGCGCGGCGCGCTCGGCGGCGCCCCCGCCACCACCTCCACCGGCGCCTGCCATGGCGCAAGCCGGCCGGGCCGACGCTGAACGGTCGGACGAGCGGCTGGGCACCGGGCACGGCGAGCGCGAGCGCTCGGTGGTCACCATGGTGTCGTTCGAGGCGGCGACGGCCTACCCGATGTTCACCCGCCAGATCGAATACGACACCTACGCCCACCTGGTCGCCGAGGGGGTGATCCGTCGACCTCTGGCCGAGGTCCGCCATCCGCGGCCGTTCCCGACGGCGCCCGACGCCGGCTTCGTTCCCGATCCGCCCGATGATCCCTGACCCCTTGCGCCCTTCCCTGGGAGGCGGCCAGATCGGCGCCTGATGGAGGGAGACGGCGTCGACGATGGCGAACTGCTTCGCGCCCACGCCGCCGGCGAGGCGCAGGCCTTCGCACGGCTCTATGACCGCTATGACCGGCAGAGTTTCAGCTTCATCCGCCGCCTGCTCGGCGCGTCGCACGCCGACGCCGCCGAGGATCTGCATCAGGAGACCTGGCTGGCGGTCTCGAAGAGCGCGGCCAGCTTCGATGCGCGCAAGGCCGGCTTCCGGACCTGGCTGTTCACCATCGCCCGGCGCAAGGTGCTGGACCATCTGCGGCGGGAAAAGGTCGTGGTGGTCAGCGCTGATCCAGATGAGGCGGCGATGACGGTCCGCGACCCCGGCCCAAACCCCGCCCAGCAGGTGGAGTCGCGTCAGCTGGCGGAACGGCTCGTCGCCGTTGTCGAGGCCCTGCCGCTGGAACAGCGCGGCGCCTTCGTGATGTTCGCCGACGGGGGATTGTCGCTGGAGGAGATCGCGACGGCGAGCGGCGTCGCGGTCGAGACGGCCAAGAGTCGGCTGCGCTATGCGCGCGCCCGGCTGCGGCAGGCCCTCGCCGATGAATGGTCGGCCCATGTCTGATT
>Ga0302317_10001421_pt1 | contig 17745 bp, 16 predicted proteins | sample III_Palsa_N3_3_FD_200450 | JGI IMG/M metagenome (GOLD analysis project Ga0302317, IMG submission 200450) | Peat permafrost microbial communities from Stordalen Mire near Abisko, Sweden - III_Palsa_N3_3 | ecosystem: Environmental > Terrestrial > Soil > Palsa > Peat permafrost | place: Sweden...
GGAGTACTCCGGGCGGGCAGTCGTCGGCGAAACAGGAACCCCAGCGGGTGACCGCTGGAATCCCCCGGCTTTAGCCGTGGGGAGGATGTCAATAGGCCATATAAACACTCGGCACCGGCGGCAGCGGTCCCCGGGGCCTGGTCTGCCCGGCAGGATCAGTACCTCCTGGAGCCTCGCCGAGCCCGCTGATCTCGCCGAGCAGTTCGTCCGTCGCCGCGGGTCAGCCGCTCCAGTGTCAGCGTGACCGATGCCATGCCGTTCCCTCGCCCGGCTAGAGCCTGCGTAACGCTAGAACAGCGTCCCCTCGCGTTCGATCCCGCGCATGGCGTCGTAGTCCAGGACTACGCACCTAATTCCGCGATCTTCCGCCAGCGTGCGCGCCTGTGGCTTTATCGTCTGCGCAGCGAGCACGCCCTTGACCGGGGCTAGGAGCGGGTCCCGGTTCAGCAGCTCCAGGTATCTGGTCAGCTGTTCGACAGCATCGATGCCAGCGTGGCGCTTGATCTCCACCGCCACATGAGTCCCTCCCCCCCAAGCGGCACCTTGGTTGGAATTGGCCCCGTCGATTTCGCCGCGCCGCATGATCTCGACCGCGACGCTGGTGCCGTCCGCGTCCTTGCACATGAGATCCACCGGCCCGATCGGGGTCGGGTACTCCCGCCGGATCAGCCGCCAGCCCTCGCCCAGCAGCTGCACCTGGGCCGCGAGCAGCTCCTGCAGGTGCGACTCGACGCCGTCTTTGACCAGGCCGGGGTCCACGCCCAGGTCAACCGAGGAGTCACTGAGAATCTCCTCGATCGTGATGGCCAGGGTCTCGCCGCCCTTGTTCGTCACCGTCCAGCGGCCGGGTTCCTCGGCGAGCCGGCAAGGCGGCGACATCCAGTTCAGCGGCTTGTAGGAGCCGCCGTCGGAGTGCACCAGGACCGAGCCGTCCGCCTTGACGATGAGCAGCCGGAGAGCCGAGGGAAGGTGAGCGGTGAGCCGGCCGACGTAGTCGACGCTGCACCGCGCGATGACGAGCCGCACGGAACGCCACTGTAGCCCGGCCGGTCCGGCATCGGCGCCAGCCCGAGGATTGACACATAAAGTGACTGCCGTGAGCCCCCGCAAATCCCGCCGCGCACGTACCGAGGTGACGTGGCCACTGGGCCCCGAGCGCCCCGAATCCTGGCCGGACGGGGACTGGATCGTCCGGCAGATCCCGGGCGCCGCCACGACCAAGGCTTACCGCTGTCCCGGATGTGACCAGGAGATACCTCCGGGCACGGCGCACGTGGTGGCCTGGCCCGCCGAGGCGCCCGGCGTCGAAATGCGGCGGCACTGGCACCGGGCGTGCTGGGAGCGGCGGCTGAGCCGCCGCCCGGGCCCGGGTAAGCGCGGCTGATCCTCCGCCCCGAGGTCGTCCAGGCCCGGTATGCCGGGCACGCTGAAGGGCCAGGTCCCCGCTCCGGAGCCTGGCCCTTCACCGACCGGCGGCGAGACGGCCGGAGCCGTCTTCCGCGCAGTGCTACCCGATTGTTACTCGGTCCACCAGTCCTCGTCGTCCGGGGCCTTGCCGTTGGCCGGCCGCTTGGCACCATTGCTGACCGGGGCACCGCTGCGGGCTCCCTGCCCGGCCGGGGCCGGGGCCGGGGCCGGCCGCTGCGCCGGGGCCTGAGCCGCGGGCCGCGGAGCGTTGTCAGCCGGCTGGGGCAGCGCGGGGGCGGGAGCCGGGGGCCGGGGCGCTTCCGCTCCGATGGCCGCGCGGGCGGGCGCCGCCTGCACGGCTGAATCGTCCATGCCCGGGACGCCGCCGCCGAGCAGCTGGCGCAGCTGCGCGAGGTGGCTGCTGATGCTGTCCTTCTGCCGGGTGAGGTCGTCGACCTGGCGCTGCGCCGCGGCGCGGGAGCGTTCGGCCTCGGACTTCGTGTCGGCCAGCAGGTGATCCGCCTGGCTCTTGGCCTGGCTGACGATCTGGTCCGCGTTCTTCTTGGCGTTACTGACCAGCTGCTTGGCGTGCTGGTCCGCGTCGCGGCGGGTCTGCTCGGCCTGGGCACTCGCCTTGGACGCCCGCTGCTCCGCCGTGGACGCCCGCTGCTCCGCCTCGGAGACGAGCTTCTGGGTCGCGGCCTGGGCGGCGGACAGTCGCTCGGCTTCCTGCCGTTCGGCTTCTTCCCGGCGCGCCGCGAGCTGGATCTCGAATTCGGCCTCGGCCTGTGCGCGCTGTGCTTCGCTCTCCTCGAGAAGCCGCTGAGCCTGGCTGCGCATCTCGTCAGCCTGGCGCTTGGACGTGGTGAGGATCTCGTCGCGCTCCCGCTTGGCGGACGCCTTGAGCTGGGCCACTTCACGCTCGGTCGTGGTCCGCAGCTTGGCGATGTCACGTTCCACCGCCGCGCGCTTCTCGGCGATCTCGTGGTCCGCCGTCGCCCGCAGCTTGGCCACCTCGCGCTCGGTCGTCGAGGTCAGTTCATCCGCCTCGCGCCGTGCGCCCGTCCTGATGGAGTCGGCCTCACGCTCGGCCGCGCCACGCTGGTCGTCGGTCTCGCGCTTGGCGATCGCCCGCAGCTCCGCCGCCTCGTTCTCAGCGGAGGCCCGCACCTCGGCCGCGTCCACCTTCGACGCGGCCTTGATCTCGTTGGCCTCGGACCGGGCGGCCTGGACCAGCTCGGTGGCCTGTTCCTCGGCCAGCCTGAGCAGCTGCTCGATCCGTGCGCCCAGGCCGGAGTAGGTGGGGCGTTCCTGCTCCTGGAGTTGCCGGTGAGCCTCAGCCAGCTCCCGGTGCATCGCCTGGACCTGATCCTTGTGCTGGCGCACCTCCCCCTCAAGCTGGGCGAGATGCTCGTTGACCTGCTGTGGGTCGTAGCCGCGCATCACCTTGGCGAACTCGCGCGGCTGGCTGTCTTCAAAGAAGTTGGTGAGCTGAGCGTCAATGTCGGATTGCATGTGGCCTAACCCTGTTGGGACGGTACGGCAGGCGGGGGGACAGCGGGGGACAGATGATTATCTCGCACCCGATCGTCAGGCTCAGCCGCCGGCACAGCGACAGGTACCTTAGCCGGTCGTTACGGACTTTTGCGATTTTCTCACCTGGTAGCAGGCAGACTACTCTGCCTTCGGGACGTTGTCGGTTGCTTCCTAGTTCCAGCGGCGGATTCTCTGGACTCGGCGGCCTGCTTCCGGTCGATCAGTACCATAACGGACACCGACCGTATATCCGTCCTGCGTAGCGGCCACTTCTGGGACTCGCCATGATCACGCGGTTGTATCTGGTGATGCCCTTGAGGTACAAGTGCCGTCCCCTGGCGGCAAGGTCGCCCTCCCCGGGGCGGCCCGGCCGGCATGCACCAGGAACGTATTTAGGTCCCGGTCCGGCGCTGGGGAACATCGTCCTGAACTGCGCCCCTCATCGACCCGGGAAAGGCCGCGAACTGGGCCGGAGAAGGCCGCGAACTGGGCCCGGGAAGCTGCGGACCAAGCGGCGGATCAGGCTGGCCCGGGGCCGGATTCCGCTGGGTGCTCTACGAGTTCGGTAAGCACCCCGCCGACATCGGCCGGATGGAGAAAAGCGATCGAGGCCCCCATCGAGCCGTGCCGTGGGCGCTCGTTGATGAGCCGGACCCCCGCCGCGCCGATCGCCGCCAGCGCGGCCCGGACGTCGGTGACGCCGTAGCCGACATGATGGATACCCTCGCCGCGCCGGGCCAGGAACTTCCCGACCGGTGAATCCGGTCCCAGCGGCTCGAGCAGCTGGATGTAGGAGGCCACGAGCGGAACGGCTGGCCCAGCTCCAGCCTGCGGCCCGGGATTCGCCTCCCGCCCGGCCTCGGCCGTGGCCCGCAGATCAGCAACCGGGTGCGGAGCCGGGCCGCCACCGGCCGCGGCGCGCAGGTCAGGCGCACCGGCCTGCGGCCCGGTTGCTTCCGGAGCTGCCGTGGCCACCAGCAGCATGGCTTCGCGGACGCCCTGCTCCTCGTTGATCTCGCGGGACACCACCGTGAGCCCGAACGTGGAGCAGTAGAAGTCGATCTTTTCCTCCAGATCCCGGCAGGCGATCCCGATGTGGTCGATCTGGGTCAGCATGCTGTACCTCTTTTCAGCTCCGCCGCCGCTCCTGTGGCCGGCGCTGCGCCTGAGCCCCGCTGCGCCTTTCTGCTGTGATGATGACAGCAGAAAGGGCCGCCGCTCCGCTAGGCGGGAGCGGAGCCTGCCGGAGAGACGTACCCCACAGCCGCTCGATCTGGGTGCCGGTGGGGACGGTGGATATCGTGAGAAGGACCGTGTTCGCGCAGCCAGCAGTGCACGGCGGACGGAGGGATCGGGATGAGCGAGGCCGTGGGCAGCAGCGCCGCAGTACCCGCCGGGCGCGAGGCCGTCATCGTCAGCGGGGCCAGGACGGCCATCGGCCGGCTGCTCGGCTCGCTGGCCACCTATTCCGGCGCCGAATTGGGCGCCATCGCGATCAAGGCGGCGCTCGAGCGCGCTGGCATCGCCGGGGACCAGGTCGACTACGTCATCATGGGCCAGGTGCTCCAGGCCGGCGCCGGCCAGATCCCCGCGCGGCAGGCGGCCGTGGCCGCGGGCGTCCCCATGTCGGTCCCGGCACTGACGGTCAACAAGGTGTGCCTGTCCGGGCTGGACGCGATCGCGTTGGCCGCTCAGCTGGTCCGGCTGGGTGAGTGTGACGTCGTCGTAGCGGGCGGCATGGAGTCGATGACCCAGGCGCCGCACCTGCTGCCGAAGTCCCGCTCCGGGTACAAGTTCGGCCCGGTCGAGCTGCTCGACTCGATGGCCGTCGACGGGCTCACCGACGCGTACGACCACCTCTCCATGGGGGAGTCCACCGAGCGGCTCGGCACCAAGCTCGGCATCACGCGCGAGGAGCAGGATGAGTTCTCCGCCCTTTCCCACCAGCGAGCCGCGGCGGCCATCAAGAACGGCCTGTTCGCCGACGAGATCGTCGGGGTTGAGGTACCGCGCCGGGGCGGCGACCCGCTGATCTTCGCCGAAGACGAGGGCGTGCGCGCCGACACCACTACCGAGTCGCTGAGCCGCTTGCGCCCGGCCTTCACCCCGGACGGGACGATCACCGCCGGATCGTCCTCGCAGATCTCGGACGGCGCGTGCGCCGTGGTCGTCATGGCCCGGGAGACCGCCGGAGCCCTGGGCGTGGACGTGCTGGCCCAGATCGGGGCCAGCGGCTCGGTGGCGGGCCCGGACAACTCGCTGCACTCCCAGCCCTCGAACGCGATCCGCCGGGCGCTGGCCAAGGGCGGGTTGACGGTGGCCGACCTCAGCCTCATCGAGATCAACGAGGCCTTCGCGGCCGTCGCCATCCAGTCCATGCGCGACCTCGGCGTGGGTACGGGCCGGGTCAACGTCAACGGCGGCGCGATCGCGCTCGGCCACCCGATCGGGGCGTCCGGGGCCCGCATCGCCCTGCATCTGGTGTACGAGCTGCAGCGGCGCGGCGGCGGCCTCGGGGCCGCCGGGCTGTGCGGGGGCGGTGGCCAGGGCGAGGCGCTGATCCTCCACGTACCCGCACCGGCCGTGTAACTTCGCGGTGTGACCACTTCGGCGAGCGGCGCCCCGGAACTGGTCGGGCGGGCGCATGAGGGTGATCCGCGTGCCCTGGCCCGGCTGGTCTCGCTGATCGAGGATGGATCACCCCGGCTTCGCACCGTCATGAAGGAGCTCGCGCCGCTGGCCGGCCGGGCCCGGGTGATCGGCCTGACGGGCTCGCCCGGAGCCGGGAAGTCCACGGTGACCAGCGCGCTGATCACGGCGTACCGCGGCCAGGGGCTGCGGGTCGCGGTGCTGGCCGTCGATCCCACCTCGCCCTTCACCGGCGGCGCGCTGCTCGGGGACCGGATCCGGATGCAGGATCACGCCACCGACGGCGACGTCTTCATCAGGTCCATGGCCAGCCGCGGCCACCTCGGCGGCCTGGCCGCGGCGACGCCGCAGGTGATCCGGGCACTCGACGCTGCCCGCTACGACGTCATCCTGATCGAGACGGTGGGCGTAGGGCAGGTCGAGGTGGAGATCGCCTCGCTGGCCGACTCGGTGACGGTTCTGGTCGTCCCGGGGATGGGGGACTCCATCCAGGCGGCCAAGGCGGGCATCCTGGAGATCGCCGACGTCTTCGTGGTCAACAAGGCGGACCGGCCGCAGGTCCAGGAGACGGTCCGGGACCTGCGGAACATGATCGCCCTGGCCGCGCAGGGCCCGGACGACTGGAAGCCGCCCATCGTCACGACGGTTGCCACCACCGGCGACGGGATCGGGGAGCTGGTCGGCCAGCTGGACGCGCACCGGGTGTGGCTGGACCGTTCCGGCGAGGGAGACCGCCGGCGGGCCGCTCGGGCCCGCGAGGAGGTGGCGGCGCTCGCCCTCGGCGCACTGCGCCGGAAGATGGCCCGGCTGCCCGGCGACAGCGCCCTGGGCGCGCTGGCCGAGCGGGTCGCGGCGGGCCAGATCGACCCCTACTCGGCGGCGGACGAGCTCCTCGGCGCCCTGACCGACAGCGCCTCACCGTAATGGCCGGGCGCAGGCCCCGTCCTCCAGGGGGGGTAAGCCCGGAAGTCGTGTTAACCGGGCGCCTTTGCTGGTCGATGTTCTGCCGGATGATGCCCGGCGGGGCACCGCTTCAGGATGCGGCGAAGTAGGACGGGGACCAGTAGTGCCCGTGCGTGATGTGCCGGTTCACCTGGCCGGTGAACTCCGATCGCAGGCGCCGGCCCGGCCCGCCCTTGAGGCTGTTCACCGGCGCGGAGACGGCGTCACAAAGACCAACTGGACGTGGAGCGCGCCTGCCGCGGCGGTGCTCCGCCGCGATTGTCACAGGCCGGTGGGATGCTGTGGTGTTGTGCAGGTGAGGTACCGGTATCGGATCTATCCCGGGCCGGGGCAGCAGCAGGCCCTGGCGCGGGTGTTCGGGTGTGCGCGGGTGGTGTATAACGACTGCGTGCGGCTGCGGGATGCCTGCCATGCGGCGGGGGAGAAGATCTCCGATACCGAGGTGCAGCGGCGGGTGATCACGCTGGCCAAGCTGACCCCGGAGCGGTCCTGGCTGGGTGAGGTCGCGTCGGTGGCGCTGGTGCGGGCCTGCCAGGATGCGCGGCGCGCGTACAGGAACTGGTTTGATTCGCTCAACGGGCGGCGCAAGGGGCCGACGATCCGGCATCCGAAGCCCCGGCGCAAGCACCGCCGCCAGTCGATTCGCCTGACCAGGAACGGGTTCGCCCTGCACGGGCAGCGGCTGTTCGTGGCGAAGGTGGGAGACATCCGGGTTGAATGGTCCCGCGTGCTGCCGTCGGTTCCCTCGTCGGTCACGGTGATCAAGGAGGCGGACGGCCGGTACTATGCCTCGTTCGTGGTGGGACGCGCGGCTACGCCGTTGCCTGCCTGCGGCCGCGAGGTGGGGATCGACCTGGGGCTGGCCAGCCTGGCCGTCACCTCGGGCGGTGAGGTGATCCCGAACCCCCGCTTGCTGCGGACGGCGCAGCGCCGGCTGAAGAAAGCACAGCGGGTTCTTTCCCGCCGGCAGAAAGGTTCCGCCAGCCGGGCCAGGGCCCGGCACCGGGTCGCGGTCCTGCACCGCACGGTGCGGGAGACACGGCTCGATCACGCGCATAAGACGGCGCTGCGGCTGGTCCGCGACAACCAAGCGGTCTACGCCGAAGACCTCGCCGTCAGCGGGCTGATGCGCACGAAGCTGGCCAGGTCGGTCGCCGACGCGGGATGGTCTCAGCTAGTGCGGTGCATCGAGGAGAAGGCGGCCCAGTATGGCCGCACGTTCGCCAGGATCGGCCGGTTCGAGCCCACCAGCCAGGTGTGCTCGGCATGCGGGGTGAAGGACGGCCCCAAGCCGCTCAGCGTCCGGATCTGGACGTGCGCGGCGTGCGGGACGGTCCACGACCGGGACGTGAACGCAGCGAGAAACATCTTGGCCGCCGGGCGGGCGGACAAGTCAAACGCCTGTGAAGCCGGTGCAAGACCACACCACGTGGCAGCCGGCGCTGAAGCAGGAACCCACCGGAGCGCGGCGTGAGCCGCGCTGGAGGAATCCCCGCCGTTCACGGCGGGGAGGACGTCAAGTTGGACCCCGCCGGCTCGCCGTCGCCTGGCTACCTTCTGCACCGCGGCGACGCCCTGGACGCTTACGCCGGCTGGCCCGCGCCCGCCGCGATCATCAGCGACGGCGCCTACGGCGTGCGCGGCTTTCACGGCGACACGATCGGCGCCGAAGGGCTGCCCGGCTGGTACCGCCCGCACGTCGAGGCCTGGAGCCGGTACGCGACCCCGGCCACCACGCTGTGGTTCTGGAACACCGAGCTCGGCTGGGCGACCGTGCATCCCCTGCTGGCCGCCAGCGGCTGGGATTATGTGCAGCTCATCACCTGGGACAAGGGGACCGCCCACATCGCGGGCAACGTCAACGGCCGGACGATCCGGCGCTTCCCCGTGGTCACCGAGGTCTGCGCCTTCTACCAGCGCCGCCTCGAGCTCTCCGGCGCCGAAGGCCCGCTGCCCGTCCAGCGGTGGCTGCGCCGCGAATGGCAGCGGTCCGGCCTGGCGCTGGCCCGGGCCAACGAGGCCTGCGGGGTGCGGAACGCGGCCACCCGCAAGTATCTGACCGCCGACTGGCTCTGGTACTGGCCGCCTGGCGAGATGGTGGAGCGGCTCGCCGCCTACGCCAACGCTCACGGCGCGCGCTGTGGCTGGCCTTACTTCTCTCTGGACGGGCGCGCGCCGGTGACGGCTAAGGAGTGGGACGCGCTGCGCTACACCTGGCGGCACGCTCATGGCCTGACCAACGTGTGGCCGCTCGCGCCGCTGCACGGCGTCGAACGAGTCAAGGGGACCATGCGCCGGGCCGCACCCCGCGTATACAACCCGAGTAGCCTGTCCGCGGCGCACCTGAACCAGAAGCCGCTGGCCTTCATGCGCCGCATCCTGGTCGCGGCTACGGGCGAAGGCGACGTGGTATGGGAGCCGTTCGGTGGCCTGGCGTCCGCGTCGGTCGCGGCCATCGGGGCTGGCCGGTTCCCCTGTGTCGCCGAAGCCGACCACGACTTCGCCGAGATCGCCGCTCAGCGCCTGGACGACGCCGTGGCCGGCCGCGACCCGGAGTCTCCCGAATCTCCCGGCGCGGCCTAGGGCCAGGCTTAGTGCAGGCTAGCTCCCGGCGATGAGGGAGCTGTGCCAGGCCTGGCCACCGTTGACGGTGAACCAGACCGCGTGCGCGTCTCCGGTAGCCGCCGCCCGGCCCGGGCCGCTGCCCTAAGCCGGGCTGGCGGTGGGCAGCCCGGCTTCCTGCGCCGCGGCCAGCAGCCACTCGTCGTAGGAGACCAGGGCCGTGAGGTCGTGCCTGATGGTGAGCGCGGACGCGAGGTGGATCGCGTCCAGGGCGCGCAACGTCACGGGCCGGGCGCCGGCGGCCCGGGTGAGCACGCTGGCCGTTATCCGGATGTCCCGGACCCGGCGAACTACGGTATAGGCCTGGGGCAGCGAGCCCGGGTCGGCGCGCCAGACGGCCCGGGGCACCTCCACCCGGACGATCGGGCTGGACACCCGGACCAGGTTGGCGCTGTGACCGAGCCACTCGATCAGCGCGGCCGACTCGGGTTCGGTGACGGCCAGCTTCACCAAGGCCGAGGAGTCCAGGTAGATCAATACCGTTCTTCCTCTCGCATCTGCAGCAGGATCTCCGATGCGGTTGGCTGTCCCAGTGGTACCGGCGGCCCCGGTTCGACGTCCAGAAGGTCGCCGGGGTCCTCGGCAGGCTCCAGAACGCCGGCCGCCATCAGGCGCTCCAGCGGGCTGCTTGGCTCCCTGACCGGCACCAGCTGGGCGACCAGACGGCCCCGGTTCGTGATGTCCACGGTGTATCCCCTCTCCGCCAGGTCGATGTACACGCTGGCATGCTGCCGCAGCTCGCGGACGCCGATGCACCGGGCCGGCGTATCACCGGTGCCGGCGGACTGGGGGTGCGAAGCGGACGTATCGCTCATAACGCGAATGTAGCACAGTAAGTGCTACGTTGAACGATTAGTAGCCGCAGCTGAAAAGACCTGGCGCTGCTGGTTAAGGTGCCGCGCGCATACGGCAGGATGGAAACATGCAGCCGCGGGATTTTTCGATTTACGGTGCCGTCGACCTCGGTGCCCGGCAGGCCGCCGCTCAGCGCCAGCAGCAGGCCGCCGAGGCCGGGCCGAACGGCAGTGCAGGGACCGCCGTCATCGACGTCACGGAAGAGACCTTTAACAGCCTGGTGGTGGAGCAATCGCGCACCACCCCCGTCATCATCGACCTGTGGGCGGACTGGTGCGGCCCTTGTAAGCAGCTCAGCCCCGTCCTGGAGAAGCTGGCCGGTGAAGCCGACGGCCAGTGGATCCTGGCCAAGATCGACGTAGACGCCAACCCGCGCCTCAGCCAGGCGCTCCAGGTGCAGAGCATTCCTATGGTCGTGGCGGTCATCGGTGGCCAGCTCGTTGACGGCTTTCTCGGCGCCCTGCCCGAGGCCCAGGTCCGGCAGTGGATCAGCCAGGTCCTGGGCGCGGCCGAACAGCTCGGCGTCAGCCCTGCGGCAGGCGGCCCCGGCACGGACGCCGACGGCCAGCAGGCCGCGGGCGGCCCTGCGGGCCCCGGCGGCCCTGCGGGCCCCGGCGGCCCTGCGGGCCCCGGCGGCCCGGCCGGTGCGGGCGGGCCCGGAGGCCCGGGGCGCCCGGGCGGGCCGGGCGGGCCCGGTGGCCCCATGGGCCCCGACGGCCCGGCCAACCCAGCCTACGCCGACGCTCAGCAGGCGATGGAGCGCGGCGATATGGACGCTGCGGCCGACGCCTTCCGCAAGGTCCTGGCCAGCTCACCCGCTGACCCGGTGGCCAAGGTCGGGCTGGCCCGCGTCGAGCTGTTCCAGCGTCTGGACTCCTACGACGAGAAGGCTGTGCGGCGTGCTGCCGCCGGGCACCCGGACGACGTGGAGGCCCAGGCCCGGGTGGCCGACATGGATGTGGCCGCGGGCAAGATCGAGGACGCCTTCGACCGGCTGCTCGGGGTGGTCCGGCGGACGTCCGGTGAGCAGCGGGACCAGGCCCGGGCGCGCCTCGTCGGCCTGTTCGAGATCTTCCCGCCGCGCGACCCGCGGGTCAGTAAGGCCCGGGCCGCCCTGTCCAGCCTCTTGTTCTGAGCCGGACTGCGGCCGCTGAGCCGGACTGCGGCCGGGCGGGACTTAGCGCGAGCGTGGCTCACGGAGGTCAACCTCCGTGAGCTGCTCGAGCGCCGGCAGCGCCTGGGCCAGCGCCTCGATCTGCTCCGGCCGGAGCAGGGCCAGGATGTCGGCCAGCATGGCTGTGCTTTCGTGCCGGATTCGCTCCAGCACTTCGTGGCCGCGCGGCGTGATGGCCAGCGTGCTGGCCCGGGCGTCCGCCGGTACCGCGCAGCGCTTGACGTAGCCGCACTCTTCGAGCGCGGTCACGATCCGGGTCAGGGTGGAGGGGGCAATGCCTTCGGCGGCGGCGACATCGCCAAGCCGCAGTGGGCCAGCCTGCTCGACGGTGGCCAGCGCCGACAGCTGGGTGGGGGTCAGCCCGGCGAGCTCATGATGCCGGAGCCGCCGGGACAGCCGGGCGACGGCGACCCGCAGCCGGGTCGCATCGATCTGCGCGGAACCGCCGCTCACCGGGCTTCCTTCCCCGCCCTCGGCCGGGGCTGAGACTGTGACCTTGTCCGGTCCGGCCAGAAGGTGACCGGCGTGTGCAGGCGGTGGCTGCTTCATCGCCGCGCTCACCGCAGTTTCCCGCGCCATTCTTGCAGGGTACGCGCTGGCGCTGAGCGGTTGGCGCCGGTTCCGGGTCGCCATCGGTCCCCGGCCACCGTCGTACTCTTGATGACAGGCGTTGCGATCAACCACGCAGCGTGCGAAGGCGCAGCTAGGGTCTGTTCAGGCAGAAGCAGAATCAGATTCAGCCTCGACAGAAGCAGCGAGCGGATGCGGGTCATGCGGCCCGCAGCCCGGCCAGCGGCAGTAGTTGCCCGCCGGGGCCAGGGAAGGCGGAGCATAATGGCCATGGCGCCGAGCGTCTCGTATTCCATGACGGTGCGGCTGGAAGTCGGCTCCCGCGGACGCGCTGTCAGCGAGATCACCCGGGCTGTGGAGCACGCCGGGGGCATCGTGACCGCGCTCGACGTCAACGGCGCGGGCCACGAGCGCCTGCGCGTCGACGTGACCTGCGCCGCCCGCGACACCGCGCACGCCGAAGCGATCGTCGCCGCGCTGTCGTCGCTGTCCGACGTGGCCGTGCACAAGGTCAGCGACCGGACCTTCCTGCTGCACCTTGGGGGCAAGATTGAGATGCGCTCCAAGGTGCCGCTGCGGACCCGGGACGAGCTGTCCATGGCGTATACGCCGGGGGTGGCGCGGGTGTCGCTGGCCATCGCGGCCAACCCCGATGACGTCCGCCGCCTCACGATCAAGCGGAACAGCGTCGCCGTCGTCACCGACGGGTCGGCGGTGCTCGGCCTGGGCAATATCGGCCCCTACGCCGCGCTGCCCGTGATGGAGGGCAAGGCCGCGCTGTTCAAGCGGTTCGCCGGCATCGACGCCTGGCCGATCTGCCTCGACACCCAGGACACCGACGAGATCGTCCGCACCGTTCAGGCCATCGCGCCGGGCTTTGGCGGCATCAACCTGGAGGACATCAGCGCCCCGCGCTGCTTCGAGGTGGAGCGCAGACTGCGCGGCCTGCTGGACATCCCGGTCTTCCACGATGACCAGCACGGCACGGCCATCGTGGTCATGGCCGCACTGACCAACGCGCTGCGCGTGGTGGGCAAGGAACTCGGCGCGGTCCGCGTCGCGATGGCCGGCGCGGGCGCGGCCGGGACCGCCGTGCTGAGGCTGCTGCTCGCGACCGGGGCCAAGGATGTCTGCGTCTGCGACGACCAGGGCGCGGTGCACCGCGGCCGGGCCGATCTGGCGGCGAACGAGAGCCTCCGCTGGATCGCGGACAATACGAATTCCCTCTGTTACGCGGGTGACCTGGCGGGCGCGATCGTCGACGCCGACGTGTTTATCGGTGTCTCCGCGCCGAACATCCTGCGTGGCACCGACATCGCGGCCATGAGGGAGGATGCCATCGTGTTCGCGCTGGCCAATCCCGAGCCCGAGGTCGACCCCGATGAGGCCCGGGAGCATGCGGCCGTGATCGCGACGGGGCGCAGCGACTACCCGAACCAGATCAACAACGTGCTGGCCTTCCCCGGTGTCTTCCGCGGCCTGCTGGACGCGCAGAGCCGGACGATCACTGACGGCATGCTGGTCGCCGCCGCCCGCGCGCTCGCCGACGTGGTGACCCCCGATGAGATCGGGCCGAACTACATCATCCCCTCGGTCTTCCACCCGGACGTGGCGTCGGCGGTGGCCGCGGCGGTCCGCGAGGCCGCGTCCGGGCCGCACCCGGCGGCTGCGCATTCGCTCGGCCCCGGCTCGTCTGCGCTAGGCCAAAAGTGTTAAGCGGGGACCATGATGGGCACATGGACGAGATGGCCACCGACAGCCTGACCGGCTGCCTGCTCGTCGCGACCCCGATGCTCGCTGACCCGAACTTCCGCCGCACCGTGGTCCTCATCGTCGAGGACGAGCCGAGCGAGGGCACCCTGGGCGTCGTTCTCAACCGGCCGACCGATGTCCCCGTGGGCCAGGTCCTCGAACCGTGGTCGGATCTGGTGACGGGCCCTTCGGTGGTTTTCAAAGGCGGCCCCGTAGCCCCGAACAGCGCGCTTGCGATCGCCTTCGTGCCGGGCGACGCGGAACCGCTCGGCTGGCACTCGTTGGAGGGCGCCGCGGCCATGTCCCGGCTCGGGCTGGTTGATCTGGACGCGCCCCCTGACCTCCTCGCCCCCGCCATCGACCGGCTCCGGGTCTACGCGGGCTACGCCGGCTGGGCCTCCGGCCAGCTGAAAGCCGAGATCAACGAGGGTGCCTGGTACGTGATTTCCGCTGAGCCGTCTGATGTGTTCGCCGGCGAGCCCGAGGGGCTGTGGTCGACGGTGCTGCGCCGCCAGGGCGGTGAGATAGCGTTCAAGGCTACCTTTCCCGATGACCCGGGCCTGAACTAGGGCCGTCCGGGCCCGGTCGGCCCTAAACTCGGATACATGAGCACCGAGGTTCTTCCTGACAGCGGCACCCGCTCCGAGACCGATGTCCGGCCGGATCTTTCCCACGGCGACGGAGACCACGAGCGGTTCGCCCACTATGTCGACAAGAGCAAGATCGTCGAGAGCGCGGTCACAGGGGACCCGGTCGTCGCGCTGTGCGGCAAAGTCTGGGTGCCGAGCCGGGACCCCAAGCGTTTCCCGGTCTGCCCGGAGTGCAAGGAGATCTACGAGTCACTCCCCGAGGGCGGCGAGTGAGCCGCTGCCCGCGCGGTAAGGACGGTCTTCCCGCACAACGCCGAATTCTGCTTTAGACACGGTGAGTGACCACGAATGTACGCTGCCGTCGGGTGGCGGGGGACACGACGCCTTCCTCCGGCAGGATCTGCTGGGTTCGCTGCGGGCCTGGCAGCGGGAAGCGTTCGCGGAGTACTTCCGCATCCCACGGCGCGATTTCCTGCTCAACGCTACGCCCGGCGCCGGGAAGACCGCCTACGCCCTGACCATCGCAGCCGAGCTGCTCGCCCGCCGGGAGGTTGCGGCTATCACGGTGGTCACGCCCACCGAGCATCTCAAGCACCAGTGGGCGGCCTCAGCGCTGCGCTTCGGCGTTGCGCTGGACTCGTCCTACCGGAACTCCCAGGGCCGGGCATCCGCCGATTTCGTCGGCGTGGCCGTCACGTACGCCCAGGTGGCCGCCCATCCGGCGCTGCACCGGCAGCGCACCGAAGGCCGCCGCACCCTGGTCGTCTTCGACGAGGTCCACCACGCCGGGGACGCTATGTCCTGGGGCGACGCGGTCCGGGAGGCGTTCGACCCGGCCCGGCGGCGGATCGCGCTGACCGGCACGCCGTTCCGCAGCGACACCAACCCGATCCCGTTCGTCAGCTATGACGAGCAGCTGGACGGGTCCCGGCGCAGCTCCTCCGATTACGTCTACGGTTACGCGAACGCGCTGGAGGACGGGGTCGTCCGGCCGGTGATCTTCCTGGCCTACTCCGGCGAAATGAGCTGGCGCACCCGGGCCGGCGACGAGATCACCGCGACCCTGGGCACCCCGATGACCAAGGAGCAGATCGCGCAGGCCTGGCGGACCGCGCTCGACCCATCCGGCGAGTGGGTCGGCCAGGTGCTGGAGGCGGCCGACAAACGGCTTACCGAGGTGCGCCGGGGCATGGCCGACGCGGCAGGGCTGGTCATCGCGGGCGACCACGAGGACGCCCGCGCCTACGCCGCGCAGCTGCGCCGCCTCACTGGCCATCGCCCCGTGCTGGTACTGTCCGACGATCCGGCGGCCAGCCGCAAGATCGCCGCGTTCGCGGCTTCCGGTGACCGCTGGATGGTCGCGGTCCGGATGGTGTCCGAGGGCGTGGACATCCCCCGCCTCGCGGTCGGTGTCTACGCGACCAGCGTCAGCACCGCGCTCTTCTTCGCCCAGGCTGTCGGCCGGTTCGTCCGCGCCCGCCGCCGCGGCGAGACCGCATCGGTGTTCGTGCCCTCGATACCGGTCCTGCTTGCCTTTGCGGCCGAACTTGAAGCTGAACGGGACCATGTGCTCCGTGCTCCCGCTGCGGCGCCCGAGGACGCGGAGCTGGCCGAAGCCCAGCGCCAGCGGGACACCCCCGACGATCTCCTCACCCCGCCCATCGAGGTGCTGCATGCGTCGGCTCACTTTGACCGCGTGCTGTACGACGGCGGCGAGTTCGGCACGGCCACGGCGCCGGGTTCGCCGGAAGAAGAGGACTATCTCGGGCTGCCCGGGCTGCTCGAACCGGAGCAGGTGGCGCAACTGCTGCGCAGCCGCCAGGCGGACCAGCTCAGGACGCGCTCCCAGGGTGGCGCGGCCACCAGCGGCCTGCCCGGAGTCTCAGGCCCTGGAGTCCCGGGTTCCGGCGCTGCTGGCGTGGCCGGTGCAACGGGTGCGCTGGGCGCCCGCATCGCGGTCGGCCCCGGCGGCCCGGAGACGCCGGGTTTCACCGCCGGAGCCTCCGGAGACTCCGGCCCCAGATCAGGCACCGCGGCAGGCCCTGCGGCCGCGGCGCCCGTCAGCCGCGAGGTGCTGGCCGCTCTGCGCAAGGAGTTGAACAGCCTGGTCGGCGCCTGGAACCACCGGACCGGCCAGCCGCATGGGGTCATCCACAATGACCTCCGCCGGGCGTGCGGCGGGCCGCCGCTGCCCCAGGCGACCGCGGACCAGATCCGCGCGCGCATCGACATGATCCGCCAGTGGGCCACCGCTCGCCGCTGAGCGCCCCGGACCACGCCACCCTCCGGTCAGCGGGCATCGCCCGGCGCGCGCCGGACGGCGCCACGGGATCGGCTAAGCCGCGCGGCCCGCCCAATGATGAGGGCCCCGGCCATGCAGGCGGTTCCGGCCGTGACGAGGAGCGGGGCCGGTAGAACGGCTCCGTCGGTGGCGCCGGGTTGCGCTGCTTCGGCCGCCTGTCCCGCGCCACCGGCTCCTCCGGCCACGGCCACGACGGCGGCTCGGGGCCGTCCGGCGGCCGGGACCGCGGCGGCTGCTTCGCCCACGATGCCGAGTCGGGCCCGGACGGTGACACGGTGCGCGACTTCGGCCTCGGCGGAGCCACCGGCTCGGGCGCCGGTACCGGCTTGTGCGGCGCGGCCCGCCAGGCTATCAGCCAGCGGACGATGGTCACCACCACCGCCACTGCGGTCGCGGCGGCCATCGCGACGAATCCCCCCGCGATCCACTCGGCCGCGCTGATCTTGAGCCCGGACTGGGAGGGGCCGGTGTTGTGCTGATAGATGAGGCCCGCAGCCACTGCTCCAGCCAGGTAGGCTGGGGCCGGAACCGGGATGAGCAGGTAAACGGCACGGGACCTGACGGCCAGGGCCGCGACGAGCGTGCCGACGACGATGAACCCGCCGAGCAGGTGGCCAGGATTCCGGTGCATGGCCACCGTAGCCACCGTGCCGATCACAGCGGCGGCAAAGACGATCAACGTCCCGTACCAGCCGGACAGCCGGCCCCAACGCCACGACGACCTGGGCGCCGATTGCGCGGCCTCCCGTTGCCGCCGCGCGGCGAGCCGGCCGCCGTCGGCCGGGATCGCCGTCGCGGGCCGCTCATCCAGGTCCGGTGCAACGAGCCGTAGGTCGTCCCGGGTCGCCTCAGCGGGGCGTGGCCCTACCGGGCCCTGTTCGCGCCGACCCGCCTCCACCTGGTCCTGCTCATGGCGCCCCGCCCCCGGCTGGCCGAACTCGCGCGGTTCCGGTCGTGGCTGGTCCTGCTCACGGCGGCCCGCTCCGGGCCCGCCTGGTTCCGGCGGTCCCCAGTCAGGTCTGCCTGGCTGGCGCGGTCCCGTGTCGCGTCCGCCTGGTTCCGGCGGTCCCCAGTCAGGTCTGCCTGGCTGGCGCGGTCCCGTGTCGCGTCCGCCTGGTTCCGGCGCGCCGGGATCCCGGCCGCCGGGCGCCAGCGCACTTGGCCCGGGCCACCCCTGCTCCCGGCCGCCGATCGCACGCCGGCCCGAACCACGCCGGCCGGTCTCAGGGCGGCCCTGATCACGGCGCGGCCGGGGACTCGTCCCGTTCGGCTGGAACGCAGGGCCGTCGTCCGGCTGGTACGGCTCCGGCTGGTACGGCTCCGGC
>Ga0302317_10001427_pt1 | contig 17686 bp, 13 predicted proteins | sample III_Palsa_N3_3_FD_200450 | JGI IMG/M metagenome (GOLD analysis project Ga0302317, IMG submission 200450) | Peat permafrost microbial communities from Stordalen Mire near Abisko, Sweden - III_Palsa_N3_3 | ecosystem: Environmental > Terrestrial > Soil > Palsa > Peat permafrost | place: Sweden...
GATTTGGCGGGAAACCGCCCTGTAGACGTCGAAGCGCGGCGGCACAAACACCAGCTTCGGACATTTGCGTATCGCCGTGACGGACGGCAGCGCCGAGCGAACTCCAAACTGCCGCGCCTCGTAACTGGCCGCCGCCACTACGCCGCGGCGCGCGCCATGGCCGACGGCCACCGGCCGTCCCCGGAGGTCGGGATTATCCCGCTGTTCGACCGACGCGTAGAAGGCGTCCATGTCGACGTGGATAATCTTGCGTATCGGCGGGTCGCTCATCGACGGCTACACTAGCAGCAGGTGAACAGAAGCAGAACTAGCGAGTTTGAGACCGACCGTGCCAAGCGCTTCTGAGACCTACCTGGCCACCCTGGCGAACGAGACGTTCCTGAGGCCTTGGGCCATCTCCAACCCCTTTCGCAAGACGGGCAAGGAGATTTCCGACCTGATTGTCCCGTTCGGTCAGGACGTCGTGGTAGTCTCGGACAAGGCCTGTCGTTTCAACAGCAAGATCGATGTGGCGCTGGCTTGGTCGCGCTGGGAGCGCGACGCCATCGACGAGAGCGTCAAGCAACTGGCCGGCGCCGTGCGTCAGCTCGATCGGCCCGACTGCCGGATCTTCGTTGACCACAAGGCGACGGAGCCCCTGGCCTATGATGTCCCGCCTCCCGAGGCGCGACGCTACCACCTCATTGCGGTCGGAAGACCCCACAAGGACCCCCACCGTTTACCGCCCGGCTGGCCTGGTCTCGTCTATTCCGACGAGGCAACGCCGCAGCCCTTTCAGGTCGGTCCGCGATTCATCGGCGACCACTTCGTCCACGTGTTTGACGGCGAGACGCTGGACCTGCTGGTGCGCCACCTCAGCACCGGCCCGGACCTGATCGCTTACTTGTCGAGCCGCGCCGCGGCTTTGTCCCGCCGTCCGGGTGTCACTTTCGGAGAGGCGGACCTGCTGGCCATCGCCACGTTCAATTGGATGAATGGAGGCGGGTTCAGCGTCACGCTCGACGCGGACGAGAAGGCGCATCTTGGGGAGAGCCCGTGGGCGGCCTATGCGATATCGGAGCGCGCCCAACACACCCGCAAGGAAGCCGAGGACAGCAAGAAGGGCGTCGACCTGGTGATCGGCGAGTTTCACCGCGAGTACACCGAGCGACGCGCGCGGAACGCCGACGCGCCAGATCCGCAACGGCACGAAGAGGCCATGCGGCTGTTGGCCGCCGAGAACCGCTTTGCGCGACGGATGATCTACGGCTCCCTCAAGAGCATTCTGCTCGAGGAGGACCAGAGCACCTTCTGGATGTCGACGGTTCCGTCCCCGACCCAGCCGGGCGTTCGCTATCTCTGGCTGGCCTATCCCAAGAAGCCCGCCGACGTGTCGGACGACGAATTCGCCGCGGGCGTCAGCGCACATTTGGGTCAGTACCTGATCGTCCTGGCCGACGAGTTTCCTGAAGACACCTTGGTCGGCATCGCGGTCCCCAACCGCAAAGCCCACGATAATCTCCTAGCTATGCGAGTGCTCGACGCGTCGGGCCGGGGGCCGGAAGCGGCGGCGCAGGCAGCCTTCTGGCGGGAGCTAGGCGTGCTCGACAGCCTCGACCCCGATCCTCACCTGCACGTCCCCTGATCCTCATCCGCGCTCAGCAGGCTTTTCGATCTCCTCGGTCGCCCGAGGGGACCGGCGGGCCCGCGACGTTGACCCCCGCTCGACGCCATCCTTAGATGCCGGGACGCCGACAGGACCGCGGACCATGCCCCAGCGATACGACATCCGTGAAGATCGCGAGGGATGGACAGTGTTCGACCTCTTCACCGGAGAACCTGTCGTGATCAGCGACGTCCCTCAGACCGGCCTCGATATCCAGGACGCCGACGAACTGGCGGAACTGTTGGACCACAAGGCGTTCGCCAACGATCGAGCGCTTCGGCAGTAGAGGCGGGGCGAATGTGTAATCTCTACGCGATCATGGAAGCCCGCGCCGAAGTCGCGCGTCTGGCCCGGGCCATGACCGACCGCAACAACAATCAGCCGCCGATGCCGGGCGTCTACCCGGACTATCCGGCGCCGGTGATCGTCACGACCGAGGACGGGTCGCGTGAGATGCGCAACATGCGCTGGGGCATGCCGACGTCAAAGCAGGCCCTGTTTAAGGCGGCGACCGAACGAGCCGATAAGTTGCGGGCCAAAGGCACTGAGTTCGACTTCGCGGAGCTGCTTAAGATTGAGCCCGACAAGGGCACGACTAACGTCCGCAACACCACGAACGCCCAGGGCAAAACCAATGCGCATTGGCGGCCCTGGCTTGGTCCTGCCAACCGCTGCCTGGTCCCCTTCACCTCCTTCGCTGAGCCCGACCAGGACCACGAGCGCACCCGCAAGAACATCTGGTTCGCGCTCGACGACAGCCGGCCCCTGGCCTTCTTTGCCGGTGTCTGGACGCCGCATGCCTGCGTGCGGATGAAGAGCAAGGGCTGGGAGGAGATCGAGGCCTACGGCTTCCTGACCACGGATTCCGCCGAGCCGGTGAAGACCTACCATTCCAAGGCTATGCCGGTGATCCTCACTGAGGAGGCTGACCGGGATCTCTGGATGAGTGGCGCGCCCTGGGATGAGGTCAAACACCTGCAGCGCCCTTTGCCTGAAGGCGCCCTGAAGGTCGTGGGGATCGGCGCACGGCAGGACGAAACCGTCCCCGGCTAACGAAGCCGTTCGCTACGTCTTCGGCGGCCAGGCCCAGGACCCGTCATAGAGGTGCGGGAAAACGGCGATGTCGTGCGACCCACAGCCGCCTTCGCCCGTACAGGACAGGCGTGGCACCAGCACTTTGAGCGGCAGGTCCAGTTGGTTCGCGAACCTCTGCAAAAGCTCGGGAGGCGTCCACTCGATCGTGCGCGGACAGTTTCGGCAGCAGATCCCGAGGGAAAAGCCCTTCTCGAGGTAGTTGCGGATCGTCCGGTCGCGCACCTGCCACAGCGCAAAGCGGCTGATTAGCTCCTCGTCCGGCCGCTCCATGGTGGTGTGGGAATGCGCTTCAGACATCGGAGTTGCCGTTGCGGATATGGGCCGCTGGCGACCCGGTGGAAAGCGATGCCTCTTGACTCTTTTCGTTCTCAGGCGGAACGAATAGGGAACATGAATACCGCTGGCCTGTTTTGGAGTCCATGCTCATCGCGCAGCCCCCTCGCGCCTTCGACGCTCTGCGCGCCGCGATCGCAAAGATCGAGGCCGGCGGCCGCGCGCCTAAGGGGTTCCTGCCGTTCGGCCTCGAAGTCCTGGACCATCGCCTCCCCAACGGGGGCCTGGCGCTCGGCGCGCTCCACGAAGTCGCCGGCGGCGGCAACGGAGCCATCGACGGGACGGCCTCGGCGCTGTTCGCGGCCGGGGTCGCAGCGCGGACCCGCGGTCAGGTCCTCTGGTGTGTCACCCGCAAGGACCTGTTCGCACCGTCATTGGCCCAGGCGGGTCTGGCGGCCGACCGGATCATTTACGTCGAGGCCGGCGACGAGAAGACCGTCCTGGCCTGTTTCGAGGAGGGGCTGCGCCACGGCGGACTGGGCGCTGTGGTTGGCGAGGTTGCGCGGCTCTCCATGACCGCCTCGCGGCGCCTTCAGCTCGCCGCCGAGGGTTCGGGCACGATGGGGATCGCCGTCCGCCGATGGCGGCGCCAAGCCGAGGCGGCCGACTTCGGACAGCCGACGGCGGCGACCACCCGATGGCGCGTCACCGCCCTGCCCTCGTCCCCGCTCCCGGCCGCCGGCGTCGGCCGACCCCGATGGTTCATCGAACTCATCCGCTGCAAGGCGGGCGAATGCGCGGATTTTGAATTGGAAGCTTGCGATGAGACGGGTCGTCTCGCTCTACCTGCCGACTTGGCCGACCGATCGCTTGCGACGACGCCTTGGCAAAGGCGCGCCGCCGGCTGAAGTCCCGGTCGTGATGATCGGCCGCTCGGGTCGCAAACGGATGGTGCTGGCGGCGGACGCCGCGGCGCAGGCGCTCCGGCTTCAGCCTGGCATGGCGGTCACCCAGGCCCGCGCCCTCTGCGCCGAGCTTGTCGTTCACGACGCGGATCTGCAGGGCGACGCCGAAGCGTTGGACCGCCTGGCGCTTTGGGCCCTGAAGCTCTACGCGCCGATCGTGGCGGCCGACCCGCCCGCCGGCCTGGTGATCGACGCCAGCGGGGCGGCGCACCTGTTTGGCGGCGAGGCGGCCCTGCTCGCCGACATGGTCGCCCGGCTGGCCAGCGCCGGCTTCGCCGCCCGCGCGGCCATGGCCGGGACCTGGGGGGCGGCCCACGCCCTGGCGCGGTTCATCAACGCGCCGGCGACGATCGTGCCCTCCGACCGAAGTGGCCGCGCCATCGCCCATCTGCCCACCTGGGCCCTGCGTCTGCCCGGCGGCATGGCCGACGCCCTGGGCAAGATGGGCATCGACACCGTCGGCGAGATCGAGGCCAAGCCCCGGGCGCCCCTCGCGCTGCGGTTCGGCCCCGAGCTGACCCGCCGCCTCGACCAGGCCTATGGCCGCGCCGCCGAACCGATCGAGCCGGTCGAGGCGCCCGAGCTCATCCAGGTCCGGCAGGTGTTCGCCGAGCCGATCGGCGCGCCCGAGACCCTGGCCCGCTACACCCTCAAGCTGGTCGACGCCTTGTGCGAAGCGCTTGAGGCCAAAGGCCTCGGCGCCCGGACGCTGGATCTGCGATTCCACCGTGTCGACAACCGCATCGAGGTGATCCGCGTGGGCCTCGCCAAGCCGGTCCGGGACATCAAGCGCCTGACCCGCCTGCTCTGCGACAAGCTGGAGACCGTCGATCCGGGCTTCGGCGTCGAGACCATGGTGCTGGCGGCCCCGATGGCCGAGCTCTTGACCTGGAAGCCCGTGGCCACGGACCTGACGCAGGCGCCCACGCCCGATGTCTCCGACCTCGTCGACACCCTCGCCAATCGCCTGGGCCCTGGACGGCTCTATCGCGCGACCCCGGCCCAGAGCGATGTGCCCGAACGCTCGGTCCGCAGGATTGAACCGACCGCGCCGCCATCCGGCGAGACCTGGCCCGCCCATTGGCCGCGGCCGGCCCGGCTTCTGTCCCGCCCCGAGCCGATCGAAACCCTGGCCCTCCTGCCCGACCAGCCGCCCACCGCCTTCACCTGGCGCGGCGTGCGCCGGCGTGTGAAGCGCGCCGACGGCCCGGAGCGGATCTTCGGCGAGTGGTGGCGACGCGACGGCGAGGTCGACGCCGTGCGCGACTACTTCCAGCTCGAGGACGACGCCGGCGAGCGGTTCTGGGTCTTCCGCCGCGGCGATGGCGATCAGGCGGCCACCGGCGACCTCACCTGGTTCCTGCACGGGCTGTTCGGATGAACGGCCGCGCCCCAGCCGCTCGGTACGCCGAGCTGCAGGCGACCTCGCATTTTTCGTTTTTGCGCGGCGCCTCGTCCTGCGAGGACCTGTTCAGCCAGGCCGCCCTTCTCGGGATCGAGGCTCTGGCCATCGCCGACCGCAACTCGGTCGCCGGCATCGTCCGCGCCCACGAGGCCGCCAAGATAGCCGGAATCCGCCTGATCGTCGGCTGCCGGCTGGACCTTCAAGATGGGTCCGGCGTCCTGGTCTACCCGACCGACCGGCCCGCCTACGCCCAGCTCTGCCGCCTGCTGTCGCTGGGCAAGCGCCGGGCGGGCAAGGCCAAGTGCAGTCTAGACTGGCTAGACCTGCCGGACTTCGCCGAGGGCCTGATCGCGATCCTGGTCCCAGACCAGGCGGACGAGGCCTGCGCCCAACGGCTGAGGCGCTTGAAGGCGACCTTCACCGCGGGCGCCTATCTGGCGCTGAGCTTGCGCCGTCGGCCGGGCGACGCGATGCGCCTGCACGACCTGTCCAACCTGGCCGCCCAGGCCGGCGTCCAGACCGTCGTCACCAACGACGTGCTGTTCCACCATCCCGAGCGCCGCCTGCTGCAGGACGTGGTCACCTGCGTGCGCCACGGCTGCACCATCGACGAGTTGGGGTTTCGGCGCGAGCGCCACGCCGATCGGCACCTGAAGCCGGCCGAGGAGATGCACCGCCTCTTCGCCAGATACCCCGAAGCCCTGGCGCGCACCCTGGAGATCGCCGACCGCTGCCGCTTCTCGCTCGAGGAGCTGAAGTACCAGTACCCCGACGAGGTCTCGACGCCCGGCATGACGCCCCAGGCGACGCTAGAGGCCCTGACCTGGGAAGGGGCGGAGCGGCGCTACCCGGAAGGCGTGCCGGACAAGGTCAAGGCGATCCTGCGCCACGAGCTGGGGCTGATCCAGACCCTGGAATACGCCCCATACTTCCTGACCGTGAACTCCATCGTCCGCTTCGCCCGCAGCCAGGACATCCTCTGTCAGGGCCGCGGCTCGGCCGCCAATTCCGCCGTCTGCTACGTGCTGGGCATCACCTCCATCGATCCCGAGCGCAACGACCTGCTGTTCGAGCGCTTCGTCTCCGAGGAGCGGCGTGAGCCGCCGGACATCGATGTCGATTTCGAGCACGAGCGGCGCGAGATCGTGATGCAGTGGGTCTACGAGACCTACGGCCGCGACCACTCCGCCCTCTGCTCCACCGTCGTGCGATATCGGACCCGTGGGGCGATCCGCGACGTGGGCAAGGCCCTGGGCCTGCCCGAGGACCTGACCAAGATGCTGTCGTCCCAGACCTGGGGCTGGTCGGAAGGGGTCCAGGACAAGCACGCCAAGGAGCTGAACCTCAACCTCGGCGACCGCCGGCTGCGCCTCACCCTCGATCTCGCCCGCCAGCTGATGGGCGCCCCGCGCCATCTGTCCCAGCACCCGGGCGGCTTCGTCCTGACCCGCGACCGGCTCGACGAACTGGTGCCGATCGAGCCGGCGGCGATGAAGGACCGCCAGGTGATCGAGTGGGACAAAGACGACATCGACGCCCTGAAGTTCATGAAGGTCGACTGCCTGGCGCTCGGCATGATGAGCTGCATGAAGCGCGGCCTGGACCTGCTGAAGGTCCACAAAGGAATCGACCTGGACCTCGCCACCATCCCCGCCGAGGATCCGCGCACCTACGCAATGATCCGCAAGGCCGACACCCTCGGGGTTTTCCAGATCGAGAGCCGGGCGCAGATGGCCATGCTGCCCCGCATCAAGCCCCGCACCTTCTACGACCTGGTGATCGAGGTGGCGATCGTGCGCCCAGGCCCGATCCAGGGCGACATGGTCCACCCCTATCTGCGCCGGCGCGAGGGCAAGGAGCCCGTGGTCTTTCCCAAGCCCGAGCTGGAGAAGGTGCTGGGCAAGACCCTCGGCGTGCCCTTGTTCCAGGAGCAGGCCATGCGGGTGGCCATCGAGTGCGCCGGCTTCACGGCCGGCGAGGCCGACCAGCTGCGCCGCGCCATGGCCACCTTCAAGCACACCGGCGGGGTCAGCCATTTTCGGGACAAGCTGATCGGCGGCATGGTCGCCCGCGGCTACGACCAGGAGTTCGCCGAGAAGACCTTCAGCCAGCTGGAGGGTTTCGGCTCCTATGGCTTCCCCGAAAGCCACGCGGCCTCCTTCGCCCTGATCGCCTACGCCTCCAGCTGGCTGAAATGCCACCACCCGGATGTCTTCTGCGCCGCCCTGCTCAATGCCCAGCCCATGGGCTTCTACGCCCCCGCCCAGATCGTCCGCGATGCTCAGGCCCATGGCGTTGAGGTGCGCCCCGTCTGCGTCAACGCCTCGCGATGGGACTGCACCCTGGAGCCCACCGGTCACCCGGACCGGTTCGCGATGCGGCTGGGCCTGCGCCAGGTGCGCGGCCTCGCCAACATCGACGCGGCCGCCATTCTCGCCGCCCGGGCCAACCACGCTTTCGCCTCCGTCGATGACCTCTGGCGCCGCGCCGGCGTGCCCGCCGCCAGCCTGGTCAAGATCGCCGAGGCGGACGGCTTCGGGCCATCGATGGGCCTGGCGCGCCGTGAGGCGCTCTGGGCCATCAAGGCGCTGCGCGACGAGCCGCTGCCCCTCTTCGCCGCCGCCTCGGCCCGCGAACAGGCGATCGTGCCGGAGGTCGATGAGCCCGAGGTGGCGCTGAAGCCGATGAAGGCGGGCCGCGAGGTGGTCGAGGACTATGGCCACATCGGCCTGACCCTGCGCGAGCACCCGGTCACCTTCCTGCGCCAGGACCTGGCCCGCGAGAAGTTCATGACCTGCGCCGCCGCCAGCGCCGGCAAGGATTTCCAGAGCTGCAGGGTCGCCGGCCTGGTGCTGGTCCGCCAGAAGCCCGGATCAGCGAAGAACGTCACCTTCATCACTCTGGAGGACGAGACCGGCGTGGCCAACCTCGTGGTCTGGGAGCAGGTCTACGAAAAGCACCGCCGCACCGTGCTGACCTGCTCGATGCTGGGCGTGATCGGCCGGATCCAGCGCGAGGGCGAGGTTGTCCATGTGGTCGCCTACAGCCTCATCGACCTGTCGGCCGAACTTGCCAGCGTCGGCGGGCGCGACGCCCCCTTCCCGCTGCCCCACGGCCGCGGCGATGAATTCGCCCGGGGGCCATCCGCGCCGGACCCTCGCGAGGCGTCATCCAAGGGTTCAAGGATCCAAGGCGCCTACGCCCAAGAGCCGCACGTCGACGCAATCCGCCAGAAGACCCGCGACTTCCGATGAAATCCAACGTGGGACGGCGGATGAAACTGGTGAGACGGCAGCCGACGCGCAGAGTCGGTTGACTCCCAATACCTGTGCCATGGTTCTCGAATGCGAATCAGTCCTGACGAGCACACGGTAGACGCCGACGATTTTGCTCGGCGCTTTTCGATGCGCCCAGGCCGTCTCATGTGGTTGCTCGGCGCGGGCGCCTCTGCTGCGGCAGGGATCCCGACGGCCTGGGATATGATCTGGGACTTCAAGCAGCAACTCTATGTCAGCCAGCGGAAAGTCTCCGCTAAGACCGTCAGCGATTTCTCCAACCCCGCAGTTCGCTCCATCCTGCAATCCTACATCGACGGAGCCGAGAACCTTCCTGCCGCCGGTGCTCCCGATGAGTACGCCGCCCTGTTCGAGGCCGCGTGGCCCAGCGAGAGCGACCGTCAGACTTACATCGCGGGCAAGCTAAGCGGAGCCAAACCTTCTTACGGGCACATTGCCCTGGCGACGCTTATGCGCGCCGGACACACCAAGGTCGTCTGGACAACCAATTTCGATCCCCTCATCGCTGACGCCTGCGCCAAGGTTTACGACGGCACGGGACCTCTGACGACGGTTTCGTTAGATACGCCTGGCCTGGGCCGCGAAGTGATGACTTCGGAACGATGGCCCGCTGAGGTGAAACTTCACGGCGACTTCAGGTCTCGCCGGCTGAAGAACACACCAGACGAATTGCGCGATCAGGATGCGCAGCTGCGCCGCCTCCTGATCGACGCTTGCCATCGCGCGGGTCTGGTCGTCGCGGGATATAGCGGCCGGGATGACTCGATCATGGACGCCCTGGCGGAGGTGCTCAGCAAGCCAGACCCCTTTCCTGGCGGGTTGTTTTGGCTGCATCGCGGAGAAGACCCGCCACTCGCACGTGTCCACGACCTGTTGCAGGCCGCCGCCACGGCTGGTGTTGATGGCGGACTCGTCCGGGTCGACAATTTTGACGAAACGCTTCGCGACGCTGTTCGCCTGTTGCCAAACCTGGACATGGCCGCGCTGGAAGCCTTCGCATCCGAGCGCCAGATCGTGTCCGCTCCGGCGAAGATGAGCGGCCCGCAGGGCTTTCCGGTGATCCGCCTGAATGGCCTGCCCTTGCTCCAGACCCCCACGGTCTGTCGGCGGGTCGTCTGCGACGCTGGAGGGGCGGCCGAGGTTGCGCTTGCGATTGAAGAGGCGGGTGTCGACGTTCTCGCGGCCCGGACGCAGGCGGGTGTGCTCGCGTTTGGCGCCGACAACGACGTCAGGATCGCCCTGGCCAAATACAGGGTAGAAGCCTTCGACTTGCACTCGATCGAGACTCGGCGCCTCCGCTACGACTCAGGCGAACGAGGCCTTTTGCGGCGCGCGCTGTCGCGGGCGCTGTCTCGGGAACACGACCTTACCCTGATGCGACGACGCAGCGCCGATCTGCTCGCACCCAGCAATCCAGGCGCCGCGACCTGGGGACCGTTGCGCACGATCGTCGGCCCTCTTGCAGGTGCAGTGCCCAAGCATCCCGAACTGACTTGGCGGGAAGGCTTTGGCGCCCGTCTCGATTGGGCCGACGATCGCCTGTGGCTGCTGATCGAACCGCGGACGATCTTCGACGGGGTCACCCCGGAAAACCGGTTTGTTTCGCAGGACTTCGCCCGAGAGCGGACCGTGAAACGCTATAATCGCAAACTCAACGAGCTCATAGATTTTTGGGCCCACCTGCTCAGCAAGGACGGGGCGGACCTGAGCGCCTTGGCCACCGGCGCCGGGGTCGATGCGGTTTTCCGGCTCGGCGCCGACACAGCCTTCTCTCGCCGGGCGCGCGCATGAGCAGCCAGATCGCTCCTCACCTCTGGCTGCCGGAGCCCAAGCTGGCGTTCCACCCGGATCGGCCAGGCGATACGGACACCCATCCCCTCCGCGGCCTCGTTCGTTTCGGCCCCTACTCGGCCGGCTTGGTGCCCAACCCGATCCGCGTGGCGACCATCTCGCCCGCCGGTGAGGCCAGCAAGCTCTACAACTTCATGAAGGAGCTGAATTCCAACTACGCGCCCACCGAACGGAAGGACTACCTGCCGGAGTGGAAGGGGTTCAGTTCAATCTTCAACGTACACATGCGCGGCGCGGCGAAGGATTGTCACATCGAGCTCGACGCGGCGTCGGAGACGGAATTCGAGGCTAGTCCGCGACCGCACATTGTTCTCGCAGACCGACTGCTGCGGGCAATCCAGACCCTGGAGGGCCGCCGATCCGAGTTCGACGTCATCTTCATCTACCTGCCGGTTCGATGGACGCCCGGCTTTACCGGCGGCGCCACTGATGACTTCGACCTGCATGATAACCTGAAAGCCGCGACCGCGGCGCGGCGAATCCCGGTGCAGCTGGTGCGTGAAGACAGGGCCCTCGCCTATCCCGATCGGGCCAGCGTGATGTGGCGCATCGGATTGGCGCTGTACGCGAAGGCCGGCGGGGTTCCATGGAAGTTGGCCGACACCGACCCGGAGACGGCCTATATCGGCATTTCGTATGCCGTTCGGCCGATGAGCACCGAAGGGCCCAGATTTGTCACCTGCTGCAGCCAGGTGTTTGACGCCGATGGGGCGGGCCTAGAGTTCGTGGCCTATGACGCGCATCTCGACGTCCAACGGGACAATCCCTTTCTATCGCGAAATGAGATGTTTCGGGTGATGTCCAGGTCCCTGGATCTATATCGGCGTCGGCATGCGGGTCGCTCACCCCGCCGCGTCATCGTTCATAAGTCGACGGAGTTCAAACCCGACGAAATTGACGGCTGCATGGAGGCTCTCCACTTGTGCGAGGCCGTGGACCTCGTCCAGGTGGTCGAGGACGTGGGCTGGCGAGGCGTGCGCATCGACGCCGACAGCAGCGGCGGAAAGAAGGGCGCACCCGCCGGCTTTCCTGTCGCGCGGGGAAGCCTGCTGGGCCTGAGTCCGCGGGAGTGCCTGCTGTGGATGCATGGTGATGTGAAAGGGGTTAGCGACAAAGGCTCCTACTTCCAGGGGGCCCGCAGCACGCCACGCCCCATCCGGCTTGTCCGCCACGCCGGGCATGGTGGGTGGGATGTGACGGCCCAGTCGGCCCTCGCGCTCTCCAAGATGAACTGGAACAACGACGCCCTTTACGACCCGCTGCCGGTGACGATGGGCTACGCGCAAGTCTTGGCCCGGGTTATCAAGCGCATGCCTGGCCTTGGGGCGGCGCCGTATCAATTTCGATATTTCATGTAGGGCGAGCCCCAACCGCAACGCTTGAGGCCGAACGTAGGTTACGCGAGCGTCCTGATGCTCGGGCGGTCCTTGCAATTCGGACTCGCCCGGGACAGATAGATTTGCAGGAAGTCCTGCAGGCGACTTGTCCGGCCGTGTGTTTGGCAAGCGCCGTGGTTACCCGGGGCCGAAAGCTCCGGTTGCCGACCACAGGCTTCCTTCTGTTTTGGGGAAATTTCCGTCGCAGATGAGCCTGCAGCGCCCGGTCCGCCCTTGACATTTCGGGGCCAATGGACAATCTAACTCTCGGAGGCTTTGTACGCTGAAAGGCGGGCATTGCCTTTTTTTATGCCTGCGGCTCTGGCGCTCCGTCGAGGCTGCGGATGAGCTTGAACCCCCAGGTGTCATAGCCGCCCGCCGTTGCAGCATGATACCGCAGACGCAGCGCCTGCCGCGCGTATGGGGCCAATTCCGGCCTCGCAGGCAAGGCCATGCCGGTCAGCCTCACACCCCACGATATGACATAGGCCAGCAAGTCGGCCATCTGAACCATCGTGGTCAGATCGCTGTGGACGAATAGCGGCTCCGGGATGATCAGGCGGGACCGCGCGCGGCCTTTGTTGGTGTGCAGGAAATAGCGCTCCATTTGCGATAGCAGCCTGTGGCTCGCCACCTTGTCCAGCTCGTCGAATACGATTTCACCCATCGGTCGGGGCATGTCTGGCCGGCTATTCAGAAAATGGAAGAACCGCTCAAACAGGAAGGCGTAGTCCTTCCGCATGAAGTCGAAGGCCGGGCGCACCTTTTCCTGCGGAAGAATGCTCGCGAAGGCGATCGCACCGTGGTGGCGGCATAGGTCAAATGCCGCCCCGACATAGGCCAGCTTCGACTGCGCCAACGCCCTTAGCTGGGCGCCGTGAACCGCTGCGCCATCCGCAAGCGCCATCCGCGCCAGCTCCGCCCGTTCCTGGCGGGGAATAATCTCGCCAGCTGCAAGGCGGAAGGTCTTCGTCTTCAGGAGCTTCTTGGCCTTAGCCTCGGCGCCGTAGGCATCGAACAGGCGAATGCCGAAGAGATCGTCCTGGGCTTGCTTCAAGTCCTGGATCAGGGGCCAAAGGCGCCGGTCTTCAATCGCGAATCCGGCCAGCACTTCGTATGGCGAATCGCGACCGTCCGTTCCGCTCTCGTCTATAAATAGCAGCCAAGCCATCAGGTCGTTTCGCTCTCGTTATCATCCGCGGCGAACGGGTCTGCGACCTCGCCCGATTGGCTTCGCATCTCAAGGTTCTGGGCGGCCGCTTTCTCCAGCTTTTCCACCAGCCCAGTCAAATCGATCCGCCTTCGCACAATACGATCGGCGGATTTCTCCGGCGCCAAGCGCGCCAGAAAGCCACGCTTCTCAAGATCTTCAAGGCGCCGCTCGACCGTGCGCGTCGATACGCCAACCCGATTGGCGATGACCTTGGGCTGCGGGTACGGAAGCTCGTCCTCGCGCCACCAATGCATCGTAATGTTCAGCAGAATCGCCAGATCCACCGGATCCAGGCCGAGCCTGGACTGGGCCCTGACCAGGACATTGGGAATGACCTGGAAGCCGGCGCTGATCGAGGTGCGCCACTTGGCGAGCGCGAGCGACGGGGAGAGACCCGGTTTGGGATTAAGGCCTACTGCCGAGGGATCGGCGACCATGGGCGCCTCCTCATTGCTCGGCTCGCCAAATGACTAAGCCGGCACAAAACAAAACGCTCTTCCTATGTCAGTTATAAATATTCATATTATAGGCCAAGCGACGCCAATGACGCGAAAAGTTCACGGTCGGATCAAGCCGAGGCGCAGGCTTCCAGAGCGTAGCCCTCGCCCGCCTGGCCGGTCACGCGGCTGACAGCCTGAACGCGCCGGCCCTGCGCCGTCCGTTCGATATAGACCACCACATTGATGGCCTGGGCGATGGCCCGGTAGGGAATCCGCTGGGTCACCTCGCCGATCAGATCCTCCAGCCGGGTGAGCGCCTCGGCCGCACTATTGGCGTGGATGGTGGCTAGCCCGCCCGGATGGCCGGTGTTCCAGGCCTTGAGCAGGTCCAGCGCCGAGCCGTCCCGAACTTCGCCGATGACAATACGGTCCGGCCGAAGCCGCAAGGTGTCGCGCACCAGGTCCGTCATGGTCACCTGCGGCTCGGTGCGCTTGGTCAACATCTCGATCTTGTCGAGCGCGGCGCATTGCAACTCGGCCGTATCCTCGATCAGCACCACCCGGTCGGCCGCGAACGCCGGCTCCGCCAGGATGGCGTTGGCCAGGGTCGTCTTACCCGAGCCGGTCCCGCCGGCGATCAGCAGGTTCTGGCGATCCCGAGCGGCGCCCCTCAGAATCTGCGCCATCGCAGCCGTTAGGATTCCATCCCGGACGTAGTCGTCCAGGGTGAAGACCACCTCCGGCCGCTTGCGGATGGCGAAGGCGGGGCTCGCCACGACGGGCATGAAGGCGCCCTGGAACCGCTCGCCCGTCTGCGGCAGGGTCGCGCTGACCCGGGGTCGGTCGCGGGTGACCACCTCGCCGGCGTGGTCGGCCAGCAAACGAAGGATACGGTCAGCGTCGGCCGGCTCCAGGCTCTTGCCGGTGAAGGAGCGCCCCTCCCCGATCCGGTCGATCCAGATGCGGCCATCGGGATTGACCATCACCTCCACCACCAGCCGGTCGGCTAGGGCCTCGGCGATCACCGGTCCCATGGCCTGGCGCAGGGCGGCGACCTTACGATCGGCGACGATGGGATTGTGCTGAACCATAGGTACGCCTCACGCCAATCCGTCGTCGAGCCCAGCCCGCAGGCGCTCCACGGGCGCGGGCGTCAGGTAGTCGGCGGGCTCGATCGCGGCGGCCACCTCGGCCAGATCTGAGGTCGGCGCGCTCGGCGCCCTGACGCCCTCGAAGGGCGCCGGCGCGGACGTTACCGCCCGCACGCCCTTCCAATCGATCTGGGCGGGTCCGGGGAGATCGGCCTCGCCGGGCCGCTGCACATAGGCCGCCGGTACGCCGTGGAAATAGTCGCCGGCGCGCGCCTTGAAGAACGGCTCCTCGTAGTAGCGGATCTTGTCCGCCAGGATCGGCTTGGTGTTGTTGACGAACAAGAATTGCTTGCGGTCGTCCAGGCCCCGCACGTCCTCCTCCGAGAGGATGTAGCGCTGCTGTTCAGACTGCGAGGTTGAGCGGTGCGCCCGGCTGAAGAGGGTGCGTGGATCGTTGAAGCTGTCGCGCAATTCCAGCGCCTTGCCCGCCCGGCGGGTGACCTTCTCGATGCTGGTCGGCTCCGACGTCGCGAAGGCGGCGGTGATGTGCATGTTGTCGAACAGCGGGGTCTTGTCGCCGTATTTCGAGAACACGTCGTTGAAGCTCTGGCAGATCAGATGGGCGGTGATGCCGTAGCCGGCCATCTCCCCCATGGCGTTCTCCAGAAACGGCAGGCTGCCGAGCTTGGGAAATTCATCGAGGAGGAGCAGCAGGCGATGGCGCTTGCGCCGGCGGCGGCTGTCGGCGTGCTCACTCTCCATCAGGCTGTTGATGGTCTGGCGGGTGAACACCCGCACCAAAAAGGCCAGCCGGTCGGCGTGGGCCTGGGGGGTGATGATGTAGAAACTCACCGGCGCGGCTGAGCAGACCAGATCCCCGATCGAGAAGTCCGACCAGCTGGTGGCGTATTCGACGAGGGGGTCGGCCCAGAGCGACAGCGACGCGCGGCAGGTCGCCAGCACGTTGGATTTGACCCGCTCCTCCATGCTGCCAAGCGCCCGCGCCCCCAAGAGAACCTCGGGATGGATCTCCGGAATCAGCTCGCCTCGAGCGTCCCGCGCCAGCCCGTCTCGCGCGTGAAGGTCCGGCTTGTGGCGGTGCTGGGTGTGCATCATCGCGTGCAGCGTGGGCTCGATATTGATTAAAAGCCGGCGGACCTGGGCGAGGTTCTTTCTCTCGTCGGGCTCGCTGTAGAGGACGTGCAGGATCACGGCGGTGAAGAAGTCCGTGGCGCTCTGGTCCCAGAAGTTCAGATCGCCCGCCTTGCGCCCCAAGGGGTCCACGAGGATGCCGACGACGTTCTGGATGTCGGCGATCTCCATGACGCCTTTGCGGACCTCGAACAGCGGGTTCCAGCGCACAGTGTTGGGGTCGGTCGGCGCGAAATAGAAGACGTGGCTGAAGCTCTTCCGATGGTCGGCGGTGATGTGCCAGAGCTCGCCCTTGCGGTCGTAGACGAAGGCGCTATGCGGCCAGGAAATCAGGGTCGGGACCACATGGCCGGCCCCCTTCCCGCTCCGAGAGGCCCCGACGATTATGGCGTGCTCGACGCCGCTATAAGTCAGGTAGCGCCCGGCGAACCGGCCCAGAACCCGGCCCATGATCTTCCCCTTTGGATCGACTAGCTTGGCCCGCTCGACGTCACCGAGCTGCGCCCAGGCCTCGGCGCCAAAGGCTGGCGGATCGCGCCGGATCCGCCGCGTGACGCCGATGGCGACCATGATCGGCAGGAAGGCCGCGAGCAGGCCCCAGAGGCTCGCCTGGTCAAAGGCTTTGGGATAGAGGCCGGCGTAGCGGCCATACCACCCCAGGATCGCCCAGGGCGGGTAGATCCGCACCCGACCAAGGTCGAGAAGTCCGCCGCCAAATTCCCGCGGGTAGTGGAAGGCGGCAGCCAGTTCCTGGCTGGCCGCGACAAGCCCCGCCAGGACGGCCAGGACGGCAAAGGGAGCGATGAGACGGGCGCGCTTGCTGACGGTCACGGGGAAGGCTCCTAGCGGCCTGGAAACAGGGATCGGACGATCCCGCGCCCCTGCCCCCGGTTCAGCCGCTCGATGGCCTCCTGGCGGGCCGGCGCGGGGTAGCGGGCGATCGCCGCTCGGGCCGGGGCGCCGACGTCACGAATAAACCGGGTGGCGTCGGGGGAATGGCTCGGGACCCGCAGGCCGCGCTGGCCCAGCTCCTGGGCCACCACCAAGTCCTGCAGGGTCCGTGTGGCGCCCTCGATCCGGCGATCGATCCGCTTGATCTTGCGCACCAGCGTCCGCCGCTTGCGGGCGGCCTCGGCCGCTTGGTCGAGACCCGGTTGGCGGCGCGCCGCAATCACCGTCTGGCCGGCGGGCGAGCGCAGCCAGGCCTGTCTGATCTCGAGGCGCAGATCACTGCGACGCACCTCGGCGCGTGCCCGGGCCAGGGCGTTCAGCTCGGCGTGTTTGGCCCAGATCATCCGGGCGGGATTGCGGATCCAGGCCGCCAGCTGCAGCCGCCGCTCGCGCGTCCTGGCCACCCGGTTTTCGACCACTTGGAAGCGCAGGCGCGCGCGAGCCCGCGCCGCCACTTCGTCCGCCAGCAGCGCCTTTTCGATCTGCCGCGAACTGGGCGTCCGGGGCGCCAACAGGGCCAACCGTTCAGCCTCCCAGGCCGCCCGCTCCGTCATCAATCCCTCCCGGACTTTGGCGGCCTCTGAAACCAGTTGGCCGATCGGCGCCTCGACCACGGGGGCGGCCGCCGCCAGTCGGTCCGAGGTGGCGGAATAGTCATGCCGAAGCCGGCTGGCGGCGTCGTTGCGGACCCGAACATCGCGGTTGCGCTCGCCCCGATCCGTCGGGCGGTTTCGACGCTCCATCGCCGTCGCGGCAGGCCCCATGTGTTCGGTTGGCATGCGGTCGATGCCCTGCTCGGCGAGGCTCAACGGACTGACCTGCGGCGCTCCCGGCCCAAGGTGATGGCGCAGGTGTTCGTTCTGGATCTTGGCCCAGCCCATCCGCCATTCGCGGACCTGTTCGGGCGTGCGCCAGGACCGGTCCTTCTTCTGA
>Ga0302317_10001436_pt1 | contig 17610 bp, 12 predicted proteins | sample III_Palsa_N3_3_FD_200450 | JGI IMG/M metagenome (GOLD analysis project Ga0302317, IMG submission 200450) | Peat permafrost microbial communities from Stordalen Mire near Abisko, Sweden - III_Palsa_N3_3 | ecosystem: Environmental > Terrestrial > Soil > Palsa > Peat permafrost | place: Sweden...
TGGCTGCCTTCGCCGCCGCTACCTCGGCATGTTGCTGCCGGTAGATATCCGCTAATTCGATATAGGCCTGGGTAAATCGTGAATCCAGCGCAATGGCCCGCTGGAACGCGAACATAGCATCGTCCATCTGCCCGGAGCCCTTAAGCGTGTCACCGGTCGCGTAAGCCTGCAGCGCATCGAGGTTGGACGTGGCCTCCCTGCTCAACGGGACCGAATCCCGACCGATTGAATCCCCTGTCTCCCCAAGATTCGATCGCACCTCCGCTGCCAGCCGGTCGATCGCCCCACCTATCTGCTCGCGGCTCGATGCCGTCTCCGTCAGATCCGCTAGCCGCGAGCCACTGGCGGCGTCGTAAATCCGTATCGAGAGCGCATACGAAGACTGCTCCATACGGATATCCCCGAAGGCGATATTGGCCGCGCCCGCAGCTCTCGCAATCCGGCGGGCATCACCCATTGAAGGCTCTCCATCAACGGTGATTCCGAGCGCCTTGCCTCCCAAAATCACCGAACCCTGTCCACGTACAGAAAGATGCGGCGACTGCTGCAGATCCAGCAAGACTCCAGAACCAAAGAGCCCGCCAAGTGTGCTGTCGCCCGTGTGGTTCGTCATTGACACTAAAAGCAGCGAGGTCGGCACATCGGCCGGCGGCGCTATCTTGCGGGAGTTCCTATACCAAACTCCAAATCCTGCCACCGCCACAAGCAGCAGGCCGACCAGCACCCAGGAGGCTTTCCGGCTGCCTGTGGACTCTCGTGCCTCCTCGATCTCCCAGCCCGTGTTCTCCAAACCATATCCTGCATCGGTAGTCATCATCCGCCTCGGCGGAACACGGGCCGTAATCCTGGAGGAAGAGGTTCCAGCCGTTCTCGCAACCGGGTCTCCCGGGTCCATTGCCGGAACCTGGGGCGAAGAGCCTGGGGCAACCGAGGCAGTTTGCTGCAATTGCGCCGCCTCCCGCACACCGGACGAAGCCGTAGTGGCAGAACGTTCCGTTCCCGATACAGCGGACATGGCAGGTGAAATCGTTCCCGAAGAAGTTCGGGGGGCCGGCCTCTGAAATCCAGAGGAGAATGCCGGGCGGTTCTCGGTCGAAGATCCCGGAGGCACCGGAATCGCACGCCCGGAAGGGGCAGGTGACACTGATCGTTGGTTTGCGGAAGAGGGTGGCGTCGTTCGCTGCGCAGCGGAAGAAGCCGCCTGGAACAGCGAAAACGCAGAAGGGCTCGCCTCCGGCCTCAAAGATGAGCGCGACTCCCGACTCGAAGACGGCCCCGCATCCACACTGGAAGGCGGTCTCGAATCAGGCCCCGGGGCGGGCCTTATCGATGGCCGCGAGGACTCCCCGGTGACGATACGCTTTACTGGCCTGAGAAAGATATCGCTTGAGCTCGACGGGCTCTTCGCTTCAGGCTCAGCCGGTCGCATCGGCTCCGAGGCGAAGTCCCTGCTCGGAGGTCTTGACGGAAGTGTTGGCGGGTCGCTTCGTCCCCACGACCGACCAGGCTTCGAGCCCCATAACCCCTTGCTTCCACCCCGCTTCAAACTAATCTTGTGCAACGCCTCAACGAGCTCCGCCGCAGATTGGAAACGATCCGACCGCTTCTTCTCCAGCAGCGTCAGGATGATCTTCTCCAGATCTTTCGGGATATCTGGATTAAAATCGCGCACCGCCTCCGGCCGCTGGCTGAGTAGTTGCACAAACACCAGCGCACTTGTCGCACCCTGAAATGGCAACTCTCCTGTCGCCATCTCGTACAGCACAATTCCCAGCGAAAACAGGTCGGAGCGGGCATCCAGAGGCTCTCCCCGAGCCTGCTCCGGAGACATATATGCAACGGTTCCAACGGTCGTCCCAGCGCTCGTCAGGTCAAAATTCGTCTCCGCGCCGTCGCCCCTCTCCACCTTCGCCAGCCCGAAATCCAACACCTTCGTCTGGAAGCGCCCACCTGCCTTCTCAACCAGGATGATGTTGGCAGGCTTGATGTCACGATGGATAATCCCCCGTCCATGAGCCACGATCAGCGCATCCGCAACCTCAATCGCAACGCAGAGAATATCCTCAGGCGGCACCGGCCCCCGAGCAATACGCGACCGGACGGTCTCACCCTTCAGCAGTTCCATCACCAGATAGGGATCGCCCTCCTGCTCCCCGATGTCGAAGATGGTGCAGATATTGGCGTGGTTCAGCCGGGACGCCGCCCTGGCCTCCTGCAAAAACCGCTTCCTCATCCCGGGAGTGGCGAACTCCTCGCGAAGCAGTTTGATGGCAACATCCCGTTGCAGCCGCGAGTCCCACGCGCTGAAGACGAGGCCCATGCCACCGCTGCCCAGCCGCCCAAGGATCTCATACGGCCCAATTGTCTGCCCCACACGTGGGACCATCTGTCATCTCCCGGAGAAGCAGCAATACAAACGAATACAACTTTCGTGCAATCGTTCCAAGGGAACCATCATACTGCGCTTCCTTGCAACCATGGCCCAAGAAATCATAGAGCCAGAACCAAGTTAGAGCCAACTTTCTAAAAGCTATACGCCCCCGGGGCTCTTCGCGGATGGGAACAAACCCTACGGACCGTGTTGACGGTGAAATCCGGAAATGGGTGAGGAGTGGGTTTGAAGGGTGAGGGGTTCGGTGGGAGTGGGTTTGATGTTTTGGCCGGAAACCTGACGGTGGACGGCAAATTGTTCCACGTGGAACAATTAAAACCAGGCGAAAGGCTGAGTTTTTGCAGTTTTTTGACGGTCCGAGGCCTGACCGCCACGGTCCGGAGGACGGTCGCGGAAGCAAATTTTACGGTGAAATTTCACCGTGACGGTGGCCGAAGTTTCCGCCACTATCCTCCGAGAGCGCGGCCTTTGCCGATCTGCCCATAACTGAACTCTGTAGCCTCACATACAGCCGAATCGGATTGTCGTCCGGCAGTAACTGATACGTACCAACTAGCCGGTAGTCCGAAAGCATCGAATCCAGCGCCGCGATCATGGCGCGCTGCCCGCTCGGGCGCCCTTCGCGCCAAACACGCTCGTCCTGCCGCATGTTCGTGTCCGTTGGGCGAGCGTAGACGATTACCGCCGGTCGCGACCGGAGAAGTCGCTCGGCCTCGGCTCTTGCGAAGCTATCCTGCACGACGTCGATATTGTGCGAATCGGTCCACGTCGGTGCGCGCCTACCGCTGAGCGCGTAAAAAATTCCCATCTCCGGGAAGGTGAAGATCGTATCGTCCGGCTTTGCGTTCGTGCGAATCTCCAGCAGCGCGTCGTCCAGCAACCGTGTCATCTCCGGCGAAAGCTTCATATCTCTCAATTCCGGCTGGCTCGATCGGGCGGTCGCGAACCGGACGGCCGCTTCGTCCTGATGGTCGAAGCCGAAGGGCATATCCAGCTTTTCGCGAATCTGGATAAAGACCATCGCGGCCAATACAAGATAGAGAAATCCTTGTCCCCACTTCCCTCGTGTCCCGTCGATTGTCGCAGCCAGTAATAGTCCGAGGCCAGGAAGTGTCATTGCCTCAAAAGCGGGCCACGACAAGGAGAGCGCAGCCGCGACCGACCATGCCAACGCCGCAAACAGTGCAATATTCAGGATGCGAGAGGGTGATTTTTCCTTGTCTCGCAAGCCGATAAACAGCGCGACTACCCCAAGCAAGGCACAGCCGAACAAAACGTAATAGACCGAACTTTTGCCGAAATCGACCAGAGCCGGCAAGGATGTATGCGCGAGCAACTCCGCGGTAGCGACTACCACAAAGGAGCACCAGAGTATCCCGTCAACCCACCTACGAGTCCCGAGGTCTACGTTGGCTGTGGAAGACGTAGACGCTCTCCAAACAGCACGCGCGCTGAGCATAATCGCTATCAACCCGAGCATGAGCCATACCCAGTTGTCGCCGGCAATCATTATTTCGCGTGATAGAAAGAGAAACGGCCGTGAGGCCTTCGCTGCCGGACCGCTGACAAACAACATCGTCAGGCATGTATGAAGAACGCCCGCCCGCCAAAGGTAAAAACCCATTGCCAGGACAGGGCTGGCTACACCGGCTAAGAATGCGACGCTCCATGCGGCGGCGCGTCCAGTACCACGGAGTTTCCCGATGGCTATTGAGCCAAAGACGAGCACGCTCACCATGGCAGCTGCGCCTACCGTCTGTTTTGTAAGGAACGAAAGTCCAGCGCCAACTCCGGCCAGCGCTCCCAGGTATAAGGCCGTGCGCGGCTTGATAGCCTCCAGAGAAAGGCTTGCCGCAAAGCCGCAGATCATGGCGAAGAGGATGGCATCGTGGTTATACGAAGCAATTGGATCCGTGCGATCGCCGGCCGACACGATGATAGTGATGAAGCTGGCAAGCATCGCTGCCGAGGTACTGAAGCTGCGCCGCAACCAGCAGTACAGCAGAACGACTATTGATAGACGCTCCAAAACTCCGAGGGTTCGGCTCACAATCAGAGACTTGCCAAAGAGAGTCAGCTCCACCGCTGCTTTGAGTTGATTGAGGGGCGGCCCAGCAGTGAAATAATCCCGGTAAGGCCGAAGCCCTGCGAGGAAGGCCATGCCGCCCCCGAATTCTCCATCGCCTGACCGTAGCCCGGCGAACCTGTTGTAAAAACTGAAAAAATACCACGCCGCTAACAGGAGAAGGACCGCGAGAGGCCAGATCTCATCCCGCCATCTTATATATGGTCCTCTGTGTTCACCCATCGTGGTCAGCCTATCACCCGGAAACGATAGCAACTAGAATATCTCCATAATGCCTATGTCTTCCGTCTCCAATGACGCCTTTGCCAAGCCTCCAGTAAAGCAAACCCTTCTCTTCGACGCCGACGACACGCTCTGGGAGAACAACATTTACTTCGAGCGCGCCATCGCCGCCTTCATCTCCTATCTGGATCACCGCGTCCATACTGACGAGGAGGTCCGCGAACGACTCAACCTGTGCGAACACGCAACCATCGCCCAGCACGGCTACGGCCTCCAGAGCTTTCGCCGCTCGCTTGTCGCCTGTTTCGAGCAGCTCACCGACACAGAAATTACTTCCGAAAAACACGCCCGCATCGTTGCCTTCACCGAGGCGATCTCCACCCAGGAGATCGAGCTCCTTCCTGGCGTTGTCGAGACGCTCTCCGAACTGAGCCAACGCCACCGCTGCATCCTCGTCACCAAGGGCAACTCCGAGGAGCAGACCGACAAACTCAACCGCTCAGGACTTGGCAAATACTTCTCTGCAGTGGAAGTGCTCGCCGAGAAGAAGCAGGAAGCATACCGCGAACTCGTTGCTCGCCACTCCTGCGATGCGCCGAACACGTGGATGATCGGCAACTCTCCGCGTTCCGACATCAACCCCGCTCTGGCTGCCGGCCTGAACGCGATCTTCCTGCCCCACGACTTCACCTGGATCCTTGAGCACGAGGTCGTCGAAAACCCTCCGCCCGGCCAGAAGTTTATCGAGCTGGCTACCTTCGCAGACTTGCTCCGCAGCTTCTAACGTCATTTCGTCAACGCGGTCACCCCGCAGCCCGATCAAGCCGATTTCCAAGTCTCGACAGGGCTGTTTCCACAGTGCAAATTCCTGGTCCTACAGTGTTATACTTACCTTCGGATCGCAAGTCGCTCCTGCCGCACTCTGGTGTGTCAGGCTCCATGCGGAGGTGGCGAAATTGGCAGACGCACTAGCTTGAGGTGCTAGCGCCGCAAGGCATAGGGGTTCAAGTCCCCTCCTCCGCACCAATCCTTATAATCAATGCTTTACGAAGAGGCCGACCCGAAAAGGTTGGCCTTGTTTTTTGTCACTGTAGCTGTTTTTGTAGCAGTTGTAGAAATGTAGCTCTTTAGGCGACAGGCGACTACGGGTAGTTTCCGTTCCCTGCCAGCCCTGCGTTTTGCGGATGTACGCTTGCTGTCGACGACGGTTCGCGGGAGCTGACTCGCTGCCAACTCGCCCTGTCGGATCCGCTGTTGAAGGCGACGTCCCGCCTCAGTTCACCGCTCGCCGATGTCGACCGGTTCAGTCACGGTTTCCTAAGGCTTTCGGTTGAGTAACACTTCTTCCGAGCGCAAGGCCGAAAGCGGTTGTGGGATTCCGGTGATAAGGTCCACGTAGTTCCGGAAGCGCTCACCGATGACGATTCCGTCGGATGTGATCTGGTACTGCCGAATGTCCCGGCTGTGCACCCCCCTGCGCATCTTCACCACCATCATGATCTGGCTTAGTTGACCATCGATTTCTACATAGCGCATCCGGATGATGTCGTCGGTAAGGAATGAGATGGAATAGCTGCTGAAGGGTAGCTCGGTGAACGTTTCCGGCATCTCCAGTGTGCTCAGGATGGTGATGCCGATCCCGGTCAGGGCGAAGATCATACGGTAGAGCGATTCCCGGAAGTCGGCGCGGAAGGCAGGTGCCAATGCCATCTCGAAGCCGGCTAAGGAGTCGATCACCAAACGCTTTGCGCCCGTCCTCTTCACGGCGTCGAGAATCTCTTGCATCATCTCATCGACCGACAAATCCAGTGGTCGGAGGTAGATCACTTCGAGAGTGCCTTCGGCAAGTGGCGTCTGGAGATCGAGTCCGAATTCTGACGCACGCGCAGTGTATTCGTTCGGCCGTTCTTCAAAGACCGCCGCAATGCCCGGTTCGCCCGCCCGCAGGCCTGCAGCAAGGAATTGCGTCGCTATCAGGGATTTGCCAGTTCCGGACGAACCGGCAATCAGCAGGCTGTCTCCCTCCGGCACGCCTCCACCCATCATCTCGTCCAGCGCCGGAATTCCCGTGGAAAGGCGCTTGATGCTGGTATAGGTCTTTCTTTGCCCAAGCAAACCTAGAGTTCGGGAGAAGGCCTGGAGACCAGCCTCTGTGATACGGAAGGTATGCAAACCCGGCACTGAGGCCTGCCCTCGCAGTTTTATGATCTGCATCTTGCGCACTACGGAATTCCGGTCTACTTGCTGGAACAACCAAAAGAGTCCGTCAGCGACGGTAAAAACAGGGTTGTCGCGTACCTCCGACTCGGAGTATTCGCCAATAAGGAATGTGGTCGCCTCCCAACTGGTGAGCAACAGCGCCAACTGCTGCACAAATGTCTGGACAGCCATCTCCTTGCCTTCGTGTATCTCGCTGCGCAGTACGGTCCGGAATGAGTCCACCACCACTATGCTCGGGTTGGCGGCCTCCACCTGTTTGGATATTTCCTCTAGTACTCCTTGTAGCCCGCGCTCGATGAGATCCGAGCTCAGGTTTACGAAACGCACCGCATTATTCAGCTTCGTTGCATCGAAAAAGAGAAATTGCTGCTGGTAACGCAGCATCTTCAGCGCGGGTTCACCCAGCACCGTGAAGTAAAGAGCGGGCCTCTCGACCGTGGCATTCGCAAAAATGAACTGGTGCGCGAGGGTAGTCTTGCCACATCCGGGTGACCCAGCGATGATGTTGAACGAAAACTCGGGTACCCCGCCACCAAGAATTTCATCGAGCCCAGGTACTCCGGTCGGCAACTGGTTGATCTTGACCCTATTTGGTTCGTTCATTTTGATTCATCCTTTTCAAACTTCACTTCGAAGTCGGGCAGATCTAGCCATATGTCGTGCAAGAGTCTGAGAGTCAGAGGCTCGCCGATGAAAGTGATCATCAACCCAATAATTTGAGCGATGAGCACAGCGCCCGATTGTGCCGCTTCACCGTTCAAACCTTGAAGCGAACCGTCCGACCTAACTTCCCATGCCTTGAGGACAGGAGACTCCTGCTTTGCCAAGGTCAATGCGCGTGCCAAGAGAGAACGGTAACCCGCTGACCCTGCCAGTGTGGTGAGAGGGTGGCGAAGTTTGTCGCACACGCGACATATCGATTGCGCGTCCGCCATGGTCGTCCCGGGCTCGAGCGCTTCGTAAGCAAGAAGTCGTTGGGCGAGTTCGCGTGTCGTGGGAGTATCTGCGCTTCGCATGATTCGTTCTTGGACCCTTGTCTAACGGACATCAAGACGAGCCTACACCCCCGTGAGTCCGTAAATTGGCCAAAACAGAACATGGCATCTGTCTGTGACATGATCGACCAATATCTGCCATTCCATGGCTGTGCAATAGGCGGGCAGCTTTTCGGAGATCGTGGTGAGTCCGCTGTCCCAGGAAGCGGGAACACTGAATTGAATGTCGCAGGTTCGAGCAGTAGAGGCAATCTGCGATTAAGGTTTTCGCGACAAAGCCGCCGGGGAGGATGCTTATTTATATACATCGGGGGCGATTTATCTTGGTCAATTGTGCTCGTCTTTGAGGAAAGCTTCGGAGTAGCTTGAGTCCTGTAAGGCCATTATGGTGCTGGTGATGGACGTAGAATTGGTGTCAACGTACAGCCAGGACCAACCACCGCGACGAATATCGTATCGCAAGTTGAGTTAGGGAGAGAAGGATGTTTCCAGAACCAATGATTCACGATTGGGCTCGGAGGCTCATTGCTTCCGAAGTCGATGCTGATTCACCTCCCGCAGAAAGCGAGATCGCGACTCTTCGCGTCTATGAGAAGCTCCGGCGACAGCTCCGTGCACCCGTAGGAGAAGATGGTTTTCAGGCGCTAGCTTCCCGCGCATTGTCTTTGGCTAAGTCGCGGTCTCAAAGGCTCTGTGGCTTGCAAATATTGCCGAATGGAGGCTTGAGTGGGCTTGGTGAAGTTGAATCCCAACTGAGCAGAGACGAGAGTGGCGAGGTTGGAATCATCCTGATTGAGCAACTTCTGGGATTGTTTCTAACACTTCTTGGCGAAGCGGCGACCGTGCGTTTAGTTGAAGGTGCACCCCTCCGCGTTGAGGTCAAAGCGGAAATGGACACAACAGCGGGTAACATCTCCCCGACAGGCACGAGCTACTTCGGTCCGTTCGAAGGTATTTTGTTAGAAGCTGGCCAATTGAGGGATGTGAGCGAACGCCTTGAGACTTTGGCTAGCACACATGCCGGCGTCGACGAGCTCATGAGCGTCGCGGGGAGCATCCGCAATATTGCAAGCGTTTTGGACATTTTCACACTGGTCCGAAGCAAGGGCGGCGCTTCAGAAGAAAGCATACTTAGCCCACCAACGAATGGATATCTAAATTAGCTTCCGCAAAAGCAATTTCCAGAACCGTGAGTGCGTCGGACTTTCTATCCATTGAACGAAGCTTTTGAGCGATGCGGCATAGCCGCGGTATTTCAGTCAGGAGCTGGATACATATGGCTGAAATTCCAGTTGCCGTCTCGTTGTCCGTCTCGACCACTGTGCTCAAAGCCGACGAGGAGCCCGTTCCACTTGCGTTGCTTGACGCCAATTGGCAGTCCGAGATGGAGGACTACGCCACTTACAAAGCCTTGGCTTCGGGAGAATCCGACACCAGACGGCGGAATGTTATGAGAGGACTTGCCGCAGTCGAGAGACATCATGCCGAACTTTGGGCTGGTGAGATCGCGGCTTTGCACGGGCCCAAGCCGGCTTATAACGGGAATGCGAATGGGTGGTTCGATTTGCTCTCCGGTCTGCCGGGTGGGGTGGATATCAAACTGCATCGACTCAGAGTTCATGAAAGAGGCGAGATTGAGCGCTATAGCAAGCAGTTACTGACGCTCAAGAACGAGGCTTGTCAAAAGATTCTGCTTGAAGTGATTGCGGACGAGAACGATCACTACAAGACTCTGAGTGGCTTAATCCGCGCACGCCCACCGCTCCCCGCGATGGATGGCTCTCAGGCGAGAACCGCGCTTGCGGCGTTATTGGCTGCTCGACGTAAACGGCATCCAGAAGCCGCAGGATGGCTTAACGATGCGGTTTATGCGGCTCATGATGGCCTTGGTTCCATTTTCGGCATAGTATCCGGTGTGGCTGGAGCGACGTTGGGAAAGAGTCACTATGTGCTGATCGCAGGCATGGCGGGAATGGTCGGGAGTGCCTTGTCTACCGGTATGGACGCCTATTTGACTTCAAGAAGCGAGCGAGAGCTTTACGATGCTGGAATTGCCAGGGAGCGGCGAGCGGTGGACTACGATGAATCCGAGTCGCGCGAAGTATTGGCACTGAGCCTTCAAGTTCGCGGTCTTCCCGAGGACGTTGCGGGAAGACTGTCACACCTGTTAGCCGAAGACAAAGAGGGTTTCGTCAAAGCTCTTGCCCGTACAACAGCGAATCTTTCAGAGGAAGACCTCAGCAATCCCTGGGGTGCGGCTCTGACTGGTTTTGCAGCTACGGCGATCGGTGCATTCCTCCCAATCATTCCGTTTTTTTTCATGTCTGGGTTGTCGGCGATTGCTTCCGCGGCAATCGTCTCCCTCTCTGCTCACTTCGCGGTTGGTGCGACCAGATCTCTCATGACTGTGCGACCGTGGTGGCGCTCCGGCCTCGAATTGACGGCTTTCGGAGCTGTTGAAGCGATCGTCACGTTTTCGATTGGGATGGCTCTGGGTCATGCGGTCGGGCTACGCTAATCGCGGTAGACCGGTCACTAGGGCATAGATTCGATGACCGTCAAGCTCTTTCCGGTGCCGCTCGCGAGAAGCGAATCAGCAGTGACGACCAAGGTCACGCCAGGTGACAACAGTTCGTCCAAAGCGCTCCGAAACGCATCAGGCATTGTTACCCGCGCTCGCTCCGAGATCGCCAGTTCCCTACTTCCTTCCCAACTTTGGCCTGGAAGCGGCAATCGCATCCAGTGAAATCCCTGTTCGTCCACCTTTGAAAGACTGTATGCCGTTGTTTCCGTCACCGGGCCAACGACGTTGACTGGTGTAGAACCGATAAGCACTCCGTTCCGAAGCACCACTAAACGACGATCCGGTGCGCTCAGAATCAGGGATACAGGACCTGACGTTGACTTCTGGGGCTCCCAGATCGCTCCGCCAGCATCCTCAGCCTTCGTCGCCGCTTCACTCTGCAGTAGATCAGGAGTCGGAGCAAATCGCGGAACTCCGTCGAGATCCGTGATCACCACGGTCATGCCACGCGCCGTGACGCCATACAAGAGCCTTGCGAACGCCATAGGCATCCGAATGCATCCGTGTGACGCTGGGTATCCGGGCAAGTTTCCGGCATGCATCGCCACGCCTGACCATGTCAAGCGCTCCATGTATGGCATCGGAGCCGAATCATAGAGATTCGACTTGTGATGTACTTGCTTCTGCAAGACGGTGAAAACACCAGTTGGCGTTTGATGTCCGGCCTTTCCAGTTGAGACGGTAGCAACGCCGATCAAAACGCCATTGCGATAGACGTAGCAGCGTTGTACTCCCAGGCTAATCACAGCCAGGACGGGCCCGCTTGGAGCAATCATCGGAGCCCAAAGATACTGTCCGGGTTTCAGATCCTGTATATTGGCAGCCACATTAGAACCCAGCGAGCTGGATTCCTGAGTCCATGTGACTGGAGGGGAGATCCCCATGAAGACGAGGCTAGCGAATCCGTTCCATAGGAACTTTCGCCTCAAGGTTTTCGGCGTCATTTCGTTCTCCGTATCAAAGCTCTGCTGAAATTAGCGGTCATGTTGCAATGGCAGATGTTCCGCTGGTCACCTCGAGGCGCGAGTGTTCATCCGCAGGCACATCACGCCCAGTTGGTTCTTCCTCAGACGCAGGAGTCTCTTGCTTCGACGGATCGCTCTCAGGCGGAACGCTATGCAGTACCATTTGTCTTGCTCCGGACAGACCAAACGGTAAAGACCCAATCCTGACGGGAGAACTGTCTGTTCTTTTCCATGCGTCCTTCTGGAGCAGGTGCAGAATACTAAGCAATTCCTCAGGGCGGCAGTGAACATCAATCGAGTCGTCGTACAGCCGCTCTTCTAGGGTCACTTCCATGTTTCCGAAGAGCAGAATGTACGCATTCGGCCAGTAGATCCGTATCTCCTGAGCCAACGTCTCCAGCAGAGCCCTTTCTAAAGTCTGGCTGAGTATGGCCACCTTGATCTCCATACTGCAAAGCTCGGCTCGAACAGCCTCTTCGCTGCATGCGGCAACGTAGTGTTCCGCAGCCTTGAGCAACTGCGATCGGGCCGCGAGCAGGCTAGGGTCGGGATCGACGATCAAGATCCCAGAAGGAAGAAATGCGTAACTTTTAGAACCGGTCATCGCAAGCTGCATCGATTTTCCTCTTCTGCGCGATGCTTCAACAATCGGCTTACGTCAGCCGCTGTTTTCTCAACAATGAGAAGCCAGATGAAATTCCTTAGCCGGCCAGAGCAGTAGACATGATTCTCTTCCTCCCCGATGAGGGTTGATGAGTCGGATTGCTCAGTGTTTGCGTGCCGCAGTGTGGGATCCTCATCGAATATTGTGCAAACGGTTTCACCATGCCTACACAGAAAGGTCTTTGATGACGAAGAAGCTAACAGATATAGAAAACAGGATCGAGGCTCTTCAGTCTGAGGAGTCGGCCATCGAAAACAGAAAGACGCATCAGGGGTTCCGCGACGCAAGTCGCCGTAATCGTATCGAGGAGAAACTTGACGTTCTTCACGAGACGTTACGGAGGGAGCAATCTCCTGTACCTGACGCCCAGCACCTTGGCGACGGTCAACATGAGGGTTCATCCACAACATGAGCTATCCGCTGAAAGGCGAACATTCACTATCCATCGATCTGATATGCAACTGACCGAGCGCGCAGATGGCTCAGGGCTGGAGGGCATAGTCATAGCGCAGAATGATTGCTGATCGAGGATTGACAATGTAGGTCGATCCGCAGATTGGCACATACTCGCCGACATCGGCGATGTCGTAGGGGGACGCCAGGGATGTATCAACCACCCGCAGCCACCCGGGGCTCTTGCCGCCTGTAACGGGGGGCAAATCAAATTCGAGAGTTTCCCAGAACGAATTGATCGCGACGTAACGAACCTCGCCAAAGGCAGCATTTCGCCACGCAAAAGCGAGACTGTGGGAGTCTGCACTCCAGTCCGGATGGTCAAGGCGAATTCCGTGCCACTCCATTTTGTTTGCGTTGACGAAACCGCCTACTTGTTTGCCATCGAGCAACGTACCATTGTCGCAATCAAGACGAAGTCGTATGAGCATTTGGACAAACCGAAGAAGTTCCGCTTTCTCAGGGCCCCAATCCCAATCAAACCAGCTGATGGCATCATCTTGGCAATAGGCATTATTGTTCCCGCCTTGTGTACGACCTACCTCATCGCCCATGAGAAGCATCGGAGTTCCGGTAGACAGCAGTGTCAAAAGGAACCCATTTTTGATTTGCTGCTTTCGCAGGCGATCGATTTCCGGGCCAGCATTGATACCTTCCGCACCACAGTTCCAGCTCAGATTGGTGTTGGTCCCGTCTCCATTCAGTTCCTCGTTTGCCTCGTTGTGCTTGTAGTTGTACGAGACGAGGTCATTCAGAGTGAACCCGTCATGACAGGTGATGAAATTGATGCTTTGTCCTGCTGGGCGATCTCCAGAACGATAGACATCGTAACTGCCGCTGATTCGTTCGCGAAGCTTCCAAGTGGTCTCGCGGTCGCCTTTCAGGAAGCTACGAATGTCGTCTCGAAACCGGCCGTTCCATTCATTCCATCTGTCATGACCAAAGCTTCCGACTTGATAGAGCCCACCCTCATCCCACGCCTCAGCAATCAGCTTGGTCCCGGCTAGAACTGGCTCGGAATCGATGTCCCAGAGGATGGGAGGGTTGTTCATGGGCTGCCCCCACTCATCCCGGGTCAGCACCGATGCGAGATCGAAACGAAAACCGTCGACATGCATCTCCGCGACCCAGAACCTCAAGCTGTCCAAAATGAGCCTTCTCACGACAGAATGATTTGTCTTTAGTGTGTTTCCCGAGCCCGTAACATTGAAATACCCTGCCTTGTCTTGATTCAGGATGTAGTACGTACTGTTCTCAAGCCCACGAAAGGATAAGGTCGGACCACCGTCCCCCGCTTCCGCCGTATGGTTGTAAACGACATCGAGGATCACCTCTATACCGGCGCGGTGCAGTTGCTTGACCATCTCGCGGAACTCGTCAAGACATCTCACGGGGTCACCGGAGGAACTATACCCAAGATGGGGGGCAAAGAACGATACGGGATTATATCCCCAGTAGTCCGTCAGGCCTGAAGGTGCGGACTGTGGATCGAATTGGAAGACAGGCAAGATCTCGACCGCGGTGATGCCCAGGCTTTGCAAATGAGGGATCTTTTCAATAACGCCCGAGTAGCTTCCACGATTTGCCCTCGACACACCAGAGTTGGGATGACGAGTGAAACCGGCGATATGCATTTCGTAAATGATGGTCGTTCGGAAAGAGTGATTGAGCGGTGCGTCTTCCTGCCAATCAAACTGAGTCATATCCACAACAACACTCTTCATCGACGTTGCCGTGTTGTCGCCTGGACGACAGGCGGCGCCACGACTGTAGTTGCTCCCTACGGTGACGGCTCTTCCATATGGATCGAGCAGAATCTTCGAGCAGTCGAATCGCTGTCCATTCGGTGGATCGTTCGGACCGTCTGCGCGATACCCGTAGATTTGACCCGCCCGCACCCCTGGGATAAAGATGTGCCAGTAGTGACCGGTTCGATTGATCATCGGATCCAAAGGGATGGACTTGCTCCAAGTAGGTGCATCGGCGTGATCGAAGAGCAACATCGTGAATCCGGTTGCACTTGCCGAGAAGATGCTGAAATTAGCACCTTCCGACGAGAGGGTGACTCCCAAAGGGGCCGCAACACCGCGAAGCGGCCTGACGCTACTCGACGGAAGCATCTCTGGCGTGGCAGGAGGCCCCTCAATCATTGTTTGATTCATTGGACGTGGTCTCGGGCTCGATTGTTCAGCTGATTAGAACTCATCACTCTCGCCGCGCAGGACCGGTAGGTGGTGCCGGTGCAGACCCACAGCGAATATAACGATGATTGCTCCATAGAACAATTCGAAGCCGCCGAGCCAGTGAGTCGCACTCCGTGTGGGGGCATCACGATGGAGTACGAAGGCAATCCCAGCCCCGATAGCCACCAAGCCGGCGACGCCAAGCATGCCCGCATATCCCTTGTTTGCTCGAAGTTTCCATGCGAGCGCCGCGAGGAAGCATCCCGTCCCTAATGCGTGTAAACCGGCCAACCACGCCAGGGACTCCGCCGAAAGCAGAAGGGCCAGTCCGACATACGTTCCCAATGCGATTGCGAAGATGCATTCCGCGAGGAGGAGGCGCCAGATACCAATCCGGTGTTCAGCAGCATATCCCGACGCCACTCCCAGCAAGATACCGTTGCTAAGGATGTAGAAACCTAAAAGTGACGCTAGCGCCACAAACATGATTGGATCGAAGAAGATCGTCCCGAAGAAACTTCCGGCATAGAACAGGATGCCCGCGAAAAGAACTGCGCCTCCCCCGCGGGCGGCGAACGCCCACCAGAACATGCCCAGTTCCTTCATCGGCTTCTCGAACTTCTGAGCTTGCGCTAAAGCCGCTGCGCTCCCCGCGATCATTTCTCACCTTTGGAGGCGTGTGCATCCGCGATTTTCGCGCTCCGGAGGAGGAGTACCGGACATTCAGCGAGCCTTATAACCTTTTCGGCAATCGACCCGAATACGACCGAACGCCATCCCGACATACCATGCGTAGAGATGATCAGCATGTCGACGTGCTCCCGTTCGAGCACCATCAAGACGTTGCCTACAACGTCATTACCGACCTCGACTTTGGAGTTCGCTCGAACACCCTGGCCTGCAAGATTGGTGACGAAATCAGCAAACCTCTTTGCAGAATCCTTTTCGGCATTTTCCAAGAACTCTTCACGCGGATAGAACGACGTTGGAAACTCCAACCCGGTGACGATTGGCAACATGGGAATTACATGAAGAAGATAGAGCTCGGCATGGAACTGCTGAGCTAGTTGGCTCGCTGTCGCCAATGCCGCAATCGAGGATGTGCTGAAGTCAATGGGGACAAGAATCTTCTTCGGATGGAACGTGGAACCAGACGTCTGCAACATCTTCGATCTCCTCAGGGCACACTATTTTGCGGCCAGCTAATCAATGCTCTCCCATCTCAGAACTGCAACCTGAGCCCTATTGACCACGTTCATGCGTTAGGACAAGGCGAGAGGTGCCAAGAGTTCTTGGCGTTCATCCTTGCTATGCAATGCCCGAAAGGCCTCCAAGAGAACCCGCGGATCGTGACTTCCTTTGTAAACAGGAGGCGGCACACGGTCGATCCCGAGGAGTTCGTAGACGGCGGTTTGAGCCGAGCGGATGGAGTATTCCACCGTAAAGACAACGTCGTCGGGAAGTTCACAAAACTGTCCTAAAAATGCAAGATTCTGCGATCGTTCAGGGACGACCCGAGGTCGGTCTCCCGCAGAACGCGGAAGAAACTGACTGGTGATGAAGGGCATCATGCAAGGGATACAAACGCAAGACTTGAAAATCGCGTCTGCTTTTGATTGCAGGTGGAGATGGCCGAGGATCTCGGTCATGATTTCCTCTCCATTGCATTCCGACATGAGCTTAGCAACGAAGTTTCCGGGGCTGTCGACATGGAGACCGTATCCCCAAAAGACGTTGACGTTCTCGGGTTGTCCGATGAAGTGAGGTTGATAAGGTAGGACGATTGATGCGAGCCAATTTGAATCCGGGAAGGTGATCAGGCCGCCCTCTCCGGGCGCATTTCCTGTGAGATCACGGACGGAATCAAAGAATAGCGACTCGTGGAGGGTTGTCGTGAATGAGATCCATTTTGAGGCGGAAACATGATCGCTGAAGTTTGCAGGATGTCCGAAGGCTGCTCCTTGGCGAGCAATGTTTTCCCACAAGCTCCAAGCTCCACCGTCCGGGTTTTTCTTCAAGACGGGAGGAAGGGTCATCGAGCCCAGAGTTGAACCCTCCGTCATTGAGCCAAGTGTGACCATTACAAGGTCTGCTTCGGCAACTCGGATAGTATGCATCTGGGCGCCGGTCCTGCAATGAATTCCTTCGACCCAGAAGCCTTCGTAAGCGTGTTCGAGGTCAAGGTTGGTGACCTGAGTGTTGAGAATGAATTGGACGCCGCGTTCTGCGAGCCATCGATAGAGTGGTCGGATTAGAGAGTCGTGTTGATTGAAGACTGTCCGCATGATGCCAGTCAGGGTGCTGAAACCAGACACCATGTGGGCGAACCGAGCGAGATAGCGCTTAAACTCAACAACGCTGTGCCAGGGCTGAAACGCAAAGGTCGTACACCACATAAACCAGAAGTCCGTGTCAAAGAAAGCGGCATCGAAATGATCGGAAATAGTGGTGCGCCCCAAAAGTAATTCCGGCTCCATTTCCAGACGCTCGATCGTAACAATCTGGTTCTCAGTCAGGCCAAAGAGCGGAGCGTCGATGGCCTTCCCTTCCCGAAACAGCCGCGATCTCGACGCAGTTTTCATCGTTTCGTTCCAGGCAAATATCTCCTCGGTGACGGACCGACTGTTGTCGAGCGTCGGGATCGATGAAAAGAGATCAAAAGTGCAAAGGTATTTACTCTCAATCATGCGCCCGCCACGCATAACGTAACCGGATTCCGGAGTTCCGTTTGCGTCGAGACTTCCCCCGATGTTGTCGGACTCCTCGATAATGGTGATGCCGTGTCCCTTCAGTCCGCCGTCGCGAATTAGGAAAGCCGCAGCGGCCAAAGACGCGATACCGCCACC
>Ga0302317_10001444_pt1 | contig 17535 bp, 16 predicted proteins | sample III_Palsa_N3_3_FD_200450 | JGI IMG/M metagenome (GOLD analysis project Ga0302317, IMG submission 200450) | Peat permafrost microbial communities from Stordalen Mire near Abisko, Sweden - III_Palsa_N3_3 | ecosystem: Environmental > Terrestrial > Soil > Palsa > Peat permafrost | place: Sweden...
CCAGCACGCCGGGCGACTGCCAGCCCTGCGCCGCGACGCTGGCAAAACCCTTGGCTTGCAGCAGCTCGCGGATGCGCCGCCCTTGTGTCCATTGCGCTTGCCGCAGAACGTCCAGGCCGCCGTCCACCGTCTCGCGCATCGTGTCGCGCAGGCGCAGGAGCGCGTCGGTCGGCAAGGTGGCGTGGTAGGCGTGGCCACCGCTTTCATAGGTTTCCATGATCTGCAACCAGCGCTTCAGATCGCAGGCAAAACTGGTGCTGGTCGTGGCATCGACGCGCCGGCGCGCGCGCTCGTTCAGGGCGATCAGCGCGCAGCAAGGCGAGCTGCTCCAGCCCTTCTGCGGCGCGCTCACCAGTACATCGACTTCGCAGGCGGCCATGTCGACCCACAGCGCGCCCGAGGCGATGCAATCCAGCACGAACAGGCCGCCCACCTCGTGCACGGCCGTGCCCACCGCACGCAGGTACTCGTCGCTGAGCAGCATGCCGCTCGCGGTCTCCACGTGGGGCGCAAAAACGACCGCCGGCTGCTCGGAGCGGATCGTGGCCAGCACCTCTTCCAGCGGGGCGGGCGCGAACGGCGCGGTGGAACCATCGCCGGTTCGACGCGCCTTCAGCACCCGCTCTTCCGACGGTATCTGCCCCATCTCGAAGATCTGCGACCAGCGGTAGCTGAACCAGCCGTTGCGCAGCACCAGCACCTTCTGCCTCGTCGCGAACTGGCGGGCTACAGCTTCCATGCCGTAGCTGCCACTGCCGGGAACGACCAATGTCGAATGGGCGTGGTAGACCTGCTTGAGCATGGCCGAGATGTCTCGCATGACGCCCTGGAACTTCGCGCTCATGTGGTTCAGCGAGCGGTCGGTATAGACCACCGAGAACTCGAGCAGGCCATCGGGGTCGACGTCGGGTAGCAATCCAGGCATGGGTCTCTCCTTTGGCCGCAGGGTCGGCAGCCGGTCGCGGGTCGGCGCAGCCGCGGCGCCAAGCATGTCCGCGCACCGGCAGGCCACGTGGGCCATTGTGCCGCGGCCAGCTCGATCATTTCGCTCGGCCAGGCAGGCCGTTGCGGGTCCGGCGCGCTCAAGCGTCGGAGCCCGTGCGCGCGTGGGCTGCCGTTCGACCTCGAACGGTGCTCGCTTCCTGAACGCCAGCATGGTACTGGTCGGAGATCGGCGTCGCGGCCAGCTCGAATGCCGAGACCCGCCCGGGTGCCGACATTCGCTGACGGCAGCTTTCCGGCAAGCGAGCTGAAGTTGCCGACCTTGGTATCGGCGAATCGACGACACTGAAGCTATTGTCCTCATGTCGCGCCAACCGCTCCGGCCCACCGCCTTCATGTCACGCCTTCTGCGTTTGATGGTTGTTCTCGCCAGCCTTCTGCCCGCGCTGGCTGCCGCCGAGCAAGTGCGCGTCTTCGTCGCCGGTGCCGCCAAGGCTGGCGTCGAGGCACTGCTGCCCGGGTTCGGGGAAGCCGACGGCGATACGGTCCAGGCTAGCTATGACACCGCCGGTGCGCTGCGCGACCGCGTGCTGAAAGGCGATCAGCCCGACCTGGTGGTTCTGTCTGATGCTGCCGTCGACGCGCTGGCAGCTCGAGGGCTGATCAGGGACGGCGATCGTCGCGAAATCGGCGCCGTCGTTGTCGGACTGGCCGTGCGGCAGGGGGCACCGGTACCCGACATCTCGACAGCCGATGCGCTGCGCCGTACGTTGCTTGCCGCCAAGGCAATCGGTTACGCGGACGCAGCTCACGGCGCGACTTCAGGAGCGCAGTTCGAGATGGCTGTCGAAGGGCTGGGCATCCGCGCGCAGATTGCGCGGAAGATCACCGTTCTGCCGACAGGAGGCGAGGTGCTGCAAGGCGTCGCCGTCGGCAAATTCGAAATGGGTATCAGCCAGTCCAGCGAGATCCTGCCGGTAGAGGGGGTCACGTTCGTCGGAGGGCTACCGGCGCCGTACGATTTGCGCACCAACTACGCCATTGCCGTGTTGGGTGGCAGCGAACAGGGGAGGCGGCTGATGCGGTATCTCGACTCCCCCGCGGCTCATGCCCGGTTCGAAACGAGCGGGTTCTCGACGCATTGAGTGATGGTCGACTGCGCTGCTCGATGGGGTTGTGTCCGTCGACCTTCGTGGGACGCAGGTCGGCCAGGCGCGGGCGCTCGCGATGGTCTGCTTCCGGGTCGGTCAATCTTCCCCGGCCCGATTAGACTTCGGCTTGCTCTGGAGATGGGGACTGCGTATGGACAATGCCGAATTCGAACGAAGGAAGATGGTGGCCTTTGCAGCAATTCGGCGAGCCCACGGCACAGAAGATGGTGAGGACAGCATCGACCTGTTCGTCGCGCACCACCTGGAAGAGCTGCCTCAGGGTTATTGGCAGGAGCGGCTTGCAACGGCGACGCCCGATTCCGCAGCTGTGATTGGACTCCTCGCTTGCCGTTCGTCCTGGGGTAAGGACGACCTGGAAAATTTCGACTTCACGCTACCAGGGGACGTCACCGACTACGTCGTTTCGGTGCACTTCGACGAGAGGGGCGAAAGTGATGGCATCTCCATGGAGAGCTGAGGCTTGAGAGACAGGGCGCGGCCAGGAGCCGTCCGCCGCGAACGTCGGGTTCCGGGTAGGCTACCCATGAACAAAGCTTGGCACCCCGCGAATCCTATGCCGTCCAAGGCGACACTCGATCAACGCATCCGTTGGCGCGCGGAGCATGCACGCGCCTGCGCCTGCCGCCCAATCCCCGACAACCGGCGCAAGGACATGCAGCTCCTCCTGTCCTCCGCTCAAGAAAAAGCGCATGGAACAAGCACGAGCCACGCCTGAGAAGAAAACGGATGCACCCAGCGCGGGCAGGCGCCACGGGCGCCTGCTCTACGTCGACAATCTGCGCTGGACGATGATCCTGCTGGTCATCAGCATGCACGCCGCCGATACGTATAGCCCCTTCGGCAACTGGTACTTCGTCGAACGGCCGCCCGTCACCGCGATCGAGACGCTCGTCTTCGGCGCGTGGCAAATGTACCTACAGTCGTTCTTCATGGGGCTGCTGTTCTTCGTCGCCGGTTTCTTCGTGCCTGCTTCGTACGATCGCAAGGGTCCCGCTGCCTTCTTGCACGACCGCGCGATCCGCCTTGGCGTCCCGGTTCTGCTCTACATGTTCCTGATCGGTCCAGTCACCGAGTACTACGTCGCCCACTCCTGGACGTCCACCCTGCCCACTTCGTTCGCGAACGAATGGGGCAAGCATATTCGCAACGGCGAGGTACTTCAGGAGAACGGGCCTCTCTGGTTCTGCCTCGCCCTGTTGATCTTTTGCCTGGTCTACGCGGCGTTTCGCTCGTTGGGCCGATCCGACGCGCGGCCACTGGAAGACGGCGCGCCGCCTTCAACCGGCCATCTCGTTCGATTTGCCCTGCTCATGGCCGCGCTGTCCTATTTCGTGCGAGCACTCGATCCCGGTTCGTTGTTGAACATGCACCTCGGGGATTTTCCGCAATACATCCTGCTCTTCACCGCGGGAGTCCTGTCAGCGCGCCGGGATTGGCTGCCGAAACTGGACTTCCAACGCGGCGTGCGCTGGCTTTCGATCGTGGTGCCGGTGGGAATGGTCGGATGGCTCGGCCTGATGATCGATGCAAAACGGCATGGCGTCGATTTCTCCGGCGGGTGGAATTGGCAGAGCGCGGCATTCTGCCTCTGGGAGTCGCTCACGTGCATCGCCGTGTCGTTCGGGCTGCTCGTGATTTACCGCAGGTACTTCGATGCACAACGAAGCCTGGCCCGATTTCTTTCGGACAACGCCTTCGGCGTATACGTATTCCATCCGCCGATCGTCATTGCGATCGCCCGCCTGATGTACCGGCTAGCCTGGCCGCCGTTGACCAAGTTCGCCCTACTTACCGCGGCGAGCGCGTTTGTCTCATTCGCGATCTGCGCTTTGCTGTTGCGCAGACTGCCCCTGCTCCGCCGAATCCTTTGAACCCGGCCACTACCGACATTCGTCTGGACGGGCTTCTGCGATGGCCTTCATCCGGCACTAAAGTCGAAGCCGTAAAGTTGGCGATTCACGCCGCCGCTTGTGGCCTGGAGGTCGGCGCCGAGGACGCATGTCACCATAACCGGTCCTACGCGAACGTCGGCTCCCGGGAATCAAAACTGGAGCCGGCGGATCGTGTTGGGGCTGACAGGGGCGTCAGGTTCTGATGTGCGGCAAGCCACAGACAGGTTTCACCGTCCATGGGACTGTCCAAAGATGCAATTTCATCCGGTCAGCTGGGCACCTCGTTTAACCCCCAGGTTCAGCGCGGCACTTCTCTTGACATTCGCACTTACGAGCGTCCTAAAGGTGTCGGGGCGAGTAATTTCTGATCAATTCGGCGTGAACTTGCTTGCAGCTTAATGAACCCGCAGCACCTCAAACTGCTGTCGGATTGGAGCGACCTGTATCGACACCTCATCACCCTCGCATTTACCCAGCATGGCCCTGCCCAAAGGGGCTTCGCTGCTGATGACCTGAACGAACTGAGCGCCGCTGACCAACTTCATGCTGCCCCCATCCGGGCCGAGAAAGAGCTGTTGCTGCTTGTCGTCGGAATCGACCAGGCAGACCAGCGCGCCGAGCTGTATACCTTTGCTGGCGTCGTAGGGGCGCGGGCGGAATTGGCGCCAATTGGCCATCGCCTGGCGGATGGCTTCGGCGCGATGAGCTTGGCCGGTGGCCAGGTAGGCGGCTTCGAGTCCCAAGGTGTCGTATTTGTTTTCGGCGATGTTTTCTTCGTGAGTCGCCGTTTCATGGGCCGCCCGCACTGCCTGTTCGGCTTGCCGCAGGTCTTCGGCGAGCCGTTCCAGCACCTGCTGCTGCAACAAGAATTTATCCATGATGAAAGGTAGGCATCTCGAACAAGCGGGGGTCAGGTCTTGATTATGAAGGGCTCCACCAGCCTTCGACGCTTCTGTTGGCTGCAGGTTGACTTCAGCTATGGGCACTGTCCTGTCGCCCATTTCGGTGCCTCGAACGGCAGGAACTGGCTGCGCAGTGGCAGTTCGTCGACAGTGCCGACGGCTGGCTTTGGTTGGCGAGAGCTCTGGCAGCGAAGGTCATGTTCCCGGCACTGCCGCGTGCTCACGCTCCCGGCCAGCAACGGTCTTTGGCGACCGTCGGCTTTCAGGCAGCGTGAGGCCAGCGTGCCGACGATCGCGGCCAGGCCGCCGGGCAGCCCCATCACCGCACCGGCCGCCTGCAGCGACATGCCGTGCGAGCGCACCAGGAAGGCCGGCGTCCAGATGCCGATGCCGTCGCCGGCGAAGCCCAGCAGCAGCGCCGACAGCGAGATCCGCGTGAACGCCTTCGATGCCCACAGGTCGCGCAGCACGTCGACCAGCGGTTCCTGCACGGCACCGGCGGCGGTCTTGCCTGCGTCCCAGGTGCCACGCACCGGTTCGATGGCACTCCAGCGCAGCAGCAGCGCGGCCAGGACACCGGGCACGGACATCGACAGGAACGCGCTGCGCCAGCCGTAGTGCTGGGCGATCCAGCCGCCGAGCGCCAGGCCGAACAGGATGCCCAGTTGCGGCCCCAGCGCGTAGACGCTCATGGCGCGCGCGCGGCGCTCCTGCGGGTAGTAGTCGGAGATCATAGCCATGGACGGCGCCGCTCCGCCGGCTTCGCCGACCGCGACGCCCACGCGCGCCAGCGCCAGCATCCAGTAGCCCGAGGCCAGGCCGCGCAGCAATAGGCGACGAAGTTGCGCCGGTTGGAGCGATCGGCATAGCGCCCCATGGGCACGCCCAGCACGCTGTAGAAGAGCGCGAACGCCAGGCCGGCCAGCAGGCCCATGGCCGTGTCGGAGACGCCGAACTCGGTCTTGATCGGCTGGATCAGGATGCCCATGATCTGCCGGTCGGTGAAGCTCATCGCGTAGACGAACAGCAGCACCAGCAGGCTGTAGTGGGTGCGCCAGCGCGACCGAGTCGGCGCCTTCGCCTCGACGGATCGGGATGCGGTGACGCCGGAGGCGGTCGGCGTCGGGACGGAACTCATGCGCGGTCTCCTGGTGGTCCTTGCCGTGAAGGCAGGGGCCGGATTGTTCGGTTCACACGCCTGCAAGCGTGCCAGCCCGCGCGCGTCGTTGCGTACCCAGTTCGGACTAGGCGGCGCGAGGCCGGGCGCTCGCCGAGAGCTAGTCGGTCGCCCCCAGCCAGGCGATGCGGATGCGCCAGTCGGCGATGCGCGAGTCGACGATCTCGAAGCACGGCAGCACGGCCTCGGTGGCGTCGAGCACGTCTTCGCGCGTGACCCCGGGGCCGCACAGGTCCTTCTTCAGGATGAAGGCGATCTCGCCTTCGGCGCGGGGCTGGACCAGGCCCGCCTCGCGCAGGCTGATCGTTGCGCCATTGGCGTACTGCATGCGATCGGTCAGGAATCCGAAGTCGGGCTGGCGCACGCCCAGCATGTCCTGCACCGCCTTCGAGGTGACGCCGATCTTCTTGCCGACCACGCGTTCGCCATCGGCCTGGCGGCGCGCCAGCACGCGCGCCGAGATTCCGTAGGCGTCGACGACCGTGATCGCAGGCTCGCGCTGGGTCAGCGGCGCCACGGTGCGGCGGCCGCGCAAGGCGTCGTAGAGCTCGTCGGCGAGGGAATTGATGCGCTGGGGTTCCATGATTCCTCCTCGGTGGGCCGCGGCAGCACGCCAGCCGTGCAACGGCTCGTCCGCCAGTCACGGGGACACGGCACAGCACCGATGGTTGCAGCGCGCCCGTTTCGCACCAACGTCTGTTCGGACTAGGCAGGAGATGTCTTGGAAATCGAAGTACGGTGCCGCTCAGTCGACGTTCAACCGTCGGATTGCTTCAGCGGGCACCTTGGCTTGCAGGAGTGTGCCGGCACCTGGTGTCGCGCGAACCTGGAACGAGCCGCCTATGGACTCCAGGCGTTCGCGCATGTTGCGCAGGCCGATCCCGCGGTTCGGATCGAGTTGTACTTGATCGACTTCAAACCCGCAGCCGTCGTCGCGGATGTTCAGAGCGATGCCGTCCGAGGCAAAAACCAGTTCCACCTGCACCTGCTGCGCGTGGGCGTGCTTGCCGACGTTGGCGAGTGCCTCTTGGGACACCCGGAAAAGCGCTGTCTTGACCTCCTCGGGCAAGGCGACGACGTCTCCCGAGACGCGCAGATCCACCCGGGTCGAGCCGGCGTCGTTGGCTTCGCGCGAAAGAAGCTCCAACGCCGCGGGCAGCCCGAGTTCGTCCAGCATGGCCGGGCGCAGTCGATGCGAGATGCGCCGAACTTCGTTGAGCGACTCCTTCAAGCCGCTCAAGGCTTTCTCCAACGCGGGTGGCGATGCCCGATCCTCGCGTTCCAGCTGGTCGATGGCGGACTCCACCAACAACTTGGCCGAGACCATCGTCTGCGTCGCCCCGTCATGGAGTTCGCGGGCCAGGTGCGCCCGCTCGTCTTCCTGGAAGCGAACAACCTTGCGGGCCAGGAGCTGGAGTTTGGCGTCTGCGACCCGGTGCTCGCTCAGGTTGAGCCAGACACCGCTCAGACTGATCAACGCAACCCCGCCAAATGCGATGGCCGCGATCCACAGGAGTGTCTCGCCGATGTTGGACGAGGCCTGGGCGTCCAACTGCGCGGTCGCGGCGTCGATGTCGTCCCGGTACAGCCCGGTGCCCACCATCCAGCCCCAGCGAGGAATCTCGACGACATAGCCCAGCTTGGGAGCGATCTGCCCGGTAGAGGGTCGGCGCCACATGTACTCGACGTAGCCCCCGCCAGCGCCGGCGCGCGCCAGCAGTGCCTGGATCGTGGCGTTGCCCCGGGCGTCGCGCATGGCCGATAGATCCTGGCCTACCAGCTCCCGTTGGCGCGGGTGCATGAGCACCGTGCCGTGCATGTCATAGACGAAGAAGTAGCCGTCGTTGCCGTAGTCCAGCGACTCGAGCAGCCGCATGGCCTGCGTCTGGGCAGCGCGCTGGTCGCCACTCGCGTCCACCAACGGCTTGATCATGCTCATGGCGAGCTGCACATAGTTTTGCAGCTCGGCCCGGCGCGCACTCAGGTAGCCGCCCTCGACCAGGGCGTGCTCCCGCCTGGCGAGTTCGCGCTGTTGAAGCATGACCGCCGCCGCAATCAATGCCAGCGACAGCAGCAGCGGTATGGCGGCGACGAACAGCAGCTTGGCTTTGAGGCGCATGGTCCGGCATTGTGCCAAGCCGTGCGGGTCCCAGGTCACGCCTGGCTCGGCACCGCCGTCGGGGCTGGCGTGCGCAAAAGTGCTTGCACCGCCAGCGCGACGATGAAGTTCAGCGTCAGCGCCAGCAAGCCGGTGTAGACGGTGAACTTGTCGCCGCCCACGAACAGCGAGTGGACAGGCTTGATGCCGTCGGCGAACGCGGTCCAGGTGCCGAACACGATCCCGACAAACCAGCCGGTCAGCAGCGCCGGCGCGCTCAGACGCCTGGAGAACAAGCCGAACACGAGCGCAGGGAAGGTCTGGAGGATCCAGACGCCACCCAGCAGCTGCAGATCCAACGCGAACTTGGTGGGCATCAGGAGAATGCAGAGCAGCGCGCCGACCTTGACGGCCAGCGAAGCGAGCTTGGCCACCTTCTCTTCCTGGGCCGGCGTGACTTGGGAGTTCACGTAAGGCTTCCAGAAGTTGCGGGTGAACAGGTTCGCTGCGCCAATCGACATCACGGCAGCCGGAACCAGCGCGCCGATGGCAACCGCGGAGAAGGCGAAGCCAGCGAACCACGACGGGAACAGTGCGTTGAACAGCGCCGGGACGACATCGTTGTTGCTCTTGACGCTGAGGTGCGCGGCGTACGCCATGTAGCCCAGCAGCGCGATCAGGCCCAGCAGGACGGTGTAGGCCGGCAGGAAGATCGCGTTCTTGCGGATCGTGCTCTCGTCCTTGGCAGCAAAGATGCCGGTGAGCGTGTGCGGGTACATGAACGCCGCCATGGCTGAGCCGAGCGCAAGGGTTGCGAACGGCAGCAACTGACCGGGATGCAGGGTCAGGCCCGTGGCACCGCCCTTGAGCGCGAACGCATCGCGCGCCGAAGAGAACACACTGGCATAGCCGCCCACCTTCATGGGAACGATCACCACCGCCGCGATGACCACGATGTAGATCATCAAGTCCTTGACGAAGGCAATCAGGGCCGGCGCGCGCAGGCCCGCGGTGTACGTGTACAGAGCCAGGATGATGAACGCGGCCGCCAGTGGCAGTTCGCCCGTCAGTCCGAGTGCCTTGATCACCACTTCCATGCCCACGAGCTGGAGCGCGATGTAAGGCATCGTGGCAACGATGCCGGTGAGCGCGACGGCCGTCTCGAGCGGGCGGGAGCCATAGCGACCGTAGACGACGTCGGCCGCCGTCACGTGGCCGTTGCGCTTGGCCTCCTTCCACAGCTTGGGCATGATCACGAACACGATCGGGTAGACCAGGATCGTGTACGGAAGCGCAAAGAAGCCGTAGGCGCCGACCGCATAGACGAGCGCCGGCACGGCGATCACGGTATAGGCGGTGTAGAAATCGCCGCCGACCAGGAACCAGGTGATCCAGGCGCCGAAATTGCGGCCGCCCAGGCCCCACTCGTCCAGGTGGGCGCCCTGATGGGCGTCGCCACGCTGCCAGCGTGAGGCCAGAAAGCCGATCACGGTGACGAGTGCGAAGAAGAAGATGAAGACCGACAGCGCAGTCCAATTGATGTTGCCGGTCATTGCTCAGTCCTCCGACTTCTTGCTGCGGTTCACGAGCCAGATCAGGACCGACGTGAGCGGCACCCAGGCGAACATGTACCAGTAGAAGAACGGGAAACCGGCAAGTACCGGGGTCTCGCTGTTGAACAGCGGCACGATCAATAGGCCGATGAACGGCAGCAGCAATAGCAGGCGCATGACTTGTCTCCGAGTTCGGCGGGAACACAGCCCGCTCTGCCCTCAGTGTCGGAGGCCGGTCAATGCGCCGCATCCGTCAAGTCACGTGCTGATCGTCGCGGCAACACGTACTGGATAACCCGAGCGCAGGTAGTTGGCTTCAGGGAGTCGGGCTCCCCTATGCTTCCCTTGATGCCTCCAGCAATGCCTTCACTGCCCCTGCTTTCGGCGGATTGCCGCTGACATCAGGGCATCGTTGGCGTGGAAGTAGTGAATCTCGCCGTGGTGCCAGACACCCAGCCAGATCATGTTGAGGGAGAACGCCTCGTGGTCATGATCCGAGAACGGGTGGTCGTACGTGGTCACGACTCCTCGGTGGGGCTCGGTCGGGTTCTCGAGCGCATGTTTGAGGGCCCGAGGGGACGTGTCTCCGTGCGCCGCAAACATCGCGCGCACGAGGAGGTGCACGCTGTCATAGGCTTGAGCGGCCGCCATGAGAGAACCGATGGCGTGATGACTTGCCCGTCGGCCGAAGCTGGCGATGAAGGCGGTACGGGCTTCGTTGGCGGAGTCCTGGATGATGCTCTGAGTCATCATCGTTCCCTCCAGTGGGCCGGCACCCGCCGCTTCGAGCACGCTATGAAACGACAGCGTCCACGGCCCGAAGTACGGTACGTCCCATTTCATGGCGGCACGTGCACGCACGGCTGCGGCTTCACCCGGGCCGACGGTGTAGACCACGAGTGCCTGCGCTCCTGCGGCGCGCGCACGCTCGAGGTCGTCCCTGAGCGACGCGGCGTCTGCTGCAAATCTGCCGACAAAAACCGGGGCCAGGCCGCGCTTGTTCAGCTGCAGGCTGAGGTCGGCGACCCCGCCATCGCCATAGCCCGTGGTGTCGGCCAGGATGGCAACGCGGGTGAGCCTGCGGCGGTCGACCATTTCAGCGACCAGGAACTCGGAGATCAAGGCGTCTGGTGGCGCAACGCGAAAGATCGTGCTTTCAGCAGGCGGCACCCGGTGCGTCAGAACCGTGCCCTGGGCGCAAGGAATCATCAAGAGCTGGTGCCGGGTCTCGAACAGGTCGATCGATCCCAGTGCGACCCCCGTATTGCAGAAGCCGATCGTGGCGACGACATTCTCGTGATCCAGCATCGCCGTCGAGGCAACGCGCCCCATCGCCGGCGCGCCGCCGTCGTCCTTCGTCACGAGCTCGAGTGGGCGACCCAGAACGCCGCCGATGGAATTGATCTGTTCAACGGCCAGCGCTGCGCCCTGCTGCATGCTGTTGCCGAAGTCGGCCGAGGGCCCGGTCAACGGCGAGATCAATCCGATGCGAATCGGCTCGGGCGCCGCGTGCAGGTCAGCCGAGAATCCAAGCAACAGGCCCAGGAGCGCCATGCTTCTCCACCGCTGCGAGCTCGTTTCGAACAGGGCAAGGCTTTCCGCGTCGCGCGGCGTCGATCGGGTCATGGGTTGTCTCCAGTGCGGCCGGTGTGGGTCCACCGTGCTCTACGACTGAGTCTGTCGGATGCCGACGTGCCCGGCATCCGTCTCAACGCGTGCGACCCATTCGCGGCACTACGTAGGGACAACTACTGCCCGGCGTGCTCCACGGCGTACTTGATCAGCTCGGCCTGCCCTTCCAGAGACAGCTTGCGCTTGATGTTCTGGCGATGCGCTTCGACCGTGCGGACGCTGACATCCATCTCGCGAGCGATCTGCTTGCTCGAGAGGCCGCGCGCCAAAGCTGACAAGATCTCGCTCTCACGAGACGACAGCAGCGGCCGGGGCGCCTGGTTGCGGAACAGCCGCTTCGAGACGGCAGGGCTCAGGAACGTTCCGCCGCCGGCGATGGCCTCGATCGCCGCGATGATTTCGCTGGCCGGCGAATCCTTGAGAACGTAGCCCCGGGCGCCCGCCTGCATCGCTCGCTGAACGTACTCCGGGTTGTCATACATGCTGAGCATGAGGACGAGGAGTTCTGGCTCGCGTTCCAGGAGCGCCGCCGTCAGGTCGATGCCATTGACGCCCTTCATCCCGACGTCCATGAGAACGATAGCCGGGTGCAAGGACTCCAGCTGCGCGTGTGCCTCATCCGCATTGCCCGCCTCCCCCACCACTTGAAAACCCGGCACGGCCTCGAGGCGAGCGCGCAGTCCATCGCGCACCAGCGGATGGTCGTCGACCAGCATCAGACGAATCGATGAAAGCTGCGGTTTGTCGTTGCTGGCCGGTGCGGAGTCCATGCCGCATTAGACACGGAGTCAGCCGCCTGAAAACCCTTCGAGCACGTTGACGACGTTGACGCCGACCTCGGCGACCGCGTAGCCGCCTTCCATCGTGAACACGGTGGGCAGGCCGCACGCGCCGACGGCCGCGCCGATGCGCCGGTAGTCGTCGCTCTTCAACAGGAAGCGCGAGATCGGATCGCCTTCGAACGTGTCGACGCCGAGCGCGATGACGAGCGCATCGGCGCCGAAGCGCGCGATCTCGTCGATGCCGCGTTGCAGCGCAGCGCGCCATGCGTCGAAGCCGGTGCCGGCCGGCAGCGGCAGGTTCAGGTTGAAGCCGAGGCCCTCGCCGCTGCCGCGCTCGTCGGCGTGGCCGAGAAAGAACGGGTACTCGGTCTTCGGGTCGCCGTGGATCGATACGGTCAGCACATCGGCGCGCGCGTCGAAGATCGTCTGCGTGCCGTTCCCGTGGTGGTAGTCGACGTCGAGCACCGCGACACGCACGGCGCCCGCGTCGCGCAGTGCCTGCGCGGCGAGCGCGGCGTTGTTCAGGAAGCAGTAGCCGCCGAAGAAATCCGGCCCCGCGTGGTGACCGGGGGGTCGCGTCAGCGCCATCGCGGCGCGCGTCGCGCCGCTGCTCACCGCGCGCGCCGCGTCGATCGCGCACGCGGCGCCGGCCGACGCCGCGGCCCACGTGCCGGCGGTGATCGGCGAGCCGGCGTCGAAAGAGAAGCGCCCGACGCGCGCCGAGAAGTTGGCCGGCGTCACGTCGGTACGAAAACCGCGCACCGGCCATACCGACGGCAGCACATCGACGTCGGCGTTGCTCGCGTCGAGGGCGACCCAGTCGGCCCAAACCGTGGCCAGGAAGTCGACGTAGGCCGGCGCATGCACGCGGCGGACGAGACCCAGGTCGACCGCGCCCGGCAGACAAAGCTCGCCCGCGGGCCGGCGCTGCAGTTCGGCCATCACGTAGTCGAGCCGCGCGGGCGTCTCGTGGCATGGCACGAGGCGGCCGCGGAACATCTCGTGGCGGCCATCGTGCGCGTGGTGGGCCGGGTTGTGGAAGATCAGCATCGGGGTCGACTTTCGCGAGCGCGACGGAGGTCGCACGCGGATTATCGTCAGGCCGCGTCAGCGCAGATCGGCGTCGGAATGCGGCTTCTCGCAATTCAAGTCATGGGCGTGGTCACTGTCGGGCGTGAACGCCGCCGTCGCCTCGATCTCGACCTTGTAGGCGCCATTGATCAACTTGGCGCCGACCGTCGAGCGTGCGGGCGCATGCCCCGGCACGACCCAGTCGTCCCAGACCGCGTTCATCTCCGCGTAGTCGCCAACCGAAGCCAGGTAGATGCGTGCCGACACGATGTGCTCCCGGCGCGCCCCCACATGGGCGAGCAGCCGGTCGATGAAGCCAAGCACCTCGCGCGTCTGGCCACCGATGTCGAGCGACGTGTTCTCGGCAACCTGGCCTGCGATGAAGATCAGCTTGCTCTCGCCGAAGGTCGCGATCGTCATCTCGCTGAAGCGCGGGCCTGTTTCGTGTCGTTCGATGTGCATGGCAGTCGGTCGATGTCGTTGAAAATGATTGGGCGCCCGCATGTTCGGGGCGTCAATCCGTGGTGACGCGCCCCGGGGCGGGTGTCGCGCCGGCAGGCCGATTCCACCAGCCGCCGCCGAGCGCCTGGCACAACGCCGCCGCGTCGGCCAGCCGGTTCGCACGCGCCTGGACGGTGGCCAGCGTCGCCTGCTGCACGCCCTGCTCCGCCGACATCAGCGCCAGCGCGCTCACGTCGCCGAGATCGAGTTGCCGCCGCGTGATCGCCAGCGTGCGTTCGGCCGCGCCCTGCGCGCGCTGCGAGGCCGCCAGTGCCTGCGCATCGGACTTGATCGCCTGCAGCGCGTCGGCGACGTTCTGATAGGCGTTGATGACGGTAGACCGGTATTGCGCCGCCGCCTGGTCGTAGGCCGCGCGCGCCGCCGCCTCGCGGTGCTTCAGCGTCCCCCCGTCGAAGAGTGTCTGGCTGACATTGCCTGCCAGCGTCCAGAACGCGGTACCGGGTCCGAACAGCTTCGCGATCGACAAGGCCGACGACCCCCACGAGTTCACGCCCAGCGTGACTTCGGGCAGCCGGTTCGCCGCAGCCACCCCGATGTCGGCGCTCGCCGAGCGCAGCTGCTCCTCCGCGGCAAGCACGTCCGGCCGGTGTTCCACCAGCGTGGAAGGGAGTGTCAGTGGCAGCGGTTCGGGCAGCGTCAGGTCATCGAGCCTGAATTCGGCGGACGACGGCGCATCCGGCATCACGCCGCTCAGCGCCTTGATCTGGTCACGCTGCAGCGCGAGCTGCTTGTCGAGCGGCGGCAGGCTCGCCTCCAGCGCGGCGAGCTGTGCCTCCTGCTGCGCGACATCGAGCGTCGAGTTCTGCCCCAGCGTCCGCAGTTGCCGGTAGCGCTGCAGGATGTCGGCCTGGATCGCGATCAATTGCCGCGTGGCGTCGATTTGCGCGCGCAATCCTGCTTCGGTGATGGCGGCGACAACCAGGTTCGAGCTCAAGGTCAGGTAGGTCGCCTCGACGTTCCAGCGCTGGTTGTCGGCCTGGGCCTGCAGCGATTCGACCTGGCGCCGGTTCAGGCCGAACAAGTCCGGGGTGTACGAGATGTTGACCTGCGCCGTGTTCAAGTTGAACAGGTCGAAGTTCGATGCCAGCGGACTGGCCAGCGGAGCCGCGACCTTCTGGCGCGTCGCGGAATAGGCGGCGCCGACCGTCGGGTAGTAGGCACCCTGCTGGGCGAGGCGATTCTCGATCGCGACGCGCAGCGCGGCCTGCGCCGACGTGACCGTCGGGTTGTTGGCGAGACCTGCGCGAACCAGTTCGTCGAGCGCCGGCGAGCGATACAGCGCCCACCAGTGCTCGGGCAGTTCGGCCGGCGCGACCAGGCGATCCGCCTGCAGCTGCGCCTGGGTCGACGCTTCGATGTAGTGCTGCGCGACCGGGAGCTCGGGCCGGTGGTAGTCCGGACCGGCCGCGCAGCCGGCCAGGATCAGCAAGAGTGCGGCGGGAATGGCGCTGCGAACCATGGGCAGGGAAGTGGACATCGTCATTACCGGCTGCGCCGCTGCTGGCCGTCCAGCACCCGGCTCTCGAAGAATCGCTCGATCGTGAAATAGAGCGTCGGCAACACCAGCAAGGTCAGAAAGGTCGAGACGATCAGGCCGCTGACCACCACGGTCGCGACGCCGCGCTGCACGTCGGTGCCCACGCCGGTCGCGAGCGCCGCCGGCAGCATGCCGATCGACGCGACGGTGGCCGTCATCAGCACCGGACGCAGGCGCTCCGTGGCCGCCTGCAGAATGGTCTCGGCTAGCGACTTGCCCGAGCCGCGCACGCGGCGGAAGTTGGCGACCATGATGATGCCGTTCTGCACCGAGACCCCGAACAGCGCGATGAATCCGACGGCTGTCGCCACGTTCAGCGTCTCGCCCGTCAGCCGAAGCGCGATCAGACCGCCGAGCGTAGCCATCGGCACGACACCGAGCACGAGCAGGGTCTGGCGCACCTTGCCGAACTGGAAGAACAGCAGCACGGCCATCATCACGAAGACGAGCCCGAGGATGAACACCAGCCGGGCCTGCGCGCGCCGCTCGTTCTCGAACTGCCCGGCCCACTCGAGGCGGTGCTGGCCTGGATCGAACCTGACCTCCGCATCGATGCGTCGTTGCGCCTCGGCCAGGTAGGAACTCAGGTCGCGGTCACGGTTGTCGACGCGCACGGTGATCTGGCGCTCGTTCATCTCGTGCGAGATCGTGCTCTCGCCGGTCTTGTACTGGAGCGACGCCAGCTGCGCGAGCGCGATCCGCGCGCCGCCCGGCGCGGTGACCGTGAGCGCACCGATGTCCTGCGCGCTGGCCTTCGCATCGCGAGGAAAGCGCACTGTCACGTTGTAGCTGCGATCGCCGACGTACAGGCTCGTGACCGGCGTTCCCCCGATGCCGGTCTGGATCAGGGTGGCGATATCGGAGATCGGAATACCGAAGCGCGCCGCGGCCTCGCGATCGATCTTGACGACGAGCTGCGGGATGGGGGGCTCCTGGAACAGCGAGGCCGACGCGGTACCGCGGATGGTGTGCAGGATGTCGACGACCTGTGCGCCTATGCGCCGGTTCTCGACGAGGTCGGCGCCGTAGATTCGCAGCACCAGCGGGCTGTGTGCGCCGCCGATCGCGTCGTTGACGCCATCGATGATCGGTTGGCTGATGCCGATGTCGAAGCCCGGCAGCTGCGCCAGGCGTTTGTTGAGACGTCGCACGAACTCGGCCTTGGTCTCGTGGTTCGGCCACTCGGCATAGGGCTTCAGGCCCACCGGCACTTCCATGTGCGACGGCGTCCACGGGTCGGTGCCGTCGTCGCTGCGTCCGAGCTGCGTCACGACGTAGGAGATCTCGGGGAATTCATGCAGGGTGCGGCGAAGTTCGCCAGCCATCTCGCTGGCCTGGTCGAGCGAGAGCCCCGTCGGCATCTGGACCTGCAGCCAAAGCGCGCCCTCGTCGAGCTCCGGCAGGAACTCCCGCCCCGTGGTGACTCCGAATCCGGCCACGGCCACGAGGATGCAGGCCGAGGTGATGTAGATCACGAAGGGCCGCAGCAGCAGCCACGCCAGCAACCCGCGATAGCGCGCCGTGATCCACTCGAGCGGCCGGTTGTGGAAGATCTTGCGCGGCATCTTCAACGCGACGAAGGCGAGTCCGGGAATGAGCGCGAGGGAGGCCAGCAGCGCGCCGAACAGCGCATAGCCGACCGTGAAGGCCATGGGCGAAAAAAGCTTGCCTTCGGCGCGCTCGAACGCGAACAGGGGGAAGTAGGCCGCGACGATGATCAAGGTCGCGAAGAAGATCGGCCGTGCGACGTGACCCGTCGTCTCCAGCACGTCATCCTCGTTCAGCTCCTGCGTCGGCTGCTCCTCGCGTCGGCGCAGCATGGCCTCGGTGACGACGATCGCGCCGTCGACGATGATGCCGAAGTCGATCGCGCCGAGCGAGAACAGGTTGGCCGGCATGTGCGTCAGGTTCATCGCGATGAACACCGTGACGAGCGCCAGCGGGATCACGATGGCCGCGACCAGCGCGCTGCGCGGGCTGCCCAGGAACAGGATCAGCACGATGCAGACCAGGCCGACGCCCTCCATGACGGTGTGGCTGACCTTCTCGACCGTCAGCTGCACGAGCTGGTCGCGGTCGATGTAGGGCACGAGCTTGACGCCCATCGGCGCGAGGCGCTTCTGCAGTTCGTCGACCTTGGCGTGCACGCCCTCGAGCACCTTCGACGGATTGCTGCCTTTGAGCAGCAGCACGATGCCTTCGATGGTGTCCGGATTGTTGTCCTTGCCGAGGATGCCTTCGCGCTCCTGGTGGCC
>Ga0302317_10001455_pt1 | contig 17441 bp, 10 predicted proteins | sample III_Palsa_N3_3_FD_200450 | JGI IMG/M metagenome (GOLD analysis project Ga0302317, IMG submission 200450) | Peat permafrost microbial communities from Stordalen Mire near Abisko, Sweden - III_Palsa_N3_3 | ecosystem: Environmental > Terrestrial > Soil > Palsa > Peat permafrost | place: Sweden...
GTGCAGAACAAGGATCTCGAGAAGCAACTGGCCTGGCTCCCGCACGACCGCCAGATCGTGACGGTTTCCAATCACTCGCAGCGCGCGGGTGCGGCCGCCGACCTGCTGGCCTCCAAGGGCTTCAACGTCGCCGGCGCCACCGGGTCCGAGGAATACGAAGTGGAGGGCGGCACCTCGGTGGCCCACCTGTTGCCGCGCGCGCCGCGCGTGGCCGGCGCCGCATCGGCCCCGCGTACCTGACGCGCACGGAGCCCGCCATGAGCGCGCCTGAACTGCTGTCCGACTTCGGCGCCGTCGACGTCGAACTCTTGCCCGCGTCGCCGGTGCGGGCCGGCGCGCGGCGCATCCTGTTGTGGGACCTGCCGCTGCGCGTCTTCCATTGGTCCCTCGTGGCCAGCGTGACGACCGCGGTGGTCACCGGAGAACTCGGCGGCGCGTGGATGGTGTGGCACGGCCGCGCGGGGCTGCTGATCGTGGGCCTGCTCGTGTTCCGCATCGTCTGGGGCGTGGTGGGTTCGGCGACGTCGCGCTTCACGCATTTCGCACCGTCGCCCGCCAGCGTGCTGACCTATCTGCGCGGCCGCTGGCGCGGCGTCGGCCACAACCCGTTGGGCGCGCTGTCCGTGTTCGCGCTGCTGGGGCTGCTGGCGTTGCAGGCCACGACGGGTCTGTTCGGCAACGACGACATCGCATTCGCCGGCCCGCTCAACCACCTGGTCGACGACACGCTGGGTTCGCGCGTGACGGGCTGGCATCGGCTGCTGGCCTATGGCCTGTTCGTGCTGATGGGCCTGCACCTGCTGGCGATCGCGTTCCATGTCGTCGTGAAGCGCCACCGGCTGATCCGGCCGATGATCACGGGCTTGTCGGACATCGATGCCGGCACGCCGGTTCCTCGGCCGGTGCGTGGACGAGGACGCTTCGCGCTCCTCGCCGCGGTGTCGCTGGCGGCGGCAGGCGTTCTCGTGCTGGCGCGCGTCGGAGATGCGCCTGCGCCCGCGTCGCTGCCGCCGGCGGCCGACGCCAAGGCGCCCGCGACGCCATCCTGGTAGACGGTCGCGCGCAGGCGCCGACCCGCGGTCGGTGCCTGCGCAGCCTTCAGCGGCTCTGCGCCAGTCGCTGCACCGCGATCAGCGCATGGTCGACGTTGTCGACCGGCGAGAGGCCGTCGAATGCCGCGGCGATGTGCCCGTCCGGCGCCACCACGAAGGTGCTGCGTTCGGCGAATCCGTGCTCGATCTGCACGCCGCGGGTGTCCTTGCGGCCAGGGGCCGCGTCGCGCACTGCCAGCGCGTAGGCGCGCGCGATGTGGCCGTCGGTGTCGGACGCCACCGCGATCTTCCCGCCGCAGTATTCGGGGTCGGCCGAGAACGTGTTGAGCCGGCCGATGTCGTCCAGCGAGACGCCGACGATGGTGGCGCCGGCCGCGAGGAACTTCTCGTGCTGCACGGCAAACGTGTGCGCCTCGAGATTGCAGCCGCCCGTATATGCCGACGGATAGAAGTACACCACCACCGGCCCGTGCTTCAACGCGCCGGCCAGCGAGTAGGTGAAGGCCTTGCCGTTCAGCGAGGCCGGTGCCTCGAAGGTGGGCGCGGTGTCGCCTATCGCCAACGCGGCGTGGCTGGTGGACAGGTGAAGTGCGAGCGCGAGCAACGCGAGCGAAGGGCGGAGAGTGTTTTTCATGCGCCGGCTCTTGCAAGGTTCGCGCCGGTCGCAAACCGGGACATAGAACGCTGATTCCTGCTGCAAATCGAACGGACCAGCGTTCGCGGATGCTGCATTTGACGCATCGCTGGCGGCGATCGGTCACCCGTGCCGTCGCCTCGCCGATTCCCTCATATCGACAGGCGAAGACATCGCTTGTTGCATCGCAGCGCAGAACGTAACTTTGCAATCCCGCAACCCAGACTCACAACCCCCGTGGCAAAGATTCTGACCCTGCCGGACTCGCACACCGCACCCCTCACGATCCGGGCCAAGGCCCTGGTGTTCCACGACCCGCAATCGCGCGTGCTGCTCGATCACGTGGAGCGCCTCGCGCGCAGCGACGCCACCGTGCTGGTGACTGGCGAGACCGGCACCGGCAAGGAACTGATTGCGCGCCACATCCACACGACCAGCGGCCGGCCGGGCCCGTTCGTGGCGGTCAACTGTGGCGCGTTCAGCGAGACGCTGATCGATGCCGAGCTGTTCGGCCACGAGGCCGGCGCCTTCACCGGGGCGACCCATGCGCGCGCCGGCTGGTTCGAGGCCGCCAACGGCGGCACGCTGTTCCTCGACGAGATCGGGGACCTGCCGATGGCGCTGCAGGTGAAGCTGTTGCGCGTGCTGCAGGAGCGCCAGGTGGTGCGGCTGGGCTCGCGCAGGCCCATCGCGCTCGACGTGCGCCTGGTGGCCGCCACCAACATCGACCTGGCGCGCGCCGTCGTCGCGCAGCACTTCCGCGCCGACCTGTACTACCGGCTCAGCGTGGCGGGCGTGCGCCTGCCGTCCTTGCACGAGCGCCAGGCCGACATCCTGCCGCTGGCCGAGCATTTCATCGGCGTCTACTGCAATCGGCTGGGCATCCGGTCGGTGCCGTTGAGCGCGGAGGCCGGCCACGCGTTGCGGCACTACAGCTGGCCCGGCAACATCCGCGAGCTGGAAAACGTCATCCACTACGCGCTGATCGTGTGCGCGGGCACCGAGATCCATCTGGCCGACCTGAAGCTGGTGCCGCTGGTGCCCGACCGCCGCGCGGCAGCCTCGGCGCAAGCTGCGGCCCCGGCGTACGGCGGCTACCGGCCTCCTTCGGCCGGTGACGAGCCGGCCACCCCCGCGTCGGTGCAGGCGCCGTCCGCACCGGCACCCGTCGACGCGCGCGCGCGATTGCCCGCGCTGTTCGACCAGTTGCTGCGCGAAGGCGGCGACGGGTTGTTCGATGCCGTCGAGCGTGCGCTCGTGCACGCCGCCTTCGAGCATGCCCATCGCAACCAGGTGCGCTCGGCCAAGGCGCTGGGCGTCACTCGCAACATGGTGCGCACGCTGCTCAAGCGCCACGGACTGCTGGCGGTCGGCGGCAGCGAGGGCGATGCGGATGTCGAGGCGGGCGACGGCGACGCGGCAGAGGACGACGTCGTGCCGACGCCCGCCGGCGGCCGCTTTTCGCTCTCCGCCGTTTAAGCAACCGCGTTTATGTTCTTTGCTGAAGCCGAGCTGAATCTCCAGAATTCATGATCAACGGCAACCCTTTGCAGGGCGGGTTGCCTGGCCCTTTCGAACCGACCACCCCAAGAGGATGATTTGATGACGACTCCCCGTTTCCTGAAGCGAGCTCTCCTGGCCGCGCTGCTCTCCGCCACCGCCGCTGTCTCGTTCGCCAAGGACATCACGCTGCTCAACGTCTCCTACGACCCGACGCGCGAGCTCTACCAGGACTACAACGTCGCGTTCGCGAAGTACTGGAAGGCCAAGACCGGCGACAACGTCACGATCAACAACTCGCACGGCGGCTCCGGCAAGCAGGCGCGTTCGGTGATCGACGGGCTCGATGCCGACGTCGTCACGCTGGCGCTGTCTTACGACATCGACGCCATCGCCGGCAAGGGCCTGCTGGCCACCGACTGGCAGAAGAAGTTCAAGGACAACAGCACGCCTTACACCTCCACCATCGTGTTCCTGGTGCGCAAGGGCAACCCCAAGGGCATCCACGACTGGTCCGACATCACCAAGCCAGGCGTCGGCGTCATCGTCGCCAATCCGAAGACCTCGGGCGGCGCACGCTGGGCCTACCTCGCGGCCTACGGTTGGGCGCTGAAGCAGCCGGGCGCCACCGACGCGTCCGCCCGCGCCTACATCAAGAAGGTCTACGAGAACGTGCCGGTGCTCGATTCCGGCGCGCGCGGCGCGACCGTGACCTTCGCCGAACGTGGTGTCGGCGACGTGCTGCTGGCCTGGGAAAACGAAGGCTACCTGTCGCTGAAGGAGTTCGGCGCCGACAAGTTCGACGTCGTCTACCCGCCCAGCAGCATCCTGGCCGAACCGCCGGTGGCTCTCGTCGACAAGGTGGTCGACCGCAAGGGCACGCGCGTGGTCGCACAGGCCTACCTCGACTACCTGTACTCGCCGGAGGCGCAGGAGATCGAGGCACGCAATTACTACCGCCCGATCGATCCGACCGTGGCCGCGAAGTACGCCAGCAAGTTTCCCAAGCTGAAGCTGTTCACGATCGACGATACCTTCGGCGGCTGGACCAAGGCCCAGGCGACGCACTTCGCCGACGGCGGCGTGTTCGACCAGATCTACACGAAAAAGTAAATCCCGCGACGTCCGGGCGTGGCATTGGTGCCGCGTTCGGGGCTGTCTTCAAAGGGCCTCGCGGCGCGCCGCGAGGCCCTTTGTCCGTGAGCCCGCGCTCCGCGTCGTGAGACTTCTCTCACAACGCCCGTGAAGCCTCATTCGGCGACATAGACTCCACCCCCAGATGCCCGGCAACCGGGTGCGGGAGGAGATGGCATGAAGTCGAACAAGTCGTCCGGCGCGCGTCACGCGTCCTGGTTCATCGCCGCACTGGCCGGCCTGCTAGCGACCCTGCCGCTGACCGCTCGGGCCGATGCCACGCTGAAGACGATGTCGCCCCAGGGCGAAGTCGCGCTGGTACGCCAGGTGCGTGCCACCTTCAGCGAGTCCATGGTCAAGTTCGGCGACCCGCGACTGCCCGCGCCGCTGGACGTCGCCTGCACGCCCGGCAGCGCGCAAGCCGGCACGGCGCGCTGGGTCGACGACAAGACCTGGGTGTTCGACTTCGCCAAGGACGTGCCGCCCGGCACGCGCTGCAACGTCGCGCCGCACCCCGGCATCAAGTCGGTGGCCGGCGCGCCGATCGCGCCCGACGCGAAGTTCGGTTTCTCCACCGGCGGCCCGGCCGTCGTGCGCGCCTATCCGTCGCCGAGCACGTACTCGAAGATCGAGGAGGAGCAGGTGTTCGCGCTGCTGCTCAACGGCCCGGCCACCGCCGACAGCATCCAGCGCTTCGCGTACTGCGAGTTCGCCGGCGTCGGCGAGCGCGTGCCCGTGAAGATCATCACCGGCGCCACGCGCGATGCCATCCTGAAGGCCGTGAACCTCGTGCCGCAGCAGGCGCGCAGCGTGACGCTGCAGTGCGCGCGCCCGGTCGCGCCCGACGCCAAGGTGTCGCTGGTGTGGGGCGCGGGCATCGCCACGACCACCGGCGTGGCCAGCACGGCCGACCGCCGCCTGGACTACGTCGTGCGCCCGGCGTTCACCGCCAGCTTCACCTGCGAACGCGTGAACTCGCGTGCCGACTGCCTGCCCATGCGCCCGCTGCGCCTCGAGTTCTCGTCGCCGGTGCCGCGCAGGATCGCCGAGAAGATCGTCCTGTCTGCACCGGACGGCCAGCACAAGCCGCAGGTGGAGCAGCACCGCGGCGAAACCTCCGACGCGCTGGTGGACCTGCACGAGTCCGGCCTGCACAAGTTCCTGTACTTCTTCGGTCGCAACAAGGGCACGGTCACCGGCGACGCGTCGGAGGAGGGCGTCACGGCCGTGCAGTTCTCGGATCAGTTGCCCGAGAAGGCCGACCTGCGCATCGTGCTGCCACCGGACTTCGCCGACGACGCCGGCCGCAAGCTCGAGAACGCGGAGCAGTTTCCGCTCGCGACGCGCACCTCGGACGCGCCGCCGCTCGCCAAGTTCCCGGCGGCCACGTTCGGCATCCTCGAGCTGAACGCCGAACCGGTGCTGCCGCTGACGGTGCGCAAGATCGAAGGCCAGCTGGGCGTGAAGGCGATGACGCTTGGCGGCGCACCGGCGCGCGACCTGACGCTGACCGACGACGCGTCCATCATCGACTGGTTCGCGCGCGTCGCGCGCTACGACGAGACCTCGCTGGACCGCAAGATGGTGGAGCGCGAACTGGGCATCAAGCTGCCCACCCCGAAACCGCCGGACAAGTCCAGGCGCCAGGCCAAGGACCACGGCCGCACGAAGACGCAACAGGAACAGGACGAGGACGCCGACGATTCGGACGTCGACGCGCAGGATCCGAACGCCGTCCAGACCCGCACGCTGAGCCTGCTGAACAACGCCGCCAACGTGCACATGGTGAAGCTGCCGCCCGAGTCGCAGACCGAGCCGCATCCGTTCGAGGTGATCGGCATCCCGTTGCCGCAGCCGGGGTACCACGTCGTCGAGATCGAATCGCCGCGCCTGGGCCAGGCCTTGCTCGATCGTGCCGCGCCGATGTATGTGCGCACCGGCGTGCTGGTCACCAACCTGGCCGTCCACTTCAAGTGGGCGCCGGTCAATTCCGGCGCCTGGGTCACGACGCTGGACAAAGGCAAGCCGGTGCCGGGTGCCGCGGTGCAGGTGTCGGATTGCCTGGGCGAGAAGGTCTGGAGCGGCCAGACCGATGCGCAGGGCTTCGCGCGCATTGATCAGCCGTTGCGCAAGCTGCCCTGGAACTATTGCGAACGCGCGGAGCAGGGGCGTTGGTCGGGCCAGTCGGGACGTCCCAACGGGTATTTCGTCAGCGCCCGCAAGACCGATGCGCAAGGCCGTGCCGACATGGCCTTCGTGTGGTCGACCTGGCAGGAAGGCATCGAGGCCTGGCGCTTCAACCTGAACTCGTCGGGCGGCGGCGAGGAGGTGTCGCGCGAGTTGTTCCACACGGTGATGGACCGCACGCTGCTGCGCGCCGGCCAGACGATCTCGATGAAGAGCCATGCCCGCCGCGAGCTGCTGACCGGCCTGGCGATGGTGGATGCGAGCGCGCTGCCGACGACCTTGCGCATCGAGCACGAGGGTTCGGGTGACCATGTCGATTTCCCGCTGAAATGGCGCAGCGGGCGCTACGCCGAGACCGTCTACAAGATTCCCGACGACGCCAAGCTGGGTGTCTACGACGTCAGCCTGCTGCGCGGCGAGCAGGTGGCCGAGCAGACGGGCTCTTTCCGCGTCGAGGAATTCCGCCTGCCGGTGATGACCGGCCGCCTCGTGCCGCCCACCGGCCCGCAGGTGGATCCGCGCGAGTTGACGCTGGACGTGATGGTGAACTACGGCAACGGCGGCGGTGCCGCCAACCTGCCGCTGCGCGTGTCAGCGCAGGTGCGCGACATCGACCTGTTGCATGCCGTGCCGGTGCTGCGCTATCCGGGCTTCCACTTCGAGCCCCCGAAGGCGCCCGAGGCGGGCGACAGCTCGGGCGACGGCGCGATGTTCAGCGAGGAGTACGTCGACGAGGACGACGCCGACCGCATGGTCTCGCAACGCGATCCGAACTCGAAGCTGGTGGCCGACAAGCTGCCCGTCACGCTGGACAAGGCGGGCGCCGGCAAGGTGACGCTCACCAAGCTGCCGCCGGTCACGGCGCCCAAGGAGCTGCTGGTGCAGGCGACCTACGCCGACCCTAACGGCGAGGTGCAGACGCTCAGCCAGACGCTGCCGTTGTGGCCGTCGGCCGTGGTGCTGGGCGTGCGTACCGACGACTGGGTGTCGGTGCACCAGAAGCTGCCGGCCCAGGTGGTCGCGCTCGACACCCGGGGCAAGCCGCAGGCGGGCATCGCCGTCAGCGTGCACGCGGTCGTGCACCACTCGCTGTCCGCGCGCAAGCGCCTGGTCGGCGGGTTCTACGCCTACGACAACAAGAACGTGGACGAGGATCTGGGCGAGGTGTGTTCCGGCACGAGCGACGCGCGCGGCCTCGTGCTGTGCGAGGCCACGCTGGAGGCCTCGGGCCAGGTCGAGTTGATCGCGCAGGCCAAGGATGCGCAGGGCCATGTCGCGCGTGCCGCGTCGTCGGTGTGGGTGACGCGCGCGGGCGAGGTGTGGTTAGTCAGCGCCAACGACGACCGCATGGACGTGCTGCCCGAACAGCGCGCCTACGAAGCGGGCCAGGTCGCGCGCTTCCAGATCCGCAGCCCGTTCCGCCATGCGACGGCGCTGGTCGCGATCGAGCGCAACGGCATCGTCGAGACGCGCGTCGTCGAACTCGACGGCCGCGACCCGACCATCGAGCTCCCGGTCAAGGCCGAGTGGGCGCCCAACGTGTTCGTGTCCGTGCTCGCGGTGCGTGGGCGCGTGCGCGAGGTGCCGTGGTACTCCTTGTTCACGTGGGGCTGGAAGTCGCCCGTCGAATGGTGGCACGCGTGGCGCGACGAGGGGCAGGACTACCAGCCGCCGACGGCGATGGTCGATCTCGCGAAGCCCGCGTTCAAGTTCGGCATCACCGAGATCGAGGTCGGCAACGCGGCGCACCGCCTGAAGGTGGAGGTGACGCCGGACAAGGCCACGTACCCGATCCGCGCCACCAGCCAGGTGCGCATCAAGGTGACGCTGCCCGATGGCCGCGCCGCGCCCGCGGGCACCGAGGTGACGCTGGCTGCGGTCGACGAGGCCTTGCTGACGTTGAAGCCCAACGACAGCTGGAACCTGTTCGACGCGATGATCCGCCGCCGCGAGTACGCGGTGGAGACGGCCACCGCGCAGATGCAGATCATCGGCAAGCGCCACTTCGGCAAGAAGGCGACGCCTCCCGGCGGCGGCGGCGGGCAGTTCCCCACGCGCGAGTTGTTCGACACGCTGTTGCTGTGGAATCCGAGCGTGATCCTCGACGCGAAGGGCGAGGCCGTCGTCTCCGTGCCGCTGAACGATTCGCTCACGAGCTTCCGCATCGTCGCGATCGCCGACGTCGTCCAAGGGTCACAGTCGGCGCTGTTCGGCACCGGCCAGGCGACGATCGCGGCCACGCAGGACCTGCAGATCGTCTCCGGCGTGCCGCCGCTGGTGCGCGAGGGCGACCACTACAAGGCGATGTTCACGCTGCGCAATACGTCGAAGGCGGCGATGAACGTGTCGCTGGCGGCTTCGGCAGGCGAGCAGTCGTTGCCGGCGCAGATGGTGCCGATTGCGGCCGGCGCGGCGATCGACGTCGCGTGGGACGTGGACGCGCCGTTCAACGTGAAGAGCGTGGCGTGGAGCGTCGCGGCCGATGCAGGATCGGCGCACGACCGCATGAAGTTCGCGCAGAAGATCGCCGAGGCCGTGCCGGTGACGGTGCAGCAGGCCACGCTGGTGCAGCTGGACAAGACGCTGCGCATCCCGATCGCCCCGCCGGTCAACGCCTTGGCGGACGGCACGGGCAAGCTGCGCGGCGGCATCGACGTGGCGCTCAAGCCGAAGCTGGGCGACGGGCTGCCCGGCGTGCGCGACTTCTTCGAGCGCTATCCCTGGGACTGCTTCGAGCAGCAGGCCTCGATCGCGATCGGCCTGCGCGACACGGCGCACTGGCATGCGCTGGCGGCGCAGCTGCCGCTGTACCAGGACGAGGACGGGCTGGTGAACTACTTCCCCGGCGCCCCGCCGCACAGCGGCAGCGACAGCCTGACGGCCTACGTGCTGGCGATCAGCGACGAGGCGACGAAGCTGGGCTACGACCTCGCGTTGCCCGACGAGGCCAGGGCCAGCATGCAACGCGGGCTGATCGGCTTCGTCGAGGGCCGCGTGAACCGCGACTTCTGGCGTCCGGCCTTCCTCAAGAACGGCGACCTGGACGTGCGCAAGATCGCTGCCATCGAGGCCCTGAGCCGCTACGGCAAGGTGCAGCCGCGCATGCTGGAGTCGATCCAGATCCTGCCCAACCAGTGGCCCACCGGCGCGGTGATCGACTGGCTGCAGATCCTCGACCGCGTCGGCATGATTCCGGATCGCACCAAGCGCATCGAGGAGGCGCAGCAGATCCTGCGCGCACGCCTGAACGTGCAGGGCACGCGCCTGGGCTTCTCCACCGAGCGCGACGACAGCTGGTGGTGGCTGATGAGCAACGGCGACGTCAACAGCGTGCGCATGACGCTGGCCGTGCTGAATCGCGCGGATTGGGCCGAGGACGTGCCGCGCATCGTCACCGGCACGCTGCAACGCCAGCAGTTCGGCCGCTGGTCAACCACGGTGGCGAACGCATGGGGCAGCGTCGCGATGGAGGCGTTCTCGAAAAAATTCGAGACGGTGCCGGTGCGCGGAACGACGCGCGCGGGCTTCGGCGTGCCGGGGGCGACGACGGCGTTCGACTGGGCGAAGATTCCTGCGGGCGGCACGATGCCGCTGGGCTGGCCGGCCGGCTTCGCGGTCAACGGCAACAAGGCCGACGCCAACCTGCAGGTGGATCACGATGGCACCGGCAAGCCCTGGGTCACCGTCACGTCCAGGGCCGCGGTACCGGTGCTGGTGCCGTTCGGCAGCGGCTACCGCATCACCAAGACCATCACCCCGGTGGAGCAGAAGGTGGCCGGCAAGTGGTCGCGAGGCGACGTGGTGCGCGTGCATCTCGATATCGACGTGCAGGCCGACGCCACCTGGGTGGTGGTCAACGACCCGATCCCCGGCGGCGCGGCGATGCTGGGCACCGGCCTGGGCGGCGACGACCAGATCAGCACCGGCACCGAGAAGGACGACTCGCGCGGCTGGCTCGCCTACCAGGAGCGCAGCTTCGAGGCGTTCCGCGCGTACTACCGCTACCTGCCCAAGGGCGCGTTCAGCGTCGAGTACACGATGCGCCTGAACAACCCGGGCCGCTTCGGGCTGCCGCAGACGCGCGTCGAGGCGATGTATGCGCCGGAGATGTTCGGCGAGTCGCCCAACGCGGCGTGGACGGTGCTGCCGTGATCTCGAACGCCTTCCTGCGCGCGACGCTGCTCGCCACGTGCCTTGGTACGTCGCTGGCAGCGCACGCCGCCACCTTGTCTTTCGACCAGGTGCGCGCCGCGTATCGCAGTTCGGAGACGGTGCTGCTCGATCGCCATGGCACGCCGGTGCAGACGGTGCGCACCGATGCGCACGCGCGACGTGGCGCCTGGGTGCCGCTGGCGCAGATCTCGCCCGCGTTGCGCGCGGCCGCGATCGCCTCCGAGGATCAGCGGTTCTTGTCGCACTCGGGCGTCGACTGGTCGGCCGTCGCTGGCGCGGCGATCGGCCGCGCGAATGCGGGCGGGACGCGCGGCGCCTCGACGATCACGATGCAACTGGCCGGCCTGCTCGATCCGGACCTGGCGCTGACGCGCGGCGGCCGCTCGGTGGGCGCGAAGATCGAGCAGGCGGCCGCGGCGCTGCGCATCGAGCGGACGTGGAGCAAGGACCAGATCCTCGAGGCGTGGCTGAACCTGGTGCCGTTCCGCGGCGAGCAGGTGGGCGTCGCGGCGATGTCGCAGGCCTTGTTCCAGAAGGCGCCGTCGGGGCTCGACGCCGAGGAGTCGGCCATCGCGGCCGCGTTGCTGCGCGCGCCCAACGCGCAGCCGGCCGTCGTGGGCCAGCGCGCGTGCGGCGTGCTGAAGGCGCAAGGTCGTGCGGACGCGTGCGCCACGGCGCAAGGCTACGCAGAGCTGATGCTTGCGCGCGCCGCGACCGCGTCCGCCGACCAGGGCGAGCAACTGGCGCCGCACTTCGCGCGCCAGGTACTCAAGACGAGTTCCAGGTCGGCGCCGCCGGCCACGCTGCGCACCACGCTCGATGCCGGCACGCAGCGCCGCGCCCGCGACGCGCTGCGCCAGCAGCTCGCCGAACTGCGCGACCGCGACGTCGAGGACGGCGCGGTGATCGTCCTCGACAACGCCAGCGGCGACGTGCTCGCCTGGGTGGGTTCCAGCGGCGACCTCTCGCAGGCCGCGGCGGTGGACGCTGTCGTCGCGCCGCGCCAGGCCGGCTCCACGCTGAAGCCGTTTCTCTACGAACAGGCGATCGAGCGGCGCTGGCTGACCGCGGCCTCGGTGCTGGACGACGCGCCCACGCGGCTGCACACGCCGTCGGGCCTCTATATCCCGCAGAACTACGACCATGACTTCAAGGGACTGGTGACGGTGCGCACGGCGCTTGGCTCGTCGTTGAACGTGCCCGCGGTGCGCACCGCGGTGATGGTGTCGCCCGACCGCTTCGCGCGCCGCCTCGTCGCGCTGGGCCTGCCGATCCGCAAGCCCGGCGACTTCTACGGCTACAGCATCGCGCTCGGCTCGCCCGAGGTGACGCTGCTGTCGCTGGCCAACGCGTACCGCTCGCTGGCCAACGGGGGCATGGTGAGCGCGCCTCGCCTGCAATTGCCCGCGCAAGGCGCGGCTGCCGCGCCGCCCGTGCGCGTGATGGACGCCGCGTCGTCGTTCATCGTCGCCGACATCCTCGCCGACAACGGCGCGCGCGTGCCCACCTTCGGCCTCGACAACGCGCTGGCCACGCGCTACTGGTCGGCCGTGAAGACGGGCACCAGCAAGGACATGCGCGACAACTGGTGCGTGGGCTTCAGCGCCCGCTACACGGTGGGCGTGTGGGTGGGCAACGCCAGCGGCGCGCCGATGCATGCCGTCTCCGGCGTCAGCGGCGCCGCGCCGGTGTGGCGCACGGTGATGGACGCGCTGCAACGCAGCGACGTGGCCAACGAGCATCCGGGCCGCATCGGTCCGGCCACGCCGCGCCGCGCCGCCGCGGCCGCGGCGCGGGACGCGCGCGCGGCGCCGGGCGCGCTGTTCCAGGCTTCGTATGTCGTCGCGACGCCGGCGCTCCAGGCCGGCGCGCCGATGCCACCGCCTGGTGTCGTGGCCCAGGCCATCGCTTTCGACGGCCATCTCGAGGCGTCGCGCACCGAATGGTTCATCGCCGGTACCGAGACGACCCACGTGACGCTGGCGAGCGCGGCCGGCACGGCAGCGCGCCTGATCGCCTCGCCCGACGACCGGTCCGTTGTCGCGATCGATCCGGACATCCCGCCCGCCGTGCAGCGCCTGCGCTTCGAGGCCGTCAACCCGCCGCCGCCCGGCGCGGCGTGGCGTCTCGACGGCAAACGTCTCGGGCTGGCCAAGCCGCTGCCGTGGTCGCCGTGGCCCGGCCATCACGTGCTGGAGCTGATCGATGCGAAGGGTGCGCCGCTGGACACGGTGACGTTCGACGTGCGCGGGGCGCAGGCGAAACCCCTGGCGCCGATCTCAGGGAAAACCACGAGTCATCACGCTGCCGCGCCGCCTGCCGCATCATCGGGGGCGTTGTCGCCGCCGAGACAGGTTGCGGCGAAGGAAAGATCCTAGAATCGAACGATCGTTCTATTTTATGGTTCGAACCGTTGGTCGAACAGCAGCACGGAGACAAGCCCCATGAGTGCGAGTTACGAAGTCCGCGGCGCCATTGCCGTCATCACGTTGAACAACCCGCCGGTCAACGGCCTGGGCTACGAGACGCGCAAGGCCGTCGCTTCCGCCGTCGAGAAGGCCGAGGACGACGCGGCCGTCAAGGCGATCGTCATCACCGGCGCCGGCAAGGCGTTCTCCGGCGGCGCCGACATCAAGGAATTCGGCTCGCCGCTGGCGCTGGCCGAACCGAACCTGCTGAGCCTGATCGCCCGCATCGAAGGGGCGTCCAAGCCCGTCGTCGCCGCGATCCACACCGTGTGCATGGGCGGCGGCCTGGAGTTGGCGCTCGGCTGCCATTACCGCGTCGTCTCCCCGGGTGCCGCCATCGCGCTGCCCGAGGTCAAGCTGGGCATCCTGCCGGGGGCCGGCGGCACGCAACGCCTGCCGCGCGCGATCGGCGTCGAGGCCGCGCTGAACATGATCGTCAGCGGCGAGCCGGTCAAGAGCGAACTGCTGGCCCAGATCCCCGGCCAGAAGCTGTTCGACCGCGTGATCGAGGGCGACCTGATGGAAGGCGCGCTGGCGTTCGCGGCCGAGATCGCCGCCGTGCGTCCGCTGCCCATGGTGCGCGACATCAAGTGCAAGCACCCCGACGGCGACGCGTACTTCGGCTTCGCGCGCAACACCGTCAAGGCGATGTCCCGGAACTTCCCGGCACCGGCGCGTTGCGTCGACTGCGTCGAGCAGGCCACCAAGGCGAAATTCGAGGACGGCCTGAAGTACGAGCGCGAGGCCTTCGCCGCGCTCATGGTCACGCCCGAGAGCAAGGCCCTGCGTCACGCGTTCTTCGCCGAGCGCGCCGCCTCGAAGATCCCCGACGTGCCGGAATCGACGCCGGTGCGCGACATCCGGAAGGTGGCCGTGATCGGCGCTGGCACGATGGGCGGCGGCATCGCGATGAACTTCCTCAACGCCGGCACGCCGGTGGTGATGCTGGAGATGAAGCAGGAGGCGCTGGACAAGGGCCTGGCCATCATCCGCAAGAATTACGAGTCGCAGGTCAAGAAGGGCAAGTTGAAGGAAGACAAGTACGCCGAACGCATGGCGCTGCTGTCGACCACGCTGTCGTATGCCGAACTCGGCGACGCCGACCTGGTGATCGAGGCCGTGTTCGAGGAGATCGGCGTCAAGCAGAAGGTGTTCGAGCAACTCGACGCGGTGATGAAGCCCGGTGCGATCCTGGCCTCCAACACGTCGACGCTGGATCTGGACAAGATCGCCTCGTTCACGAAGCGTCCGCAGGACGTGATCGGCATGCACTTCTTCAGCCCGGCCAACGTGATGCGCCTGCTGGAAGTGGTGCGCGGCGCGAAGACGGCGCCCGACGTGCTGATGACGGTGATGAAGCTGGGCAAGAAGATCAAGAAGACCTGCGTGGTCTCCGGCGTCTGCGACGGCTTCATCGGCAATCGCATGATCGAGCAGTACAGCCGCCAGGCCGGCTACCTGCTCGACGAGGGCTGCACGCCGCAGCAGGTGGACAAGGCGGTCGAGAAGTTCGGCTTCGCGATGGGCCCGTTCCGCATGGGCGACCTCGCGGGCAACGACATCGGCTGGGCCATCCGCAAGCGCCGCTACGTGGAGAAGCCCGACGTGCGCTACAGCAAGACGGCCGACCTGCTGTGCGAGCTGGGCCGCTTCGGCCAGAAGACGGGCGCCGGCTGGTACGACTACGTGCCTGGCAAGCGCGACGCGATCCCGTCGGAGCTGGTCAACGACATGCTGGGCAAGCACCGCGCGGAACTGGGCATCGCGCCGCGCAAGATCAGCGACGACGAGATCGTCCATCGCCTGGTCTACTCGCTGGTCAACGAAGGCGCACGCATCGTCGAGGAAGGCATCGCGCTGCGCGCCTCGGACATCGACATGGTCTACCTCACCGGGTATGGCTTCCCGCTGTGGCGCGGCGGCCCGATGAACTACGCCGATACGGTGGGGCTGTGGAACGTCGTGCAGACCATGAAGAAATTCTCGAAGAACCCGGCCGACGACCAGTCCTTCTGGCAGCCCGCACCGCTGCTGGCGAAGCTGGCCGCCGAAGGCAAGAGCTTCAGCTGACGAAGAAGCAGGCCATGGCAGGCTTCCTCAAGCGCGCGCTGGCCATCCTGGCCGGTGTCGTGCTGGGCATCGTGATCGTCGCGGGCGCAAGCCCGTGGCGCGAACTGCGCAAGAAGCCCGACGCCACGCCGCCGCCGACCATCCAGCGCGAGCGCGCACCCGATACCCGCGTGTGACACCTCATTCATCCTGATCCGGATTTCATCCAGGTCACGTTCCCAGGAGTTTCCCCATGACCGACGCCGTCATCGTTTCCACCGCCCGGACCCCGCTCGCCAAGAGCTGGAAGGGTGCCTTCAACATGACGCACGGCGCCGAGCTGGGCGGCCACGCGGTGCGCGCCGCGGTCGAGCGCGCCGGCATCGAGGACGGCGCGATCGAGGACGTGCTGATGGGGTGCGCGAACCCCGAAGGCGCCACCGGCGCCAACATCGCCCGCCAGGTCGCGCTGCGCGCCGGGCTGCCGGTGTCGGTGGCCGGCGTCACCGTCAACCGCTTCTGCTCCAGTGGCCTGCAGACCATCGCGATGGCCGCGCAGCGCGTGATCGCCAACGAAGGCGACGTCTACGTGGCGGGCGGCGTCGAGAGCATCTCGTGCGTGCAGCAGGAGATGAACATGCACATGCTGCGCGACATGTGGCTGGCGCGGAACAAGCCGGCCGTCTACATGTCGATGCTGGAGACCGCCGAGACGGTGGCCAAGCGCTACAAGATCTCGCGCGAGCGCATGGACCAGTACGGCGCCGCGAGCCAGCAAAAGGCCGCCGCGGCCCTCGCGGCCGGCCTGTTCAAGGACGAGATCGCCCCCATCACGGTCACCGCCGGCGTCGCCGATCCGAAGAACGGCATCCGCACGAAGGAAGTCACCGTGTCGGACGACGAAGGCATTCGCGCGGGCACCACGTACGACGGCATCAAGGACCTGCGCTCGGCGCTGCCCGGCGGCGTGATCAGCGCCGGCAACGCGAGCCAGTTCAGCGACGGCGGCGGCGCCTGCGTGATCGTCAGCAGCCAGTACGCCGAACGCAAGAACCTCAAGCCGATCGGCCGCTTCCTCGGCTTCGCCGTGGCCGGCTGCGAGCCCGACGAGATGGGCATCGGCCCCGTGTACGCGGTGCCGAAGGTCCTTCGTCGCCTGGGCCTGACGGTGGCCGACATCGACCTGTGGGAACTGAACGAGGCCTTCGCCGTGCAGGTGCTGTACTGCGCCGACACGCTGGGCATCCCGATGGACAGGCTCAACGTCAACGGCGGCGCCATTGCGGTGGGCCACCCGTACGGCGTCAGCGGCCAGCGCCTGACCGGCCACGCGCTGATCGAAGGCAAGCGCCGTGGCGCCAAGAAGGTCTGCGTGACGATGTGCATCGGCGGCGGCATGGGCGCTGCCGGCGTCTTCGAAGTCCTCTGAGCGAGGCTTTGACAAGAAGGAGCGCGGCGTGATCGATCTTGAAACCGTTCGCACCTTCTTCGCCAAGGCGCCGTTCATGGTCGACCTCGGCATCGCGCCGACGGCCGTGTCCGAAGGGTGCTGCGAGACCGAGATGGCGCTGCTGCCACGGCACCTGCAGCACACCGGGCAATGCCACGCCGGCGTCGTGACGTCGCTGGCCGACCACACGGCCGGTGCCGCGGCACAGACCATGGTGCCGGGCAACGGCGTCGCCATCACCGCGGAACTGAAGATCAGCCTGCTGCGACCGGCGCAGGGCGACAAGCTCGTCTGTACCGGCGTCGTCATCAAGCCGGGCCGCACGCTGATCTTCGCCGAGTCCGAGGTCTTCGCCGTCACCGGCGAGCAGCGCACGCTGGTCGCCAAACTGAGCGCCACGCTGGCCGTGGTCACCCCCAAATGAGCACGCGCGACACGCTGGATTTCCTGTTGTACGACTGGTTGAAGGTCGACCAGCTCAGCGCGCGCGAGCGCTTCGCCGACCATTCGCGCGCCACCTTCGACGCCGTGCTCGACACCTGCGAACGCCTGGCGCGCGACAAGTTCGCGCCGTTCAACCGGCTGCTCGACACGCAGGAGCCGCGCTTCGACGGCGAGCGCGTGCACCTGCCGCAGGCCACGCACGACGCGCTGCAGGCCTACGCCGCCACCGGCATGATCGCGGCCTCGCAGGACGCCGGGATCGGCGGCATGCAGCTGCCGTGTGTCGTGGAGAAGGCGGCCAACGCGTTCTTCTCCCAGGCCTGCATCGCGATGGGCGGCTACGTGATGCT
>Ga0302317_10001460_pt1 | contig 17387 bp, 16 predicted proteins | sample III_Palsa_N3_3_FD_200450 | JGI IMG/M metagenome (GOLD analysis project Ga0302317, IMG submission 200450) | Peat permafrost microbial communities from Stordalen Mire near Abisko, Sweden - III_Palsa_N3_3 | ecosystem: Environmental > Terrestrial > Soil > Palsa > Peat permafrost | place: Sweden...
TGGGTGCAGCGCGAGCCATGAGCGCGCCCGCACTTATCGACGTAACGAGTGCGCATGTCGATGGCTGCCTCCATCATGGCCAAGTGAGCCTGGACTTTGTGGATCGGCTCGTAGCTGGCGGCGGCCAGGTGCGGGTTCCGACGACCTTGAACGTCGGATCCCTTGACCTGATTCACCCTACGCTCTTTCGCGGCTCGACGGTTCTCGCCTCAGAAGGGAAGCGGCTCATGGAGGCGCATCTCGCGCTAGGCTGCGAAGCAACGTTTACATGCGCGCCTTATCAACGCATGCACCGTCCGCGTCTGGGTGAGCAGATCGCTTGGGCGGAGTCGAATGCCATCGTATTTGCCAACTCCGTGCTGGGCGCCCGTACCAATCGCTATGGCGACTTCATCGACCTGTGCGCTGCGCTGACTGGCCGTGTGCCGCTTGCCGGACTGCACGTCGCAGCCAACCGGCTCGCGCAAGTCGTAGTCGATGTCGCGGCCCTACCACCGGGTGCGCATGACCGCGACGTGTGGTTCGCGTTAATTGGGTTGGTTCTCGGAACAAAGGTCGATACGCTGATTCCGGTGCTGGTCGGCCTGCCGGAGGACTCTACCGAGGATGAGCTTAAGGCGCTTGGTGCGGCGGGCGCCTCCACCGGTGCGGTATCAATGTTCCACGCGGTGGGCGTGACGGCGGAGGCCGCGACGCTTGAGCACGCAACTGGCGGGGAGCGCCCAATACGCCGAATAGAAATCACCGCAATCGACATCTTGCAGGCGCGACAAAGGCTCAATCAGGCTAGCTCTGGTGACCGCTTGGCCGCGGTCAGCCTGGGCACCCCGCATTTCTCGATGCAAGAGTTCGGACGCTTGCGAGCGTTGCTGCGCGAACTGGATGGGCCGTTGCGTGCTCCCGTTTACGTCAACACGAGCCGCTACATTCTGTGGCAACTCGAAGAGGCGGGGTGGTTGCCGGAACTGCAAGAGCGCGATATCAAGCTCGTGACGGACACCTGCACTTACCTCACGCCAGTCATCGATATCACCGATGGGGCCGTGATGACGAATTCCGGAAAGATGGCTCATTACGCGCCGTCAAACATGGGTGTGCGGCTGGCATTTGGAAGTCTCTCCGAATGTTTGCGCTCCGCGTTGCTGGGTGAGGTGGTCTTCCATGGATGAACGCCATGCCGACGCGGTAACGATCGGGAAGACCGTGTGCGCAGGCAAGGTCGGCGGCTACTCGTTTCTTCTAGCCGAACCACTCAGCTTCTGGGGCGGCTATGACGTTTCTCGAGGTGTCGTGATTGATCAGCATCACCCGGACTGCGGAGCCTTGCTGGCCGGCCGCATCGTCCTGATGAAGCGTGCGAAGGGATCGAGCTCGAGCAGCAGCGTGCTTGCTGAGGCAGTACGTCGTGGCACCGCGCCCCTTGCGCTTGTGATGCGTGAACCCGATCTCATTACGGCGGTGGCGGCGATGGTCGCCGAGGACCTGTACGGACGGCAGTTACCGATCGCGATAGTCGAACCGCTACTTTGGCGAACGCTGGCCCGTCATACCGGATTGCTGACGCTCGACGCGGACAGCAACGGAACTTGCACTTTCAGTCTTGATTAGCAATGACTCTCTGTACGGTCGAATTGATCCTCGCTGGTGCCTCACCGATCTGATTCAGCGCGTTGCTTGACGACATCGCCACTCGACCGATTTGGCAGGATGGCGCTCACGATGATGTGAACGAGATGATCGGCCCGTGGCGCGAATGAGGGTAGGTCGACGAGCCAGCCGAGCGCCGACATCAGGCCGAACAGGTCGTCCCCAGTCATATCGGCGCGCGCCGTACCTTCGGCTTGAGCACGGAGCAGCAGTCGCGCGCTCGCTGAGTGCACCGCAGCGCATGAAGCATAAAGCGCGGAGTCCGGGTTCGTGTGGGCGGCCGCCATCAGGGCGACAACGCCTCTGTAGCTTTGGGCGAATGCCACCCATTCGCGAAACCAGGACAAGAGCGCCTCGTCAGGTGCAGTCGACGCTTCGAGTTCACCTGCCCTCTGTGTCAGTGCGTCCAGATTCGTACGCAGCAACGCCTCGAACAAGGATTCTCTCGTCGGGAAATGACGAAGCAGTGTCGCCAACCCGACGTCCGCCCGACGGGCGATATCTCGCATGGACGCTTCGGCACCATGCTCGGAGACGACGTCACGCGCGACTGCAACTAGGTGGTTGTAATTCTTTTTGGCGTCGGCTCGCATGGGACTACTTGACAAACGGATCACTGATCCATATATTTGGATCAGTGGTTCGGATGTCATGAATTGGAATCTGGATCGGTGATCCAAATGGTAGCGCCTTTGTACCAATGGGAACAGAGGCGCTGCCCGACAACACGAAAGGAAAGGTCATGGGAAAGATGAACACGATCAGCATCATCGGCTCAGGCGCTATGGCCGCAGCGATCGGCGGCCTTGCCTCCAAGGCCGGACACACCGTCGAGGTGATGAGTCGCGACGCCGCGAAGGCGCGGGCGCTGGCCAAGCAGGTCGGAGCTGGCGCGACGACAGGGACGTTCGGCGCCGCCCCGGCCGGTGACATCGTCATCCTGGCGGTTCCCTACTCCGCCGTTCTCGACGTCGTGAAGCAGTATGGCGAAGCGCTGGCAGGCAAGCTCCTCATCGACATCACAAACCCCGTCAACTCCGACCTCACGGGCTTTGTGACCCCTGAGGGCAGTTTCGGCGCGCAGGAGATCGCCAAGGCCGCCCCTGCCGATGCGAAAGTCGTCAAGGCGTTCAACACCCAGATCTCTCAAGTCCTGGCTGCCGGTTCAGTCAAGGGCCACCCGTTAGACGTGTTCATCGCCGGGGACGACGCGCAGGCGAAGGCTCGCGTCTCAGCGTTCATCGAGAGCCTCGGACTGCGCCCGATGGATACCGGGCCGCTGCCTATGGCGCGGACGCTGGAGCACGCATGCCTGCTGACGCTTGGCCTCATCGCCAACTCCATCAAACACACCAACTTCGCGCTCGGCGTCAGCCTTCTCGGCTGAACGCACCCGTAGCACCACTTATCGCATCACCCACAAGGCGCAGTAGCATGAAAGTTTTAGTCACTGGCGGTACCGGCCACATCGGTTCGTACATCATCCCCGAGCTCATCGCGGCCGGACACGAGGTCACCGGCCTGGCCCGGTCGGACAAGGCCGCGGCTGCGGTGTCCGCACTCGGCGCCAAGGTGCGTCGCGGGGATGTTTCCGACCTCGGTGGGCTCAAGGCGGCGGCGGCGGAGTCCGACGGCGTCATCCATGTTGCGCACAGGCAAGACCTGCTTCCCTCCGGCGGGCTCGACGCCGTGGCCGCCGCGGAGCTCCAGATCATGCTCGCGTACGGCGAGGCACTGGCGGGGACCGGAAAGCCGCTGGTCGTGTCCGGGAGCATAGGCTCGCCCGGATGGGAAAAGCTGGGCCGGCCGGCCACCGAGGAGGACCCGGCGCTCCCCTGCGGCGATACGCACAAGGGTACCCTGCGGGTTCGCAATGCCGTGGAGCTCGCCGTAATCGGCCTCGCGGAGCGGGGCGTGCGGTCTTCGATCGTGCGGATTCCTCCCATCGCGCACAGCACGACCGATGCCGGCTTCCTTCCGCTGCTGATCGGGCTCGCGAAGGAGAAGGGCGCCATCGGCTACCCCGGAGACGGCGCGAACCTGTGGCCGGCCGTGCACGCCCGCGACCTCGCCTCCTTGTTCCGCCTGGCGCTGGAGAAGGGTCCGGCTGGCAAACATTGGCACGGGATTGAGAGCGAGGGCATCCCGTTCCGCGCGATCGCCGAGGCCATCGGCAGCCGTCTGGGCGTGCCCGCCGTGAGCATTCCCGTGGACGTACTGATGCTGCCGGGATACTTTGGGTTCCTCGCGAATTTGGTCACGCTGAACCTGCCGGCGTCCAACGCCATCACGCGCCGGGTTCTCGGCTGGGAACCTGCACAGCCCGGCCTGCTGAAGGACCTCGACAACGGCCACTACTTCCCTGCCCGCTGAGTGGAGCTGAGGCAGAAAGCCGGGTCGCAACGGGCCCGGCGGACAGCAATATCGCGATGCCGTGCTCCATTCGGGCAAAGACTCGGTCGACCCGGGGACGGCATGAGAGATGCCGCACGCGGGTCGGCACATGCGCAATTTCATCCAGGGGATGCCCCCGTCTAGAGACTACGGGCAATACCCCCGACTCACGAGGTAACTAGACATGAGCACTATCAGCATCATTGGCTCGGGCGGCATGGCCGCGGCGATCGGCGGTCGTACCGCAAAGGCTGGATACACCGTCGAGGTGGTGAGCCGCGACCCCGCCACGGCGCGGGCGCTGGCCGACAAGCTCGGAGCCGGAGCGACCACGGGGACGTACGGCGCCGCCCCGGCGGGCGACATCGTCATCCTCGCCGTGCCGTACACCAGTGCGGCGGCGGTGGTGGCCGAGTACGGGCACGCGCTCGACGGCAAGGTGATCATCGACGTCACCAACTCGGTCTCCCCCGACCTCACGGGCCTCGTCACTCCGCACGGCAGTTCAGGTGCGCAGGAAATCGCCAAAGGCGTCCCCGCCGGCGCGCACGTCGTGAAGGCGTTCAACACCATCTTCGGCCACGTACTTGCCAAGGGTGCACGCCTCGACGCATTCATCGCAGCCGACGATGCGCAGGCCAAGGCGCGCGTCTCGACCTTCCTCGAGAGTCTCGGGCTGCGTCCGCTCGATGTCGGCGGCCTGCACATGGCTCAGACGCTCGAGGCGCTCGGTCTGATGATGATCGGCCTGGCTAAAAACGGCGCCGGCAGCTGGGACATCGCCTTGAAGGTCGATATCGGCTGAATCACCGACACCACGTCCTCACCGGCAGGTCCACAACATCACTGGGAGCAAGTCATCTCTCCGTCGTTCTCATCAACCCACTCCAGTAGATTTACTGCCGTTAATTCTGCAACCTTCCAGCGATATTAGAAAGAAAACTTAAAAATGACTAAATACCTTGTGACCGGCGCGACTGGCAGACTTGGTCGCCCTACAGTCGAAGCTCTTCTGAAGAAGGTTCCCGCAAAAGATGTCTCTGTTTTAGTGCGCGACCCCACGAAGGCAGCGGCCTTTGAAGCGCGTGGGGTCAAGGTTGTGAAAGGTGATTACTTTGATTACGACGCGTTGGTGAATGCTTTTACGGGCATCGACAAACTTCTCATTATTGGAGCTCCCGGCCTTTCAAACCGTGCGCCACAACATGAAAATATAATCAAAGCTATCGAAGCAGCTCGTCCGGGACATGTGGTTTATGTGAGTTTCTACCATAAAGATGGCTCCAAGATCAAACTTCCCGAAGTAACTGATGTGGAAATCAAGAGCGAGAAAGACCTCGTAAATTCTGGTGTTCCCTACACCATCGTCAGAAACCCGCCTTATGCGCAGATGTTCGGAATATTTCTAGGTGGAAACGTCAAAGAGGAAGGAGTTCGGGCCTTCGGCCACGAAGGCAAAACGACCTACGCGGACATAAATGATCTTGGTCAAGCCAACGCCAATCTTCTCACGCAAAGCGGCCATGAGAACAAAATCTACCTTCTGAACTCTGGCGAAACGCTCGGGCTCAAGGATATGGCGGCGATATGGAGCAATGTGTATGGAAAAACTATCCCCTACATTCACGGCACGAAGCAAGAGTTTATCGACGCCCTGGTAGCAAAGGGCGCATCCCTTCAGCGGGCTGAATATATCACATCCTTTATTAACGCCGTGGTTGAAGGAGAGTTCTCCGAAACGAGCGATGCGCTTCGTACCATCCTTGGCCGCAAACCAACGAGCATAATGGAAGCTTACAAAGCCGACACCAGAGAATAACCCAGAGGATAGTCATGAAAGCTGGAGGAAATATCTCCGATGGTTTTGCGTGATATCCAGCCCCGCGCCAGGCATTTCATGATGGTCATTCGCGAGGCTGGTCCTGATCTCCGGCCGGGGCTTTGCGGAGTGCTTGCCCAGAGAGCCAATCGGGTTTGCCAACCTGCGGTCCGACCGCACACCATCGCTTCGTCAACTTCACTCGTGCACTCTTTTGGCGTCTGCCGTGTTCAGATGGTCAGGCATCAATTCCCAGTCGATCCGCAATGAACGCTCCGATGTCCGCCAGAGCCTGATCCGCGGCCACGAGCTGACCGACGCTGGAGAGAAACACGTGCGGCAGGCCCTGCCAGACGTGGACGTGCGCATCTACGCCGTTGGCCTTGGCACGCTCCGCGTAGCGCAGTGAGTCGTCGAGCAGCACTTCGTCGTCGCCGACATGAATACGCAGCGGGGGCAGGCCGGCGAGGTGTGCGAACAGCGGCGAAGCCTGTGCGTCGGACGCGTCGCGACCGGCCAGGTAGGCATCCGCCTGCTCGCGTGCCTGCGAGATCGTGAAGTAGGGATCGGCCTCGGCGCGGGAAGTCCAGCTGGCGCCAGACAGCGTCAGGTCGGTCACCGGCGACAGCGCGACGACGGCCGTGGGCTGGGCGCAGCTCGCACGCTCGCGCGCCAGGTCCGATGCGAGCGCCAGCGCCAGGCCACCGCCTGCGGAATCGCCGACGATGGCCAGCGGCCCCAGGCCACGCGCGGCGAGCGCGTTCCAGCATGCCCGCACGTCCACCTGGGCCATCGGGAAGGGGTGCTCGGGTGCGAGTCGATAGTCCGGCGCGAAGGCCGCAACCCCGGCGCGGGCGGCGATGTGGCCGACAAGATGCCGGTACGCGGCGGCCGTGCCCCAGGAGTACCACCCTCCGTGGAGATAGAGGATGGCACCGGCGGCGGTTGGCTTGGCAGGCCGGCACCACCAACCCGGGACGCCACCGATCGTGTCGGCCTCGTAGCGAATGCTGTCGGGCGCCGGCACGTGGCCCATGATGTCGTCGAAGGGTTGCCGCGCGGACGTGCCGCGAAGCTTTCCCTTCATCGGCGCAGTGAAAGCGCGCGCGGCGGTGGCGACCGCTGCATCGGCCGGCGTGACCGGGTGCAGGGTGATGAGGTCTTGGCTCGTCGTGGAGAGGTCGACGGAGTGCGGAAGGTCGGCGTGCATGTCATTTCCTTTGCGTGGAAGCGTTAAGGGCTACTGAGGCCTCTACGTTAGGAACGCGAACCCATTCCCGGAAGTCAGTCTGAAGGAATACCATCCATTCCCATCTGGATGATAGGTTTGCATTTATATGGATCGACTCGATGCCATCAGGCTGTTCGTCCGCGTGGTCGAGTGCGGCAGCTTCTCGGCTGTCGCGCGCGAGGTCGGCGTTGGCCAGCCAGCGGTGAGCAAACAGATCGCGGCGTTGGAGGCGCACCTCGGCGCGCAACTCGTGCAGCGCACTTCGCGCAGGATCACCATCACGGAGGCAGGGCAGATTTTCCATGAATCGGCCAAGCGACTCATGGACGACTTCGAGGCCGCGCAAGCGCTCGTCGGCAAGGGACAGGCGTCACCGTCGGGCCTCGTTCGCCTGTCGGCCGCGCCGCTGCTTGCGCGCCTGTACCTCGTTCCACTGCTGCCGCGGTTCTTCGATCGATATCCCGACGTCTCGGTCGAGCTGTCGGCTTCCGAACGTCACGTCGACCTGATCGGCGAGGGAATCGACCTCGCACTTCGGCATGGCCCCTTGCCCGACTCGTCGCTGACCGCGAGGGCGGTCGCGACCTCGCCTTTCGTCACGGTCGCCACGCCTGACTATCTTGGGCGGCACGGGACACCGACCACGCCTGCGGAACTGGAGGGCCACGCCTGCGTCGTGTTCGCCGCGATGAACGAGGTTCGACCCTGGCATTTTCAAGTGGAGGGAGAAGGCGTGGTTCACTACCCTCGCGGTCGATTCCGCACGGCGGATGCCGAGCAGGTCAGGGCGGCCGTGCTTGCGGGCCTGGGCATGGCGCACGGGCCGAGGTGGCTGTTCGGCGGAGAGCTTGCTTGCGGCCAGGTGAAGGCCGTGCTGAACGAGTTCCAGACACCCCCGTTGCAGATCAGCCTGGTGCACGCCGCCGGTCGACGGCCTCCCGCCCGGGTGCGCGCGTTGATGGACTTCATCATTCACGAACTGCCACGCAACGAATTTCTGAGATAACGGTTGCCGGCGTTACGATTCTCCTGGTCCATCCCGGTCTTGAAGATCCGCGCGGCGCCGACCTGGCCAGCCGCATCGAACTCGCGGAGTTGCTGCTCGGTCGTCTTTCCGTCCGGTCTCATCGGCGATCGCGATCCATCGGTGTCGGCCTGGCCAGCGTTCCTTGCTCGCCGGCAACCTTTCGGCCTAAAACTCGAATGGATAATGAATAGCTGGATATGAGACGAGGGGTGCGCTCCACCATCGGCTCACCAGTCTTCCCCTATCGCTATAGCGTCCGGATCGACTTTCCACGCCCGAGCGAGAACATTGGACCCGGATCACCCCTCGGGGGCAGCCCACCTCTGGACAATAACATCCGCCAGCGCCTCGAATATAGCCGGCGTGCGTTCCAGGCGGGCGATCGTTCGTGCGCCTTCGAGGGCGGCTACCAATGCGGCTGCGGTAGAGGATGCGCGCGCGGGAGCGAAACCGCACCCCCTAAAATGCCCCGCGATAATCTCGGTCGAATCAACAAATCCGCGCGCTACCCGTTTGGTCAGCTCAACATCGAGCGCGGGCAGCTCATTCGCCAGATTTTGCATCAGACATCCATACTGGAAATCAGAGGCGACCATTTCGGCCGCGAATGTGTCGAAAATCTGATGAACAAATTTCAGAGCATCGCCAGTCGTATTCGCCGAGATATTGCGCAATACAGCAATTCGACTCGCAACGTATTGATCGATTGCTTCTTCGGCGAGCTGTGCCTTCCCGCGTGGAAAGTGAAAGTAGAACGATCCTTTAGGCGCACCGCTTTCTTCAAGGATCTGGGTCAATCCGGTCGCTGTGTAGCCTTGGATGCGAAACAGTCGTGCGGCAGTGGCAATCGCGCGAGCGCGGGCGTCAGTCTTACGTGGCATGCCGTGAACTTAACAGGTTTCGCTTGACATGTCTATGGCGATCGCCATACGATGGTGATCGCCATAGAAAAAGTTCGGCGATGCCCCTTTACCAAGTCCCAAGCGAAGAGGTCCGTTATGAGTCATCCACTTGATTTCAAGCCATCGGCGTCCCGTCGAGCCGTCTTGGCGATCGGCGCGGCCAGTCTGTTCACGTCTTCACTTCGACCCGCCCGCGCAAACCCTATAGGAGAAACTGAATTGACTACATCAGCATATGTCGATGGAACGCTCCCTAAGGGGGTCCGCTCGCGGATGATCCATGGGATCAACGGCCTCGATGTCCATATTCTCGAGGCCGGCTACGAAAGCCCCGGCCGGCCGCTCGCGCTGCTTTTGCACGGCTTTCCGGATTTGGCTTACGGCTGGCGACACCTGATCCCAATTCTGGCTGACGCCGGCTACCATGTCGTGGCGCCCGATCAGCGGGGGTTTGGCCGCACCACCGGTTGGGTGAACGGTTATGACACCCCGCTAGCGCCTTTCAGCGTCTTGAATATGACGCGTGACGCCCTCGGATTGGTTTCGGCGTTGGGGTATCGGCGTACGGCAATGCTTGTCGGACACGACCTCGGCTCGCCCGTGGCGTCCTATTGTGCGCTAGCTCGACCTGACGTTTTTCCCTCGGTAGTGCTGATGAGCGCACCATTCCCCGGTACGCCGGCGTTTCCGTTCAATACTGCGGAAAGCGAGGCATCGTCGATTCAACCGAACACTGATAATCAAAAGTTAGCGGCCGCGCTGGCGGCGCTCGACCCGCCGAGAGAGTATTACCAACAATACTTGAGCGCACGGGAGGCAAACCATGACATGTGGCACCCCCCTCAAGGTTTGCACGCGTTTCTTCGTGCATTCTTCTACGTCAAAAGCGCTGACTGGCCGGGAAATAAGCCGCATCCGTTGAAGGCGCGAACCGCCATAGAACTTGCACAGATGCCCACCTATTACGTGATGGATCTCGGCAAGACGATGCCCCAGACCGTCGCTCCATTCCAACCTTCCGCCGCCGAGGTACTGGCCAGCAAATGGCTCACCGAGCCGGAACTTGGGGTGTACACGCAGGAGTATGACCGCACTGGGTTTCAAGGCGCCCTGCAGGCTTATCGCGTCTATTCAGATCCCGACCTAAATGCTGAGTTGCGCCTGTTTTCGGGCAGGACGATCGATGTCCCGTCGCTCTTCATCGGCGGGAAGAGCGATTGGGGCACCTATTCGGCGCCGGGCGCGGTCGATCTTATGAGGACGAAAGCGACAACGAGGATGGGTGGCATCGAGCTGATCGACGACGCCGGTCACTGGATCCAACAGGAGCAGCCGGGTCGGCTCAGCACGCTCCTGCTCGCCTTCATCAAGGAGGTGGGTGGGGCGGATCACACCAGCGGCTAGGTCGGGGAATGCCTATCGTCGCTCTTGAAAATATTGCCCGGCGTCCAGATCACCGTCCCGTCAGGTCCGTCACGTTTCAGTGAAGCGCTTGGGTTGGCGGTCCAGGTCCGAGTCCGTGAATTTTTCAGCTTCGATCACGGATTCAATGCAGCGAGACGCGCATACGCTGCGAATGGACGCGGCGACCCGATTCGAGAGGGAGTTCGCCTATCTGGGGGACTTCGCGTTGACGGTGGAACTGACGGGACGCGAATCAACGCGGATCAAATCGCACTGCGCGCTTCTCCGTCCGTTGAAGGCGTTGAACACATTGATGCGCGCCATTTCCCCGCGGGCGATGCCGCGGCACGTGACTTCGATGTCCAGGGTAGGCAGGGCCCCATGCTCAGTACGTCTCCAGGTGAAGCCGCCCCTCGCGCTTGAACGCGGCGCCCAGGGTATCCCAGGGCAGTCCGGCCTCTTCCGCAATGTCTCGCAAGGCGAGAACCACGCCTTCTTCCATGCTTTTCAGTCCGCAAACGTAGATGAAGGTGTGCGGATCCTTGAGCAGCTCGGCCACGTCGATGGCGCGTTCGCGCATCAGATCCTGCACGTAGCGCCGCGGCTGGCCTGGCGTGCGCGAGAACGCCAGGTTGATGTCGATGAAGTCCTTGGGCAGGCTTTGCAGCGGGCCGAAGTAGGGCAGTTCCTGCTGGGTGCGGGCGCCGAAGAAGAGCGACAGCTTGCCGCCCTCGAACTTGCCCATCTTGCGCAGCCGGCGCCGCCATTCGGTCATCGCGCGCATCGGCGCGCTGCCGGTGCCGGTGCAGATCATCAGGATGTTGGACTTCGGATGGTTGGGCATCAGGAACGACGTGCCGAACGGCCCGATCACCTGCACGGAGTCGCCCACCTTCAGGTCGCAGATGTAGTTCGACGCCACGCCACGCACCGGCTTGCCGGCGTGATCCTGCGTCACGCGCTTGACCGTCAGCGAGAGGTTGTTGTACCCGGGGCGCTCGCCGTTGCGCGCGCTGGCGATCGAATACTGGCGAGCCACGTGCGCGCGACCGTTCGCGTCGACACCTGGTGGAACGATGCCGATGGACTGGCCCTCCAGCACCGGGAACGGCATGGTGCCGAAGTCGAGCACCACGTGATGGGTCTCGCTCTCGAACCCGGCCTCGGTGCAATTGAAGTTGCCCACGACCGCGGCGGACGTGGCCTGCTTCGGCCCGTAGAGGTTGCTGTACGCGTGCGCGGCCGACCACGGCGGCGTCGTCGCGCCGTAGGCGGCCGAGTCGAAGACCTGCTCGCCGGAAATGGCGGATTCGAGCGTGGCTGCCGCGGCGGATTCCGCTGCAGCGCTGCTCGGTTCCGACCCTTCGGCGACGCCCGCTGCAGCCAGTTGATCGGGCGTCAGTTCCTGCGGCAGTTCGTCCCACGTGAGCTGCTCTTCGATCGAATAGGCGCGCGTCACGGGCATCACGCGCCAGTTGTCGATCGAACCGGTGGGGCAGGGCGAGATGCACGCCATGCAGCCGTTGCAGACGTCCGCCCGCACGACGTAGTTGCGATCGTCGTGCGTGATCGCGCCGACGGGGCAGGTCGCCTCGCAGGTGTTGCAGCGGATGCAGATTTCGGGGTCGATCAGGTGCTGCCTGATCGCCGACACGTCGACGGCCATGTCCATCTTGGTCTCCTGGTGTCCGGACACCGCGAGCGCGATGCCGGATCTCGCTCTCTTCAGTTGAAACGGACGTACTCGAAGTCGACCGGCTGGCGGTTGATGCTCATGACCGGCGGCGCGATCCAGTTCGCGAACTTGTTGGTCTCGACGACGCGGCCCATCAACGAGGCGACGAACGCGCGGTCCTCGGCGGTCGGCAGCCACGAGTCCTTCTTCGCGGCCCATTCCTGGTCGCTGACGACGCGGCCATCCGGCGACATGCGGATGCCCGCGAGGGCGCCGATGCTGCGGTTGAAGGCCTTGTGCGGCACGGTCAGGCGGGTCGGGATCTCGGCCTTGGCGATGACCTTGTTCCAGCGCTCCACACCCGCGACCGAATCCTTGATGAAGTCGTCGCGCAGCACCTCGTTGAGCGCGTTGAGCATCGGCACTTCCTTTTCCAGGAGCTGGCCGTTCTGCACCTCCAGCACCTTGTAGGTCTGCCCCTTCAGGATGTGGTCGTCGGTGCGCTTGCCTTCTTCGTAGCGGCCCTTCAGGCCCGAGCTGTAGAAGGTGGCGGCGTTGCTGGACTGGTCGGCGCCGAACAGGTCGATGGTGACGCTGTAGTGGAAGTTCAGGTAGCGCTGGATCGTCGGCAGGTCGATGACGCCGGCGGCGCGCAGCGCCTGCACGTCGTCGGTCTTCAGCTCGTTCATCATCTGGCAGGTGCGGTTGATCACGCGCGACACGCCGCTCTCGCCCACGAACATGTGGTGCGCTTCTTCGGTCAGCATGAACTTGGTGGTGCGCGCCAGCGGGTCGAACGCGCTCTCGGCCAGCGCGGACAGCTGGAACTTGCCGTCGCGGTCGGTGAAGTACGTGAACATGAAGAACGCGAGCCAGTCGGGTGTCTGCTCGTTGAAAGCGCCGAGGATGCGCGGGTTGTTCTCGTCGCCCGAACGGCGCTCGAGCAGCGCGTCGGCCTCTTCGCGACCGTCGCGGCCGAAGTGCTTGTGCAGCAGGTAGACCATCGCCCACAGGTGGCGGCCTTCCTCGACGTTGATCTGGAACAGGTTGCGCAGGTCGTACATCGACGGCGCGGTCAGGCCGAGGTGGCGTTGCTGCTCCACCGACGCGGGTTCGGTGTCGCCCTGCGTGACGATGATGCGGCGCAGGTTGGCGCGGTGCTCGCCAGGGACGTCCTGCCAGACCTTCTCGCCGACGTGGTCGCCGAAATGCACCTTGCGCTCGGCGTCGCCCGGATTGAGGAAGATGCCCCAGCGGTAGTCGCGCATCTTCACGTGGCCGAACTGGGCCCAGCCTTGCGGATCGACGCTGGTGGCCGTGCGCAGGTAGACCTCGTAATCGGTCGAGCCTTCCGGGCCGACGTCGTCCCACCAGTTGACGAAGTTCGGCTGCCACTGCTCGAGCGCGCGCTGCAGCGTGCGGTCGTCGCTCAGGTTGACGTTGTTGGGGATCTTGTCGGTGTAGTTGATCGTGGACATCTGGATTCCTGAGGAAGTTCTTAGACGCGGTTCAGGTCGAACTGGGCCTTGTCGCCCTTGCCGTAGACCTTGAGCGCGCCCTTTTCGCCGACGGCGTTCGGGCGCTGGAAGATCCAGTTCTGCCACGCGGTGAGGCGGCCGAAGATGCGCGTCGCCATGTTTTCCTTGCCCGCGAAGCGCAGGTTGGCCTCGAGGCCGGTCAGCGAGTCGGGCGACATGCTGGCACGCTCTTCGATCGCGATGCGGATCTCGTCGGCCCAGTCGATGTCGTCCGGTGCGGCCGTGACGAGTCCCAGCGCGAATGCCTGGTCTGCGTCCAATGCGGTACCGATGGCTTCACGAGCCGCCGCCAGGGGCGCGGTCTCTTCGTAGAAGCGACGTTGCAGGCGCGATTGATCGTTGACCATGATCAGCGCACCGAAGTTCATCTCGCCGAGCGTCAGCTTCGGAGCGCGGGCGGCGTCGTCGGGCAGCGCCAGCATGTAGGTGCGATCCGCGGCAAACGCGAGTTCGGCGAGTGAACCGGCGAAGCAGGAGCCCGGCTCGACCAGCGCGAACAGGCTGCGCGAGGACACGTCGATGCGAGCGAACGTGCGACGCATCGCGCCCAGCGTCTCGCGTGCCAGCCAGTGATCCTGGTGCTTCATCAGCAGCGCATCGGAGGCCAGGACGGCCGCGGCGTCGCCTTCGGTCTTCAGGAGCCAGGTGCCGATATCGAGCTCGTTGGTGCGCATCATGAGGATGGCGTCATCGAGCTGGCGCGTCATCGCGAGCGGCCACCAGGTGACGCCTGCTGCTTCGATGCCGGCGAGATCGGTCGGCTGGCTGCCGGTGGGCGCCTTCACCGTGAACGTAGCCGTCCGCTTGGCACGATCGATGTCGATGCTGACGTGCTCGTAGCGCAATGTGTCGGGCGTCTCTTCGCGCTCGATGCGGGTCAGCGTGACGCCCTTGGCGCCGACGGGCTTGGTGCTGGCCGCGGCGAGCGCGGTGGCGCGTTCCTGCACGTAGGCGCCGAACTGCGCGGGCTTGACGGTGGCGTCGACCAGGCGCCATTCCACCGCACGCTTGCCGCGCACGCCTTCGACGCTGGTGCAGAAGATGTCGGCCAGGTCGTGGCGCACCTTGCGCTTGTCGGTGACGCGCGTCAGGCCGCCGGTGCCGGGCAGCACGCCCAGCAGCGGCACCTCGGGCAAGGACACGGACGACGAGCGGTCATCGACGAGCACGATCTCGTCGCACGCCAGGGCCATCTCGTAGCCGCCGCCGGCGCAGGCGCCATTGACGGCCGCGATGAACTTCAGGTCGGAGTGGCGCGAGGTGTCTTCGATGCCATTGCGGGTCTCGTTGGTGAACTTGCAGAAGTTCACCTTCCACGCGTGCGTGGACACGCCCAGCATGAAGATGTTGGCGCCCGAGCAGAAGATCCGGTCCTTCGCGCTCGTCACGATGACGGCGCGGGCTTCGGGGTGCTCGAAGCGGATGCGGTTCAACGCATCGTGGAATTCGATGTCCACGCCCAGGTCGTAGCTGTTCAGCTTGAGCTTGTAGCCCGGGCGGATGCCGCCGTCTTCGGCGATGTCGAGCGCGAGCTTGGCGATGGATCCCTCGACGCTCAGCTTCCAGTGGCGGTAGCTCGAAGGGTCGGTCCGGTAGTCCACGCGGGGACTGGCGTCAGGAGAGTTCATGTGAGTCCTCATCGATAGCACAATAATGCTCGTTGCCTCATGGCGTACATGAAGCATAGTGCATCAACAACTAAGGGTCAAGCGTCACATGAACAAAAATGCATCTCCGGTTTGGCTCGCCACCCGGCGGTCTCAGGCGGGGGCGCCGATGGCCGCCTTCACCTTCATCTGCAGGAGCTGGTAGGTGTCCGCAAGCGGCTGCTGGCTGGTGTTGACGCTCAACTGCGCCTTCGAATAGAACGCCGAGCGACCCGTCAGGATCTGGCGAAGATCTTCCATGGCCTCCGCGCTCGCCGCCATCGGGCGCATGTCGCCCTGCAGCGCGACGCGGTTCATGTGGTCTTCCGGCGCGGCCTGCAGCCATACGGTCGTGCAGTGGCTGAGCAGGATATTGAACGTGGCAGCGTCCGAGACGAGGCCGCCGGGCGTGGCGAGTACCAGGTCGGGATAGATCTGCAGGGTCTCCTCGAGGGCCCGGCGCTCGTAGCGGCGGTAGGCGCTGACGCCGTAGAGATCCTGGATCTCGCGCACGCTGTAGCCCGCGACGTCCTCGATGACGCGGCTCAGTTCCACGAACGGCAGGTCCAGGTCTTCAGCCAGCATCTTGCCGAGGGTCGACTTGCCGGCGCCCCGCAGCCCGATGAGCGCGATGCGGTGGTTCTTCTCCTGCTGGTTGCCGACCGTCCCCAGCGATTCGCCGATGGCGATCCGGGCGCGCACGAGCTCCGATTCGGTCTTGCCCTGCAGCATCTCGCGAATCATCAGCCACTCGGGCGAGGAGGTTGTCTGATCGCCGATCACCTCGGCGATCGAACACTGCAACGCCCGAGCGACCTGATAAAGGATCAGGAACGACGCGTTACCGGTGCCGTGTTCCAGGTTCGCCAGGTAGCGCTCGGAGACCTCGGCCGCCTGGGCGACCGCCTTGCGCGTGAGTCCGCGCCGCGCACGCAGCGTCCTCAGCCGCTCGCCGAACGCGATCAGCAACGGATTCTTGACGCCGGACTCGAGGGCGGCGGCGAATTCGTCGACGGGGACTGGATCGTTCAAGCGGCATTCTCCAAGGGATAACCCCAATACATGCATTATAGTGCTTGACGTTGCCCAAGCCAACGCCTACGCTTGCGATGAACAATAATTCATTTCATCCAAGGCGGCAATTGCGCTGCATCAAACGCACAGGCAAGCATGGCGACGTCACAACAGCATTTTCGCGATTTGATTGCCGGGCTGACCGCCGAGTTGGCAGGACGACCGCTCGATGGTGACCTCGACAGCTGGTTGAACCAGCAGCACGGCACGGGAACCGCTTCCTACGAGGCCATCAAGGCGGCTTGCGTTGCCGGGGTCGCGGAAGGCTGGATGTGCGAGCGCGAGGGCGGCGGCATTCGTTACGGGCGCGTCCTTCCAGCCGCCGATGACCTGCAGCGCTTCTCCGTCGACGTGGTGGACATGACGGATGTCGTCGGCCCGCACCACACCCATCCACAAGGCGAGATCGATCTGATGATGCCGCTCGAAGGCGACGCCAGGTTCGACGAGCGGAGCGCGGGCTGGTGCGTCTATCCACCGGGCAGCGCGCACCGGCCCACCGTCACCCAAGGCCGTGCCCTGGTCCTCTATCTCCTGCCCGAAGGGCAGATCGAATTCACACGGACGGCGCGCGCATGACTTCACTTCTTCCGAACTTTCTCACCGGCCGCTGGCAGACCGGGCAGGGCGGTGGGACGGCGCTGTTCGATCCCATTCTCGGCACCGAGGTCGCCCGCGTGGATGCGCGTGGACTGGATCTCGAACGAGGGTTTGGCTTCGCGCGCGAAGAGGGCGGCAACGCGCTGCGATCGCTCACCTATCGCGAGCGCGGGCAGTTGCTTGCGGCTGTCGTCAAGGTCTTGCAGGCCAATCGGGACGCGTACTACGAGATCGCGACCGCCAACAGCGGCACCGTCAAGAACGATTCGGCCGTCGACATCGACGGCGCGATCTTCACGCTGAGTCACTACGCCAGGCTGGGCGAGTCGCTGGGCGACGCGCGCATGATCATCGACGGCGAGCCCGCTCGTCTCGGCAAGGATCCACTGTTCCAGAGCCAGCACGTCGCGACGCCGACGCGTGGCGTGGC
>Ga0302317_10001471_pt1 | contig 17305 bp, 11 predicted proteins | sample III_Palsa_N3_3_FD_200450 | JGI IMG/M metagenome (GOLD analysis project Ga0302317, IMG submission 200450) | Peat permafrost microbial communities from Stordalen Mire near Abisko, Sweden - III_Palsa_N3_3 | ecosystem: Environmental > Terrestrial > Soil > Palsa > Peat permafrost | place: Sweden...
CAACGAATACTGCAAGTTCACTCAAGCCACCAACTCCTCATTCATTTCCGCAAGCAAGCTATCAAGCTGCTCGCCAAATACATTCCACGCTTTCTGTAAGCCGCCCTTATCGGCTAGCTGCGCATAGTCGAAATCTTCGCGGCTGATCGAGCAGCTGCTGGCGATGTGATCCTTGATCAGGCGCAGCCACTGCGTCTGTTCGTCGGTGAACGACGTGGCGCGCTGCGCATTGTGGCGGAATATCCACTCCTGAAACCGTTTGTCGACGCTGTCAGCGAACGGCTTGAGTTCGTCGTCCAGCCCCAGCGCAAAGCGCACCAGCGCCACAAGGTCGGTTAGCTGGCGGCGGGTGTCGGCGCCTTTGACCTGGCTGGCCTGCACGCGCGCATAGGCCGACCACAGCCGTTCGGTGGTGAGCATCAGCGGCGGGCGCGACAGCGCGTCGTGCAGTTCTTCGATCATGGTAAAGGTGAGCTGGCGGCGCTGGTAGGGCTGCTGGTAGAAAAAATCCAGCGCGGCGATTTCGTCATTGTGTTCGCGCAGGTAGTTGCTGAATGTCTGCACGGTGGCGCGCGCCTGTTCTTCAGCCTGCGCGCTGAAACCGGCATAGGTGGCGGGGTGTACGCCATGAACTCCTGATGCGCCTGCTTCCCGAGGTTGCGCGTGTCGACCAGAAACAGGATGCGCTTGGCGCCGCCAAACTTGAGCAGGCGATAGATCGCCGTAATGGCGGTAAAGGTTTTGCCGGCGCCGGTAGCCATGTGCACCAGCGCGCGCGGCTTGTTCATCGCCAGCGATTTTTCCAGACCAGTAACGGCGCTGACCTGGCAATCGCGCAGATTGCGCTCGGGCAGCGGCGGCATCTGTTCGACCAGACGCTGCCGCAAGGTCGTGGTTTCTGCCGCCCATGCCGCCAGCGTCAACGGCTGCAGAAAGTGAAACAGCTCGCGTGCGCGCGGCGCAGGGTCTCGGCCATCGGTGAAATGGATGATCTGGCCGGTGCTTTCGTAGAGAAAGCGTAGCGGCTGGTTGCCCTTGCGCCATTTCAGCGTGGCGTTGGCGTAGCGCTCGGTCTGGAATTCGTGGGCGGTGAGGTTTTCGCCGGCCTCGTCACGCTTGGCCTCGATGACGCCTACCGGCTCGCGATTTACAAACAGGACGTAGTCGGCGGGGCCGGTGTCGGTAGGGTACTCGCGCACGGCGACGCCCGCGGACGCGCCAAGGTTGATGGCCTTGGTGTCCTGGACAGTCCAGCCGGCCTCTTCAAGCTTCTGATCGATGCTTTGCCGGGCTTTGGCTTCTGGGGTCATCCGAGCGTCCTGCCGGCGTGTAGGTAAAGGCTGATTAACTCAGTCCCGGTGCCGGAATGCAAGGAGCGGGCGGTCGGGCGGAGCCAATGGACCGATTGGTTTTGACCATAAGCATCAGCGTCCCTTTTTTCGAGTGGGACGGAGCTTTCGTAAGTCGGTGGCGACTTGGTTATGCGCCTGATGAGCTGCCGAATTCCCCCAATTCCCGATTGACACGCCTTCCACAGCTTGACGCGCTAAATCGGGCCATTGTCGCTGGTCGACGTCATCCGCAGGAGCATTGCCATGGCTGTTGAGAAAGCGCGCGCTGCCGCGAAGAAGGACAGGCGCGAAGGCAAGTCCGCCAGCACGCAGGCGGGGGAGTACGTGCGTGAGGTGATTGAGGATATTCGCCAGGGCAAGCACGGTGCGCGGTCGACCAAGCAGGCGATTGCCATTGGTCTGTCCGAGGCGCGGCGCGACGGCATCAAGGCACCGGTGTCTAAGACCGCCAGTAAGACGGTGAAGAAAAAGGCCGCACAGGATACGAAGGCGGCCGCGCATCCGCACAAGCCGTCGGCCGCGCGTTCGAAGGCAACCACCAAGGCGCTGAAGAAGGAAGGCCACAGCGCCGCGTCGACCAAAGCGCTGTCCGCCCAGACCAAAAAGGCCAGCGCCAAGCGCACGGCCGCATCGAGGTCGGCGGCGGCAAAGAAAGCGGTGAAAACCAAGGGTGCGGCCGGGCGATCCGCCGCCGCTAAGAAAGCGGCGCGCACGCGCAAGCAAGCCGATTAACCGATCATGCGGCCCAAGCGGCCGAGGAGCAACGCAGTGACTCAGCAGCAACCCGGTGACATCCCGATTCCCCGTCACCCCGAACCGATCGATCCCCCCGCCGATCCCAACGGCCCCGACTTTCCGCTGCCGAAGGAAGACCCGCCCACACCACACCCGCATTCACCGCCACCGACCACGCCCGAGCCCAGCGATCCGCAAAAGGCGCCGGCGATCACGCCCGATGTGGAACCGGAGCGGCCGATCAGCGAACCACCTATCCCGGGCAAGACGGGCGACGCGACATCGTGATGGCGTAGGGTAGACGCGCGGATACGACTCTCGATTGCGTGCGCACCCAGATTCCATCTAGAGCGTTGAAAGCAGAAGGCCTCGTTATGCGAGGCCTTCTGCTTTTTATCCCATCGAGATGTGTCTTGGCTTGGGTCGATAGAAGCCGCGAATCGATATACTAGATCCTCGGCTTTTTCCTTCAATCAGAAGCGCACCTGCAGGCTGACGCGCACGGCTTGGTCCTGTGCGTGGCTGGCGAACTGGCCAAGGTAGCTGGCATCGACCGTGGCGTTGCGAGCGAGCGGGAACGACAGGCCGGCGTTGGCCGCCAGCGCATGCTGCGCCACCGGCACGCCGCTGATGGCGAAGCTGTCGCTGCCAGTGGCGAAACGCATGCTGGTAGTCGGCGTCAGGTCGCCCCAGCCCTGCTGAAAGCCGAGGCTGGCATAGGCGTGAATGCCGCCGGCCGCGCTGTCGATCAGCCAGGTATCGCGCAGGCCCAGCGTTGCGGTGTTGACGTCGGTGTGATCGCCGGCCACATCCAGTGCCGCCGTGCCGCCGCCTTCGTTCGCGCCGTCGGTCTGCAGCTGCACGCGGGCCAGATTGAGGAACGGCTCCAGCTGTTGGCTCTGGCTGACGTCGATGCGGTAGCCGCCTTCGATGAACGCCTGCGCGGTGCGCGCATGATAGTCGGCCGAGACGAAGTCGCTATAGTTACCGAAGGCGATATGGCGCGTACTGTCGACATCCTGCCAGGCATAGTCGGCACCGCCGCGTAGCGCAAACGCACCGAAGGATGTGCTCCCGTAGATGCCCAGCGACGTGCCGGTGGTGCGGGCGGAGGCGTTGAGCTGGCTGACGTCGGCGGTATTTTCGCCGTAGCCGACCACGGCGCCGAGGCGCGCGTTGCTGCCGATGCCGACATCCGCACCGACCAGCAGGCCGCCGCCGTTATCGGTGAGGCGCGAGGCATTGCCGTTGCTGTCGTGCTCGCCGCTCTGCCCCCAGCCGCTGGTCCAAGCGGTGACGCCATCGGCGCTGCTGCTTTGCGCACCGTCGGCGCCGTTGCTGGCGCCGATAAGGTGGCGGTTGATCGCATCGCGCACGTAGCGGCTGTCCTCGATCAATGCAGTTTTGGTGCTGGCGTAGCTTTCGCCGGAGAGCTGGTCGAAGGCGGTGCGCGCCGTGGAGGCATCCAGCGTAACGAGCGAGCTATACAGCGGGCCGGTAGCGCCGACCGCATCGAGTGCGCCAGCGGTGCTGCGCTGATTGGGCGTCTGGCCGATATCGGCAAAGCCCACATCGTTGCGCAGCAGCGTCAGGTTAACCGCACTGGTGGTGTAGCTCAGGCTGGGCGTCAAAAACGCGAAGTTGCTGCTGACCGAGCCGAACGTGCCGTTGACGCCGCCATTGGCCGTGAGCACCGTGTATGTGGTGCTGGGTGCCCACGTGCCGCCTTGCGCCAGCGCCAGGGCGCTGCCGCCGAGTAGCGAGGCGCTGCCGCCGATCGCGATGCGATCGCTGCTGCCGTCGGGCGCAGCATCGATGCGATACGCGGAGCCCGAGTGGAAAACAGCATTGCCGGTTACCGACAACTGGCCGATGCCTTCCGCATTGCCCGGTGCCATCGTGCCGAGCAGATTCAGGCCGCCGACCGAGCCGATACCGCCAAGCGTGGCGCCGCTTGCAACGGTGACGCTGCCACCCAGCGATGCCGTAGCGTGGCTGGCGTCACCGACAACGAGTGTGCCGCTGGCCACATTGGTAGCGCCGGTAAAGGCGTTGATGCCATCGACGGTCAGCGTGCCGCTGCCGGACTTGGTCAATGCGCCGGCGCCCGAGATGGCGCCGGCAAACGTGCCGTCGCTGCTTTGATTGAAAACCAGCGCGGCATTGTCGGCGATATGGCCCTGCAGGCTGGAGGTATCACCTTGCAGGGTACCGGCGCTGATCATGGTGCCGCCGGTATAGCTGTTGGCGCCACCCAGCGTCAGCGTGCCGCTACCCGTTTTGCTGAGTGAGCCGCTGCCGGAAACCGCGCCGGTATAGGTGCCATCGGTATCCTGATCGAATGCCAGCGCTGCGTTGTCGACGATATTTCCCTGCAGGCTGGTGCTGTTGCCCTGCAGGGTGCCGGCGCCGATCGTTGTGCCGCCGGTATAGGTGTTGGCGCCGCCGAGCGACAGCGTGCCGCTGCCGATTTTGGTCAGCGTGCCGCTGCCGGAAATGACGCCCGCGTAGGTGCCGTCGGTCGTCTGATCGAATGCCAGCGCCGCGTTGTCGGCGATATTGCCCTGCAGGCTGATGCTGCTGCCCTGCAAGGTGCCGGCGCTGATCGTGGTGCCGCCGGTATAGGTGTTGGCACCGCTGAGTACGAGGGTGCCTGCGCCGAGTTTGGCCAGCGCGCCAGTGCCGCCGAGCGCCGGCGTCACCGTAAAGCTGTTGCCGGCATCGGCAATATCGAAACCGCCGCCGGCACTGCCCAGGGTAATGTCACGTGCCGTGCTGGCGAAGCCGGTACCGGTAACCTGCAGCGTGCCGCCGTCGAGCGTGAGCGAGCTGCCGGCACTGCCGAGGTTGGCATCGCTGCCGACCGACAACGTACCGCCACTGATGGTGGTGCCACCGCTATAGGTATTGTTGCCGGTGAGTACCAACGTGCCGAGGTCGGCCTTGTTGACGCCCGCGCTGCCGGCGATCACGTTGCCGATGGTTGCGGTGTCACCGCTCCCGGCGCTGCTGCCGTCACCGACGCGAATAATTGGCGCGGCACCGTTACTGCCCACCAGCGTCAGCGTATCGCCCGTCAGGGTGTAGCCGTTGCTGACGAACTGCATGCCGGTGGCGCTGACTGCGCTGCTGCTGTTGCTCACCGTGACGGTGCCCGGCGCGCCGCCGAAGATGGCAAAGCCCGGCTGCGGCTGCATGGCGGAGGTGACGCTGCCGGTGGCATTGGTCCAGTTAAGCGACGTGGTCGTCCAGGTGCCGCTGCCGCCGCCGGCCTGTGTAGCGCTGGCCAGACCGTTGGCATTCCAGAAATTGAGCGTGGCGCCGGTGGTGTCCAGCAGATTGATCTGCTTGTCGCCCGTGAGATTCTGGATCGCAAAGTTGCCGGACGGTGTGTTGCCCAGCGCGATGCCGCCGTTGGTTTCGGTCAGCGTGCCAGCGTAGCTAAACAGCTTGTACAGGCCCGGGCCGAAGCCACCGGCGTCGCTGATATTGAGCACGCTGCCGTTGAGCGCGAGATTGCCGCCAACCTTGACGCTGTCGCCGGCACCAAACGTGTTGAAGCTGGCGCCTGGCGTACCGAAGGCGAAATCCAGCTGGCTGTTTTGCGCCAGGGAAAGGTTGCCGTTGATCGAAAGCGTGCCGACCGCCGTACCGTTGCCGGGCGACAAATGGCCGCCTGTTTGCACCAGCACGTTGCCGCCGATGCTGCCGATACTGCCGAAGCCACCCAGCGTGCTGTTGCCGTCGACGGTCACATCGCCACCGATCGATGCGCTGGCATGCGCACCGTCGCCGCCAATAAGGACTTCCCCGGCCAGGATTTCGCTGGCACCAGTCAAGCTGCTGGCACCGTTCAAGGTCAGCGCGCCCGCACCTGTTTTGGTGAGGCTGCCGGTACCGGAGATGGCACCGGCAAACGTACCGTTGTTCGCCTGGTCGAAGATCAGCGCGGCGCTGTCGGCGATATCGCCCTGGAGGCTGCTGGTGTCGCCCCGCAGCGTGCCGGCGCTGATGGTGGTGCCACCGCTGTAGCTGTTCGCGCCAGTGAGGGTGAGTGTGCTCGCACCCGACTTGTTCAATGCGCCGGAGCCGGAGATCGCGCCGGCGAAAACGCCGTCGGTCGATTGATCGAACGCCAGCGTTGCGTTGTCGGCGATCGCGCCTTGCAAGCTGCTGGTGTTGCCCTGCAACGTACCGTCACTGATGGTGGTACCGCCGCTATAGGTGTTGGCACCGCTCAACAGCAGGGTGCCGGCGCCAAGCTTGGTCAGCGAGCCGGTACCACTGAGCGCCTGCGATAGCGTAAAGGCATTGCCGGCGTTGGCGATGTCGAAACTGCCGCCGGCGCTGCCGAGCACGATGCTGCGCGCGGTGCTGTTGAAGGCCGTGCCGGTGACCTGCAGCGTGCCGCCATCGAGAGTGAGCGTACTGGTGGTCGCGCCGAGATTCGTATCCGCCGCAACGGACAGCGTGCCGCCGGTGACCGTGGTCGCGCCCGTATATGTATTGCTTCCGGAAAGCGTGACGGTGCCTGCACCGATGGCGACGCTGGAAAAGTTTGATATGTCGCCGGCGTAGCCGAAGCCGTTGCCGGCGCCCGGCGCGATGGTCAGTGCGCTGCTGCCGCTGCCGCCGGAGATATTGCCGTTGATGGTCGCGGCACCGCCGAGTATCTGCAGGCTGCTGTTGCCGCTGCCGAGGTCGACCGCGAGGTTGCTGCTGTCGGCAGTAATCGTGCCGTAGTTGATCACGGTCGCATTGTTGCCGCCCGTGGCAAGCGCCGCCGCGGTGGCGCCGCCGCCTTCGATCGTGCCGCCGGCAAGGTTGGTGATACCGACGGTGAAGGCGTTGGCGGCGCCGGTGACGGCAATACCCGAAGTCGTTTGGCCGCGAATCAGGCCGCTGTTGGTGACGCTGGTGTTGGCGTAAATGCCTTCGATCGGAATCGGCAGGCCGGTGGTCGGATCTTTGTCGATGCCGGCCAGCGTGATGCCGCGGCCCACGCCGGTGTTTGCCGTGCCGTCGGCATTGGTGGCCGAGTTCAAGCCCACGATCGTGCCGGAGTTGACGATGGCGCCGCCGCCCACGGTAACGCCTTCGCTGGCGTCATCGTAAGCGTGCAGGGACTGGATCGTGCCGGTATTTGTGATGTTGACCAGCCCGTCCACGTCGACGCCGTCCCCATCGCTGCTGACGCCGTTGCCGGTAATCGTGCCGTGGTTGACGACGGTTACCACCTCGTTGGCGTTGAAGCCGTCGATGTTGATGCCCGAGCCGTTGTCCCCCTGGATGGTGCCACCCAGATTGTTGGTGACGTTCAGCACATACGCGCCGCTGGTGGTGACATCGGTATTGCCGCCGGTGATGCCGTGGCGCGCGCCTTCGATCATGCCCGTGCCGGCTACGCTGGCGGTGCCAGTCGTGGCGTTGACCACGGTAATGCCGCTATTGGTTTGCGCATCGATACCGTCGCTGCCATCGGTGCTGCCGAGATTGTTGGTCGCCTTGATCAGTCCGTCGTTGTAGACGAAGCCGTTGACGCCGGGCCTTACCGCGTCGGCCTCGTTCGCCTGAAGCACGCCGGTGGAATAGTTGTAGACGCTGTTGCTGCCGGTGGTGATGGCGTTGAAATCGACCGCCTGCGAACCGCCGGCCGAGGCGTTGATCGAGGTCATGGTGCCGTAGTTGTAAACGGTGACGTTGCTGTTGTCCTTGTTCATCTGGATGACGTCGGCATCGGCGGTCTGGATCAGCGCGCCCGCATAGTTGGTCAGCGTCAGCGTGAGGCCGCCGGTGTTATCGCGGATCGCGCGACCGGTGCCTGTCTCGAGCAGCATGCCGTAGTTCTGAATGCTGGCATTGCCGGTCACGCTGATCGCAACCGCTGTGCCGGCGACCGACAGCTTGCCGCCGGTTTCGATTGTGCCGGTCTGCCCGGTTGCCAACGTTTGGGCGGTGGTCAGCGTCTGGCCGTTGGCCACATCAAACGTGGCGGCCCAGGCCTGGCCCTCCTGCGCGGCAGCGAGGAGACCGAGAACCGCAATAAGCTTTTTCATGCGTAGCGCCTGAGGAGATCAAAAAGACCGCCTAATGTCGCCGGCAACGCATGACAGAATGTTTACCGCAAGAAGTCAGAAGTCGCGTAGAGAGTGAAGTTTTGTTGCTGTTGGCTGACAGGTGGGGAACCCTTGGACAGATCGAGTGGCCTCCGAGAAAATGTAGCGTCCTGCCCGGTGGCTATCTGATCCGTCCGCCGATAATGACCGTGATCGCATGACGCCCTGGGGGCAATCAACGATGTTCAAGGAATACATGCGCTACGACGCGACTGGCCTGGCCGAGCTGATGGCTCGCGGCGAAGTGTCGTCGAGCGAGGTGCTGGATGCAGCGCTGGCACGCGCGGCCGAGGTCAATCCGAAGCTGGCGGCGATCTGCATTCCGATGGACGCGCTGGCGCGCGAGCGGGTGAAGCTGTCGTTGCAAGGCCCGTTCGCCGGCGTACCGTTTCTGCTGAAAGATATTGCGCAGGATTATGCCGGCGTGCCGACGACGGCCGGGAGCAGGGCGCTCAAGCACTCGACGCCGACGCAGCACGCCGAGATCGTGCATCGTTTTCTCGATGCCGGACTGGTGATCTTCGGCAAGACGGCGACGCCGGAGTTTGCCTTCAAGGGCGAGACGGCGCCGCTGATCTGGGATCAACCCACGCGCAACCCGTGGGATCTTCAGCGGACGCCGGGTGGTTCGTCCGGCGGCAGCGCGGCGGCGGTTGCGGCGGGCATCGTGCCGGCAGCGGGCGCGTCGGACGGCGGCGGCTCGATTCGGATTCCCGCGTCGTATTGCGGCTTGTTCGGACTGCGCCCCTCGCGCGGTCGCGTGCCGAGCGGGCCGATCCACGGCGAGTTCTGGGACGGCGCATCGAGCCAGCACGTGCTGACGCGAAGCGTACGCGACTCGGCGCGCATTCTCGATGCGATTGCTGGCGTTGAAGCGGGCGCACCGTTCGCGATCGCGCCACCCGAGCGCGCGTATGCCGAAGAGATCCAGCGACCGACCGGCAAACTGCGCATCGGCTATAGCGTGACATCGCCGCTGGGCACGCCGGTGCATCCCGAATACGTGCAGGCGGTGATGCGCACGGCGACGCTGTTGGCCGAGCTTGGCCACGAGGTGGAGTCGGCCCAGCCCGAGGTCGACGGCCATGCGCTGGCGCGCAGTTTCATCACCCTGTATTTCGGCCAGGCGGCGGCGAACATCGCGCAGGCGAAGCGGCTCACCGGCGCGGGCGACGAGGCATTCGAGCTGGAGACGCGCGTGCTGGCGCTGCTCGGGCGCACGCTCGGCGCGGGCGAGTATGTCGATCAGCGCAGCCGCTGGAACGACTACGCGCGAGCGCTCGGCCGCTTCCATCAGACCTACGATCTCTACCTCACGCCGACCGCGGCGCAACCGCCGAACCGCATCGGCGAACTAGCCACACCGCCGCTGCAGCAAGTGGCGGCGAAGGTCGTGCTGGCGCTTGGCGCAGGCAGGCTGCTTTTCAAAAGCGGCATGGTCGATCAGCTGGTGGCGACGAGCCTGCAGCGCGTGCCGTTTACCCAACTGTCCAACCTCACCGGCACACCGAGCATGTCGGTGCCGTTGCATTGGGCGCCGGCGGAGCCGGGCGGTGCCGAGCTGCCGTACGGTGTGCAATTTGTCGGGCGCTTCGGCGACGAAGCGATGCTACTGCGGCTCGCCGCGCAGCTGGAGCAGGCGCAGCCGTGGGGCCAGCGTCGGCCGCTGATTTCCTGACGGGCATCGGCGCGGACGGTGAAACCCGAAACAGAAAAGCCCGGCCGCGCCGGGCTTTTGTCATCTGGCTATTGCCGTGCGAGCAGCGGCTTCTTCCCGAGCCAGTCGCAGCGCCGATTCCAGTTCTTCCAGGCGGTAAGGTTTGGGCAGCAGCGGAATTTTCTGCTGTGCGGCTTCCTGCTTTATCGCGTCGGAAAAACCGCTGGTCAGCAGCAGCGGCAACCCGGGATGGCGGTGGCGAATTTCCAGCGCCAGCTGCAGGCCATTCATGGCGCCGGGCATCATGACGTCGGAGAACACCACGTCCACGGTCCGATAGTCGGCCAGCGCACCCAGCGCGGCCTCGGCGCTTGCCACGCGCAGCGTCTCATAGCCAAGCTGTCCCAACATCTCGCCGACGAGAGCAGCCACGCTGTCGTCGTCATCCACCAGCAGGGCGAGGCCGGCGGAGCGTTTGGCCTGCGCCGGCATGACGGTATGCAGCTCGGCGGCGAGGGGCGGCGGCGGCTTGTGCGTGCGTGGAAGCAGCATGGATACCGTCGTGCCTTCGCCAATCCTGCTGCAGATTTTTACCGTGCCGCCGGATGCGTGTGCAAAGCCGTGTACTTGTGCCAGTCCGAGCCCGGAACCTTTGCCGATGTCCTTGGTGGTGAAGAACGGTTCGAACACGCGGGCGATCACCTCGGGCGACATGCCACTGCCTTCATCGGTCACCGACAGAGAAACAAAGTCGCCGCGAAGATCGCCTTCGACGAAGTTCGGCTGGTTGCGGCCAGCGATGCGGATGATGCCGCCGCTGTCCATGGCATCACGCGCGTTGACGGCAAGGTTGAGCACAGCCAGCTCCAGTTCGCCCGGGTCGACTTCGGCTGGCCAGATATCGGTTTGGAAGTCCATCTGTACATGGATGTCGCCGCGCAGGCTGCGATCGAGCATCTCGCGCATGTCGGCAGTACGCCGACCCAGATCGATCGGCTCGGGCTGCAGCTTCTGCCGCCGTGAGAACGTCAGCAGCTGGCGGGTGAGTGCTGCACCGCGGTCGACCGCCTGGCGCATCGCGGCGAGGATGCGCTCGCGCCGCGCCGGATCGCTTTGGCGCTCCACCATGTCCAGCCCGCTGGAGATCACCATCAGCAGGTTATTGAAGTCGTGCGCCACGCCGCCGGTGAGCTGACCGATCGCTTCGATTTTCTGTGTCTGCAGGATTTTTTCTTCTGCCTCGAGCAGCCGCCGTTGATCGCGCAGGCGTTCAGTGATGTTTGCGCTGACCGAAAAAGCTCCCATTTGTTTACCGCCACGGTCGCGCAGTGTCGTGAACCGCGTCTCGTAAGTACGGGTGCCCTCCGTGCCTTCCGGAAATTCGCTGGTGACCGTGAACTCCTCGCCGCCGAGTGCGCGGGTCCAGTGCTCGCCCAGCCGGCGCTGGTGATGGGGATATCGCGACAAAAGGTCCAGCAGAAGGTCGCCGGTCTTGGGATGCGAGCCATACAAGCGCACGAATTCGCGCGAGGCGACGTCGTTCAATGCCAGGATGCGGTAGCCCATGTCCATCACGACGATGAGCGAGTCCGTCGATTCGAAAACGTCGGCGAATATCTTGCGCTCGGCCAGCGCTTCGGCCACGCGCAGCTCCAGTGTTTCGTTCCAGCTGTGCAGTGCCTGTTCGCCGCGCACACGTTCGGTGACGTCGGCACCTTCGACAAAGATACCGGTCACGCTCCCGGTACTGTCGGTAATCGGCTGGTAGACGAAATCGAGATAACGCTCGTCCACGGCGTCTTCGCTGTTGGCATGTACGGCGTAACGAGCGCCGTGCGAGCTGAAGGCATGACCACTGCGGTACACGTCATCGAGAAGATCCAGATAGCCTTGCTCGACCGCATCCGGCAGCGCCTCGGCTACCGTTTTTCCAAGCACGTCGCGCCCACCGACGAGCCGCACATAGCCCGCGTTGGCCAGCTGGATATGATGGTCTGGCCCTTCCAGCATTGCCATGAAATTCGGCGACTGCGCGAACATCTGTTCGAGCCGCTGGCGCTCTGCGACGTTGCGACGTTCGGCCATCACGGTCTTGGTGGTTTCTGCACAGATCACCAGAACGCCGCCAACGCTGTTGTCTGCGGTAACTTCGTTGATCGGACCGTAGCTGTAGGTCCAGTAGATGTCCTGCTGGCGGCCGTTGCGGGTGGTTGGGACAAGCTGGTTTTCGTTCCAGGTGGCACCCTGGTTGGCCATCACCTGCTCGATCTGCGGGCCTATGATGTGCCACACTTCGGCCCAGCATTCGCGCCCGCGTTCGCCCAGCGCACTCGGATGCCGCTCCGTGCCGAGCGAGCGCCGATAGGCATCGTTGTACAGCTGGATCAGTTCACCGCCCCACCAGATCAGCATCGGGTGTTGCGTTGTCAGCAGCAGACGCGTGGCTGTGCGCAGGCCCTGCGGCCAGCCTTGCGGATGGCCGAGTGGCGTCGTGGTCCAGTCGAACGCACGTATGCGCTCGCCCATCTCGCCGCCGCCGGCGAGAAAATCGGGAATGGTTTCGTTGGCGACCGCCTGATTCATCCGCTGCCCGGTATGGCGATTGAACGCAGAAGATTAGCAAAACTGCGTCCCGCTCCACAGAGTTCGCATGGCATGCCTTATTGCCGCAGGGCGCGCTGGTTTTGCGAAGCGGGCCGCTTTGAAAAAAACCGTATTACACGGGGCGCGCTTTGGTTATCATCGAAAAATAAGGAGCTCGGCTCGGTTACGGAGAGGTGGCCAGACGGCTTTGGCCAGGTCTGCGCCGGCCATCAGGATTTTCACAAGGATTTGGGCGATCTTGTTGAAACAGAACCTATCCCCCGATCTGCTAGCGCTCGGCCATACGCATCGTCTGGCGGCTCTGCGTTCCTACGAGATTCTCGATACGCCGCGCGAATCCGCGTTCGACGACATCACGCGCATGGCCTCGATCATCTGCGGCACGCCGATCGCGTCCATCACGCTGATCGATGCCGAACGCCAGTGGTTCAAATCCGAGATCGGACTGGGTAAATCGCAGACGCCGATCAGCGCGTCGATTTGCGCGCACGTGGTGCTGGAGAACGATGTGCTGGTCATTCCGGACATCAGTGTCGATCCGCGCTTCGGCGGTAACCCGCTTTATACCGGCAACCCCGATCTGAAGTTTTATGCCGGTGCACCGATTACCACTGCCGACGGCGTGACCCTGGGCACCATGTGCGTGCTCGACACGGTGAGCCGAAGCTTGACGCGGGAGCAGATCGACGTACTGCGAGCGCTTGCGCGCCAGGTAATGATGCAGCTGGAATTGCGCAAGTTGCTCAGGGCCAGCGAACAGACCAGCGATTACCGGGCGCGCATGTTGGCGAGCGCGGCGCACGATTTGCGCCAGCCGCTGTTTGTGGCGTCACTGTCGGTGCAGAGCCTGCTGCAGGAGGCTGCACCGCATCAGCTCAAACGGCTCACGCTGGCCGACGGTGGTTTGGAAACCATCAAGAAGGGCTTCAACCGCATGCTCGTGGCTGCCAGTGGTCAAGCGTCATTTACCCTGGCGGAAATGGGCAGTACCGATCTGGGCGATGCGCTCGAATTCATCTACGCCAATTTTTTGCCGTTGGCTGAACGCAGGGACGTTGGCCTGCGCGTCTTGCGCACGCGTCTGCGTGTCTACAGTGACGCTATTCAACTGGAAGCGCTGATCGGGAACCTCGTCGCGAATGCGGTGAAATACACCGAGGCGGGTGGTCGCGTTGTGGTGGGCTGCCGTCGTCACGCCAATCACGTGGCCCTGCATGTCATCGACACGGGTATCGGCATGGCCAGCGAGTCGGTCGATGCTTTGTTCGACGCTTTTCGGCAGGGGGATGTGCGATCGGAGGGGCTGGGCTTGGGCTTGTGGATCGTCAAGCGCACGGCGGAGGCCCTGGGGATTTCGATTCAGGTGCGCTCGGTGCCTGAAAAGGGAACCCATTTCATTCTGAGCATACCGTTGGAGGCGTCGACCGAAGCGTCGAGCGAACCGGTCATCCAAATAAACTGACGTACAAACTCTATTTCAGCGGCAGCATGTCCGGATCGAACGTGCGCCATGTGCCGTCCGCACCCTGGATCGCAATACACGCCCCGTCGCCGAAGTTCTTCGCAGCCTTTTTGGCGGATTGCATGGCATAGGAGAGTGCCTTAACCCGCGAGTCAAAGCTCTTTCGGCCTTCAGCGAGGCCGTCCAGATACCAGGTGTGTGTGTTCCCCTGTTCGTAGGGAATCTCGTAGAAAATCATTGACTGGCCGTCCTGAAACGCTGCGCGTGCGTTCGGCGGCATTATCGGGAAAACCGGTGCATTGTCCACGTGAGGATTCTCGACGCGGGATTATCGGACGCGGCATGAAACGTGATGGCCAGCAGATCTTATATTGCGTCGTTACGCGCACATGAGTGACTGCAAGATACGGTGACCCGGTGCTTGCGGCTCTGGCGATAAAACGCACCGCCGATGGCATCGACGATGCGTTTCAGGTCTGCCGAGCGCGAACGGTTGGCCGCAACGGCAATGTTGAAAAAGGAATCGCAGACAGCTTTTGTCTATCAGTGCTTCTGACGCCGTATGCGGCGGCTGTCGTGATTCTCCGACTTGTTCAAGCGGCGGTCCTCGCCCTTGGTGAGATGGCCGTTGTGCTTGGCCTCGTCGGCGCTTTCGCGCTGGGCAATATTGGCATCCTGCTTTTCATCGCGAGCGGCCTGCTTGCCGTTCATGGTGCCATTGGCTTCACCGTTCTGAATACGGTTCTGCTGATTGCTCAGGCGCTGATTGACTTCGTTGACGCGCGGATGGCCGGGAACGCTGGTGTCCTGCGCCATCACCGTACCGGAGACGAGCGCCGAGAAAGCAAGTAGGCCAAGCATGCTGAGGCGAAAGTTTGCGTGGGTTTTCATGACTGCATCCTTGTGAGTAGGTAAGCATGGATGGATATGACCGTTGGCAGGCATTACCTGCGCGACGCCATTCCACGGTGGCAGGCCTGGGATACGTACCTCGCGAGCGACATCTCCCGTGCCGTTGTCGAGCGCGCTGCCTGCGGTCGTTACGTAAGTCGATCGCGAGCAACCAGGGCAGACAACGGGGAGTAGCGGGAGTGCGTTGACACACTTCTTTACATTGGCGGCTGCTGTTCAGTCTCGCGGCATTGCAGCAATCGATCGGCATCGCCTGGGTTGTGTCGCATCGTGCTGGCGCAACGCCACGTGCGACGCGATATGTCGCCCCCGTGGGTATTGGTGATTGCGTGGCGCATGCATGATCTGGCAGTGGTCGCGAGCTGAGGAAACATGTCGGTTATCTGGCTGTCATCGAGAGATCGCCACGCGCGCGCGCCGGCGCGGCATGCCGAATGACGCGTGTGTTGATTGGAGGATCAAGTCAGATACCGCGCCGGCTTCTGTCTGAGTCGCGCCGCTCAGTGGTGGACCCAGCGCTGCGTGGTGTCGCGCGCGTGAGCGGATGGCAACCCATCATCGCGTTCAATCCGAGACCCGCGATCGAGCGGTTTGACTTGGCCAACGGCCACGTCTGTCACGTCACTACGACGCGTTGCTGGAGCCCGAACGCTTCGATGCTGGAGCGGTTGCACGGCGCGCGGCCCTTCGACCGGTCGATTTCAGCGCCTGGAACGGCTTTTTCCCCTGTCGCCGGAACGCGGTGTGATCGCTAGGCCACGAATGTTTCGACCCAAGGCTCAGTGACGCGCGAGCTTCGTTTCCAGCCGCAACCGTCTGCGCAGGTTGGCGAGCATATCGGCATTGGGAAAGGTTTTCAGCGCCGCGCGCAGTACCTGTATGTCCTGTCGCCAGCCGAGCTGATCGGCCAACCGCGCGAGTGCCTTGGTGGATTTGCTTTTGTGCACTTCGCTGGCCTGAATGGCCACGCCTGACAGACGATTGAGCGCATGCACGGCTTCAAGTTGAAGGCGTAGGCGCCGCACGCGCCGTCGCCAGCGGTGCAGGCTGGCCGGCGTGCCCTGTTCGGCCGCATCGCGTTCGGACTTGCTGACCCGCCTATGACTTTGCTTGATCGACTGCTGCAGGGATTTTTGCGTGACGCGCCTCCAGCGCAGTTTGTCGAGCACGACGACGATATCGGCCATCGCAGCGATGCGCCGGGCGAAGTTGGGGTCTTTGGCCAGCTCGGTTTCCAGCAGCAGATCTCGCTGCACGGCCAGAACCTGTACGGCGATTGCCCATTCGCCGGGTTCATCACCGACAGACAGCTTTTCTGCCATGGCCACCGCCACCTGCGAGTCGCGCAATGCCGATAGCCGCTTGGCCTGGTTGCGCAGCGCGATATCGATCTTGGCGCTCTCGTGGCCCATCGCGTCGCTGACCAGCGCGAGCAGGCTGCGCAGCCTGCGCAGAGCCTTGCGCGCTTCGTGAATACCGCGATGCCGATCTTTACGGTTGGCCAGGGCCTTGGCGACAGCCTTGCATTCCTTGCGGGCTAGTGCGGCGAGCGAGCTGCCCAAGGCGGGTAACGTGTCGGCATTCATGAATCAGACGATCCTTGGCTGGCCAGGCAGGCAGTGTAGGCGCAACCCGTGCGACCGTGACAGTTTGACGGCCTGTTGCATGGATTAGTGCACGCCAGAACCCGCGGTGACATACGCAGGTCACAATCGGCTGGTTAAGTCGTGTGACCTGTCCTGACGGCGCCCAACATGAACAGCTCGACCAGCGAAGACTTGATCGATAGCGTGAAGGGTTCGGCGAATCAGCGACTTTTCGGCTTCGGCCTTTTCGGCGTATGCCTTCTGCTGGCAGCGATCTACGTCGGCGTTCAGCTCAGCCACGATCTGACCATCGCGCCGTCGGGTACGGCGGTGAGCTATTTTCTGCTCGCTACCGCGCTGCTGATCGCGCTGGGCTTTGAGTTCGTCAACGGCTTCCACGACACCGCCAACGCGGTCGCCACGGTGATCTACACCCGCTCACTGCCGGCCAGTTTTGCGGTGGTCTGGTCGGGAGGCTGGAATTTCGTCGGCGTGATGGTTTCCAGCGGCGCGGTGGCCTTCGCGGTACTGCAGTTGTTGCCGATCGACCTTGTGCTCAACGTGGGCTCGGGCGTAGGTTTCGCGATGGTGTTTGCGCTGCTGATCGCGGCGATCATCTGGAATCTGGGTACCTGGTCGCTCGGTCTGCCCTCGTCGAGTTCGCATACGTTGATCGGCTCGATCATCGGCGTAGGTCTGATGAACCAGCTGATGCACGGCGGCGCAGCCAGCAGCAGCGTGGACTGGAGCCAGGCCTGGAACGTAGGTAAGTCGCTGCTGGTATCACCGCTGGTCGGCTTCTTTTTTGCCGCGCTGCTGCTGTATGCATTGAAGCTGCTGGTGCGCGTACCTGCGCTCTATGCGGAGCCGAAAGGCGATCA
>Ga0302317_10001473_pt1 | contig 17291 bp, 12 predicted proteins | sample III_Palsa_N3_3_FD_200450 | JGI IMG/M metagenome (GOLD analysis project Ga0302317, IMG submission 200450) | Peat permafrost microbial communities from Stordalen Mire near Abisko, Sweden - III_Palsa_N3_3 | ecosystem: Environmental > Terrestrial > Soil > Palsa > Peat permafrost | place: Sweden...
TTGAGCAGCAAGGATGGGCGGGCGCTGATTTTGATGCCGCATCCGGAGCGGATTGCGCTGGGGACGCAGCACACATGGACGCGTGGGTTGGCGCACAGTCCTTGGCAACGAATTTTTGATAATGCGCGAAAGTGGGTTGGATAGATGGCGGTGGATTACAAGTCAGCGGGTGTTGATATTGAGGCGGGGAATGAGGCTGTGCGGCGGATGAAGTCGCATGTGACGAAGACGCATTCGTCGGCGGTGCTGACGGGGCTGGGGTCGTTTGGGACGATGTACTCGCTGGGGGATGCGCTGAAGGGGATGAGCGATCCTGTGATGGTGCAGAGCACCGATGGCGTGGGTACGAAGACCAAGGTGACCGTGATGGCGGCGCAGGCTGCGCCGGATGATGCGGGGAAGTATTACGAGTTGCTGGGACGGGATTTGGTGGCGGCTGTTGCTGGGGACATTGCGGTGATGGGCGCGCGGCCGCTGACGTTTCTCGATTATCTTGGGCTGCATAAGACGGAGCCCGCGATTGTGGAGCGCTTGGTGAAGGGGATGAGTGAGGCTTGTGCCGAGGCGGGGATTGCGCTGGTGGGTGGTGAGACGGCTGAGATGCCGGCGGTGTACTCCGAGGGTGAGCTGGATGTGGTGGGGTTTGTGACGGGAGTGGTGGAGCGTGGGGATGTGATTACAGGTGCGGGGATCGTTGAGGGGGACGTGCTGTATGGCGTGAGCTCGACGGGGCTGCATACGAATGGGTGGTCGCTGGCGCGGAAGTTGCTGTTTGAGATGAATGGGTTTGGTATCCATGATGCGATGGACGAGCTAGGTGGGGCTACGCTGGCGGATGTGCTGTTGGAGCCGCATGGGAACTATGTGCAGCCGATTCGACGGGCGCTGGATGCGGGGATTGCGATCAAGGGCATGGCGCATATTACTGGTGGCGGGCTGGTAGAGAATGTGCCGCGGGTTTTGCCGGGGGGGTTGGGTGCGGTGATTGATATGGCTAGCTGGACGCCGCAGCCGATCTTTGGATTGATGCAGCGGCTGGGTTCGATTGAGACGGTAGAGATGAACCGTGCGTTCAATATGGGCGTGGGGTTGGTGGTGATTGCGAAGCCTGGCTTGCAGCAGGAGTTGGCTGAAGCGATGAAGCCGTTCCGCGTTTGGGAGCTGGGGCGTGTGATGAGTGGCGTTGACGGTGTGCGGCTGGATGGGGTGGGCGCATGATCGGGCAGGCGGAGTTGATTGCGGCGATTCCGTATTGTTTGACGGAGACGAATCTGCCGTTGGCGCAGAAGTATCCGGGTAAGGTGCGGGATACGTATGACCTGGGCGATGGGCGGCTGCTGTTGATTACGACGGACCGTCAGAGTGGTTTCGACCGGATGCTGGGTGCGGTGCCATTCAAGGGACAGGTGTTGAACCGGACGTCGCTGTCTTGGTTTGAGAGCACGAAACATATTATCGGCAACCATGTGGTTGCGAGTCCTCATGCGAATGCGCTGATTGCGCGGAAGTGTCGCGTGCTGCCGATTGAGTTTGTGGTGCGTGGGTATTTGACGGGGTCGACCGATACGTCGATCTGGACGCAGTATGCGAAGGGTATGCGGTCGGTTGGTGAATACGCGCTGCCGGATGGGATGAAGAAGAACGAGAAGCTGGCTGAGAACATGATTACGCCGACGACGAAAGAGAAGGAGCATGATCGTCCGATTACGGCGGAGGAGATTGTTGCGGAGGGCTGGCTGACCGCGGGAGAGTGGGAGATTGCTTCGGCGAAGGCGTTAGAGTTGTTTGCCTTTGGGCAGAAGGTGGCGGCGGAGCGCGGGTTGATTCTGGTGGATACGAAGTATGAGTTTGGTGTGTCGAGCGAGGGCGAGATATTGCTGATCGATGAGATTCATACGCCGGATTCAAGCCGCTATTGGCTGGCTGATAGCTATGCGGAGCGGCTGGCTGCGGGGATGGAGCCGGACATGATCGACAAGGAGTTCTTTCGGCTGTGGTTCCGGGAGCGCTGCGATCCTTATAAGGATGCGGTGTTGCCGGTGCCGCCGGATGAGCTGATCGCAGAGCTGGCTGCTCGATATATTCAGCTGTTTGAGAAGATCACGGGTACAGCGTTTGCGCCGGATTTGCGGCCGCTGGAAGCTACTGTGATGGAGAGCTTGAAGTCGTGATGGAACGGATTCTTATTATAGGATCGGGCGCGCGGGAACATGCGATTGCCGTGGCGCTGGCTCGCAGTGCGCAGAAGCCTGAGCTGGTATGTTTTGGGTCGGCGCGCAATCCGGGGATTGATTCGTTGTGTGTTGCGTATGCTGTTGGCGACATTACGGATGCTGCAGTAGTTGCGGAGTTTGCGGTGGGGAATACGGCTACGCTTGCTGTCGTTGGGCCGGAGGCTCCGCTGGCTGCGGGGGTTGCGGATGCGTTGTGGGAGCGGGGGATTCCTGTTGTGGGTCCGACGCAGTCGCTGGCGAGGCTTGAATCGAGCAAGAGCTTTACGCGGGAGTTGCTGGCGAAGTATGGGATTGAGGGGAATCCCTTCTTTCAGCGGTTTGAATCGATGGATGGCGTTGAGGCTGTGCTTGCACGGTTTCCTATGCAGCATGTGATTAAGGATGATGGGTTGGCTGGCGGCAAGGGTGTGAAGGTTTGTGGGGACCATCTGCATTCGATGGAGGAGTCGCTGAGGTTTTGTCATGAGTTGGTGGAGCATGGACACTCTTTTGTGATTGAAGAGAAGCTGGAGGGCGAGGAGCTTTCGCTGCTTAGCTTTTGCGATGGGAAGACGCTGCGGCATATGCCTCTGGTGCAAGACCACAAGCGGGCGTATGAAGGGGATACGGGGCCTAATACGGGTGGAATGGGCTCGTATACGAGTGCAGATCATAAGCTTCCGTTTGTTACGGAGGATGATCTGCGGAAGGCTGGAGAGATCAACACGCTTGTTGCTGAAGCTGTTGCGAAGGAGTGTGGGCGGCCTTACCAAGGGATCTTGTACGGTGGCTTTATGGCGACGCGAGACGGTGTGCGGTTGATTGAGTACAACGCACGGTTTGGTGATCCGGAGTGCTTGAATCTGTTGACGCTGTTGGAGACGGATTTTGTAAGGGTGTGTCGCGCGATTGTGGATGGGACGCTGGATGAGGTTGAGGTTGGGTTCGCGGCGAAGGCTAGTGTTTGCAAGTATGTTGTGCCGGAAGGGTATCCTGATGCGCCGCGCAAAGGCGATGCCGTGAAGCTGCCTGCTGAGTTGCCGGTGGATTCGACGCTTTATCTTGGGGCGGTTGACTTGAGAGATGGTGAGCTGATTTCTACGGGTTCGCGGACGGTTGCGATTGTGGCTTCGGCGGCGACGATTATGGAGGCGGAAGCGGTGTGTGAGGCGGTTGTGAGAGAGATTCCCGGGCCGTTCTTTCATCGTGCGGATGTTGGGACGGTGGCGCTTGTGGTGCGGCGAGTTGAGCATATGAAGTCGTTGAGGGGTGCATGAGTTTGAAGGTTGGAGTGCTTGGGTCGACGCGTGGGACGGCGCTGCAGGGCGTGCTGGATGCTGTCGCGACGGGCTCGCTGGATGTTGAGATTGTGTTGGTGGTTTCGGACCGCGCGACGGCTCCTATTTTGCAGCGGGCGGCGGAGTATGGGATTCGTGCCGAGCATCTTGATGCGAAGGGGCTTACGCGTGAAGCCTATGATGAGCGTGTGACGGCTGCTTTGGTTGAGGCAGGGGCGCAGTTGGTGTTGATGATTGGCTATATGCGGATTGTTTCGGCTGCGTTTGTAGAGGCTTGGAGGGGGCGGTTGTTGAATGTTCATCCTTCGCTGCTGCCGGCGTTTGGCGGGCTTATGAATAAGAGTGTTCATGAGGCAGTGCTGGAGGCTGGTGTGGTGGAGACGGGGTGTACGATTCACCAGGTTACGGAAGATGTTGATGCAGGGCCAGTTGTGTTGCAAAAGAGATGTGCGGTGCTGCCGGGTGATACGGTGGAGACGCTGAAGGATCGCGTGCAGGCGCTGGAGCAGGCGGCGTTTGTGGAAGTGCTGCAGGGATGGAGCGTGTGATGGCGAAGACGAAGAGGGTTGGCGTTGGCATCATTATGGGGTCGAAGTCAGACTGGCCGACGATGGAAGAGGCGGCGAAGGTGCTGGATGAGTTTGGCGTTGGGTATGAGGTTGAGGTGGTCTCTGCGCACCGGACGCCGGACAAGATGATGAAGTATGCGGAGAGCGCGAAGGAGCGTGGGCTGCGGATCATCATTGCAGGCGCGGGCGGGGCGGCGCATCTGCCGGGGATGGTTGCGGCGAAGACTACGCTGCCGGTGCTGGGTGTGCCGGTGAAGTCGAAGGCGCTGGATGGGCTTGATTCGCTGCTTTCGATTGCGCAGATGCCAGCGGGAATTCCGGTGGCGACGTTTGCGATTGGAGTAGCGGGGGCGAAGAATGCGGGGTTGTTTGCGGTGTCGATTCTGGCACTGGAGGATAAGGCGCTGGCGAGCAAGTTAGAGAGATTTCGGAAGGCGCAGACTACGAGTGTTTTGAAGGGACCTGATCCGCGCGTATGACGATTCCTTCTCGAAAGCGTGTGGGTGTTCTGGGGGCTGGGCAGCTGGCGCTTATGCTGGCGCAGGCTGGAGAACGGCTGGGCGTGGACGTGATCTGTGCGGGGCGAGTGGGTGATTGCGCGGGGCAAGTTACGCCAGTGGCTGCGGTGGACTTGCAGAGTGCTGCGGCTGTCGCTGCATTTGCTGCGACGGTAGATGTGGTGACGATTGAGAGCGAGAACATTGAAGTGGATGTGCTGGGTGGGGTGAACGTCCATCCAAATGCGCGAGCGGTAGGAGTGGCGCAGGATCGTTTGGTGGAGAAGCGGTTCTTTGAGAGCTGCGGTATTGCTGTGGCTCCGTTTGCGCCGGTGAACAGCCTGGAGGATTTAGAGCGGGCTGTTGAAGTGATTGGGTTGCCTGCGATTTTGAAGACACGGCGGCTGGGGTATGACGGCAAGGGGCAGGCGCGGTTGTATAAGGCTGAAGATGCGGCTGCGGCGTGGGAGCATGTGGGCGGGGTTCCTAGCGGAGTGCCTTGCATTCTGGAGAAGATGCTTGAATTCGATACGGAAGTATCGATGATTGCGGCTCGCGGATTAATGGGCGATACGGTGTTCTATCCGCTGATTGAAAACTTCCATCGCGAGGGGATTTTGCGGACGTCGATTGCGCCTTATGCGAAGGCGACGGTTGCGCTACAGGCGCTGGCAGAGCGGTACATGACCGACGTATTGGAGCGACTGGAATATGTTGGTGTGCTGGCGGTTGAGTTCTTTGTGGTCAAGGACAAGTTGATTGCGAATGAGATGGCGCCGCGGGTGCATAACTCGGGGCATTGGACGATTGAAGGGGCAGAGACTTCACAGTTTGAAAATCATTTGCGGGCGATAACGGGGATGAAGCTTGGAAGCACAACAAGTGAGTCGACGGTGATGTTGAACTGCATTGGGACAATGCCGCCGGAGGAAGAGACCGCGAAGTTTGCGGGGCTGTTGCGGCATGATTATGGGAAAGAGGCGCGGCCTGGGCGTAAGGTGGGACATCTTACGTTTCCGGCTTCTGAGCGTGAGGCTATTGCCGAGTGGCAGAGAAGGCTCTCGTAAGCGCTCGACAAGGTTGTTTCGCAAAGGCGACAATGACAGATCACGAGGTTAATGAATGCCAGTAATGAAGCGAATTTCTCAGGTAGCAGGCATTTTTTCGACGTGCCTTGTGGTGAGTAGCGCGCTGGTTGGACAAGGGGTGAAGCCCAGCGATGCTATCCGTCACGTTGTTGTGATCTACCAGGAAAATGTGTCGTTCGATCATTACTTTGCGACGTATCCTACTGCGTTGAATCCTGCGGGGGATCCTGTGTTTACAGCGTTGCCGGGAACACCGCGGGTGGAGGGCCTCAGCGGCAAGTTGTTGACGGAGAATCCGAATTTTTTGAATGCAGAGAATGGTGCGGGGCGGGCGAATCCATTTCGGCTGCGGCGCGATCAGGCAGTTACGGCGGACCAGGACCATGGCTACCAGGCGGAACAACTAGCGTTCAACGGCGGCAAGATGGATTTATTTCCGAAGTCTGTGGGACGTCCGGATGGGCCGAGGGTTCCGGGGAAGAATATTGGCGTGTCGGCGACTTCAGGGTTGACGATGGGCTATTTCGATGGGAACACGGTGACCGCGTATTGGAATTATGCGCAGCACTATGCGATGAGCGATCACCAGTTCGATGTGATATTCGGGCCATCGACGCCGGGGGCGATCAATCTTGCTTCGGGTCAGACGAATGGCGTTGTGAATGATCAGGGCGCTGAGGGTGGAATTACCGAGGATGGCAATGGTGGCTTTACGATGATCTCCGACCCGCAGCCTACGGGCGATGTTTGTTCGAGCACGTCCGATGCGCTGGTACATATGACGGGGCCGAACATTGGGGAGCTGCTAACGAAGGCGGATGTATCGTGGGGATTTTTTCAGGGCGGATTTGATTTGACGGTTACGAACCCGAATGGGACTACGGGATGCCGGCGGAGCTCGGAGTCGTTGGCGCAGACTGCGAAGCGCGACTATCTGCCGCACCATGAACCGTTCCAGTACTACAAGGAGACGGCGAACCCGCTGCATGTGCGGCCGAAGTCGGTGAAGACGATTGCGAGCAATGCGGATGGCGCGGCGAACCATCAGTATGATGTTCATGATTTTTTTGATGCAGTGAAGGCGGGGAACTTTCCTTCGGTGAGCTATCTGAAGGCGCCAGCTTATGAAGATGGACACTCGGGGTATTCGAGTCCGCTGGATGAACAAAAGTTTGTTGTGGATGTGATTGATTTTCTGGAACAGCAACCGGATTGGAAGCACACCGCAGTCATTATTGCCTATGACGATTCGGATGGCTGGTATGACCATTTGATGAGCAAGACGGTGAATGGCTCGGCAGGCAAGGTGGATGCGCTGGATGGTGCAGGGAAGTGCGGCGATGGGACAACGGCGTTGCCGGGTGTGAATCCGGCGACGAAGCATGCGCAGGGCCGATGCGGGCCGGGGCCGCGGTTGCCGTTGTTGGTTATTTCCCCATGGGCGAAGGCGAATTATGTGGATCATACGGTGACGGATCAGACTTCGATTTTGCGGTTGATCGAGGATTTGTTTCTCGGAGGCCAGCGGCTTGGGGCTGGGTCGTTCGATGCGACTTCCGGGGCGTTGAATGGGATGTTTGATTTCAGCTCGCCCAAGCCGAAGAATCTTCAGAAGGTTCTTCTCGATCCTGAGACTGGACTTGTGCGTAACTAATTTGGGCTGCGCTGTCCGAGAGAGTGAGAGCGATTGAAGATTTTGACTCGCAGGCGCGCTATGCAGCAGGGAGGCCTGCTATTGGGTGGCGGCTTGTTGCAGGGCGTTCCGGCGGCAAGAGCGCTCGCGATGCAGCAAGGCGGGATGTCGATGCCTATGCCGAACGAGGTTCGGCCGCTGGGCGGGAAGGCGACCGCGAAGACCCTTGATGCGATGAAGCTGGAGCCGTTTGTCGATCAGCTACTGTTGCCACAGCTAATGCACGCTGAGGGGAAGAGGTCTTCCACGGTGCATGGGGCCGTGGATGCACCTTACTATCACGTGCGGATTCGCGAGGTGAGCTATAGGATGCATCGCGACCTGCCGCCGGCGCGGCAGTGGAGCTATGGCGATGGACCGGGGCCAGTGCTGTTTGAAGCGAAGCAGAATGAAGGCGTGCTGGTCGATTGGGTGAATGAGCTTCCGGCTAAGCATATTCTGCCGATAGTCGGACCTATGCATGGGATGGAGTATTTAGCGAAGGCCCCTGCGACTCGCACGGTGACGCATCTGCATGGGGCTCGGGTGCCGAGCATCAGCGATGGGTATCCAGAGGATTGGTTTGGGCCGGGGCATAATAAGCTTTGCTACTACCCGAACCGTCAGGATGCGACTGGGTTGTGGATTCACGATCATGCGATGGGCGTGAGTCGACTGAATGTGTTTGCTGGGCTGATGGGGTGGTATCTGCTGCGTGATGATGTTGAGGCGGGCCTTGGGTTGCCTTCGGGCAAGTATGAGCTTCCGCTGCTGATCTACGATCGCAGCTTCGATCCGCAGGGGCAGCTTTATTATCCAAACCCTCCGGATGAGGGCGCGTGGGCGCAGGAGTACCTGGGCGATGCGATGGTGGTGAATGGGAAGGTGCAGCCGTATTACGAAGTGGAGGCGCGGAAGTATCGACTGCGCCTTGCGAATACGGCGAACTCGCGCTTCTTTTCGCTGGCGCTGTCGAACGGGCAGAGCTTCCAGGTGATTGGTTCGGATCAGGGGCTGCTGGCTGCTCCGGTGGAGATGAAGCGGCTGGTGCTGGCGCCCGCCGAGCGCACCGATTTGATCGTGGACTTCAGCCACGCTCGTGGGGAGAACGTAAACCTGATCAGCGATGCGCTGGAGCTTATGCAGTTTCGGGTGAGCAAGGAGCGTGCGGTTGAGGAGAGCGTTGTGCCAGCGAAGCTGATGCCGATTGAGCGCATTGCGGAGAAGAGTGCTTTGCGTGTGCGTGAGATGACGCTGAATGAGTTCGATGGCGATAATGGCGAGCCTATGGTGATGCTGCTCAATCGCAAGCACTGGGTTGACCCGGTTACGGAGTATGTGAAGCTCGATAGCACGGAGATATGGAGCTTTATCAACCTGACGGAAGATGTGCATCCCATCCATCTGCACATGGTTCATTTTCAGGTACTCGACCGGCAGAGCTTTTCGACCTATGACTATCTTGCGGATAACACGCTGCGGATGACTGGGCCGGTGATTGTGCCCGCGGCTCATGAGATGGGATGGAAGGATGTCGTGCAGTGTCCGCCGGAGACTGTGACGCGCATCATTGTGCCCTTCCACGGCTATGCCGGACGCTACTTGTGGCACTGCCATATTCTGGAGCACGAGGCAAATGACATGATGCGGCCGTATGTGGTGGTCGCGTGAACCTGGCTAAACTTGTCATAGGCCGCATTTCTAGATAGCCTCGCATCATTATGAGTGAAATAACACATCCCAGCGGGCTTACCGCAGAACAGATCGCGGAGCTTCGCAGTTTCGCCAGTAAAGCAGCCGAACAATCGTATTCGCCGTACAGCAAGTTTCGCGTAGGAGCGGCTGTGCTGCTGGAGGACGGTAAGATCTTTGCCGGGCCTAATGTCGAGAATGCTTCGTATCGCTTGACTATTTGCGCGGAGAACACGGCGATTGCTAAAGCCATCAGCGAGGTGGGGCCGAAGATCAAGGTGCGTGCTGTTGCCGTGGCGAATTTGAATGGTGCGGCCAGTATGCCGTGTGGCGCGTGCCGGCAGATCCTATGGGAGTTTGGTGGGGTCGATACATGGGTCTTCGGGCCGGGTGAGGATGGGCCGATGGACGTGACGCTGGGGAGTTTGCTGCCGCATGGCTTTCGTCTGGAGCGGGAGTAGCGAAAGATTTCGGCGAGGCTAGTGTCAGGAATGCAATCAAAGCTGGTGAAGATCGGGACGGGGACGGCTGTGGCATTGGTGACAGTGCTTGTGCTGGCTGCTGTCTTGACTCGCGTGAAACATCAACGAGAGGTCGATACCGTTTCCGACGAGCAGAAGATTGCACGGACGTTGGAGATCATACGGACAAGCACACCTGAGGATCGCAAGGTGCTGAAGGTGTTGTTCTTTGGGCAGTCCATTACTCGCAGTGGATGGGATAAGGAAGTTCTTGAACACTGGCGTGTGAGATATCCGAATACGGTGTTTGTTACAGAAAACCGTGCGTTGGGGGGATTTCCTTCGACTGATCTGGAGCGAACGACGGAGCAGAACGTTGCCGCGTTTTATCCGGACTTGATTGTCTTCCATGTGTATGGCGATCATCATGCTTATGAGCGGATTATTCGCATGTTTCGCTCGCAGACAGCTGCTGACATCATTGTTCAGACTGACCACGGTGAGGTGACGCCGGATGAACCTTGCGCAGAAGGCTTGCAGTTGGCCTTGCATCGGCAGCAGGGATGTGCGGGGTATCTGTGGGTTCATCAGCGGCTTTGGAATGATGAGATGTCGTATCACAAGATTCCCGCGCTCGCGAAGAAGTATGGACTGGCGATGGAGCCGCAGCGCATGTGGTGGCGCGAGTATCTGCTTCGGACGCATGTTGATCCACAGTCGATGCTTTTGGATGGGCTGCATCCTAACGCGAGTGGGAAGGCGCTGATAGCAAGTTTCTTCGATCGGTACTTCGACGATTTGGTGATGAAATGGGATGGACAAAGGGAAGGACATGTTGTTTCCATTCCGGCTAGCGCGGTTTCGCGACCTGAAGGCATAGCGACGTTGACGTTCGATGGCAGCCGACTGGAGTTGCTTTCGAGTGCGCCGTTGGCCTCGTGGCCGACGGTGACTATCGATGGAGTTTCGCCGAACGATATTGATGGCTGTTATCAGGTTTCACGTACGAGTTCGGTTGAGACTGTGCCGGATTGGCCAGCGGTACGCCGGGTAACGTTGCAACACGATCATGTGGTGGAAGACTGGACTGCGACGTTGACGAATATCTCTCCGGATCAGACCACCTTCGATTTCCGCGTGAAGGGATCGGTTACCGGGGATGATGGCAGTGGGATTTCTACACGGGATTTCGTGTCCAAGTCTGGACGGCTTCGTATCGATGCACAAGACTGGATGCTGTTGCGGGCTTTCAATCTGAAGCATGTTCCGCTGCAGGCGCCATTCCTGGTTCGTTGGACTGTGAGCAATGTTTGTGCGGGTGTGCCAGAGGTGATCGATCGGGGTGATGGAACAATGGAATATCGCTATGTGTTGGTGGCCGGAACTTCCAATAAGGCACACACGGCGATGCTGCGAGGAGTTACAAGTAGCTTCGAGAAGGCTGTCGAGTTTCGAGCGTATAAGCCTCCGCTGGTGGAGTAGGCGGCTAATCGTGTGCAGAGCCGGTGGAGTAATAGAAGTTCGGGGCTAGTTGCTCTGTTGTGACAGCGTCATCGCCGGTTGCTTGCGTTAGTTGTGCTTTGCCTCGGGTTAGTACAAAATGCGGGGCGTAACCGGAGAGTATAGGAGCTTCAACGTCGGTTGAGCCGGCGGGCAGGTCTATCGCTTTGGTGGTGCTGCCAAATGTGACGAGGAGTGTTGCGGGAGCAGTAAGGTTTGCAGTGATGTAGACGACGTTCGCAACGGGTCCATATTGTTTGATGGTTGTGGCGGATGTGGGGTCTGGTGCGAGCTGCGTGCGATAAGCCCAGTAGATGGTGTCGTTTCGGATGGCAGGCTGATGGCCGGTTTTGTACCACTGGATGAAGTACGCCAGCAGCTCTGTAGCGCCGCGATGGCTGTGATAAAAGCGGAGGGTTGAGGGCGGGGCAGCTCCGGCGTCGAGATCGTTGGCACCCGCATATTTTGCCGGGTCGTCGATTGGGCTGACGTAGGTGCCTTCGACGAAGTCGTTCCAGGTGATGATTTCGACCCAGTCGGGATGAGTGACGCGGATGGCGTTGATCCACATGGCGCGCATGCCTGAGTAGCCGCTGTACTCGTAGTAACGGCCGGCGTTGGCTCCCCAGAATTGAAAGCAGATGGGCGCCATGTAGACCTTTCCGGCGGTGTGCAGGACGGAAGCGTAGGCCTCGGACGATGGAAGCTGGTCCGGTGCGTGGCCAAGGCCGGGAACGCCGGCGATGCCCCAGTAGAAGGCGCCGTCGATGATGCTGGTGTAATCGTCGAGGCCGGCCTGGATGTTGGCTGCGGTGGGCAGTTCGCCGCCCCAGAAGAAGGCGGGGATTAGCTCGAGGCAAAGCGGTGCGCTCGATGAGATGCCGCTTGCAGTGCTGAGTGCCCCGGGGGCGGCTTGTTGCGATGGGTGCGTTCCTTTTTCGAGATCGTCTCGGAGCTGCTGCCAGAAGGCAGGACCGTGGCTTGATCCGCTAAAGGTGGTTAGGACGAACCTTCCGTTGTGCTTGTAGTAGATGGCGGAGTAGCGCGGGTGATTTGCAAAGCGGCGGACCATGTCCTCGACATCCGTAGCATCGTTCGAGCAACACATGTCGGCGGAGAGCATGAGTTTGAAGTTACTGTGCAAGCGATAGGCTGCTTCGAACATCTGAGAGGCGCGCCTGATGTAGCGTGGCTCCTTGAACCAGCCGCCGGCGTTGAGGGCGAAGCCGTCGATGCCGATGGACTGCGCCTGGCGGATCTCGCGCTCGTAAGAGGTGATGTTGCGCTCGCCGGTCGGGTCGTTCGGCTCGTAATCCTGATTGGCAAGCATGTAGTGAGCGAAGACCATGCGGTGGGGTCTAGTCGCCATGGACGCGGGAGAGCAAAGCAGCGGGAGCGCGAAAGCCATGAGCAATGCGAGCCAGACAAACCGATGTCGTGGAGCGATTTCCATGCACTACAAGCTACCAGAAGTAGGTGGCTTCGACTTTGGGCGGCGAAGAGCGGCCGTCGATGATCTCTGTGCTTATGACGAACTCCATGTTCTGGCTAGCCCAGTTCTTTGGTGCCTGGGCTTTGATGGCTTCCATGTTGCCGGGCTGAGTGAGGAACTCGCCGGCGGCAACGGTGCCTCCGCGAGCAATACCGGCGACTATGACTGCCAGCTTGCCGGTGTTGGCATCCCGAAAGCGGGCGACGATGGCGTAGTCGCGATAGTTGTTTGTGGCTTCCTGCACGGTGCGGTCGATGGCCCAATGCGTGTGCGTGGGTGACTGCGTGTCTTCGATCCAAAAGTGCTTCATCTCGGGATCGTTTCCGAAACGAAAGCGGAGACCGCGCGTGAGGCGCAGCGTCCAGGCATTATCAAAGGCACCGAGGAAGATGGCCGGGCCCTGGCGCAGATCGGTGAGCGTACTATCGTCCTCGCCGCGGAGAATGTAGCGCTGATGACGCATCTCAAGCAGGCCGGAAAGGCTTACCAGGGGTTGTAGGTCATCGATCACCACGCCGTTCATGGGCTCATCCATGTGGCGTTGTAGCGACGGGTCGGCGGCATCGCGTAAGGTAATGCCGTTGAAGTGGCTCTGTGGGAAGCAAACGATAACGGGATCGGTCGAGCTAAGGATCGGAGCCCAGAAGCTGTCCAGCGTTGTCGGTCTTGAGTGTGCCCAGGCCGCTATGGCTGCTACGACGAGCAGAAGTGCTGTGAACGCAAACCATGCCTTGTGAGCGCGATCGGTTGCCGGGATCGCGGGTGCGATGTAGCTGGTGGCTATCGTGCTGAACGGATGAGGATCGTGAAGAGGCTCGGAGGTTGCCGCCGGATGGCTGTCGGGCCACTCGAAGTGTGGGACGTAGGAGCCGGACGGCAACGAGATGCGGAGCTCGTCCGGATTGCCGGAGTCTTGATAATACTGAGCGATTCGTTTGCGGATCTCGGCCGCGGTTACACGGACGATGGGGTCGGATGTGGTGTCGTAGCTTGGATCGCGGCCGAAGACTTCTACGCCAAGGGTGCGTTCTTTCAGTTGCTCACCACGACCCTCGAGCTCCTCCTGGATGATGAAACGCAGGAAGCTTGGAAAGCGCTTGCTGTGCGAAAAATGGGGGTTGGCAAGCAGACGTTCCAGTTGCTGCTGGACGTCGGTCCGCTCCTGCTCGCCGTAGAGGACTGCCCCGATGGATAAGTCTGCCATAAGATGCTCTTGCTTGCGGGGAATTATAGACCGTTGGAAAAACTGTTGTCGTCTATGGATTCCTTTATTTACCAACGAGTTACCGCGATTCTTATCGGGATAAGAATCAGTGCCTTACCGCAAAGTCCTAGACAGTGGATGGCTGGACTTCCTATAACGATCACCGCTTGAACAATACCTATTTGCCGGTGCTGAAGGGGTAATCCCCGTGTGCCTGTTGTGTCACATTTTTGGAGGTTACATGAAACAAGCGCTTTTTGGTGGCAGCACGAAAAATTCTTGCCTCGCTCTAATAGCGAAGTGCGTCGTCACCGTTTGTCTCTGCCTGAGTCTGTTCGGCCATACCGGTTGGAGCCAGGTTGGTGCTGGCTCCCTGAGTGGTGTTGTCGAGGATCCGACCGGGGCGATCATCTCAGGTGCGACGGTAGTCCTTCAGAACAATGCGAGCAAGGCGGAGCGCAGCTTGCACAGCAACGCGGCCGGAGCCTTTACGTTTGCGGCGGTGCCTAGTGGAGACTACACCCTGACGGTACAGTTGACCGGCTTTCAAAAACTGGTGCGTCCGGGGATTCACCTTAATCCGGGCGACAGCCTGTCGCTTTCGGACCTGAAGATGGTTGTGGGTGACGTTAGCCAGACGGTTTCCGTGGAAACAAATGTGGCCGGACTACCGCTGGATAGCGGGCAACTCTCCTCGACGATCTCCGCTGCGGATCTCGATCAGCTCTCGGTTGTAGGCAGAGATGCGACGGAGCTGGAGCGCCTCCTGCCAGGTTTCGCGATCCGTAATTTGGGGTCGACGAATGCTGCGCCTGACTTTTCACAGGTCCAGGTCGGCCAGCCGACGCCTTATGCGTCCAACGGTGCGCCTGTTGCGGGCATTACCATCAAGCTCGATGGAGCAAACCTTACCGACGCCGGCAACTTTGGCGCAAACCTGCAGAACATCAATGATTCATTTGTTGCTGAGGTACAGGTGCAGACATCGAACTTTGGCGCCGACCAGTCCAACGGCCCGGTGGTCATCACCGGTGTCACCAAGTCGGGCACCGATCGTTATCATGGTTCGCTCTATACGTATGCGCGCGTGGCGCAGTTGAACTCGAACGACTGGCTCGCGAAGTACAACAACATTGCGCGTCCTGACGATCGGTTTGTCTACCCTGGTGGCACCATCAGCGGACCGATTCCGCATACGAAGAAGATTACTTTCTTCGCCGGGGCGGAGTATGACGCGCAGCGTAATGTTTATGCGTATGGCAATGCGGGCAGTGCGATTATCCATGCTCTTGTGCCCACAGCCGCGTTGCGTACTGGCGATTTTAGTCAGAGTGCAATTAATGCGTTTCTTGGACCAATGGCTACGAACGGCAACTATGGCACCTTCAACACGGCACCCACAAGAGGTGATGATGACACGGATATCAGCGCAACTGGAAATATAGCGCCGTGGCTGGACCCGGGAGCGATGGCACTGATAAAGGGCACGCTGCCGCTTCCTACAAGGTTGACGGGAGCCGACGGCTTCAACTATGACAACCTCGACCTGGTGAACAACAACGTGAGCCAGTTTGTCGGCCGCGTTGACTACAACATCAGCCCGCGCAATGTGTTCTTTGCGCGCTACAGCTTTGAAAAAGGCAAGCAGGGTCAACCGCTGATTCCGTACTATTCGCCGGCAGGCTCGAGTGTAATGGGTGCGGTGAACACACCAGGGTATGGCGTCAATAACGACATCTGGGTACATAGCGCTGCGGCGAACTACGTCGCTATATTTACGCCTACTTTGACCAATGAGTTGTATGCGACGATCACATCCTTCGTCGAATCATTTGACCCTCGGGTGCTTGCGGATCTGCAAAAAGGAGCGATCGACTACCCTTACAACGGGGCATTCGATAACAATGACACGCAGTATCCGCAGCTAGGCACTTATACGACATACGGTGGTTTGCCGCTCGGTCTTTGGCCCGACTATTCGCTGAATCCACTGCAGTTGAAGAAGCTGCAGCCCAATGTTGGAGATAACCTGACCAAGGTCTGGGGCAAGCATACGGTCAAGATTGGTATCTTCAGCCAGCGGACCAAAAACGACCAGACAGCGACAAACCCTGCCACGAACGGCATAATCCAGAACTACTACTATGGAAGCGCCGGCAGTTACTTTGCCGACTATAACGGAACGTATCCGGATGGTTCTCCGGCTTACGGCAATCCGCACTTCAACAGCGGTAATGCGCTGGCGAACTTCTTTGAAGGACAGATACAGGATTGGCACCAGCAGAACTTCAATCCTTATACGAACCTGTACTTCTGGAATACAGATTTTTATGGTGAGGATACCTGGCATATCGGCTCGAGCGTTGTGCTGACCTATGGCATACGCATAACCAAGCTCGGTGCATGGCAGGATGCGCATGGTATCGGTGCTGCAATCTGGAACCCCGCTCTCTATACGTCGACCTATAACGCCACGACGAATCCGCTGCCCGGCATCACCTGGCATGGAATTAACTCTTCGATTCCAAACTCCGGTACGGGGAATCCTCCGCTTTACGTTGAACCGCGTTTCGGCCTTGCGTGGGACGTCTTTAAGAATGGCAAGACCGTAGTTCGCGGTGGCGCCGGCGTCTATCGCTTCCATGACTCGGTCGTCGATGTCACTAGTGAATTTGCCGAGGCGGAGAATGTACGCTTCACCGATCTACAGGGGTTCGGAGGGAACACCCTGAAGGGCATAGATTCACTTCATCTCAATCCGAACACCTATGGCAATACGGGACCGGGAAGCACGGAGACTTATATTTCGCCGGCAACTATCTATGGTCTTGATCCTACGAACAACAAGGCACCGGTGACCAATAACTACAGCCTGAGTATCTCGCAACAACTGCCCGGTAACTGGATCATCCAGGCTTCTTATGTAGGCAATAACAGCAACTCGTTGATGAATAATGGCACAACGCAGCCCGTGGTTCTGAATAACGTCAACGCAATTCCGGTCGGGACATTATTTACAGCGAAAGCGGCCGCTGCTATCAACGCGGCGGCCGGTTATAACGCCTGCAATCCAACTGGGTGTACACCGCAGCAGGCGGGCAGCCTCGACAATATCTACAACTACACGGGCGACAAAGCCGTACAAAAGGCGCGGCCCTTCCCGAACTATAGCCAGATTCTGGTTCCGGAGCACAATACCTACGCCAACTACAACGGTCTGCAGATCCAGGCGATCAAGCGCGCGGGACGGTTTAGCTTTAATGGCAACTACTCGTTCTCGAAGGCGCTCGGCATCCTTGGCTCCTCGGCCGATTTCAACTGGACGGCCGGCATCGATCCATTCAATCTACAGAATAACTATGGGCCGATGAACTTCGACCGGTCGCAGGTGCTCAACCTGAGCTATGCGTACCAGACGGGCAAGTTCACAGATGAACGACTGCTGGGTGGCTTCATCAACTACTGGCTAATCTCGGGCATCACGAACATTCAGAGCGGACCGAACATGCAGACGGGCGTTAGCGCTTCTCCGGGGTACTATACCCAGGGACTGATTGGAGCGGGTGCTAACCAGTATTCCGTGAGTAGCCAGACGATCCTCGGAA
>Ga0302317_10001478_pt1 | contig 17235 bp, 10 predicted proteins | sample III_Palsa_N3_3_FD_200450 | JGI IMG/M metagenome (GOLD analysis project Ga0302317, IMG submission 200450) | Peat permafrost microbial communities from Stordalen Mire near Abisko, Sweden - III_Palsa_N3_3 | ecosystem: Environmental > Terrestrial > Soil > Palsa > Peat permafrost | place: Sweden...
GCGTGGCGGCGATTTGCGATTGCAGTTCGATCATTTGCGGATGGGACGGGCCCAGCGTGGCCTTCAGCTCTGCCATTCTGGACATTTGAACGGCCAGTTGGGCCTTCAATGACTGGATGAGGCTGGAAGATAGAACCTGTTGCCCAACCGATTGGTTCTCCGAGGCGCGCGATTCGGCCACGTTGCGCAAGTTCTGGGCTTCGATCAGGCGTTGCTGCAGAGTCGATAGCCGTTCCATGTCGATATCGATCTTGGTGTCCGAGTCGAGTAATCCAGTGCGTTGGCGAAACGCGGTGAGACTGTCCTGGGCCTGACTGGCGCGTTGCTTGAGTTCATCGAGCTGCGTCATGTAGCGCTTGGAGCGTTCGCTGGCCGGTCCCGTCATTCGCTGATACTGCTGTTCCATGTAGATATCGGCAACGGTATTGGCGATCAGTGAAGCGTCGATGGCATTGCTGGCTGAAAAGGTGACGTAGATGAGCTGACTACCATAGTGGCCTTGTTCAATCAGCAGTTTTTTGCTGAGGGATTTTCCGATCCACTGACGCAGCTTGCCAGGATCCCCGTTGTACCCGCGGGTGTAGATCTTGTTCTCGGTAAGCTTGAGCCTATCCACAACCGGCATCAGAACCTCGTCGCTGCGCATCAATTCGATCTGTGTGGACATGTAACTGCCCAATAGCCCAGTCGGAAATTCTTTTCCGCCCAAGGGGTCGTTGACTTCATAGTCCACCATCAGGGTGGCTGTTGCTTCAAATGACTTGGGCATCATCATCACCGACGCGGCGACGAGAGCGCTGAAGGTCAGGGCAATTAGAATCGTTGCTTTTCTATGTGCCCAGAAAATGGCCCATATCTGGTTCAAGGAAAGGCCCGGATGAATGTAATGTTGCGGGATGGCGGATGCCGGCACAGGCATGGACATCGGCGCCGCAACGGGAAGCACCGGCAGGTTGGTTCTCGGCATCAGAATATGCGCTCTTTTACCCGAATCACGTCATTCGGCAGGACTGGATCGGTCAATTGCGGAGTGATTGTCACATAGCGATTATCGGGAAGCTGACGTCTGATCTCGACGCGATTCTCGCTGCCCCGGGGAGTGACCCCGCCTCCTCGGGACATCGCCTGCAAAACGGTCATGCCCGGTTCGATACGGTACATATTGGGAGCAGCCACCTCGCCCGATATGTAGAACTGCTCTGCGCGTGGCACAAATACTGTATCGCCGCCGCGAAGTGTGATGGTCGGGATCGGGGCGTAGGAGATAAATCACATCGGCCCCGTTTTCAGTGATGCCACCGGCCTGAGCCAGCAGATCGAATACGGTTGTTCGTGCTTCGACCGGAAAGCGGGCAGGTGAACGTACGTCGCCGAGTACAGAGACCTGCTGGCTGCGAAATTGCGACAGGATGATCGAAACCTGGGGATTCACTAGGAACTTTCCCTTTTTTAGAGCATCGGCAAGTAGCTGCGAGGCTTGCGCCGGGGATAAGCCTGAGACCTGAACGGATCCGGCCAATGGCATCTGAAGCGTGCCGTCGTCGGCCACATAGCTGGTGGAGCTGAGCTCCGGCCGCCCGTAAACCTGAATATTGACAACGTCACCAGGACCCAATGTCAGTGTAGTGCCCGGTTCGGTTGCCGGAAGCGCAGTACTGGACAATTGAGATGCGCTGGCCAGAGTGGAGGTGATTTTCAGCTCTGTACCTTGAGCCGTCGCCGGAGGCAAGCTGCAGATACCGGCGCATATCGTCGAAAATAATAGCAACAGGTTGATCACCCGCTGCGATGCAGTTGCCTTCCGCAGTCGACCCGGACGAGCTGTTTGGATCATTTCTGAATCCCCGTAGTGGGCACCATAGCGCACGGTCGCTTGTTCCCAAAGTTGAAAACTGTGACTCGGATTTTTAAGGTGCGAGGCCTGCAACGTCTGTTCGTTAGCGCACGCTCATGCGATGGTCGCAGCGATCACATCGGTATGTGCTGCGTCTTTGACATCAGGTCTAATGTGCGCGGCCGTACAGACCGGAAACGTATCTCAATCCTAACGTCAGCCTCCGTCTTTGCTAGTGACGGCGTTACCTCCATGCCCCAAGGAGTCGGCAGTCACGACGCAGTGAGAAAACAGGAGCAGGCAGTGATTCACTCAGGGATGTGATGGACAAAGCTAATGTCGCTCCATGACGATAGTTGTGCTGCAGACGCCGCCCGGACGGAGCCAGTTTGCGGTTTTGTCGTGCCAGCCAGAAAAGTACGGGCGGCGCAACGCGCCTGCGGAGTGCCTCAAGCTGAGAACATCTGCTGCATCTCGGCCGGTCGATCAGCGCATTCAAAATGACGGCGATACATTCCGGTGACTTTGCACGATATGGCTAATAGCTCACAGCCTGAAGACCTGGGAAATGAACCTGGATCGATCTACAACGGGGAAGCAAAAGTTATGGGTAAGGCCGAGGCAAGACAGTTTTCGGGCCGTTTAACGCCCGTTTGGCCGGAACCGAGAAGGCAGTTCCCATGCTCACGCGGGCAGAAGCGCATCTGGATGCTGGATCAGCTGGAACCCACAAACCCCGCTTTGCATATCGCGGTACGCTGGCGGCTGGATGGTGCGGCTGTCGCCGCGCACCTGGAAATGGCTTTTCAACTTATAATTGCCAGACACGAAATCCTGCGAACCTCCTTCTCCGAAGTCGATGGCGAGCCGGTGCAGCATGTCGAGCCACATGCACCGTTTAGTTTAAAAGTGGTCAAACTGACGTCGCTGTCAGAGCCGCGCGCGAGCATGGAAGCTGAACGCCTCGCACGTCTTGAGGCGAGTGCACCTTTCCAACTGAGATCGTCGCCTCCATTCATTCGCGCAACGCTTGTTAATGTGAGCGATGACGTCTCGTTTTTATTGCTGACGGCACATCAACTCGTCTGCGATCACTGGTCGATCGGCATCATTGTGCGGGAAGCGGCGGAAATATACGCAGCGCTTAAACTGGGACGGTTGCCGGTCCTGCCCGAGCTCCCCTTTTGCTACGGCGAGTTCTGTGCATCGCAAACGACGACGTTTCCGGAAGTATCGCAGCAGACGGACGAAGTGTTCTGGTGCCGGGTGCTGCGGGGTAGCGGACAGTTCGAGTTGCTTCCAGACAAGCTCCGGCCACCGGTGCTGACCAGCAACGGCAATATCCTGTCGCTGCCCTTTGAAAAGTATGCAATGGATCGCATCGTGGACCTCGGCCGCTCGTGCGGCTGCACCTTGTTCACGGCAACTCTGGCGACGCTGCTTGTGCTACTGCACCGCTATACCGGTGAAACCGACATCAGCGTCGGAACGCAGGTGGCGGGTCGGGATCAACTGGACGTCAAGCACCTGATCGGAGCGTTTGCCAATACGTTGGTGTTGCGCAGCGACCTGTACGGAGACCCGTCGTTCAACGAAGTCCTGATACGGGTACACCATGTTGTCAGCGAATCCTTCGGTCACCCCAACATGACGCTGGAGAAGCTTATCGGCATGCTGCGGCCGAAGCGGGATCGTAGCCGCAACCCTCTGTTTTCGGTGAATTACACGGTGCAGGAGTCATTCATCGAAAATGCCGGCTTCGGTGGGTTGAGAATGTTTGATATGCCGCTGACATCGGCGGGCGCAATATACGAGCTGAACATAGCGATAATGAATCGCCAGGACGGCTGGCACCTGTCTTGCGAATACAACACTGATCTGTTCGAATCCGAAACCATAACCCGGCTGCTCGGGCACTTTCGTAATCTGCTGTGCGCTGCGGGCGACGACCCTGCCTGTAGGATTTCCAAGCTGCCGCTTCTCGATAATGATGAGCGCCGCACCATTCTGATGGACTGGAATCGGACCGACCGCAGCTACCCGGAGCACCAGGGTGTGTCGCAGTTATTCGAGGCTCAGGTCAGGCGCACGCCGGATGCGATCGCCGTAGTCTGCGGTGATAAATCGACAACCTATCGTCAGCTCGACCAAATCTCCGATCGTTACTCGCAACTTCTGCGTCAGCACGGATTCCAGAGAGGCCGCTGCGTTGGCGTATTGTTGGATCGAACCGTGAATCTGGTTGCGGTTCTAATCGCCATACATAAGGCAGGGCTGGCCTACGTTCCGCTTGATCCTCGACATCCGGCCGAGCGCCTGAACCACATCATAGGGGATGCTGATCTCGCAGCCTTGATTACAGATCACGATCCTGATGCGGAACTGTCTCTGGCACAGACAGAAACTATCCGGCTGAAAGGCGGCATCGCAGAAAACGCCATGATTCCAACTCATAGTCTGCCTGATGCCGCGGGTCCGGATGATCTGGCCTACGTCATCTACACCTCTGGGTCTACCGGAAAACCCAAAGGCGTCGAGATAACCCAGCGTTCTCTGGTCAATCTTCTGAGTGCTATGACGTTGCGTCCTGGTCTTCTGCAGGATGACGTATTGCTCGCAGTGACAACGGTCTCGTTCGATATTGCTACGCTCGAGCTATTCCTGCCACTGCTGGTTGGTGCCCGGATGGTGCTGGCCACGGAGGAAGATGTCACCGACGGTATGCGTCTCAAGCAGCTGATTGAACGCTACGGCATCACCGTTATGCAGGCGACACCGGCTAGCTGGCGGCTTCTGCTCGACGTCGCGTTCCGATCCCGGCCGGGCTTCAAGATGCTGATCGGTGGCGAAGGCGTGCCGCGCGATCTGGCCAATCGTCTTCTGGAGGGCGGCGGCGAGCTCTGGAATATGTACGGACCAACTGAGACCACGATCTGGTCGTCCTGCGCAAGGATGGAGCTCGGCAATGACGCCATAACTGTAGGTGGCCCGATTGCCAATACAAAGTTTTATATACTGGATGGAAACGAAGTACCGGTTCCCGTCGGCGTGCCGGGAATACTTTATATCGGCGGCGATGGCGTGGCGCGTTGCTACCACAACATGCCGCAGCTCACGGCTGAAAAGTTCATTGCCAACCGCTTCGGTGACGGCCGTATCTATCAGACGGGCGATCTGGCCCGCTGGCACCCGCGCGGCGGAATCCAGATTCTTGGCCGCATCGATCATCAAATCAAGCTGCGAGGGTTCCGCATAGAGCCGGGGGAGATCGAAGCCGTGTTGACCAGTCACCCTGATATTGCCGAAGCGGTGGTGATTCTGGGAAACAATGCTCACGGCGAAGGGGCGCTATGGGCTTATGTAGTGTTGAAGAACGCTTGCCAGCAATCCTTCGCTGCCGTAATTCGAAGCATGCGTATAAGTCTTGGTCAGGCTCTGCCGGGTTATATGTGTCCCGCGTCGATCACTCAGCTCGCTGCAATGCCGCTGACACAGAGCGGCAAGATCGACCGGCGGGCGCTGCCCAAGCCGGCATTGGTGGATGCAGAAGTCGAGTTAGAGGCGCAGCCATTAAGTGCTGTGGAGCGCCGCCTGGCGGAAATGTGGAGCGCTGTTCTTGGGATCAGTATTACCGACAAGCACGCGAATTTCTTCGAATCGGGCGGCCATTCTCTCCTGGCGGTCAGATTGCTGGCGCGGATAGAAGCTGAATTCGGGCGGCGGTTCAGTCTGGCCACCCTGTTCAAGGCACCAACCCTTGCCGAGCAAGCCGGGTTGCTCGAGCGGATTGACGCACGCGACTACGATTTTCGGCAGGTTGTTCGACTACAGGCCAATGGCACCAAGCAGCCGCTGATCGCGATCAACAACACCGGCATCTATTACACCCTGTCCAAGAGACTGGGCCCGGATCGGCCATTTACGACGCTTCAGCTGTTCGATCCCTCATTACCGCCTGAGTCTCTGCCTGCAAGCTTCGAGCAAATTGCCGCGGGGTACGTTCAGCTGATCCGAAGCGTGCAACGAGAGGGTCCATACGCCCTCTTGGGGTGGTGCGTCGCCGGTTCTCTGGCGTTTGAAATAGCACAGCAATTGTGTCGGTCCGGACAGCAGGTGTCGCAGCTTGTGCTGGTGGATACCTACGTACCCGGTTATCTGGCACGGCTCGGTACGTTACGGCGGCTGCTCGCCGATTATTCCCATCGCTGGAAGCTGATTGCGCTTGACTGGTCGAGGGTGCGCGCTCGGCGGCAGAGCCTGAGTGCATTTGTGGGGAATCGGATATTTGTCAAGAGGCTTCTGAGATTTTTCAGACGCACCGCGTCAGATGCGGAGCCGGTCAGAATTGTTCAGGGAAGAGCTGCTTCCCCTGAAGTGTACGACCAGTGGCTGCTCAACTATCTGCTTGAGGCGGCCGAACGCTACCAGCCGCGACTCTATCCCGGAAAAATCATTCTGTTTCGCAGCGCGGAAGAGCCAAGTGGACGCTTTCTCGATTTCAAGATGGGGTGGGGGACATACGCCGCCGGCGGCACCGAGGTTATAGAGATGGAAGGCGATCACTTCATCCTGTTCCAGGATCCCAGCGTTACGCAGATGGCCAATAGAATTTCGGCTGCTTTGGATGGGCGGTAGTCCTACGCCGGAATCGGCGACTGGTTAAGGCAAGGGCTGGCGATAGCCCGTGCTCTTTCCAGGGCGTGCATTCCTTACGCGACTGGCAAGACTGACCTTGCGATCCCGATATTTGAGAGGGACCCATAATAATGAATGCACCGATCGAACCTGCATTTCCGGCAGACCAGATTCCTATGCGGAATCCGGCTTGCAGTTCACCCTTGCTGACCGCCTTGTTCCCCCCCGGTATTTGCGCGGCCGAATTAAGGATACCCGGACAGCCATCTTTGCTGTTTCCTGAGGAGGCGCGGCACCTGGGTGCTTCAGCGGCCAAACGCATCGGCGAATTCGCAGCAGGCAGGCTATGTGCCCGCCGCGCGCTGGCTGAAAGCGGCAGCACTGAGGCCCCACTGGAAGTCCTTAGCGATCGGCAGCCGCGGTGGCCACCGGGATTCACCGGTAGCATCACGCACGCCGATGGATTTTGCGGCGCGGTGGTAGCGAAACGCGAGCACATGCGCGCGCTGGGAGTAGATGTCGAGATCGTCGGGCAAGTGTCGCCCGACATTTGGCCCGAGATCCTAGCGCCCGCTGAAGCGCTGTGGATCCGGAGCCTTGCTGCCGCGGAGCAGCTCAACGCTGCGGCATTGATTTTCTCCGCCAAGGAAACCTTCTTTAAGTGCCAGTTTGCCGTTACCGGACAATGGCTGGATTTTCAGGCAGTCACTGTAGAGCTCTCGGGTCGCCGTCCGGGGGTGAGAAAGTTCTGGATCCGTCCGCTGGTAAAAGTAGCCCTGCAAGAGCGCGCTGCAATGCCGTTGGATGGACGCTTCGAGTTCACCGGGAATTTTGTTATTACGGGAATGGCGCTCGCCGCATCGCAAGAAGCGCTGGGTAAATAATGAAGGCATCAACCAGGATCGGGGGAGTTGTGCCTCCTTTGCACCTGTCGTATCAGATGCCGCAGCAGACGGCCGCTGAACTCCGGTAAAAGCAGGGCAATCGCCGCAGTATAGATTATCGCACCCGAAAGAATCAGCAGTCCCAGCGCACGCACATTACCGAATAGATGTTCGAGATAAGGCTCCAGCAGCCATATCGTGATACCCATCAACGCTGAAGCCGCCAGGGCTGGCGCCTGGGTGCGGAGAATCAGGCGAACCGGTAGTTTGCAGAGCCGATGCATTAGAAGTACAGGAAGCGGAAGCAGAAGTAGCGGCCGCAGGGCGATTGCAGTGGCAGCTGCTATCAATCCCAGCGGGGCGAATAATAATGCCGCCAACAGGGTGGTTGAAGTCTGCGCAGTGGAGATCACTGCCTCCCACTTCTGCCGGTTCGTCGCAAGGAGCACCGCTGTTGAGCAATAAAGTGTGATGCAGGGTAGTCCCATCAGCATCAGCATCTGCGCAACCACAATGCCGCCGAACCAATGAGGATCGAGCCAGGCATGGAACAGTGTGGGCACTACCGCGGCACCGCCGACGCACAATGGGAAGCAAAATACGCTCATCTGAAGAAACAGGTTTCCCATCGCCAGTTCGAGACCTCGTGGGTCGCCGGCAAAGCGCCGCAGATCCACGCGTGCAACGGAAATCTTCGGCTCCAAGGCAACCTGGACCAGGATGTCGCTAAGCCGGGCTGCAAGGCTGAACAAGCCCAATTCCGTGGCGCCGAGGAAATAGCCGAGTACCAGACGGGGCACCTGCCCCGAGGCCCAGTTCATGGTGCGGGACAGCATGACCGGAGCGGCAAATCTCTGGAGCTCTGCGAAATGCCGCCTGGAAAACGAGATATTCGGACGTAATGGAACCGCCGCCCATAGAATAATCGCGCTTACCGTGCGTTGTACCATGGCCTGTGCGACCAGAGCCCATACACCGGCCCCGAGCAAGGCCATGGTCAGGCCAACCGTACCTCCAACCGTCAAGCCGGCGATCGAACGAACCGCAATGGGCCGAAAGCGCATTTCGCGCTTACTTGCAGCAATGGGCGCGGCGCAAAACGCGGAAATGAGCGGCAGGGCGGACATCCAACGCAGCACCGGGGCCAGTTCCGTTTCACCAAATATGCCGGCGATGACATCTGCGCCGAAGAATACCCCCACCCCGAGCAATACGGACAGCAGGACATTCACCGTGGTCATGGTGTGGAAATGCAAATCCTCGATATCCGGGATCGATATCAGGGCTTCCGAAGCTGCCATTCCCAGCACGAACTCGCAGAACCCGATGAAGACCATGACCAGAGAAAACAGGCCGAACGCATGCGGGCCCAATGCCGCGGCCTGCACGGCGAACAGAACAATCCCGAATCCCTGTTCGTAGATGGTCTGAATCGTCACCCAGGTGGTCGGTGTCAGACGAAGCTGCGTTTTCAGGGTGCTTGAGTATCCTTCGCGCAGGAGTTTCAGCATTTGACCATTGCTCAGGATCTGGAGGTAAATGTTCGGAGTGCCGTTGCTTCACGCACGTCACGATGCGATCAAAGTTGCCGCAGTCGAGGCATCAGGTCTGTTCGATGGCGCACATGAGGGCGCCCTACGGCCAAGCTCGTCTGTCAACTGTTGGATCAGTTGGAGTCGGCAACATCAGGACTCAACGCGAGCCGCGAAATCGGACGCGCGCAGGCAGGAGAAACCAGTTCAACGAGTGTGAGGCAATGGATAGCCCGGATTCGGCAACGCTCAATGCACCGCGGACCGGGCGGATTCATCCAAAAAGGATGCCGGGTTAGCAAGTGTCGGGGTTGCGATCATGGCCGGACGAAGCGTGATGATGATATGTCGCAGTAGTCCTAATATACGTGGACAACGGACCAGATAACGATGCGCGAGGCGCCTTGGAGCGTGCATCAGGCGATACATCCATTCCATGCCGACCTGCTGCATCCAGACAGGTGCGCGTCGCTCCTCGCCGGTGAGAAAGTTTATGGAGGCACCGACACACAGGGCGAGACCACGAGCCACGCCGCGCTGTTTTAGCCGGCTGGCCAGAATCTCCTGTTGCGGCGCGCCGACAGCGATAAAGCAGAAGCGGAATGGACTATGCAGTTCCACGAAGTTAAGCACGTCTTCGACGGAAGCTGCGCTATGTACGAAACCCATCGGAGGATTCAAATGCGCAAGGCGCCGCAAGCCATAACGCTCGGCAAGCGATGCTGCCTGTTTGTCGCTGCAGCCGATTAGAACGATGGGATCATCCGCGGCGATGACATTAGAAAACAGGCTGGCGGTCAGATCGCTCCCCGTGCAGACCGGTAGATGCAGCCCGCGGGTAAAACGCACGATATGGGAAAGCAGACGACTGTCGAGCAGCACAAAGCCGGCTTCCGCATAAGTTGTACGAAAAGCGGGATCATCGTCCAGCCGAATCAGGTGATCCGCGTTCGGTGTGACAACGAAGCTATACAGCTTTTGTCCGAAACCTGCGGCAACGTCGGTGAAGCGCTTGAGGTCGTAGTCGTCGAGTTGCAAAACGGATATTGCCATGGATAACTCCGCCTATTCGCCGCATTGATGCGGCTTCCTACAGCGCTGCGGCCTGGCCGGGAAGCGGCCGACTGAACGCGGGGCAGGCGCTGATGAGCAAGTTATCTTTGGCAGATCGATAGGTCTGTACGCATAGGTACAGAGTGCGATGCCGTACTCTGTGCGTTGTAGAACCTAGTCAGGTGGCGCGCATAACGGGATTGTTAGGGGATGGACGACGTGACGAGAGGATCGCCCGGCCGCAGAAAAGCCGTATAGGAACTCATCCAGCTGCGTAAAGTCCTATCCTGAATATTGCGCTAATTGGCCTGCGCTCCGAGTCGAAATGATCCGCCATGCGTGATGAGATATTGGTGTGCTACCCAACAGACGCGTGTGGCGCGAGAGGCTTTAGTTGAACGTGACCAATGATCCAATGAACGCCGACAACACACGGATGCTGCTTGACGGAAATCCCACCGTGGCAGGTGCGTTGGAACATTGCTTGTCGCGAGAGATGGGCGATCTGAAGGCCGATGACCGAGGGCGTCCGAGATCAGTATCGCCGCCTGCTGGCCCGCAAGTCGCTCAATGCAAGACGATCCCGCGCATACTTCTTGTCGCGACGCTTAGGTGGCCGGTAGCGGCTCGCTTGGCACTGGCCTTTCGCGGTTTCGGGTGCCATGTCGAATCGGTCTGCCCAAGGGGCCATCCAGTCGATCGGCTGCGCTCCTCTGCTCGGTCGCATCGCTACAGCGCGACGCGCCCGCTGGAATCCTTGCTGATGGCTATCAAAAGCGCTGCGCCTGATCTGATTGTTCCATGCGACGACAGTGCCTCGTTATATCTGCATGAGCTCTATGAGCGGTTGCGTGCAGGGGACGAGGCGGGTGCTGCCGATGCGGTGGTGATTGAGCGCTCGCTGGGTTCGCCGTCGGCCTGCGCACTCGCCTCTGCCCGCGGAGATATGGCGGACCTGGTCACGCGAGAAGGCCTGCGCGTTCCCGACACCAAGGTCGTTGGCTCGGCAAGCGAGCTCAACGAATGGATGTTGCGGCACGAGTTTCCCGTTGTGCTGAAAATCGACAATACCTGGGGCGGGCTGGGCGTGCGCATTGTGCACAATGGAGACGAAGCGCAGCGCGCGTTTCACATGCTGGCGGAAGGCCCGAGCCTGGCAAAAACCCTATTTCGTACAGTCTTGGATCGCGACCCGTCGCTGCTGCCGATGTGGCTAAAGCATGGGCCGCGCACGGTCACGGTTCAGGACTTTGTAAGAGGCGTGGCGGCAAATCGTGCTGTCGCCTGCTGGAGAGGGCAGGTGCTGGCGGGGATCAGCGTCGAGGCGCTAAACACGGATAGTCCAACCGGACCGGCGACCGTCATTCGAGTAATCGAAAACGCGGAGATGTCGGATACGGCGGCTCGTGTGGTAAAACGGCTTGGGCTATCCGGCCTGTGGGGCTTCGATTTTGTACTCGATACACCGGCCCGTGCCGCGTGGTTGATCGAAGTGAATCCTCGGGCGACGCCGATCTGTCATCTCTCGCTGGGCAAGGACAGCGACCTGCCGGCTGCCCTCTGTTCCCAGCTCACCGGCCGGCACGTCGAATTATCCGGTATTTCGATCGACGCGACCGTGATCGCCCTGTTTCCGGGGGAGTGGCGTCGCGATCCAGACAGTCAGTTGCTGCATGCGGCATATCACGACGTACCCTGGGAAGAGCCGGGCCTGGTGGATGAGGGCCTGGGGGCGCCGTGGGAGGAGCGGGGCCTGCTTGCCCGGCTCAGGAAGCGGCTGTGGCCGCGTCGTACACACAAATCTGGTGATGATGCTGTGCATGCCGAGGGCCGGAATACCTCCCTGCCGAGGCCGCAACGCTAAGTTGCGACTGAATTGCTTTGCTCACCGCGCCAGAATGGCTGATCGGACCGACGCCGTTCGCCGTGCGCGCTTGCCTAAATGCCGCGCAAGACGGTTTGCGGTGAAGCGTGCACCAAAGGCGAACCTGACCAAGGGGCCAAAACTGTTCGCAGATAGCGCGCCCACGAAATAGAGCCCTGCAATCGACGACTCGAAATTGTTTGAGAGCACCGGAGTCTGATCCACGCTGCGCAAATCCGCGGAGGTGACGGAGTTAAGAAAGGCAAGCCGCCGCAGGTCGGCCCGATAACCGGTAGCAGCGATGACGTGATCGGTCATGACCTGGCTTTCGGCACCGTCCGCCGCCTCGATTGTGAGTTGTGCGCGACCGTCGCGATATTCGACACTACGGACGCGCGAACCAAGCAGCAACGGCACCTTGCCGATCACTCGGTCCCTGACGAACCAGCCGCCCGCCGGTCCAAGATGGGTACGCACGATGTGCAAGCGCAGCGCAACCGGAAAATAATGAAAAAGCAGCGGGGCTTCCGCCAGAGCGAACGAACGAAGGCTGTGCCCGATGCCGGAACGTGGATGCCGCAGGCGTTGCCATAGCGAGCGTGGCTTCAATCCGGGCCCCTGGTGTATCTCCGCGACGGGTCGCCTGCATACCACTCTCACAGTTGCCCCATCGGCGTGTAGCAGGGCGGCCAGGTCAAACGCTGAGGCCCCGCCGCCAATGATGGTCACATCCCGGCCCCGGAACGAATCAAGGTCACGATGTTGGGAGCTGTGGGAATAAAGCGCGGCGGGTAGTTGCGTTAGCTGAGCAGGCAGGTTGGGGAAGGCTCCGATACCGACTGCGATCACAACTTGCTGCGGGGTTACGATCTGGCCGTCGTCGAGCTTCAGGCTGAAACCCGTCGCAGTGCGTTCCAGCGAAATCACGGTTCTATGCTCAAGCGCCGGCACCAGCCGTTTTTGGAATGCCAGCCCATAGGCGGAAAATGTATCGAGTCGTACCGGGCTATCCTGGTCGCTATAAGGAATACCCTGCTCCTCGCAATACGCCTTGAGCGTGAAACCTGCACCGGGGCTGCTAAGGTTGGAGGCAAATCCCTCGGATTTAAGCTGCATGTCGCGGGGCATCTGGGTCAGCCAAGTCTGCATGGGCCGGCCGAAAATGCGAAATTCCAGGCCGCGTGCCTGCAAGTGCGCGGCGATCGAAAGCCCATAAGGGCCTGCACCGATTATTACGATCTGAGGTGAGTGGTTCATCAGGTATCCCCCGAACGAATCATGATTGTTGACAAGCTTCAAGAGCTGACCAGACGATTTGGTCCACCGGCGATGGGGTCTTGGTCGAGTTTGTCGATGCGGTGAGTTGCGCGATTGGTTTCGCCGGATCCCTGCCTGTTCCGGCGTGTGCGCAAGCGTATGTCGGGTAACAGGAGTAGACGATTGACATGGCGGGGTGGATAGCTCTGCAATTCGGTCCGCTAAGTATTTCAATCTACCGCTCTTCCATATGTTCGTTTCCGAACAAACAGTGCTTCCAAAACCGGACGCCGGAGTTTTCTTCCGCATAAATCTAAGGCCGAACGAGATCGTCGATGTCTCGCGCTGCTGAGAGCTGAAAGCCCTAATGCGATGCTTGGACCACGGCGCAATCAAGCTGGGCCGCCGGGCCGGGCCGGGCCGGCTTAGATCGTGGGCAATTTGCCGTATAGGCGTGACAGGGTGCGCGGTGATCGCATTCGCGCCCAGCTGCTCCAGGCAAGGGCAAATGATGGCCAGACGTTACAGAAATAAGCTTTTCACCGGCCTCTCCGCCCGTTGGTAAACCAAGAACGCCCGCCGCGCATTTGAAATGGTGATGAACGGTGGTCTTTTACCGACAGGCGGTCGTTGCTTTGTTCTCTCGTACCCGGCCAGTCGTTTGAACTGTGCCCTTTAACGTGGGGTACCGCACAGAGCGTGACGTAAAGTGGAAGGTGATTCCACCAAATCGTTCGCCGCTTGGATTAGCGCACGTATTTGTGCCCTCAAGAACTTAGGAAAACACGCCATGCTAAATACCAACGAAGTTCTGGCGCCGCGCGCGCGGGCCTTCGCCGTGCCCTCCAGCCAAGCCGCCGCCCGGCCTATCGGTCGGTCGGCGCGCATAGGGCCTGGACCCAGAAAGGTTGGCGTGAGTGTACAGGCCATTTGGATCGGCGGTCTCTGTTTTGCGTTGTCGTTGGCATCAGCATGCGGCGGTGCATCTGCGGCCACAAACAATCCGCAGCAGGGTATTACCGGATTCTCTCCCGCCAGTGGCGCCTCGGGAACGTCTGTGACACTGACCGGTACAGGCTTCACCGGGTCAACCCAGGCATGGGTAGGCAACGGACACGATGCGGTCCTGAAAGTGATCAGCAGTACGCAGGCATCCGTTACCGTGCCCACCGATGCGACGACAGGCGCGATTGCTATTCTTAATCCGACGCACTCTTCTTTCAGCTCCTCTTCGTTCACATTCACTGGCGTTGCATCCAGTTCTTATCCACAACAGAGCATTAGCGGATTTTCCCCCGTCTCCGGCCCGGTGGGCACCGTGGTGACGGTAAAAGGCGCCGGCTTTACTGGATCAAGCGCCGCTTGGATCGGTTCTGCGCACAACGCGGCGCTTCTGGTGGTTAGCGACACCGTCGCGCAGGTCACGGTTCCGAGCGACGCCCAAGCCGGTCAGATTGCGCTCCTCAATGCGCAGCACGCGGCATTTTCCAGTGGGTCGTTCACGGTGGGCGCCACCGCTGCTTCCAGTTCCGGCGGCAGCTCCAGTTCGAGTTCCAGTAGCAGCTCCAGCTCCAGCTCCAGCTCCAGCAGTAGCAGTAGCAGTAGCGGCAGCGGCAGCTCGAGCAGCAGTTCCTCCGGCAGCAGCTCCAGTAATGGCGGTTCGTCCAGCAGCAGCTCGGGTGGCTCTACCGGTGCGCTTTCCATTCGTGTGCAGGGCAATCAGTTCGTCAATGGTTCCGAGCACGTCGTGCAGTTGCGCGGCGTCAATTTCAGTGGCTTCGAGTTCGTTGCGATCCAGGGCTGGGATCCTTCCGATCCATCTGGAGCACAGGGTGGCCAGCCCAACGGCCCGAGCTGGGCAGCGATCAAGAGCTGGCACGCCAATGTCGTGCGCATCCCGCTCAACGAGGCATCCTGGCTGGATTACAGCTGCACCGATACCGGCGGCGTGGTGCACAATCCCGATCCGGGCGGCAACTACAAATCGTCGGTTGAAACGCAGGTGGCCGAAGCGAATGCCGCCGGCCTCTACGTGATTCTCGATCTGCACTGGGCGGCGCCCGGCACTGCCTGCCCGATGCTGCAGACGCAAATGGCCGATGCCGATCATTCATTATCGTTCTGGACTAGTATTGCCAACCAGTTCAAGAGCAATCCGTCGGTGATGTTCGAACTGTATAACGAACCGTTCTTTGACTTCGATTTCTCCGGCAACTCCTGGTCTTACATGATGCAAGGAACTAGCGGTTCTTTCACAGGCTATCCCGCCACCGGCAACAGCGGTAACTGGCAGAATGTGCAGCAATCCTGGACGGTCGCGAGCTATCAGCAGATGATCAACACGGTGCGCGCAACGGGCGCTAACAACGTGGTGCTGATCGGAACGATGCAATACACGCAGGATTTGAGCAGCTGGCTAGCTTACCGGCCGACCGATCCTCTCGGTCAAATGGCAGCTACATGGCATGCTTATCCCACCTATGGCACAACCTGGGGTACCTATGACTACTCCCAGCCTAACTTTTCACCGCAGATCTTCACTGAAGTACAGAATATTCTCGCCGCGGGTATCCCGGTCATTGCCACAGAGACCGGAGATCAGGATTCATCGGGAACTGTGGGTTCCCCGCTGGTCTCCACCGTAACCTCGTTTGCGGATCAAAATGGCGTGAGCGTGATCGGCTGGGCCTGGGACGTCTGGGGTGATGCGAACAACGTACTGATCACGGATGTCAGCGGCGCGCCGACCGACGGTTACGGTCAGTTTTTCCAGAGCTGGATGGTAAATCATGCAGATTAATCGTTCGAGCAGGCTGTACCATAGCCTCCCGTCCGGCGATTGGAAATGACTGTCTGTCGACATGGGCCGAAACCGCTGTCAGCTAACCGGATCCATGCAGGCCTTCCATAAGAAACCGCAGGCCGAAGATCGTCGCAACCGACAGAATGATCGCATAGAGCACGAGCGGGTGGTTTAGCGCCCTGCTCCAGTCATGATCGCGGCTTTTCTGGAGCGGCAAAACAGCTGAATTAGGCCCCGGCAGCGGATTCGTGAACGTGCTGACTCCTCGGAGCGTGGGCGAAGCATGTACGGCGCGAACCATAGTCATCTTTAAATTGCCCCCTAACTAGGGAAGTAGCCTTGAACGAATGCCGGACATTTCCGGCGGATTCAGCTGCACAAATAGTAGGCCTGCTTGATCAATATGTCGGTACGGTGCCGAACTGGGTGCGATGCCGAACTGATTGACAAAACCAAATCCTTGTTTACGAACAAAGAGGTTGAGAAGTAGTCAGTCCGAGCAGAGCAATTGAGGCCATTTCGGCGCTCATATCTGGCCAGGGATGAATCTGAGAAGCAGTAATATCCAGGCGGCCGCTCGTAATTCGCAACTGCACTACGCCGCTATCGTATCGGGCAGCAGGCGGTCAAATTCTTCTTTAACGACCGCATAACATTCGCAACAACTCCGTTCGAGTCCCGGCCGGTTGAGTACAGTGATTTTCCCGCGTCTGTAGTTGATCAAACCCGCTTCTTGCAGCTTGCCCGCCGATTCCGTGACGCCTTCGCGGCGAACGCCCAGCATGTTGGCAATCAATTGCTGTGTCATGACCAAGCTGCTGTTGGGCAGGCGGTCCAGGCTGAGCAGCAGCCAGCGGCATAACTGCTGTTCAATTGAATGATGCCGATTACATACCGCTGTTTGCGCCATCTGCGTCAGCAGGGCCTGGGTATAGCGCAGCAGTAGGTTGTGCATGATGTCGGAGCGGTTGAACTCGACCTTCAGCACTTGTCCACTCAAGCGCAAGGCATCGCCCGCGCTCTGTACGACCGCCCGGCTCGGCGTGGTGTCACCCCCCATAAACAGCGAGATGCCAACGATACCTTCATTACCGACCACGGCGATTTCGGCCGAGGCGCCGTCCTTCATTACGTACAGCAGAGAAATGATGCAATCCGTTGGGAAATAGACATGCTGAAGAGCGACGCCTGGCTCATACAACACGGTCCCAAGCTTCAGGGGAATGCGTTCCAGGTAGGGGGATAAGCGTTTACATTCGGCGTCAGGCAGAACAGCCAGCAGACGATTTTTCTGGGGCGGAATGGAAGTGAGAATGTGCAAGCTCCTTGTTCATCGTGAAACGCGACCATAGCAACTATGTTGGCTGGCAAAA